>Ga0197142_1000056_pt1 | contig 87029 bp, 85 predicted proteins | sample GBS60_MetaG_FD_148614 | JGI IMG/M metagenome (GOLD analysis project Ga0197142, IMG submission 148614) | Sediment microbial communities from Great Boiling Springs, Gerlach, Nevada, United States - GBS 60_MetaG | ecosystem: Environmental > Aquatic > Thermal springs > Hot (42-90C) > Sediment... | reverse complement strand
ATGTCGGCTCACCGTATCCTGGGGCTGAAGTCGGTCCCAAGGGTCGGGCTGTTCGCCCGTTAAAACGGTACGCGAGCTGGGTTCAGAACGTCGTGAGACAGTTCGGACTCTATCCTGTGCAAGCGCCCGGATTCCTGAGGGGGTACCTCGACAGTACGAGAGGACCTCGAGGTGGCAATCCCTGGTGTACCGGTTGTTCGTCGCAGCGCCGGGTAGCTATATTGCCATCCGATAAGCACTGAAGGCATCTCAAGTGCGAAGCGGACCCCAAGATGAGGAATCCATATCAGCCTTCCGCAAGATTAGTGGATTGATAGGCGCCAGGTGTAAGCCGAGGCGTACTAATGGCAATCTCTCCCATCATTTTTGTTAGTTTAAAAAGAAATGATCATCTTAGCTATTGATCCAGGCTTAGATAAATTAGGTTATGCTTTCTTTAAGATAAAAAAAAATCCAAAAAAATACTCCTACTTAACCTCAGGGATCATAAAGTCAAACAAAAAAGATAAAAGAGAAAACCGACTTTTTTTTCTTTATTCTTCACTTAAGAAATTAATCAAAAAATTTTCACCAGAGGTGCTTATTTTTGAAGAGTTATTTTTTTTTAGGAACAAAAAAACCATAATTCCTGTCAGTCAAGCTCAAGGAGTAATTCTTCTTCTAGCCTCACAGATGAATATTGAGGTCAAAAATCTTTCTCCTTTGGAAATTAAACAGGCAATTACCGGTTATGGCAGAGCTGATAAGAAATCTTTGGCAAAAATGATTGCTCTTTCAGAAAACATCTCACAAAAAAAAGAGGATGATGAGATGGATGCCATTGCCTGTGGTCTTGCTTATTGTTATTTTTTTTAAATTCCTATTGAAATCCTATATTTTTGTGCTATAATATATTTTAGATCCTAGGGTTTTTAAGAGTTTTTCTTAAAAGCTTTAGGATCTTTTTTATGAGTAAAAAAATCTTTTTAATTATATTTTTATTTTTATTTTTGACTCCTTCTTTTGTTTTAGGAAAAGAGGCGGGTGAATCAGCTAAAATAACTTATAAAACAATATTACAAGAAGTGCCAACTCTTTTTTACAAAAAAACCGCCATTCGAAATATCTTAAAAAAATATCAATCGCCTCTCGCCGAATTTACTGATTCATTTATCCAGGTCTGTCTTAATTACCAAATTAATTGTTATCTTCTGCCAGCAATCGCTGGAGTTGAATCAACTTTTGGTCGATATATTCTTCCTTATTCTTTTAATCCTTTTGGTTGGGGAGGCGGGCAAATTGTTTTTAAAAACTGGGAAGAAGCAATTGAGAAAGTTGGTTTTGGGATAAAAAAAAACTATATCGATTATGGTTTGACTTCAATTGAGGCAATTGCTAATTTATATTCTCAAAATCCAAATTGGAGTAAAAACGTTTGGTTTTTTATTAATCAATTTGAAAAGGAAGAGGAAAATCTTCGATTGTATTTTGAAAAAAATAAGGTAAAATTATAAAAATATGTATCATTATAAAAAAAATCTTTTACCTAAAAACACAGTTGAATTTATAGTTGAGATTTCAAAGGAAGAAATAAAAAAAGGTTATCAAAATGTTTTTCTTTCGTTGCAAAAAGAACTAGTTCTTCCTGGTTTTAGAAAAGGAACAGTTCCTAAAGAATTGGCCGAAAAAAATATAAAAAAAGAAAAAGTTTATGAAAAATTGGTTGCTGATCTTCTCCCAAAAATTTATGAAGAAATTATTAAAAAAGAAAATTCAACACCGATTTCTTCACCAAAGATAGAACTTTTAAAAGCAAAAGAAAATGAGGATTGGCAAATAAAAATTACTATTGCTCAAAAACCAACAGTTGATTTAAAAAATTTAAAAAAAGTTATCCAAGAGGTTAAAGCCGAACTTAAAAAAGAAACGATTTGGGTTCCGGGAAAAGACACAAAAAAAAAAGAAAATCAAGAAATTAAAAACCAAAAGCTTCTAAACTCAATTTTAAATGCGTTATTAAAAAAAATTCCCTGTGAAATTTCTGATCTTATAATCGAGGAAGAACTTAATTATCGGCTAGCTTCGTTATTAGACGATATTAAAAAAATTGGTTTGACGGTTGAAACATATTTGCGATCAAAAAACTTAACGATTGAGCAATTAAAAGAACAATATCGTAAAGAAATTGAAGAAACCTATAAATTAGAGTTTATTCTTTTAGCCATTGCTGATAAAGAAAATATTACGGTTGAAAAACAAGATCTTGAAAAAATTTTTAACCATCTTTCACCAGAAGAAAGAAAAAAAGCTGAAGAAAACAGTTATTTTTATGCCTCTATTGTTCGAAAACAAAAAACAGTTGATTATTTGATTAACTTATAGTAAAATAGGATTATGAGTTTTTTCAATATCTCTCAAAATCAGAAGCGTAAATCAAAATTTCCTTATAAAAATCCGGCGGAAACCGCCAGTAGTAATCCTTTTGATTTTGATTATTCTGATTTTTCTGAAAGAAAAACTAGTCAACAAAAAGAACAAGTAGCCCCATCAATGAGAAAAGAATTTTCTTTATTTTCTTACCAAGAGTATTATGAAAAAGAACTAGTAAAAAAACAGATTAAAGAATTAGTAGAACAAATAAGGAAAGAGATCGAATTGATTAAAAAAGCTGACAAGGCTCTTCTTAGTCAGGTTTCCGATATTGAAAATATTACGGTTGAACAATTACCCGAAAAACCAGGAATTTATCACGTGAGATTTTTGGAAATTGTTCTTCGAATTCTTCAAAGTCTTCGTCAAAAAATTGGCGAGTCGAAAACCTGGCTTACCGCAATGATTTCGCGCAAGAAAAAGCGTGGTTCACTCTTTTTAGCATTATCAAAAAAGAAAGGCACACTTTATTCTTTATCTCAAGAACTTCAAATGGTAAGATCAATTCAGTAATTTTAGATAATTTCCTCTTTTCTTTTTCTTACAAAAGCAATCCATTCCTCAACAATTTCAAAAAGAAGTTTAAATGGTGCTTCAATTATAAAGTCAAAAATAAAGATAAAAAAATTAAGTTTGGCAATTTCTTGACTAAAAAACTTTCCTAAAGAAAGAATCGGCATAAAGAAAAAATCAATTAAAGGCGTAAAAACACCTTCTTTTTCAGAAAATTTTAATTCATTAACTGATTGTTTTATTCGGTAAGAAAAAAAAGTGACAATTGAGACAAAAAAAATAAAAATAACTTGACTGATAAGATTAAAATTTAACTGGGTTAAAATTTCATAAATTAAACTAAACGTAACTAAAAATGTTATAGAATAAAAAATCGTAAAACCAAAAATTAAAATTGGTTTTTTCACTTTGGTTTTTTTGGTAAACAAACCAACTTGTCTTTCAAAGATTTGATCTTTATTAATAATTTCAATTAATCGCTGAAAAATTCGTTTGGTGTTTTCTTCATCGGGTATTTTGAATGAGAGAATAATTAACGTCATTAAAATTGGTGGAAAAAGAGTGTTAATAGCAATTGATCGAAAATCTACCGAACCATAAAAATAATTTGAGAGAGGAAATTCTAAGATCAAAGCAAAAATCATTTTGGTCAAAAAAATATAGATAAAAGCGCGAATGGCTAAATTTCTGATTTTAGTTGATAATTGTTGATATTTTTCTCGACAAAGAAGGTCGACAGTATTTTTTAGTTTTTCTTGATTGGTAAGAATACTATCAACTTCCTCATTTTTTTTTTCCAAAATATCAAAAAGAATAATAAATGGTGGAAGATTTTTTTTGATAAACTTAGAAAGAATATCAATATAAGAACTTTTAATGAACTCATCAATTCGTTTAAAGATTTCCGGCAGCTTTGGAATCAATCTTTCTAAATCTTCAATACGATACTCACTTAATGGTTGATAGAAAGTAACAAAGAGATGATAGCGTTGATGAGGTCGATCACTGCGTCGAAAAACCTTTTCAAGGGCTGCTAAAAAAATAGCATCTTTTTGTATTTCATTGAGTTCTTCAATCTTTATTTTTTTTCGCAATACTTGATAAATATAAAAAGTTTTAACCGCTTGTTTCCGTACTTTTTCGGATATTAATGTTTCTTCAATTTCTGAAGTTAAAAGATCAAATATAAAATCATTTAAGTAAATTTGAATCTCTGTTGGTCGACCAATGATTAGATCTTTTCGAAGTTTTAAGTAAATATCGATAATTTTTTGAATCTTAATAGCATCGTCTTTACCGAAACTCCCGTTATCAAAATAGCGAGCCCAAAGTAATTCGCGAAGTAAATTTTCAGCCTCCTCAGTTCCAGAAGGATTTATTGCCAGTCTTCGTTTTAAAATTCGCTCAATTGCTGCCCGAAGAATCAGATGATCTTCACGAAACTCAACCGCATTTCGCATTTTTTCATAGACTAAAGCAAAAAAAGAAACAGTTTGAGAGACTTCAATTTTTGAAAGTTCATCGGGACCAGGTCGAGGTTTGATGGATTTTAAGGCAGAAATTAATGCTAAAGTATATTTAGAGAGTTCAATTTTTTCCGATTTATCCATATTATGCTTGTATTATACCATTTTTTGTTTTTTTAAATTAAAATTTGAAATTAATTTTTTTGAAGACCTAATGATAAAAGAAGACTAACTAATTTTTCAGTTTTTTTATCTACCTTTTTTTTATCAAATCCCTCAACATTCAATCGCAAAAGTGGTTCGGTATTCGAAGCTCGAATATTAAAACGCCAGTCTTTATATGAAACCGATACTCCATCAAGCCAGGAAATTTCTCCATCTTGAAAATTTTTAGCTACTTTTTCCAAAATTTCTTTTGAATTTTCGTTTGCATTTCTTACAAAATTAATTTCACCTGATTCATAAGCCGCTTGAACCGATTGTATTAATTCAGAAAACGGTTGATTTTTTTCCGAAAGAATTTGCAAAATTAAAAGAATTACCCTTATTAAACTTTCCCCCCCACCAATATCTTCAAAATAATAATGACCCGACGACTCACCAGCAAAAACTGCTTTTTGTTCATTAAGCTGTGTAGTAATCAAAGCGTGGCCTACGGGTGAAATATTTAAACTACCTCCAAACTTTTTCACTTGACTTTTCACATTTAAAAGATAACGAATATCAACCAAAATTTTACTTTTTGGTTTTAAGGCAAAAATCTTTTCTAAAATAAGACAGGTTGTTAAGGTGGCCGGAATAATTTTTCCTTTTTCATCAATAAAAAAAACCCGATCAGCATCGCCATCGATCATAATTCCCAGATCGGCTTTTCTTTTTAATACTTCATCTTGTAACTCCTTCCATAAATCAAATTGTAAAGGATCGGGTTGGTGAGAAGGAAAACTACCATCTAATTGTCCATTAATCATCTCTATTTGGACCGGAAGTTTGTCTTTTAATTTTTCAAAATATAAAATCCCCATGGCATTGGCCGGATCAACTAAAATCTTTAACGGTTTTATGTTTTTGATTTTTAAATCAGAAAGCGCTTTTTCTATTTCTGTTTCAATAATATTTTCTACTTTTATTAAACGTCCTTTTTTTGAAGAAAAGGAAGAAAAATTATTTTTAAGCGCATAGCTTTTTATCTTTGTCATTCCCGTATTTTTCCCCACTTTTACTAACTGGGTATCTTTTCGATAGCAGATCTTAATTCCGTTATAATTTTTTGGATTATGAGAAGCTGATATTTGGATTCCAAAAGAGGCGTTTAGATGGAAAATAGCAAAATAAACAGTTGGAGTAGGAATTAATCCTAAATCATAAACAGTTGCTCCATAATTTAAAAAAATTTTTTTAAAAATTTCATAAATTTTTGGCGAAGAAAAACGGATATCATAACCTAAAACTAAAGAAAAATCGTTTTGTGGAAGATTTTTTATAAAAAAAGTGGCGATTGCTTTAGCGATAAATTCAATATTTTTTTCATTAATTTCTCGCGGCCAAAGACCGCGGATATCATAAGATTTAAAAATATTTGGGTTAATCATCATAAATTTTTTATGATAACAAATAACTAAATAATAATTCAAGTGATTTTTTTAAATCAAAAGGTGTAGTGCTAGTTTTGATTTTTTTTTCTAACTGAAAAAGGCTTTGGTAGAATTTAATTAGCTTTTCTTTTGGCCAAAAGCTCGCTTGATAAGTAAGTTTTTTCAATTGCCAAGAAGGTAAATCTTTTATTCCTTGATTGAATTTTATCATTAAAAGTTGGCGGACTCGCTTATTAATCATATAAAAGACTAACGTTGGTGAATTTTTTTTTGTTAAAAGAATGAAGCTTTTTATTACCGAGTCAAAATCTTGAGGATATAAGTTATCTAAAAGATTAAAAATAGACGTTGGGAGTTTAAATTCTTTGACTTCTATTTTTGGATTATCTATTTTTAAATCCCGCTTTTCTAAATCTTCCTCCCAATCAATTAAAATAAGTTCTTTATCTTCAATAATTTTTTTGAGAATTTTTTTTGTTTTTTCACTTTTTTTATTAATTTTTTTATTAAAATTTCGCGTTAAAAAAACTTTTTTTTGGGCAAATAATGAAAGATTATCTTTTTGCCAAGAAATAATCTCTTCAATCTGCGATAGATCAATTTCGATTGTCTCATAACCTAGTTTTTTAAATCGAGTCTTTTCTTCTAAAAAATATTGATAAGCACTTTCCGTATTTTGACCACAAATTATTTTTAACATTTTTACTTCTTAATTTTTAAATATCAATTAGCACCAATTTTTCCTAAAATATACGAAGCGTATAGTGCTCCTTTTTTTAATGATTTTACTAAATTGCCAGAAGCTAAAAATTCACTTATAAATCCAGCCGTATACCCATCACCGGCCCCGGTAGTATCTAAGATGTGCGCGGATTTTAAAGCTTTTTGAAAAAACACCTGTCCTTTATAATAACTATAGCTTCCTTTTTCTCCATTAGTTACAACAACGATTTTTTCTTTAAGAAAAGGAATATACCACGAAACAACATCCTCATTGAAATGAATATCAGAATATGGCGCTTTAACTAATTCGGAAAACTCATGGGCATTGACGATTAAGATATCAACTTCAGCAAGAATTTCTTTAAGTTGATTTTTAGGACGACGACAATCATAAACACCTAAATTAACAACTCGAGTAATATTATACTTTTTAAAAAATTTTAGAAATTTTATTCTTTGAGTTAAAGAGACTTCTGGAAGATTGCCTAAATAAATAATTTTGGTTTTGGTTAGACCAATTAAAGGATTATTCTCAGAAAAAAGATGTTGGTGTGGAGTACTATAGTGAAGAATTGTACGTTCGCCTTTTTCGGTTAACAAAATAGCCGAGAGATTATAATAGCCATCTTCAAAATCAATTAAATTTATTGAAATTCGATGTTGTTTTAAATAGTCGACGATTATCTTTTTAAATGGATTATTCCCAATTTTTCCCAAAAGTCCTACTTTATATCCGTGTTTAGCAACACCGATAGCAACATTAGCCCCGCCTCCTCCGATAGAAAAGTAAAAACTTTCTGATTGATATTTTCCTCCTAAAGCTAGGGCAAAACGATTGTCTTTAAAAGTAAAACTTTTACTTTTGAAATATAAATCAATGCTAATTGTTCCAACCGAAATTAAATCATACATAATAAAAATAATAATAATTCAAAATTTAAAAGTCAAAAATATTAACGTTAAAAATATTAACGTTATTTGTTATTTGTTAGTAGTAAAAATAAAATAAAAAAAAATTTAATGTTTAATGTTAGTTGTTAGGTGTTAGATGTTATTGCTTCTTTTTCAAAAATTGTTTATATTTAATTTATATGGTTCATAAAAAATTAATCGTTTGGTTTGATGAAGTTGATAAAAATGATGTTTCACTGGTAGGGGGAAAAGGAGCCAATTTGGGTGAAATGACCCAAGCCGGTTTTCCTATTCCCTTTGGATTTATTCTTACCTCAAATGCCTACTTTGAATTTTTAAACCACAATCATCTAATGCCAAAAATTAAAACCTTCTTATCGCATGTAAATATCGATAATCCGGTTGAACTTCACCAAGCCTCTATTCATATTCGAAAATTATTTGAGGATGGTGAAATTCCTCAAAATTTAGTTAAAAAAATTATTTATTTTTATGATCATCTTTACTTAAAAGAAGAAAAAAAACCGTTAACTTTACGGCATTTAGCTTTTTATAAAATCAAACATCTTTATCAACCGCCTTTGGTTGCGGTGCGATCATCGGCAACCGCCGAAGATTTACCCGATGCTTCTTTTGCCGGTCAACAAGAAACATATTTAAATATCAAAGGTGAAGTGCACCTTTTACACACAATAAAAAAATGTTGGTCATCGCTTTTTACCGAACGAGCTATTTTTTATCGGCAAACTAAAAATTTTGATCATTTTAAGGTGGGACTTTCAGTTGTTGTTCAACGGATGGTGCAATCAGAAAAATCCGGAATTGCTTTTTCAATCGATCCGATCACTAATGATAAAAATAAAATCGTGATTGAGGCAATCTTCGGTTTGGGTGAATACATTGTTTCTGGAAAAGTTACTCCTGACCATTATGAGATAGATAAAAAAACCTTCACGATCATCAAGAAAGAGATAAAACAACAAAAAGTTAAATTAGTCAAAAAAGGAGTTAAAAACAAAGAAGTGACTCTTTTAAAAGCTGAAGGTTATCTTCAAAAGCTTTCCGATGAAGAAATTATCAAGGTGGCTCTTTTAGTAAAAGAAATTGAGAAACATTATTATTTTCCCCAAGATATTGAATGGGCAATTGAGGGAAAAAAAGTTTTTATTGTCCAAGCAAGACCGGTAACTACCATTGGGCAACAAAAACAAGAAAAAAAAGACTCTTTAAATTTCTCGTTTCAACGACCAATTTTGATTGGTGCTCCGGCATCTTTTGGGATTGCTTTTGGTCCGGTTAAGATTCTTCATTCACCCAAAGAACTTGACAAAATCAAAAATGGTGATGTTTTGGTAGCTACTCAAACCAATCCCGATTATGTACCCGCAATGAGAAAAGCAGTGGCAATTATTACTGATAAAGGTGGTCGAACCTCCCATGCCGCTATCGTTTCTCGAGAACTTGGGATTCCGGCCGTTGTTGGCACCGAAAACGCCACTAAAGTCTTAAAGGATGGTCAAATTGTTACTGTTAATGGTGAAACTGGAGAAATATTTTTAGGAAAAGTGATAAATCTAAGAAAAAAAGAAATAAAAAAAACCGATCGCTTTTTAAAAACACTAACCAAAATCTACGTTAACCTTGCTGAACCAGAAGAGGTGGAAAAAGTAGCTAAAATGAATGTTGATGGAGTTGGTCTTCTTCGGGCTGAGTTTATGATGGCTAACATTGGTGTTCACCCAAAAAAAGCAATTTCTGAAAAAAAAGAAAATGAATTTGTTAAAAGATTAACTTCTGATCTTTTAAAATTTGCCTACGCATTCAATCCCAGACCAGTGATTTATCGCGCCACTGACTTCAAAACCAATGAGTATCGCAATCTTTTGGGCGGTAAAGAATTTGAGCTAAAAGAAGAAAATCCGATGCTTGGTTTTCGTGGTGCTTCGCGTTATTTAGTTTACAAAGATGTTTTTATTTTGGAGTTGAAGGCGTTAGCTAATGTTTGGGAAAGAGGTTTTAAAAACCTTCATCTTATGATACCATTTTTGCGAGTTCCTTGGGAACTTATCGCCATTAAAGAAATAATTTCTGATTTTGGTTCTTTAAATTATCCTGAATTTAAGCTTTTTATGATGGTTGAAGTTCCGGTGGCCGCTTTGGCAATTGAAGAATTTTTAAATATCGGAGTTGACGGAATTTCAATTGGTAGTAATGATTTGACAATGATGCTTTTGGGTGTTGATCGCGACAATGAAGCAGTTTCCTATCTTTATGATGAAAGAAACCCAGTTGTCTTAGAGACAATGATTAAAGTAGTAGAGGCGGCAAAAAAATTTAATGTAACCTCTTCCATTTGTGGCCAGGCGGCTTCTGATTATCCGCAAATTGTTGAAAGTTTGGTTGAGGCTGGAATTACCAGTCTTTCTGTTAATGTTGATGCGATTGATCGAACCCGGAACATGGTCTATGAGATTGAGAAAAAGATTTATAAAAAAAATATTAGATAGATTAAATTCCCTTTACCATGGCTAAAATCAAAAATATAATTGCTTATGAGATTTTAGATAGTTCTGGTTTTCCTGCCCTTGGCGGAAGATTGATTTGTGATAACGGAATTGAGGTTGAGGCATCAGTGGCAAGCAGTAGTTTTTTTCATAAATTTGTCGCATATCATCTAAAAGACGGTGATAAGAATCGGTTTTTGGGAAACGGTGTCTTACAAGCGGTTTACTACGTCAATAATCTTTTGGCACCGAAACTTTTTGGAGTTGAAGTAAAAAAACATGAGGCAATTGAACAATGGTTAATAAAAGCCGATGGGACAAAAAATAAACAAAAACTTGGGGCTAATACGACTCTTCTTATCTCTTATCTTTTAGCCAAAGCGGCCGCAAAAGATTTATCTTTGCCACTGTATGTTTATTTAAACCAATTTTATACTCAAATAACTTCAGAAAAGATTGAAATTAAAAAATTACCCATGCCTATTTTTAATTTATTAAGTGGTGGAAAACATAGTGAAAATGCGATTGATTTTCAGGAGTTTGAAATTATTCCGTCGTCTCGTTTTTCCTTTTCTCAAAGTCTTCAAATGGCCGTTGAATTTTTTCATACTTTAAGAACAATTATTGTCAGTAAAGGAGCAATTCCCTCGTTAGGAATGGAGGGAGGTTTCACCCCGCTTCTATCAACTAACATCGACGCTTTAGAACTTCTTAAAGAAACGGCGGTTCAAAAACGACTAACTTTAGGATTTGATCTTTTTTTTGGCATTGATATTGCTGCTTCTTATTTTTATAAGAATAATCATTTTGTAATAAAAGATCGACCAAAACCGCAAACAAAAGAAGAGTTTTTTTCATTTTTAAAACTAATTACTAAAAACTATCCGCTTCTTCTTTTAGAAGATCCGGCTTCTTTTGATGATTTTGAATATTGGCGTTATCTTTTTTCAAGTTTGCCCCAGGAAATTTATTTGGTAGCCGACGAACTAATTTCAGGCAATAAAGAAAGATTATTGCAGGCAATTGATAAAAAAGCCGCTTCAGCAGTAGTAGTAAAACCAACTGAAATTGGGACAATTGCTGAAACGATGGAATTTATAGCTTTAGCGAAAAAAAATAACTTAACCCCAATTATTTCTCATCTTTCATCTGAAACCAATGAGACAATAATTTCCGATTTAGCCGTTGCCGTACAAGCTGAGTTGGTAAAATTTGGCGCTCCTTCAAGAGGTGAACGGGTAGCCAAATACAATAGGCTTTGGGAGATTGAAAAAGAAATGACAAAATCATTTAACAACTAACTTCTAACATTAAATATTAAACGTGTAACGTGTAACGTGACGTGTAACGTTTAATAAATCAAAAATCATATTTTTTCTCAAATTTATTTCTATTTAAAGTTTTCATACCTTCAAGGTGTTATATATTACTCTTTTTACACTTATAATCTTCATTTTTCTTTCTGTTATTTCTGATTTAATTTCTTTCTATCATTTATGAGTTATTAAGAAATACACACAATTGTTATTACTAGCCCCGATCAGGAATCTATATTCTATATATATAATAGTCATTCCTTGCTCCAACAAGGAATCTACATGATTTTATCTCTTTATTATATTATTATTTATTTTAACTAAGGTATGATTTTATAGATTCCTGCTTTATAAGGAATGACAAAAATAAATAATAACGTTTAAGGTTTAATGTTTAATGTTTATGTTATACGTTATACGTTTTATAAAGTGTTAGATGTTAGGTGTTAGAAAGTTTCCCCACCTCCGAGGTGTTATAATATTGCGTACCTTGGGAAAAATTTATATTGTAAATAAAAATAATTTTGATATATTGATAATAAAATATGATTGGCAAAATTAAAGGAAAATTGGTAGAACTTACAGAAAATTTTGGGTTAATAGAAACAAACGGTGGTGTTTTTTATCAAATTTATCTTACCCCAAATTTTATAAAAAAATATTCAATAAACGCCGATGTAGAAGTTTACACGTTTTTAGAAGTAAAAGAAGACGCGCTAAATCTTTATGGTTTTGAAAACAAAGAAAAATATCAATTTTTTTTAAATCTTTTAACTGTTTCTGGAGTTGGGGCAAAAACTGCTTTTTCGGTTGTTTCTTTCTTAACTGTTGAAGAAATTATTAAAGCAGTTAAAGAAAATAATATCGAAATATTAGCCCAAGTACCACGGCTTGGAAAAAAAACAGCAGCTAAAATTATCTTAGAACTTTCACAAAAATTAAAAAAGGATTTTTCTTTTGACAATTTATATCTTTCTGAAGAAGATAAAACAGTAATTGACACCTTAGTCGCTTTAGGTTATAAAATGACTGAGGCTAAAAAAATTTTTGCAAAAATCCCAAAAAATCTTTCTTTAGAAGAAAAAATTAAATGGGCACTGAAAAATAAGATATAATAAAGTTATCCTATGGAAAATATTTTAAGGCCTAAAAGTCTTTCTGAATACATTGGACAAAAAAAGATTATTGCCACCTTAAAGCTTTTTTTAGAAGGGGTAAGAAAAAGAGGACTTCCTTCAGAACACCTTCTTCTTTATGGACCAGCGGGTATTGGAAAAACAACTTTAGCCTATGTAATTGCGAAAGAATTAGTAGGCGATTTAAAAATAACTTCGGGACCAGCTTTACAAAAAGGTGCTGATCTTGCTGCAATTTTGACTAATTTAAAAGATAAAGATGTTTTGTTTATCGATGAAATTCATCGGCTACCAAAAACCGTTGAGGAACTTTTATATCCAGTTTTAGAGGAATATAGCTTAGATATTATTGTTGGAAAAGCTGCTTCGGCAAGAATTGTCCGCCTTCCAATTCCAAAGATTACCATAATTGGCGCTACTACAAAAATAGCCCTTCTTTCTAATCCTTTACGTGAACGATTTGGTTTGATTTTACGACTTGACTATTATTTACCTTCAGAGATGGAAGAAATTATTGCTAGATCTGCTAAAATTTTAAATGTTCCTTTAACAAAAGGGGCAATTAAATTAATAAGTGAAAGAAGTCGTCGTCTTCCACGAATTGCTAATCGAATTCTAAAACGAGTAAAAGATATTTTTGAAGTTGAGCGCTATTCGATTATCGATGAAAAAATTTTGGAAAAATTGTTTGAGATGCTTGAGATTGATTCTTTAGGGTTGACTAATATCGATTTAAAATACCTTAAAATTTTGGTAGAAAAGTTTAATAATCAGCCGGTGGGACTCGAAACAATCGCCTCAGCGTTATCAGAAGATAAAAGAACTATCGAGGAGTATATTGAACCATATCTTTTACAACTGGGATTGATCAAAAAAACACCAAAAGGAAGAATTTTAACCGATAAGGCCCTAACACATTTGGGGGCGAAAATGATATAATAAAATAATTTGAAGTTAAAAGTCAAAAATTAAAAATTAAAATTAAAAATTTAAAATTTTTGATATTCCATTTTAGGATTTGAATTTTAAATTTTGAACTTTTATTTGGGCGAGTGGCGGAATTGGCAGACGCGCAGTCTTGAGGAGGCTGTGCCTTTTTGGCGTGGGAGTTCAAGTCTCCCCTCGCCCACATTTTTAAATTAAATATTGATATAATATTGATATAATTTTATAAATAAAGGGCGATTAGCTCAATTGGCTAGAGCGTTCGCTTGACGTGCGAAAGGTTATAGGTTCGAGCCCTATATCGCCCACTAAAATTTAAGTTCATTCTAAATTTAATCATTAAACGTTAACTGTTTCTTGTCTTTTAAAGAAAATAAAATCTCTTGTTAATTTTTGATTTTATTATTAAATTTTTTTATGAAGAATCAAGATCTTCAAAACCTTCGTCATACGGCATCCCATCTTTTAGCAGCGGCAGTTTTAACTCTTTATCCTTCCGCAAAAATTACTTTAGGTCCTCCGACAGAAACTGGTTTTTATTACGATATTGATTTTGGTGAAAACAAAATTTCCAATGATGACTTACCAAAAATTGAACAAAAAATGAAGGAGCTTGTTAAAAATTGGAAAAAAGTAGAAGGAAGAGAAATTTCATACAAAGAAGCAAAAGAATTATTTAAAGATAATCCCTATAAATTAGAATTGATAGAAGAATTAAAATCACGGACAGAAAAAATCACTGTTTATCAATCAGGTGATTTTATAGACCTTTGTCGTGGTGGTCATATTGCTAATCCTTCAAAAAAATTAAAGTATTTTAAGCTTCTTTCAGTTGCCGGTGCTTATTGGCGGGGTGATGAAAAAAATAAAATGTTAACTCGAATTTATGGCACTGCTTTTTTCACCAAAGAAGAACTTGATAAATACATTTGGCAAATCGAGGAAGCAAAAAAAAGAGACCATCGAATTTTGGGAAAAAAATTAGATTTGTTTTTATTGACTAAAGAAGTGGGCGGGGGTCTTTTGCTTTGGACGGAAAAAGGCGCAATTATTCGACGCCAAATTGAAAATTTTATTATCTTAGAACAAACAAAACGCGGTTATCTTCATGTTTATACTCCCCATATAGGAAAAAAATCTTTATGGCAAACTTCTGGTCATTGGGATCTGTATCGAGATAAAATGTATTCTGCGATGAAAATTGATAATGACGAATATTTGGTAAAACCGATGAACTGCCCATTTCATATGATGATTTACAAATCAAAAATAAGAAGTTATAAAGATCTACCAATAAGAATTGCCGAAATTGCTACTGTCTATCGATATGAAAAAGCCGGTGAACTTTCCGGGATGCTTCGAGTACGGCATATTACTCAAGATGATGCTCATATTTTTTGTCGAGAAGATCAAATCGTTGATGAGTTTTTAGGAGTTTTTGATTATACGATTTATCTTTTAAAAATATTTGGTATCACCGATTATTATCTTCGTTTAGGTCTTCGTTCACCAAAAGAAAAATATTTAGGAAACGATGAAGTTTGGAAGAAAGCCGAAGAAAAAATTATTACCGCTATAAAAAAGAAAAACTTAACTTTTGTAAAAAGCGAAGGAGATGCTGCCTTTTATGGACCAAAACTTGATATTATCATCAAAGATGCAATTGGTAGAGAGTGGCAATGTGGTACGATTCAAGTTGATTTTATGTTGCCAAAACGCTTTCAATTAGAATATATAGATGAAGATGGCCAACCGAAAACTCCAGCTTTAATTCACCGCGCTCCACTTGGTTCTTTAGAAAGGTTTGTGGCGATTCTTATTGAACATTATTGGGGTTCTTTTCCTTTGTGGCTCTCACCGATTCAAGTTGTAATTTTACCTATTTCTGATAAATATCATTCTTTAGCTTTAACGATTGAAAAGTTATTTAAAAACGAAGACATTCGTGTCGAAACAAATCTTAAAAATGAAACTTTAGCAAAAAAAATTCGCGAATCGATCTTGCAAAAAATTCCTTATATGGTTATAATAGGAGAAAGAGAGGAAAAACTTTATCAAGAAAAAAAAGAATTTATAATAAGTGTTAGAACTTATAATAATCAAGATTTAGGTTTAATAAATATTAATCAGTTTATCAGCGATCTTAAAGAAAAAATTGGGAAGTACTTATAAAAAAAATAAACACGGCAAATCATTTTATTTTATAAACGAAAAAATTTTTGCCACAAAATTGCGAGTAATCGACGAAAATAATAATCAAATTGGTGTTTTGACGAAAGAAGAAGCTTTAAAAATCGCTAAAGAGAAAGAGCTTGACTTAGTTCTTATTGCTCCAAACGCTGATCCACCGGTGGTTCGAGTTGTTGATTTTAATAAATTTTTATATCAAAAAGAAAAAAAAGAAAAAGAAGCAAAAAAAGGCGTAAAAAAAGGAATCGTAAAAGACGTTCAACTTTCTTTATTTATCGGACCGGCCGATTTGCAAAGATTAATTGAAAAAGGTAAAAAGTTTTTAGAACAAGGGCATCAATTAAGAATTAGTTTAAATCTTAAAGGACGAGAAATTACCAAACAAAACATGGCTTTTGAATTAATTAATCGTTTTATTGCTAATCTAGGTGAAGTAAATATTACAAAATCGGCAAAACTTGAAGGTCGGGTTATTAGAGCCGTTATTTCTCGAAAAAAACTATGAAAAAAAAACAAAAAACAAAAAAATCAGCTGCTAAAAGATTTAAATTCACCAAAACCGGAAAAGTTTTATTTCGTCAGCAAGGATTTCGACATCTTATCTCAAAAAAAAACAAAAGATGGTTAAGAAGAAAAAAGAAATTAAAAGAACTTTTAGGAGAATATAAAAATAAAGTGTTGAAAATGTTGGGGAAGAGATAAATATTAAATGTTAGATGTTAGAAGTTAAATGTTTAAGTGATTTATGGTTAGAGTTAAATCTGGAATTTTAACCAAAAAAAAGCATCGCAAAGTTTTAAAACTGGCTAAAGGTTATTGGATGACAAGACATAAGCAATTTAAAAAAGCAAAAGAAGCGATCTTACATGCGGGAGAGTATGCTTTTGCTGGAAGAAAACGAAAAAAAAGAGAAATGCGAAGACTTTGGATTACAAGGCTTAATGCGGCGGTAAGACGGTTGGGGTTAAAATATTCGCAATTTATTAAAATGTTAAACGACAAAAAAATAGAAATAGATAGAAAAATTCTTAGTCAAATTGCTGTTGACTACCCAAAAATTTTTGAAAAAATTGTTGCATTTGTAAAAACTAATAAATAAAATAATGGAAAATTTAAATTATAAAGAAGAAATAGAAAAAACACAATCAGAAAATGCTTTGGAAGAGATAAGAATTAAATACTTGGGACGCAAAGGAATAATAAATAAACTTTTTGAAGAAATTAAAACCTTACCGCAAAGTTTGCGAAAAAAAAAAGGACAAAGAATAAATGAAATAAAAAGCGAAATTGAAAAATTAATAGAAAATAGAAAACAAGCTTTAGAAAAAACAAAAAAAGAAGAATTTTTTGATGAAACCTTGCCTGGAAAATCTTATCCTAAAGGCAGCCTTCATCCTTTAACTTATGTAATTGAGGAAATTGTTTCTATTTTTCAGAAAATTGGTTTTATCCGTGTTTCATATCCTGAAGTTGAATGGGAATATTTTTCTTTTGAAGCCTTAAATATGCCAAAAGGTCATCCTGCCCGTGATGATTTTGAAACATTTTTTATAGAAGCTAACGAGCATCCAAAATTTGGAAAAATGATTCTTTCACCTCATACTTCTTCTGGTCAAAATCGTGAGATGCAACGGACTAAGCCGCCAATTCGAATGATTAATATTGCTAAAACTTACCGTCCAAATTGGGATGCTACTCATACGCCAATGTTTCATCAATTTGAAGGTTTATGTATTGATAAAAATATCAATATCACTCATCTTAAAGGAACAATCGATTATTTTGTAAAGGAATTTTTTGGAAAGGAAAGAACTATTCGTTTAAGACCTGCTCATTTTCAATTTACCGAACCCTCATTTGAGATTGATGTTTCTTGTGGCTTATGCTTTGGTAAAGGTGAAATTCATGGAAAAAAATGTCGGGTTTGTAAATCAGGGTGGTTGGAGCTGGCTGGCGCAGGAATGATCCATCCAAATGTTTTAAAAATGGGAGGGATTGACCCAAGCATTTATACTGGTTGGGCGTTTGGTTTTGGGCCAGAAAGATGTATGATGATGAGAGAAGAAATGAAAATTGATGATATTAGAATTTTGTATAGTGGCGATATTAGATTTTTAGAACAATTTTAACCTATGAATATTAAACTTACTTACAACTGGCTTTTAGATTTTTTAGAAACTGATGTTTCACCATTCGATATTCAAAAATATCTTTCTTTGTCAGGTCCTTCAATTGAGCGGGTTGAAAAGTTTGATGACGATTATGTTTTTGATATTGAAATTATTTCTAATCGAATTGATACCGCTTGTGCTTTTGGCATGGCTCAAGAAGCTTATGCGATTTTACCTTTTTTTAATAAAAAGGCAAAAATTAAGGTTAATCCTTTTGAAAAATACCGCTTTTCTCAAATTTTAAAATACGGTGTAAATGAAAAATATAAGTTAAATATAGAACTAAGAGAAAAAAATCTTTGTTCTCGTTTTACCGCAATTATTTTAGATGGTGTAAAAATTAGGTCTTCACCTTTATTTATCCAAAAAAGATTAAAAGCGGCCGGAATTAAAATTATCAATAACGTGGTTGATATTTCAAATTATTTAATGCTTACCTTAGGTCAACCAACCCATATTTTTGATTTTGATCGAATTGTCAACGCCGATAAAAAATCAGCTACTATGATTATGCGACAATCAAAAGAAGGGGAGAAAATTGTTACTCTTGATGGCAATGAAGTTAAACTACCAGGCGATGATATTGTGATTGAAGATGGAAGAAAAAGATTAATTGACCTTTGTGGAATTATGGGTGGTAAAGACTCATGTGTGACCGAGAAAACAAAAACAATTATTCTTTTTGTTCAAACCTATAATAAGCAAAAGATAAGAAAAACTGCAATGACAACCGGAGTGAGAACTCTTGCTTCATCTTATTTTGAAAAAGGACTTGATGAAGAGCGTGTTGAAGCAACTTTAGTTTTGGGAGTTGAACTTTTACAAAACTACGCTTCTTCAAAAATTGCTTCAAAAATTTATGACCTCTACCCCAATCCGTATCAAAAAAAGGAAATTAAAACAACTTTTTCTTTTTTTGAAAAAATAATGGGAATAAAAATTCCCAAAAAAACAATTATTCAGATTCTTTCCTCATTAGGTTTTAAAGCAAAAGTTGAAAAAGAAAGGATAAAAGTATACATTCCTCATTTTAGAAAGTATGATATAAATATTCCTGAAGATTTAGTTGAGGAAGTGGCGCGAATTTATGGATATAACAATCTTCCTAGCAATTTTTCGCCGCCTGCACATGTGATGCAACCGGATGAATTTGAAAGAACATTTAAAATTATTTCTAAAATAAAACATTTCTTAAAACATTTGGGATTAAATGAAGTGATAAATTATTCGATGATTTCAAAAAAAATGATTGAAGAATGGGGATTGAAAAAGAAGAATCATTTAAAAATCAAAAACTCTATCTCGCAAGAAATTGAATATTTAAGAACCTCACTTTTACCCTCACTCCATAAAAATATTAAAGACAATGAAGGAAAAAAAGAAGTTCTTAAATTTTTTGAAATCGCTAAAGTTTATTTTCCAAAAAAAGATGCCCTTCCCAAGGAAGAATATCGATTGGGAATTGCTTCAAATACTGACTTTTTTAACTTAAAAGGAATTATTGAAAGTTTATTTAAAGAATTAAATATCGATTATTTTAAAATTCCAAAAATTATTAAAAAAGATAGATTTTTTTTAACGGAGATTGATCTTTCATTTTTAATTGAAAACTATAAACTTCTTCCCAAATTTAAATCAATTAATCCATATGCGGTAATTAAGCTTGATAAGACTTTTGAATTAAATAAGAATTTAACTTTTGCCAAAATTAAAGAAAAAGCTTTTCAATCAAAATATCTTGATAAAATTGAGGTTTTATCTTTATTCAAAAACAATCTTACCCTTCGTTTCTATTATTCTGCCAAAGATAGAAATCTTACCGAGGAAGAAGCGAAAAAAGAATTGAATAAAGTATAAAACCAAAAAGTTAAAAAAACCTATTAAACCATCTTGTTGATTTTTGTATCTTTTATTCTTAAAATCAAAGAAAAAAATCTTAAAAATAAAAAAATATCCCTCTTAACTTAAATTATCAAAACAACCCAGTCTTCAAATCTTACCTCCTAAAAATGATCCGATCGCATCAAAAAAAGAGGATGATTTTTAATTTTAGATGGTGGTAAAGGATAAAGTATTAATGTTATCTGTTATATATTATACGTTTCACGTTTCACGTTACACGTTTAATGTTAGATGTTAGGTGGAAGATGTTGGTGTTGGTGAAGTTGTTGGTATTTCGGTGGGAGATAATAATGGTGAAGAAGTTGGTGTTTGGGAAGTAGGAGAAAGAGGAAGTGTTGGAGAAATAATAAGTGGTGAATTTTCTTCGTTGGTGGGTTGGAGAGTACTGGTTGGAGTAACTTCTGGTGGATGATATTTTTCATCCGATTGGGATTTTATCCACTCATCAATTGCTTTTTGCCAACGATTTATTCCGTCAGTTGAAACCGGATCAGTTTCTTTAATCACGACATAATCTTTATCACCAATTTTTTTATAAAAAGGAGAAATTTCTTTTGGTTCAGTTCCTTCAATAAAATACTCGGATCTTACCGGAAATCCTTCTTTTGGTAAACCTCCCAAAAAAGCATCAACTTGCAAAGCTTTTATATTTTTTGGTTTATCGATAATTCCATCCAAATATTTATATTTTTCTAAAAGTCTTTTTACCAAATAATGCCAAATAGAAGAAGCCCCAGTTAGTCCTGAAGCAATTCTTTTATCCATTGGCGAATTATCATTATTACCAACCCAAACACCAACAACAATTGACTTAGTGAAACCTATTGCCCAGTTGTCTCTTTTGTCATCGGAAGTTCCGGTTTTTACGGCAACGGTTTTCCCAGGAATTTTTAAAAAGGAATTTGGTCCAAAAACCTCAATTCTTGCGTTATTATCTGACAAAATATGTGAAATTAAAAAACAAACTTCTGGCGAAAATACTCTTCTTTCTTTTTTTGGTTTTGGTTTATAGATTATTTTTCCTTTAAAATCTTTAATCTCTAAAATAGAAATTGTTTCTTTTTTCACGCCACCTGCTGCAAAGACAGAAAAAGCAGAGGTTAAATCTAAAAGATTTGTCTCTCCACCACCTAAGGTAATTGAAAGTCCAAAACGGGAAAGATTTTTATCGGATGGGGCAAAGCTTGTAAATCCCATTTCATACGCCTTTTGTAAAAAGGATTTTAGTCCCACAATAGCTAAAAGTTTAACCGCAGGAACATTAATCGAGTTGCCCAAAGCAAATCTCAGTTGGAGTGGACCGCGAAATTCACCATCGTAATTTTGAGGAACATAGTCTTTTCCTCCTTGATTGGGAAAGACGGTTTTTACATCCATTAAAATAGTGGAAGGAGTATAACCCTTTTCAAAGGCTAAAGCATAAGTAATCGGTTTTAGAGTTGAACCAGGCTGACGTTGACCTTGACTGGCAACATTAAATTTTCCAAAATAAGGATCATTAAAATCATACGACCCAACCATTGCCAAAATCTCACCCGTTTTAACATCCAAAACAACAACCGAAGCATTGGTAACATTGTATTCTTTAAGTTTATTAATTTCTTCTTTAACAATTTTTTCAGCCTCTTCCTGGATCGATAAGGAAAGTGTTGTTTTTATTTTAACGCCAGTGTCTAAAATTTTTGGACCAAACTCTTTTTCAATTAAATCTTTAACATAAAAAACAAAATGAGGGGCTAAGATAGCAATCTTTGGTTGTTTAAACTTTATTTTTTCTAAATTTTTTAAAGCTTCTTCTTCCTCTTTTTTACTAATATATCCATCTTCTCGCATTCGTCGCAAAACTTGTTTAGCTCTTCCTTTCCAAGCATTGTTTTTTCCAATAAAAGGCGAGTATAATGTTGGCGATTGGGGTAAGCCAGCAATAATTGCTGACTCCACTAAATTCAAATCTTGGGGCTGTTTGCCAAAATATGCTCTTGAAGCTGAAGCAACACCCCAAAGACTACCCCCATAAGGCGCTTCGTTTAAATACATTTCCAAGATTTGATCTTTTGAGTAACGTCTCTCAACTTCCAACGCTAAAATTATTTCTTTAATTTTCCGTGAAAGTCGGCGTTCTTGAGTTAAAAGAACATTCTTAATTAACTGTTGAGTAATGGTAGAACCGCCTTCCAATCGCCCTTTAAAAATAAGATTAAATAATGCGCGAAGAATTCCGGTTTGAGATATTCCTTGATGTTTATAAAAATTTTTATCCTCAATGGCAATAGTTGCTTTTTTTAAATAATCAGAAACTTCTGCCAAAGAAACAGGAATTCTGTTTTTATCTTTATACATTTCATACAAAATTTTTCCATCGCGATCATAAAAAACTGTTGAATATCCGCTGTGAGTAGAAAGTTTACCCGGTGAAGGTAAATCTTTCGCATAAAATGCAAAAATAGCTAAAGAAAAAATAAAAAGAAAAATAAAAAAAATCCCAAAGAAAAATAAAAATTTAATAATTAATCTTTGCCAAAAATAAACTCTTTTAATTCTTTCTTTTCGCGTAAGCATAAAATTTAGTATACCATTTTGTTATAATATTTTAAATGAGATGCACAAAAATTTTTTTAAAGGTGAAAAAAATAAAAAAAGAAACCTGGCTTAAAATTTTAATTTTTATTTCTTCCTTGATTTTGATTTTATCATCAGTGGCGCCTTTTTTGCTATTAAGATAAAAAAATATGTTTCTTGACCAACCGATAGATAATCTACCATCAACCAGATCAACAACAATCAAACTTTTTAAAAAAATTGGTATTAGAACTTTTTTTGACCTTTTAAATTACTTTCCTTTTCGATATGAAAATTATTCGATTGTTTCTTCTATTGCTTTGGCGCAACCCGGAGAAAAACTCACTCTTAAAGGAAAAATTATCGATCAATCCCAAGAAATAACTAAAAAAGGGATAAAGCTTCAAAAATTCCTTCTTTATGATAGTAGCGGAAAAATAGAAGTTGTGTTTTACAACCAACCTTATCTTTTAAAAATCTTATCTACTGATAAGGATGTTGCTTTTGCCGGAATTATTGAGAAATTCGGAAATAAAATTATCATAAACCCAACCGAATGGGAGATTGGAAATAATCATATTCATACGGCTCGATTAATTCCTATTTATCCGGAAAAAAAAGGTTTATCTTCCCGACTCATTCGTGAAAAAATCTTTTGGCTTATTTCCCAAATTAACGAAAAAGAACTTCCTGAAATTTTGCCAAAAGAAATTATTTCATATAACAATCTCATTTCTGAGTATTTTGCTTATCAAAATATTCACTTTCCAAAAAATAAGGATTTGGCAGAAAAATCAAAACAGCGCTTAGCATTTGATGAACTTTTTGTTATTCAGCTTTCGGCCGCACTGGTAAAAAAGGAATGGGAAAAAGAAAAGCTCGGTCATCGATTTTTAGTTTCTGGTAAAATTTTGGAAAAACTTAAAAATTTTATTAATCAACTTCCTTTTAAATTAACTTCGGCTCAAAAACGAGTGATAAAAGAAATTGTAAACGATTTAAAGAAAGAAAAACCGATGAACCGATTTTTACAAGGAGATGTTGGTTCAGGAAAAACGGTAGTTGCGGCTTTAGCTTGTTATTTAGCTTACCTTAATGGCTTTCAATCACTTTTTATGGCACCAACCGAAATTTTAGCTAACCAACACTATCAAACTCTTTTGTCTCTTTTTAAAAACTCTTCGGTGAAAATTGGTCTTCAAACCAAAACAAAAAAAATAAACAAAAAAAGAAAAGAAATGATTATTTCTGACTTTGATATTATCGTGGGCACCCATGCGCTTTTAAATGAAAAATTAAAATTTGATCGAGTTGGTCTTGTTATAATTGATGAGCAGCATCGGTTTGGAGTTCGTCAACGAGCAATACTTAAAACAAAAGGTCTTAATCCCCATCTTTTAACGATGACCGCAACTCCTATCCCACGAACAGTTGCTTTAGTTTTATATGGTAAACTTGACATTTCTTATCTTGATGAAATGCCAAAAGGAAGACTACCGGTCAAAACCTATCTTGTTCCTCAAGAAAAAAGAGAAAAAGCTTATCAATGGATAAAAGAAAAGATTAAAAAAGAAAACGCCTCAGTTTTCATTGTTTGTCCGTTAATTGAGGAATCAGAAGTGGAAACAATGAAATCAGTAAAGGCAGCCAAAAAAGAATTTGAAAATCTTAAAAAAATTTTTTTTGAATTTAACTTAGGTCTTCTTCATGGTAAGTTAAAAAATAAAGAAAAAAACAAAGTTCTGGAAGACTTTCGAAATGATAAAATTAAAATTTTAGTAACAACCCCGGTGGTTGAGGTTGGAATTGATATTCCTCAAGCAACCATTATGATTATTGAAGCGGCTGAACGTTTTGGTTTGGCTCAACTTCATCAACTGCGAGGAAGGGTTGGCCGATCAGATAAACAGGCGTATTGTTTTCTTTTTACCAATAGTAGTACCTCTGAAGTAATTGAAAGGCTTACCTTTTTTTCAAAAATCAATCTTGGAATAAAACTAGCCGAATACGATCTTCAAATACGAGGTCCAGGCGAAATCTATGGAGAAAAACAACATGGTTTTATCAATCTAAAAGTGGCTTCTTTTACTGATTACCAACTTATTTCTCAGACGAAAAAAGCGGTTGATTATTTTCTTATTCACTATCATCCTTCTCAGTTTCCTATGTTATCCAAAAGAATTGAAGAATATCGAATAAAACAAATAACACAAGACTAGTAACACCAAACATCTAACACCTAACTTCTAACTTCTTATAAAACGTATAACGTGTAACGTAAAACATTAATTATATTAAACATTAATTATATTAAAAAAATTTATAATACTTTTTACGCCATTTTTAAAAAAATCTTAAACTTTATACGCTTACATTACACGTTATACTTTTTTTGTGATTTTATTCGATTTATCAGGTTTAACCGTATCTTTATAACGTTTAATGTTTAATATTTAAAGTTTAAAGTTTTATCAAACTCCTTACTTAAAAGAAGAAGTTAGATTATAAATTGGAGTAATTACCGACATTACCAAAAACCCAACGCCAAGGCCTAAAAAAACCAAGATTGCAGGTTCGATTAAAGTAGTCATTGCTTTTACTGCCAATTCGGATTCCATCTCAAAATACCGAGAAATTCTACCCAACGTATCATCTAAATGACCGGTTTGTTCACCAACTTGAGTCATTTGAACTAAAATTGGAGGAAAAATTTCTTCTTCCTCCATCGCATTTCCCAAAGACATACCTTTTTCTACCTTTTTATAAACGTCAGCGAAAGCTTGTTGATAAACTAGATTCTCAGAAGTATCTTTAATTATTTCCAGCGCTTCTAAAATTGACACGCCAGCACCAATTAAAATCGAAAGGGTTCTTGTTACATCAACTAAACTTGATGTTTTTATTACATTACTTAATACAGGTAATCTCAAAAGAGTTAAATCATAAAGAAATTTCCCCTTTTTGGTTCTAAGATAATTTCTTGTAAGGGTAATTATTATAAAAACTCCGCCAATTACAAATGGCCAAAATTTGGTCATAAATGAAGATATAAAAATTAAAAATTTTGTCGTTGCCGGAAGATCAATATTAAAGTCTTTATAAAGATTTAAAAGCCTTGGTAAAACAAAGGTAATCATTATAAAAATAACGACTATCATCGCAATGATTATGATTACCGGATAAATTAATGCCCCTTTTACTTTTCCTTTAAATTCACGTTCTTTTTCCAAATTATCAGCTAATTTTAAAAGAATTTCTGCTAATTTTCCTGATGCCTCGCCAGAACGCACCAAAGCAATATAAAGATGAGAAAAATAAGAATCATATTTCTTTATCGCCATCGAAAAAGGATTGCCAGCCTTAATTTCATCGTTAATATCAGTAATTATTTTTTTAAAACTTTGTTTTGTTGTTTGTTTTTTTAAAATATCTAAGGCTTCAACTAATGTTAAACCCGCATTAAGCATCATTGCTACTTGACGGGTAAAATTAACGATATCAGAAAAGTTTACCCGATCGAAAATAGAACTTAAAAAAGAAAATTGAGAGCGAGCTTCTTTTTTTATTTCAATAACAAATAATCCTTTTTCTTTAAAATAATTTTTTACTTCTTCCTCTTTTTCTGCCTCAATTTTTCCTTTAATGATTTTTCCGTTTTGAACGACTTTATAATAAAATCGCATAAAATTTTTAGCGTAAGATAAACTTTTCCAATTCTTTTGGTCTTATAGCATAAGAAAAAGCAGTGTTTTTTGTAATCAATCCTCTTTGATAAAGTTTTGCTAAATATTTTTCAAAAAGAATCGACTCCTCTTTTTCTTCAGTCTCCAAAACCCCTGGTAAAAGATGAGTTTTTCCTTCGCGAATTAAGGTCGCAACAGCCGAACTATTAACTAATATCTCAACTGCCGGAATTCGACTAAATCCAGAAGTTTGAGGAAGAAGTTTTTGGACAATTACCATTTTTAAAACCGAGGCGAGCTGAATTCTTATTTGATTTTGCTGATGGGAGGGGAAGGCGTCGATAATGCGATCAATAGTTTCCGGAGCCGAATTGGTGTGAAGAGTAGAAAAAACTAAATGACCAGTCTCGGCAGCGGTCAATGCTAGGCTAATTGTCTCATAATCACGCATCTCACCAATAAAGATTACGTCTGGATCTTCTCTTAGAGCTGATTTTAAAGCTTTATTCCAAGAGTAAGTATGAGAATAAAGTTCCCGTTGACTGATAATTGATAAGCCTTTTGGATAAACGTATTCAATCGGATCTTCAATTGTTAAAATATGATAGGGATATTTTAAATTAATTGTATTAATTAAAACAGCCAGTGTTGTTGATTTTCCCTGACTGGTTGGACCAGTCACTAAAACAAAACCGGAAGTTAAATCGCAAACTTTATACAAAGAAGTTGGCAAATTTAATTCTTCTAAAGTCCTTATTTTTTTAGGAATTAAGCGAAAAGAACCAGAAAGACCATTTTTTGTGTAGTAAAGATTTACGCGAAACCGATTTTCTTCGTATTCTTTTGAAAAATCTAGTTCACGATTTGTCAAAAGAATCTGCTTTTGCTCTTCGTTTAACAAAGAAAAAAATGCTACTTCTAATTCTTTTTCTTCAAGCGGAGAAAAAGAACTATTAAAAAAATGAATCTCGCCTTCGATTCGTAAAGAAGGCGGATAGCCAGGAATAAGATGTAAATCTGAGGCATTTTTCTCAATCGTTAACTTAAAAAATTGATTTAAATCTAACATAATTTTTCTAAATTACTCAATTTCTAATATCTAACATTTAAGATCAATCTCACATCAAACATCAAACGCTAAAAATAAATCTAAAATCTATATCTATCAACGAGGATTATCCTCTTTGAGGATAATCCTCTAAATTTCTAAACTTCCGCTACTCTTAAAACTTCTTCGATCGTTGTTATTCCATCCAAAACTTTTAAATATCCATCTTGTTTCATTGTTATTAGTCCTTCTTTCTTTGCTTGATTTTCTATTTCTTTTGCTGATTCTTGTTTTAGAATCATTTTAGTAATTGTAGGGGTAACCTTCAAGAGTTCAAAAATAGCAATTCGGCCTAAATATCCGGTATTATTACACTCCGTGCAACCCTCACCTTTGGTTAAAAAGATTTTTTTTCCTTCTTTATAAGGTTTTGGTAAAAAATCGCCCAAAACCTCCACAATATTTTTCTTTACTTCTTCATCAGGTTCGTATTCTTTTTTACAAAACTGACAAACGCGACGACAAATTCGTTGAGCAACAACGGCATTTAGAACTGAGGCTATTAAAAAAGGTTCAGCCCCCAAGTCAATTAATCTTGGAATGGCAGTAGCTGAGTCATTGGTATGAAGGGTTGAAAAAACTAAATGACCAGTTAAAGCCGCTTGAATTGCTAGTTGCGTTGTTTCTTTATCCCGAATCTCACCAACTAAAATAATATTTGGATCTTGTCGCAAAAAAGCGCGAAGACCTGAAGCAAAAGTTAATCCTGCTTGGGGATTAATCTGAATTTGATTGATCCCGGGAATTTGATACTCAACTGGATCTTCAAGCGTCATAATATTAACCTTGGGAGTGTTTAATCGGGAAAGAACCGAATATAGGGTGGTTGTTTTTCCTGAACCTGTTGGTCCAGTAACCAAAATAATCCCGTAAGGTTTGGTGATTGCTTCTTCTAAATCACGATATTGTGGGCCACGAAGTCCAAGTTCATGAAGTTTTGGAATTCCTCCGGTTTTTTTCAAAAGCCTCATAACAACTTTTTCGCCGTGAACCGTTGGTAAGGTGGAAATCCGAAGATCCACTTCATCATCAGCTAAGCGATAAGAAAATCGTCCATCTTGAGGAATTCTTTTTTCATCAATTTTCATCCCCGAAAGAATCTTAATGCGCGAAATTACCCAATCTTGAATTACTTTTGGTAAAACGAGTTTTTCGTGTAAAATACCATCGATTCGATACCTTACCCGAACCATATTTTCTTGCGGTTCAATATGAATATCCGAAGCCCGACCACGAATAGCAAACTCGACAATGGTGGCAACAATTTTCGCAATTGGCGCTTCTTTTATCTTTGTTTCTTCTAAAACGGTAGTTTTTTTTTGTTGATATTCTTTTAAAGCTTCTTTTACCTCAGGTGTTAATCCTTGGCCATAGGTAACTTCAATTGTTTTTTGAATTTTTTTGGGATCAGCCAAGACAAAAACAATTCTTTTTCCGGTTTTTTTTTCTAAAAAATCAGAAGCAAAGGTGTTAAATGGATCGTATGTGGCTAAATATAAAATGTTTTTTTCACTATCAAATTGATAAGGAACAACATTAAAACGTTTGGCTAGTGGCTCAGAAATTAAAGAAAGGGCTTGAGCATCAGTAGGGACCCTTTCCAAATCAACATAAAGAATCTCAAAAACTTCCGCAATAGCTTTAATTATTTCTTCACGCTTTATATCGGTAAACTCAAACAAATACTCATCAATCGGTAAATTTTTTTGAAGAGCCGCCAACTCAAATTGGTCGGCTTGTTCTTGAGTAATTACTTTGTTTTTTACTAATTGACTAAGTAACTGTTTTGGTATGATGTTCATAATTTAACTATAAAAAGATTTAAAACAAAATGCAAGAGTTATTAAAAATTAAAAATCAAAAGTTAAAAATTAAAAATTTTGATAAATTTATATTATGCAATCAATAATTCTTATTGGCCAAGAGAAAAAAGATATCAATGAATTTATAGAAAAAAATTTTTCAAAAAAAGAAGTTATTATTTTTTTATCTCCAGAAAAAAATGAATACACCATTGATCAAATTCGCCATCTTCAAAAAGAAGTTAAATATTTCACCCCAAAAAAACGAATTTATGTTTTTTATAATTTTGATTACTCATCTTTAGAGGCTCAAAATGCTTTTTTAAAACTTTTAGAAGAACCACCGGTAAATATTCATTTTATCTTAGTTTGTCAAAATCTTTATCGACTTCTTCCCACCATCGTTTCGCGTGCAAAAACAGTTAATCTTAAAAACAAAATCGTAAAAATTGAAGATGAAAAAATAAAAGAAGTGGTTACAAAAATTAAAAACGGAGAACTTGTTTTTATTGATATTTTAGATCGTCAAGAAGTAAAAAGAATAATTCTTTCGGCAATTTATTATTTCAGAGAAAAATTAAAAACCGATCTTAAAGTTTATCCAATTTTAAAAGAAGCAATAAAAAATCTTTTTCTTTTAGAAAATAATAATTTAAATCCTCAAACCACTTTGGATAATCTTTTGATTTTTATTTATCAATGTTATAATGAATTAAGAAATGGTTAAAAAAGCTTTTACCTTGATTGAACTTTTAGTTGTTATTGGAATTGTAGGAATGCTATCGGCGCTTTTAGTCCCTAATTTTATGGGAGCGCGTGAAAGAGCGCGGGATGCTCAAAGAAAGTCGGATTTAAAACAAATTCAAAAAGCTTTGGAAATGTATCGTCAAGATCAAAACCCCCCAGCTTATCCAACAGCAATGGCTGGTCGATTTGGTAGTTGTGGGAATTCCTTGATTTTTGGTTCTACTGTTTATATGAATAAAATTCCTTGTGATCCTTTAGGTCCAACTCCTTATTATTATTTGCCAAATAACACCAATCTTACGTTTGAACTTTGCACTTGTTTAGAAAATAAGGCTGATCCTGAACCAACGCCTGCTTCAATTTGTGGAGGTTTATCATGTCCAAGTGGCCAAAAAAAATATGGTATTAATCAACCTTAAAATTTATTAAAATTTATAAAAGGTATGAAAATAAAAAAAACTATTATTAAAACCTTAAACTTTAAAATTAAGTTAGCGTTTACTCTTTTGGAAATGTTAGTGATTATTGGAATAATTGGTATTTTAATTGGTCTGGGCGCAGTTTCGTATTCTACCGCCCAAAAAAAAGCCAGAGACGCCAAAAGAAAACAAGATTTGAAAGCAATACAAAATGCTTTTGAACAATACTATTCTATTTGTAATTACAGATATCCCAACTCTGTCCCTGCCGGAGGATCTGACCTTGTGGCAACAACTACCAATTGTCCTAACTTATCTTCAAACGTTACTATTTTTACAATGCCAAAAGATCCACTCGGAGGAAATTATACCTGTAATGGAACGTGTAATGTTAGTGGGTATACCATTTGCTCACCTCAAGTAAACGGATCTTCTCGATTAGAAACCCAAAACTGTACCAGTGGAAATGAATGTTGCGTTTCCAATCAACAATAATAAATTACACCTATGAAAAAAGCATTTACTTTAATCGAGATATTAGTCGTTGCTACCATAATTGGTCTTTTAGCTAGCGGAGGAGCCGTTGTTTATACAGAGTTGAATAAAGGCGCTCGTGATGCTAAAAGAAAAACTGATTTAGAACAAATAAGAGCCGCACTTGAAATGTATCGAAGTAATAACAACCAGTATTATTCGGGAACCTTTAATAATAATTGTCAAAATATAACTTGGTTAAGTGATTATCTTTCTTCAATCCCCAATGATCCAAAATCTCCTTCATATTATTATCGTTGTAATATTTCTCAATCGAACTACACTTTAGGTGCTTATTTAGAAACAGGAGGGAGTGGAAACTGTGGTAGTTGTGGTAGTTCTAACTGTAATTATTGCGTAGATCCGTATGGACAAAAGTAAAAACTTTAAACATTAAAAAACATTAAAAAAATAATAAAGTGTAAACGTTGTGTAAAAATAGTGTAAAAATTGTGTAAAAAGTGGTGTAAAGCTTGTTAAAATGTTTTTTTAATTATTAAACGTTACACGTTATACGTTACACGTTGAATGTTTGATGTTAGAAGTTAGGTGTTAGGTGTTAGTTGATTAACGATGAGTAAATCTTTTACTCTAATTGAGCTTTTAGTGGTAACAACCATTATTTTGGTCTTTAGTGGTTTATCGTTGGCTTATTATAATAACTTTACCCAAGAAAAAAAATTAAATCAAGAAACTCAAAAATTAATCAATACTATTGAATTAGCAAAAAAAAAGGCAAATATTGGAGAAATGGAAAATTGCACTTCACTTTGCGGCTATCAATTTTTAGTAAATTCTTCCGGATACTCAGTAAATATTTGTTGTACTTGTAACATAAATGGTGATTGTGTTAATCCCATCCCAATTATTAATTACTCTTTTCCCTCAAATTTAGGTATAAATTCTATAGATAATTTTACCACCATGTTTAGACCGCTTTCACCATTAATTACTCCTGGCGATATCCGATTAAAAAATAAAAATATAAATAAATGTCAAAAAATTTCTATCAATCAAACGGGAATCATTGAAATCCAAGATATTTCTTGCCCTTAATTTTTTTTACAAAAAATATTTAATAGTTGTATGTAACGGCAAGGATTATAAAATTAATTTAATGAGTAGGCGAGAAAAAAGCTTTACCCTAATTGAAGTTTTAATCTTTGTTTCAATTTTATCTTTATTTTTTGTTGCCGCTACCGCGGTAACTATTACTTCTCTAAGAAACTTAAAAGTTCAAGAACACAAAACTTTAGCTACACGATATGCACAGGAACTTTTAGAATGGTTAAGAGGTGAAAAAGAAGCAGATTGGAATCAGTTTGCCACACGCACCGGTACTTATTGTTTTAATTCATCTCCAATAACCAGCTGGGGCTCTTCTGGTGCCTGTTCAGGTTACGGTTTATATAATTTATACAAAAGAGAAGTTATTCTTACTCCTCAAGGAAGTCCACCATATCAAGTCAATCTTTCAATCACTGTTTTTTGGCAAGAATTGGATCAAAGTTATCAAGTTCCATTACAAACTGTTTTTACCATATGGGAATAATAAAGTTAAAAAATTCGAAATTCGAAAGTCGAAATTCGAAACACAGTTTTACATTAATTGAAACGATTGTGGTAATTGCGACTGTCGGACTTGTTTTACCAGCTCTTTTTGCCGTTGTTTTTGCTATCCTTCAACAACACACAAAAATTCAACGACTTTCGATTGTTAAAAGAGAAGGGGATTACGTCCTAAACGTGATGGAAAACGTCATCAGAAACTATGGCCAAAGTGTTCACTCGGCTATCCCACCAGCCGATAACAACAAAATTTGTCAATCAAGAAGCCAAGAAGAGGCTACATATTTTAAAGACAAATTTAACAATTGGTTTCGTTTTTATTTAAATCCTTCTAATAATAAAATTGCTTCTGAGTCGTCGGTAATAGGAGTGGTTAATTTAAATTCATCCCAAACAAAAATCAATAATTTTACTATTCAATGTTATCGTACCGGTCTATATTCCCCACCAGTAATAAATATTAGTTTTACTATCAACTACAATACTACTTCTTCGCGGGTAGAAGAAACGGCTTCTTTGAACTACCAAACAAAGGTTAAGTTAAGAAGTTATTAATTTTTGGTTGCAATTTTATAACAAAAAGATATATATTAATTTTATGAGCAACACCGACTTTTTTAGTTTAGAAATCACCGATAATGCCATAAAAATCTTTGATGGTGAAGTTTCGCAAAAAAATATACTCGTAAAAAAAATTAGTTTCCTAGATAATCTTCCTTTTTCATTTTTTATCGAAGGTACTCCTGATCTTCCTCAAAAGTTGGCGGATATAATTAAAAAGTTGACTTTTGAGTTAAAAAAAATAGGGAAAAGAAAAGTAAATGTAATCATTCCAGACGCCTATACCTACAGTCAAATTATTCCAATGCCCACCTTAAATGAAAAAGAATTAATTTCCGCCATTAAATATCAGGCTGATCAGTTTATTCCTCTACCAATTGATGAGATTAATATTGATTTAGAAATCATTTATCACAATGAAAAAGAAAAAACGGTTTTTGTTTTGGTAGCAGCCGTGGCCAAAAAATTAGCTCAAAAAATTGAAGAAGCAGTAGAACTTGCAGGTCTTATCCCGGTAGTTTTGGAAAATCAACTTTCGGCTTTTGGTCGTTTTGTTAACAGGTTTTCCTCTATTCTTTTTCAAAACTCTTCTTCACAAAATATTTTTATTAACCTCGGCCAAAATAGCACTTCGCTATATTTTTTTGATCAAAATATTTTTTATATTTCTAAAATTCACACCTTTAACCTTGGTTATAATCTCTTTTTTAAAGAGCTTAAAATCAATACCTCTTTAGATGATAAAAAAATCATTGATCTTTTGGTTTCGTTTGATCCAAAAAATCAAGAAAATATTAATGTTGAAGAAATTATCTCTCCAATTATCAAACATTTTGTTTTTGAGATCAAAAAAATTGTTAATCCGGGAAGTTCTGTTTTTTTTATTGGCAATATTACCCAATTTCCTGCCTTAATCGAAATCTTAAGCAAAAACATTGAGATACCAATTTCTTTTTCGATCTTTAATCCCTATTTTTTGTTCAAGCCAAATCCGCAAATTGATCATTATAAAGATAAATTATCATTTTTCGTTTCTACTGTTGGGGGACAAATCGAATGAAAAAAAAACGAATTAATCTTTTTGGCAGTCGGGTAGAGTATCTTCAAATTGAAAAAAAATTTTATTATGTTCGTATAGCCTCTTTTGTTCTTTTTTTTGTTTTTCTTTTTATCTTTTTTCTTACTAATCTTATACTTCTTGTCGACAAAAAACAATTTGACGCTCTTTTTGTCCAAAAAAAGATTCTTTTAGAAAATCAGCAAGCTAATATTAATGAGGAAGCAAAAATAAGACTCATTTTTAACAAACATCAAGAAATTCAATCGTATTTAGAAAATGACGCGCGTTTTTTGCCGTATTATCAGCTTTTAATCTCTACCTTAAAAACTGCCACTCCCGAACCCTCTCTTTTATTTTTTAAAATCGATAAGGAAAAAAATGCCGAATTTACTCTAGGCTTTACTGATATTAATCAAATGGTGAAATTTTTAAACTTTATTGAAGATGAAAATTTTATAAATAATTTTGAAAGTCTTGTTTTAAATAGTTTTTCTTTTACTCAATCAAAAACTGAGTTATCATTTAAAGGTAAGTTTGTTTCTTTAAAAAATGAAAACTTTTAGAAATCGTTACGAGGAAATTTTTTTTAAAACTCATTTTTTATATATTTTGGCTGATTTTATTATTTTATTAGCAATTTTCTTTACAATTGCTTTTGGAATTCGAAGGACAATTGAAAATAAAGAAAAAATTGAAAGTTTAAAAGGAGAAATAAAAACTTTAACCGAAAAACAAAACAGTCTCTATATAATAAAAAACACTAATCTCGATTATGAAAAAACCTTAAAAATTTTTAACCAACTAGTTCCTGAAGAAGAAGATTATTTTTCCATCATTTATGCTTTAGAAACTCTTTCTCAAAAAACTGGTTTTAATATCACATCTTATGCCGTTAATCTTTCCGAAAGTACTCCTAATCGTTTACAATTAACAGTCACCGGAATTGGTTCCACTGATTCGTTTTTTAACTTCTTAAGGGAATATAACTTTGGTGGAAAAAGACTGATTACCTCTGACAATCTTTCTTTAAATCCCCAACAATCAGAATTTAAAATCGAATTATCTTTTTATAATAAAAAATCCGCGAATATTACCCTTCCTTCTTTTATTATACCGCCAACTTTTCCAAAAGAAATTGAAAAAATTTTAGCCAAGATCGAGTTTATTTTAAAAGAAAGTTCGGATGAAGCCAATCTTGAGATTTCCTACCCTCGAAAAGAAAATCCGTTTTCTTTAGAATAAATGATTAAAGAAATTTTCGCAATTTTTTTACCCCTTCCGAAAGAATCGCTCCAAAGTTTATCCAATAATCCAAACGCTTTTTATTAATCTTTACTTCAAGTGGTTTTTTTAGAGGATTGTAATACCCAAGTTCTTCTATATATTTTCCTTGTCGTTTTGTTTTTTTCTCAGTGGCAACTATTCGATAAAATGGTTTATCTTTTTTTCCAAGACGGAAAAGTCTAATCGCAACTGCCATATAAATTTATATTTTAACTTCTTTTTTTAATTTTTCAACGGCAATTTTTGCTGCCTTTTCTTCAGCTTCTTTTTTTGAAAAACCCGTTCCCATACCTAAAAGTTTGTTGGCAAAATAAACCCCGACTTTAAAAATTTTTTTATGAGCTGGACCTTTCTCTTCAATTACTTTATATTCCGGAAGAGTTTTGTATTTTTCTTGAAACCATTCTTGAAGTTTAGTTTTTGCTGGAAGATAGAGGTGATTTTTAATTACAAAATCCAATTTGCCAGAAAATAAAAACTTTACTACAAACTGATAAGCAGTCTCAAAATCTTTCTCTAAAAATATCGCTCCAATTAAAGCCTCAAAACAATCGGCTAAAATATTTTTGTTTTCTCGACCTCCGTTTTTTTCTTCACCTTTCGATAAAAAAAGATATTTTCCTAAATCTAATTTTTTTGCCACTGATAATAAACTTTCAGCACAGACAATTGTTCCTTTAATATCAGTGTATTCTCCTTCTTTAAGATAAGGGTAATTTTTAAAAAGATAGACTGAGGTAATAAGAGATAAAACACTATCACCTAAAAACTCAAGTCTTTCGTTCGAAGTTAATTTTAAATCTCGATGCTCATTAAGATAGGACCGGTGAATAAAAACGTTCTCAAGTAAGCTTTTATTTCTAAAAGTAATTCCGATTTTTTCTTCTAGTTTACTATATTGATATTTCATATTAAATCTTAATATTTAACTTATTCATATTTTTGTGCTTTATCCGAATTTTTCCTAATTTTTCCAATATTATCTGAGCTATCTGAAATATAGGCATACACTTTTCCCAATATTGCATTAACAAACGCGTAAGATTTTTCACCTCCAAACTCTTTTGCTAATTCAACTGCTTCATCAATAATCACTTTGGGAGGCTCTTTTTTTTCAATAATAAGTTCATAAATTGCCAATTGCAAGATTGCCAAATCTACTTTAGCAATTTTCTCAACTTTAAATTTTAAACTAAATTGATTAATATAATGATTTATCTTATTTTGGTAGTTAATAATAGCTAAAGTTTTTCGATCAAAGTTTTGTTTTTGTTGAGGAAAAAAAGAATATGCATAAAGATTTTTAAGAATTTTGATTCTTTTTTGATGCCGTGGGTCCATTTTATTTATTACAATATTTACAAACTCGATGAGGTAATTTAGGTTTACCGCAAGAAGAACATTTTCTTAAATTAGACAGTTTTTCTACTCGGGTAGCCATCCGTTTTTTCTTTCTTTGAGTTGAGTGTTTTCTTTTGGGTAGTGGGGCCATATAAAAAGTATATCATAGAATTTTTAAAAAAACAATAAAAAAAATACTCCTTGACAAACAAAAAAAAATATTTTAATCTAAATTTATATGAAAAATAAAGCTTTTACCCTAATTGAACTTTTAATTGTTATTGCTCTTCTTGGGGCGTTAGCGGTAGGATTATTGGCTGCTTTGGATCCTTTTGAGCAATTGAAAAAAGGAACAGATACCGGTGTAAGAAATACCGCAACTGAGTTTCATGGAGCAGTAATTCGTTATTATGCGATAAAAAATATGATGCCGTGGTGTGCTAATTCTAATTGTACCACTTATAGAGATGGAAGCGCCGAACCATCGGCAACTCAACTTAATAATTTAACCAACACCATCAATGAAATTGTTTCTACTGGAGAGTTAAAAAATGAGTTTATCCAATTAGCCGGAAGTGGTACTTTAAGTAAAATTTATGTTACTGGCTCCAATTCAACTGCCAATATAACTGTATGTTTTAAGCCAACTGCTAAATCATTCATTAATGATCCAAATACTAAATTTAATAACAACGGTACAGAAGTAACTGATAATTCCTGCAAATCACAAGGAGGAAACCGGATTGATTGTTATTGGTGTATCAGATAAAAAAACATTTATAGTTACTCTAATAAAATTATCTTGATAAAGTGAAATTATTATTACATCTAAAATATATTCTTGATGCTTCTTATAATTTTAAAATTAAGTTTAAAAGTTTTTGAAAAACCAAAATCTATATTTATATTTATAAAAAATTAATTTAGAACAAGTTTTAATGAAAAAATTGAAATCTTTCACTTTAATTGAAATAACTGTTGTTATTGCAATTATTGGAGTACTTGTTGGTTTCATTACGAGTAATTTTTTTACTTCTTTAAAAAAAGGCCGTGATGCAAGAAGAAAAGCGGATTTAGAACAGATTCAACGAGCTTTGGAGATGTATTATGAAGATAAAATAGTATATCCTACGGCTGGGGTTAATCCTGGTTTTCCCTTTGGTAGTAAATTTTGCGAAACAAGTAGTTGCTTCTCGACAGAAAAAATTTATATGCAAAAGGTACCAAATGATCCTAAAAGTTCTTATTCATACCAATATCAATCCGATGGTACTTATTATCGGCTTTTTTCTTGTATTGAAAACAATCTTGATCAAGGGCCAGGTGTAAGTCAAAACGGCTTTAGTGGCGCACCAAGCAATTGCGGCACAAATTGTCAATGTAAATACACCATTTCTTCTCCCAATATTACCCCTCTACCAACACTTTAGTTTTTATAGATTCATTTCTTTTTTTGCTTCTTCATTTTGTGGATCTAAATTTTGAAGAATATATTGATATACTTTTTTTGATTCTTCAATCTTTTTATATTTTTTTAAAAGTTGGCCTTTTAAAAGATAGGCTTCTAACATATCTTTCTTTAGTCCAATCGCTTCATCTATTGCCTCTAAAGATTTACGGCGATAAAACTCTTTTTCTTTAGTATTTTTACTATGATCATATAAAATAGATTGGAAAAATGCCAAAGTATAGGGAATCTTTGGGTCGGTTGGAGCAAGTTTTTGCGCTTTTTCTAAAGCATCAATGGCGATCTTCATATTTTTTGAATCTAAATCCATCTGGAAAAAAAGATAATAAATCTTTGCCTTGGTTTTCCAATACAAAACATTTTTTGGAGATTGAGAAAGAGAATGATTATTGTAATAAATTGAAAGATTTTTTAATGAAGAAGCATAATTTTTTTCTTTTTGATAGTAACTTAAAAAAGCTAAATTGGCAAAGATATAACTTAACTTATCTTCGTAAACATGCTCGTATTTAAGTTTTAAAGCTTTTTCTTTAAGATAATAAGCAGCCAACTGATATTGATTTGTTTTAAAAGCTAAATCACTTTTGGCATAGTAATAATCAGCTAACCAATATTTGAAAAGAAAAAACAAAAGATAACTAGTAAAAGTAAATAAAATCAAAATTAGAAATATTTGAGTAGCGGTTAATTTTGTTAATAATTCAACTTTTTCTTTTTCTTTTTTTTCTAAAAAATTTGATTGTGTTAACAAAAAGGCTGGTATTAGATAAAAAAAGAGATTAATAGTTGTTGTTGAAAAGCCAAAAAAATTATTAATAAGAATTGATAAATAAGCTAAAAAGAGATAAATATTGGAAAAGGAAAGTTTCAAAACTAAAAAAATCATTAATATATAAGAAAAAAAACCAAAAGTACCAGATGTCGCCAAATAATTTAAATACTCATTATGGGCTTTATTGTATAAATAATCCCACTCCGAAGTTAAATTATGAGTTTTTGGCCGAACAAAATAATAAGCATAAGCAAAGGTTTCAACCCCGCTACCAAAAAGAGAATAACGCTTCCAAAGCTCAATTGCTCCTTTCCAAACAATTTTTCGAATTTCAAACGACTCGGTCACTTTAATTTTTGAAGATTGAGAAGTTTGATCTTTAACTTGTTTTTGATTTTTTATTTTATTTATTTTGTAAGAATTAATTATCGGATAAAAATTAATATATCGGTCAATTTTATCTATTCTAGTTTTAAAGATTAAAATTGGCGCAAAAAAACAAATTAGTAAAATTAACAATTTATTTTTAATAAAAATTTTTTTTGTAAAAAAACTATATATTAAAAAGAAAAATAAACCACAAATTAAGGCAACAAAAGCGGAACGAGAGCGGGTAAATAATATCGCGGAAAAATTTAAAAATAAATAAAAAAAGAAAAATAAGTTATTATTTTTAAAGTTTCTTTCAAAAAAAAGATATAAAGCAATAAAAAAATTAATAACTAAATACGCCCCAAGCCAATTAGGTTGGCCTAAGGTAGAAAACATTCGCTCAGCCGGCCGAAATTGTTCGGTCCAACAAGAATTATTAAACCTACCAGTAAAAACAAGACACGAAAGATCAAAACCCAATTTACCAGGCAATCCCCAAATAATAACAATTAGCGAAGAAAAAATACTTGTTTTTAATAATAAAAAAAGATACTCATCTGCTTCTTTACGATCGAAGTTGGAAATGAATCCATAAAATAAAATCATATAAGCAACAAGAGATAAAAGCCCACCATTAAATCGACCATAATATCCAAAAAAAGATGTGTGAAAATCGATGGAAAAAAAAGTTGACAAAATCTGAGACAATAAAAAAATAAAAATCGAAAGATCAAGAGGTGTTTTTTTCAGTATAATCTTTTTAAGAAGAATCATTTTAAAAAACCAAAGAAAAAAAACAAGGGTTGTAATAAAATAAATAAAAAGCATTTTATTAAACTCAAAAAGTTCAGAAGTTAAAGGAAACATTACAAGCGGTGTAAAAAAGAATAAAGCAAGATATAGCTGTCTTAGAAGTTTATTGATTAAAATAATTATTTTTTTTCCTTCCATGATTTCTAATTTTATCGAAAAAATTCAAAAAATTAAAATCCCCTTTTTTCCTTGCTTTAAATTATATTTTGATTTGGGAACGTCGGTAACAAAAATTGCAATAAAAGAAAAAGGAATAATTCTTCGAGAACCAACTTATCTTGCTTACGATACAAAAAAAGATATTATTACCTTTATCGGTAAAGAAGCAAAAGATATTGTTGGAAAAACCCCTGATTTTATAAAAATTATCCGTCCTATTGTTTTTGGCGTAATTTCGGATTTTGACAACGAAGTTCTTCTTCTTAAAAACTTTCTTCAACAATCGGTGGAACTTTATACAAAAAATAAACTAATAAAACCAATTATTGAAGCTTTAACAGTTGTTCCAACAATTGCCACAGAGATTGAGCAAAAAGCAGTTAAAGAAGTGATTTTAAAAACTGATGTTTCTCAAGTTTATCTAATTGAAAAAATTCTAGCGACTGCTTCCGGCTGCGGTATTGATATTTTTTCTTCTCATCCAAATTTAATCATCGAAATCGGTGGTGGTCTTACCGAAATTGCGGTTGTCGGTAGTGGTAATATTATTCGCCAAAAAACTCTAAAAATGGGAGGAGAGTATTTCAACAAAGTTATTAGTAATTATCTTTATCTTAAACACGGAATTATTTTAGGAGAAAATACCTGCGAAGAATTAAAGATTAATCTTTTAAAATTTGATAAAACCGAGAAAATCGAAACAGTTCGAGGAAAATCGTTGGAAACCGGTCTTCCCAAATCGTTAAGAATAAAAAGCTCAGAGATCAAAGAAGCGCTTCTTCCTTATTTTAATCAAATTATTGATGCAACCAAAGAAGTAATTGAAGGTTGTCCGGCAGAAATCATTGATGAAATCTTAAAAAAAGGAATTATTCTAACCGGTGGAATCGCACAAGTAAAAGAACTTGATCAATTTTTTGCTAAAGAACTCGATCTTGACGTTTTTACCAGTAGTTCTTTTCAAGACGCAACAATAAACGGATTGATAGAATTAGATAAAAAAGATAAAAAACTTCTTAAAAACCTCTTGATTTTTATTTAAAATAATTTTATAATAAATTTATACTTCTTTTTAAGTTTTATTGCTCTTTGAAATTTTGGATTTAGTTTAGGAATCGGGTTAGGAGTTTTTTTCATAAGAGTTTGATCCTGGCTCAGGATGAACGTTGGCGGCGTGCCTGAGATATGCAAGTCGAGCGTCCCCTCCGATTCGGAGGGGTAGCGGCGAACGGCTGAGTAACACGTAGGAACCTACCCCTAAGCCGAGGATAGCTAGCCGAAAGGCTGGGTAATACTCGATGGTCTCCGCCTAATTTGGCGGGGTAAAGGATCTAACCGTCCGCTTAGGGAGGGGCCTGCGGTCTATCAGGTAGTTGGTAGGGTAATGGCCTACCAAGCCGATGACGGGTAGCTGGCCTTATGAGGGTGGTCAGCCAGAGGGGGACTGAGACACGGCCCCCACTCCTACGGGAGGCAGCAATCAGGAATCGTCGGCAATGGGCGAAAGCCTGACCGCGCGACGCCGCGTGCGGGAAGAAGCTCTTCGGAGTGTAAACCGCTGTGGTAGGGGAGGAAACCCTCCGATTCGGAGGGTTGACAGTACCCTACTAGAAAGGGGCCGCTAACTGCGTGCCAGAAGCGTCGGTAATACGTGGGCCCCAAACGTTATCCGGTGTCACTGGGCGTAAAGGGTCGTGTAGGCGTCCGGCTAAGTTTTACCTCAAAGACTATGGCTTAACCATAGAAAGGGGTAAAAAACTGGCCGGATAGAATTCTCTTTAGGGGGACGGGAACTTGCGGAGGAGTAGTGAAATGCGTTGATACCGCAGGGAACACCAGTGGCGAAGGCGCGTCCCTGGAAGGGAATTGACGTTGAGACACGAAAGCTAGGGGAGCGAAGCAGATTAGAGACCTGCGTAGTCCTAGCCGTAAACGCATGTCTGCTAGCTGTGTCTTTTCCCCGCCTCATCGGCGGGGTTAGGCATGGCGAAGGTAACCCGTTAAGCAGACCGCCTGGGGACTACGGCCGCAAGGCTAAAACTCAAAGGAATTGGCGGGGAAGCACACAACCAGTGGAACATGTGGTTCAATTCGAGACGAACCGAAGAACCTCACCAGGGCTTGACATCCCAGCGTTCTACCCTAAAGAAATTTAGGGGATCCGCAAGGAGGCTGGGACAGGTGCTGCATGGCTGTCGTCAGCTCGTTCCGTGAGGAGTGCCCTTAAGTGGGACAACGAGCGCAACCCCCATCCTGTGTTAGAAATGTCACAGGAGACGGTCCCCCGATTCGGGGGAAGGAAGGAGGGGTAGACGTCTAGTCAGCATGGTCCTTATGCCCTGGGCTACACACATGTTACAATGGGAAGGACAGCGGGCTTGCCACACCGTAAGGTGGAGCGAATCCCTCAAACCTTCCCTCAGTGGGGATTGAGGTCTGCAACTCGACCTCATGAACGCGGAATTGGTAGTAATCGCGGATCAGTCATGCCGCGGTGAATACGTTCTTGCCTCTTGCACACACCGCCCGTCAAGCCAACAAAGTCGGGGATGGTTGAACCCCGCCTTTGGCGGGGGAAATCATTCTCGGCGATGGGGGTTAAGTCGTAACAAGGTAGCCGTTCTGGAAGGAGCGGCTGGATCACCTCCTTTCTAAATTTTAAACCTAATTTCTTCTCCTAACCCGGTTTTTAGACTAAATCCAAAAATAATCTAACATCTAACATTAAACATTAAACGTTAAACGTGTAACGTTTAAAAATTAAAAAAAACATTTACACAACTTTTACACTACTTTTTACACAATCTTTTTTTCAACTTTATTTCTATTTATTATTTCTTTTTTAAATGTTTAATGTTTAACGTTTAACTTATTTCTTATTTATTTGAATTCTTCCGATGTTAGCCGATTTATCCGAAAATGTTTAATGTTGAACTTTTGGAGGTTATTCAAAAAGAAGCTCAATTTTTTCTCCAACTTTTGGATTTAAAAACTCATCCCGGCCGGTTGTTGGTTTTTCCTCATCAAAATGCCGCCAAATAGTAATTTCAAGATAAGGATTATCCTTTTTTCCAGAAGATCCAGGATAAATTACCAATTCTCCAGGAACTCCACCAAACAAATTATCAACATACTTTACTTTTTTTACTATTCTACCAATTTTTATTTTTAGATATTCTCCATATTCAACCTTTCCTTTTAAATCTTCCTTAGTTATTGTTGTTTTAATATTACCAAAATTATCGATATGACCAATATAAAAACCTTTCAAATCTGGAATTACATCAACCGAAACTTCCTCTAAATCCAACTCATCTTCCATCGCCTCCATCAAATGAGCGCAGACCCGAGAATATAGATCACGGGAGCGAAACTGACTTCCTTTATCAAATCCTTCATATACAAAAACTTCATCGATCCGATCTTTAATCATTGAAAAGTTATAACCAGCATTTGGTCCGCAAAGATAGAGCCCTGATTTTAAACGAATTACCACAAATTTAGCCCCTTGCGCTTGTTTAACTGGCTCTTTTGTTTTAATCCTTGGATCGGTATTTTCAAAAATTACTGTTTCTAAAGGATGACCGAATCTTTCTTCAGTTTCAACCACCTGGTTAATTAAAAAAGCGGTATGAATCGTTGAGGGGGTTGAGGAAACAAAAGTTATCCTTGCCTCAGAAGAATTATTCAAAAATCCCAAAACAGCTGAAGAAAACTCAGCACAAGTTAAACTATCATCCACCCAGTCAGAAACTACAATTAATTTTTTCATAATATTTTAAAAAATTTAAGCCAATCCTAAAATTTTACCAAAAAAAGTCAAAATTACCAAAAGAGAAATCACTACTACTAATCCTCGCACCAAAAGACGGGAAAAACCAGAATTAGTATATTTTCCCATAATCTCTTCGTCTTCTGAAAATTTTACTAAAAAATAAAAAATTATTGGAAGCATTGCTCCATTTAAAAAATCAACATATAACGTCAGTTTAAAAAGCGAGGTGTTGGGGAAAAGAGCAACAATCAAACCAATAAGGATCTGCAAAACAAAAAAACCATAAGAGATTTTACCCTTTGTAAAAGAAGCATTTAAACTTCCCTCAAAACCTAAAATTTCAGAGAAAACATAAGCCGTGGCTAAAGGAACGATAGTTAAACCCAAAATCGAAGCGGCAAAAAGACCTAAAGCAAAAAACAAAAACGCTGCCTCCCCCGCCAATGGTTTTATTGCTAAAGCGGCTTTAAAACCATCATCTACCTTTATATTGTGAATAAAAATAGTATAAGTGACGGCAACAGCCATCATCCAAGAAAAAAAATTAATAATAAATGCACCCAAATAAACCTCTAATCGTTCATATTTTAGATGTCTTACTTCTAACCTCTTATCAATAATATAACTGTGGACAAAAAACTGTCCCCAGGCGGTTATCGTTGTTCCCAAAACGGCAATTCGTGAAAACCAAAAAGTTAAATCAAAAATATTAATTTTAGTTGGCCAAACAAAACTTTCTTTTACCGCTTCCAACCAATTAGGTTTTGACAAAAAAGCTGAGATAATATAGGAAATATAGAAGAAAACTATCAACAAAAAAATTCTTTGAATCTTTTTATAATCAAAAAAAATAACAAAAACAATCAAAAGCAAACAAGTAGTAATTAAAAAAAATCTCCAATTTAAACCAAAAAGCTCAAAAGCCGCTTTTAAACCAGTAACGTTTTGAATAACAACTCCTTGATTGGTAATAAAATATAAAACAAATATTAAAAAAGAAATTTTAACCCCATATCTTTCCCGAATTAAATCGCCTAAACCCTTTCTGGTAACCAAAGCAATCCTTGCTCCAATTTCTTGCGTTACTAAAAGAATCATCGTTTCAATTGGAATTAAAAATCTAGAAGCCATACCATACAAAGAAGCAGCGACAGTATATGTGGCTAATCCACCAGCATCATTGTCAGCTACTGCCGTAATAATTCCCGGTCCCAAAACCGACAAAAAAATTAAAAATCGCCATTTAAATTTATTTAAAAATCCTTTCATAAAGCTTTTCTGATAAATCATCAAAAGTAAGAATTCCTAAAAATTTTTTTTCTTTATCAATTACTGGTAAAGCAGAAAGTTTATACTTTATCATTTTCCGCAAGGCTATATCTACCGGCGTTGTTAAATAGATAGTAATCAAGTTTTGATTCATAAACTTATAAACAAAAGTCGTATCTTCTTGTAATAAAAGTTCATGAAGACTAAAAACTCCAATCAGTTGTTTTTTTTCATTAACAACATAAATATAAGGAAGAAAATAAAAATCTGTTGTTTCTTTTTTAATTAAATTTTTAACTTCAAGCACTGTCTTTGAAGAAGAAACCAAAAGATACTCTAGACTTAAATAATCACCAATTTCTCCGCTCTTGTGCACACTTAAAAGATATTTTACTTCTTTTTGCTTTTCTTTTGATAAAAGGGATAGAATTGCTTCTCTTCTTTTTTTTGAAAGAAAAAATAAAATATCAACAACCTCATCGGAATCAATAAGTTCTAAAATAGAAACTGCTTTTTTTGGTGTCATCCGCTGAAACAATCCAATTTGATAATTAATATTTAAATCAGCAATCACTTTTGCTGCCATATTTTTATTAAGTAAAGGAATAATTTTTTGAATGTTGCTTAAACCTGTTTCTTCCAAATAATCTGCTAAATCTTCCGGACGCAGTTTTTTAAGTTTTTTTTCTTCTTTTTTCAGTCGAACTTCACCTCGCGAAAGTTCCAATGGCTGAATTTCGGCCCACGATAAAAATTGAGAAGAAAGCCGAATTTTTAAAATTCCCATAACTTTTTCTCCCAATTCTGACAAACCAAGTCTTCGCAAAATCCCCAAAACTCCGACATCAACTCCCAAAACATACCATTGATTTTTTTCTTTTTGTAAAACCACATCGTTTACCCGAACAACCTTATTGCCAGTAATATCAATTATTTGTTTGTCTAAAAGATTGCGAAGGATGTAAAGCTCATTGTCAGCAAGTGATGTTTCTTCGTAGTTTTTTTTAATGAAGATCTCTTTAGTAATTTTTACTAAAAAATCAATCGAAACTAGCCGCTTTTTATTTTTTGTCTTTATTAAAAGTTTAGTAACAATTGGCGCTTCTTTGCTTAAAAAAACTAAATCATCAAGTTTTCCTACTTCTATTCCATCTTCAGTCAAGACTTTTTTATTTAAAACTTGCGAAAAATAAATCATAAGTGTATTATATAATATAATAACTTAATTATATAATATAATAACTTATATGTCCTATAAAAATTATAAGTCTTATTTTCTATAGCGCGCTTAGTTTAACGGCAAAACGTCGTCCTGATAAGACGAAGACCGATGGTTCGACTCCATCAGCGCGCACCTTTTTTATGATTTTTCAAAACGAAGAAGTGGTTTTGGGGTAAAGTATTTATGTTTCCAGTTATAATCTTCTTGCATACAATCAATCATCCCTACCTTCCATTCCCAAGCTTTTTTAAGCTCCAAAGCAGTCAAATAAACACCCAATCCCGGAAATCTTTTTAGATCAGCCGCACCTGTTAAAAGATAAAGATTATTTTTATAAAGTCCTAAAATATCATAAGCGGCTAAATAATCGCCAATCCAAATGTATAAAGAAATAATTTTATAAACTCCTTGATTTTTATAAATCATCTCAAAAGTTTTTATTCGCTGCCCTTTTCGATACTCAGAAAAATCTCCATCTTCTTTTCTTTCAAAATCAAAGATAGATAATTTTTTAAGAAGAGGAAGATTTCTACTCTCATCTCCTTCTACCAACTCCACTTTAGTTACTATTTCGGAAAAATGATTTTCGTAATAACGTAAATGATGACGGTTTTTTTTCTTAAGAGTTGCCAAAAACTCATCTAATGATTGATAAGAAGAAACAGAAATTATGTACTTTGGTGTGTCTTGTTCAAAATAAACCCCTTTAAGTGGTAAAAGATCATTGTCTTCATTGATAGCATTAAGGAAAATTGGTTTCGGCGCAATTTTTAAAAGTGCTAAAACAAAATCAGAGTTGGTAACAAAGAAACAGTTATCTTCAGGCCAAGTACCCCCAAACCATTGATATTTTTTCTCAATTTCATTAAACCACAGAGGTAAAACCGCTACAGGTTCTTTACCAAGATATATAGTATAAAAAAAAGGTTTAAACCCCCATCCTTGATACCAACTGTAACGAAATTCCCAAAGTTGAAAAAGGGATTTTTTGGGAGAAAACTTTTCCCAAAGTTGTCGACATTTCTCAATATCGGTTTCGGTTTTGACAATCAATCGATTAATAATCTTTGAAAGACCATTTTGATAAACTTCTTTATTGGCCGAAGTTTTTGGCAGATAAAATGTTAAAGGGACAATTCGCTCTTCCGGAGGTTTATCAGAACTATCTGCCTTTTCCATACCTTTAAAATTAAAGATTAACTATTTTTTTTCATTTGTCAAGGGGTATAAAATTAAACGAGGATTATCCTCTTTGAGGATAATCCTCTTCAGCATTTCTATTTTTTTAATGTTGAACATTTAATGTTTAATATTGTATTATTTATAATATGCCCAAAATTAGGCAAGAAATTAGTAACTTTTTTTCTGCTATCATCAATCTTTTTATTTTCTTTCCTTATTTTTTTTCTGTCAAAAATCTTTTAACTACTTTATTTTCTCCTTGGAAAAATTTAGTAGCAAAAAAAAGGGGAGTTGGTTTTTCTTTTGAGGAGTGGGTCAATCGAATGTTTTTTAATCTCATTTCTCGAGGTATTGGTTTTCTTGCCCGAATTTCTCTTCTTCTTTTTTATCTTTTTCTCACCGTCGCCTACATAATTTCTCTCCCTTTAATTGGAATTATTTTTTTTATTATTTACCTCCCTTTAAAAATTATTCTTTTTCCTTTTGAAGAAAAAGAGGAAACAAAAAAACAAAAATTAAAAGAAAATTTTTTAAAAACCCATATCTTGGATGAAAAAAATAAACTTTTGGTTGAGGCGTGGTTTGAAGATTATTATCAAAAACATTTTCAAAAAAAAAGATGGTGGGAACTTGCCAATCTTTTTTCATATCCTCCCTTAGCCCGCGACTGGACAGCAGGATACACCCCCACTTTAGACCAGTACTCAATCAATCTTTGTGATCCTGCCTATCTAAACTTCCGCGTATCAGTTGTTGATCGACAAAAAGAAATTGATCAAATCGAGCGAATTCTTTCCAAAAGTAACTTTGCCAATATAATAATCGTTGGTGAAGAAGGAGTAGGAAAACACACTATTGTTGATGCTTTAGCCAAAAAAATCTACGAAGGAAAAATTAATCCTGCCTTAGCCTATAAACGCGTGTTGAAACTCAATATGGAAAAAATTCTTTCGGAATTCACCGATGAGAAAAAACGGGAAAATTTCTTAGAAGAACTTCTCGAAGAAGCCTTAGCCGCAAAAAACGTAATTTTACTTATCGACAACATCGATCGGTATCTTGCTTCTTTTGAAGGAAGAATTGATCTAACCACAACCATCGAAAAATTTGCCAAAACTGACAGTATCCAATTTATTGGCATTACCGAACCTTTTCCTTATCAAAAATTTATTTATCCCAATGAAAAAATCACCCATCTTTTTGAAAAAGTTGACGTCTATGAAGTATCAATTGAAGCCGCCGAAAAAATTATCTTAGAAAACTTTGAGATATTAGAAACACGCCATCAAGTATTTTTTCCTTACGAAACAATCAAAAATGCTATCAATAAAGCCAATTTTTATATCACCGATATTCCTTTCCCCGAAAAGGCAATCGACCTTTTAGATTTAGCCGCTGTTTTTCAACGAAAAAAACTTGGTCTTTTAGAAAAACAATGGACAATAGTTTTACCCGAAACCATCGATGAAGTTCTTCAAGAAAAAACCCATATTCCAACAACGATCACTCCCGCCTTATCAAAAAAACTTTTAAATTTAGAAAAAATATTATCTTCTCAGATCATTCAACAAGAAGAAGCCGTCATTAAACTCGCCCAAGCTCTTCGTCGCTCATTTTTGCTTTTGGGAAAAAGAAAAAAACCATTAGCCTCATTTTTATTTTTAGGTCCAACTGGTGTGGGGAAGACGGAAACAGCCAAAGCGGTAGCCAAACTTTTTTTTGGTTCAGAAAAATATCTTTTAAGATTAGACATGTCTTTATATCAAAGTAAAGATGATATCGCCAATCTTATTGGGTCAATTAAAACAGCTAATCCCGGTCTTTTAACCAAAGCTATTCGCCAACAACCCTATGGTGTTTTACTTTTAGATGAATTAGAAAAAGCTAACAAAGACTTGATTAATATTTTTTTGACTCTTTTGGATGAAGGGTATTTTATCGATGGTTTTGGTAAAAGAGTTGATGGCAAAAATTTAGTTATTATTGCTACTTCTAACGCTGGTGCCGACCTCTTATACTCTCATATAAGTCCTATAAACCATATAAATCTTATTGATGAACTAATTAACCGTGGTCTTTTTTCACCTGAGTTTCTTAATCGTTTTGATGGAGTAATTGTTTTTAAACCACTGACTAATCAAGCGGTAGTTGATTTAGGAAAACGAATGCTTGAGAGTATAAAAAACGATCTTTATCAACTCTATCAAGTAAAAGTGGTTATTGATGAAAATTTTTTAAAAAAAATTATTGAAGAAAATTATAACGAAAAATTTGGGGCAAGAAACTTAGAAAGAATTTTGCGCGAAAAAATCGAAGATCAACTGGCCAAAATAATTTTGGCCAAAAAACCAAAAGAGGAAGAAGTAATAGAAATAGGTGAAAATTAAAAGTAAATATAAGAAAAAACTTATCCTTTTTAAAAAAAATCCTCATATAAAAAATTCTATCCTTCGAATTTTGAATTTATTTATTTTTTAGGTGTTAGAGGTTAGTTGTTTGATGTTGGTTGTTTGATGTTTTTTTGTTTAATTAAATTATCGATGGCGTGGTTGAGAAGAAGATTTAAAATATAGTCGATAGTCTTATCTCTTTCAGCAGCCAAAAGGATAATTTGGGGATAACAGATAAAAATCTCGCCGATATTTTGTTCTTGGTAATAAAAAGTAAGAATAGGAAGAGCATTTTTTTCATTTTTATATTTTTCGACAATATCCCTCATTTTTCTTTTTCCCACAAAAATAATGTTTATGGAAGAAAACTCAACTTGATTGTCATCAATTATCTTTAAAAGAAAGTCTTTTATTTTTTTTCTTTCAATTTTATATCGCGATGAAGTGATAATGTTGATATCCATTTTTGGTTTAAGAAAAAAACTTTAAGGTTTTAATCCTTTTCTTTTTAATGCCTTTTCTTTTTCTTCTTCCCGCCTGATAAGTGAGGGTTTTTTATAAAAGAGATGTTTTTTAAGTTCGTTGATAATATTTTCTTCAATAAAAATTTTAGAAAATTTTCGAAAAACACTTTCTTTCGTTTCTCCTTTTTGTTTTTGAATAACTACCATAGATTTGCGCCTCCTTTCCTAAAAGGTAATAAGAAAAAAATATTCCAAATTGGCAAAAAATTATGGAAATATTAAATTTATAATTTTTTTAATAAATCAATTAACTCATTTAAAGGAACGATCTTCGATTTATTTTCATCCCGTTTTTTCAACTCAATATCTTTGCCTGTTTTTTTTGAAACAATCAACCGATAAGGAATACCGATAAGATCAGCATCAACTAGCTTTTCTCCGGCAGAAACATTTTCTCGATCATCAAATAAAATTGCTACTCTTTCTTTTTTTAATCTTTGATAATAATTATAACATTCTTTTTTTACATTGTTATCTTCTAAATTAAGGCCAATAAGATGAAAAAGATAGGGAGCGACCTCTTTTGGCCAGATAATTCCTTTTTCATCGTGATGAATTTCAACAATGGCACCAATTAGTCGAGTTGTGCCAATACCATAACATCCCATAATCACATAACGTTCTTTTCCTTTTTCGTCTTTAAATTTTAAATCAAAAGCTTTTGAAAACCGGTCTTCTAAATCAAAAATATTACCAACCTCAATCGCTTTTCCTTTTTTAAGCGGTGATTGACATTTGGGGCAGGAGTCTTTTTCTTTTGTAGTGGCAATCTCTTCGTTTTGTGCAAAAGAACAGGAAGAACAAAAGATCAAATCAACTTCACCAGCGTTGGTTAAAACGTTAAATTCGTGAGAAAACTTTTTGGTGAAACTGCCACCTGAAGCTTCTGTAATTTTTATATCTTTTAACCCACAGCGATGGAAAATATTAAGATAAGCATTAATAACTTTTTGATAATATTTTTGAAGATCGGTTTTATCTTTATGAAAGGAATAAAGATCCTTCATACCAAATTCTCGTCCTCGAAGAATTCCTGATTTTGGGCGTGGTTCATCACGAAATTTTTTAGTGATGTGATATAAGGCGATTGGTAAATCTTTTCCACTTTTTAAAAATTTCTTGACTAAGGGAGTGATTGTTTCTTCATGGGTTGGGGCTAAGGCATATTCTTGATCATATTGGCTTTTAGTTTTAAAAAGAATATCAACCGATTGCCATCTTTTGGTTTTTTCCCATAAAACCTTTGGATGAAGAAGAGGCATCTCGATCTCTTGAGCACTGATTTTTTCCATTTCTTCACGAATGATATTTTCAATTTTTTTAAGAACCTGTTTACCTAGGGGAAGAAGAGTATAAACTCCTGAAGCCACCTGATCAATAAATCCGGCTTTGGTTAAAAGTTCTTGATTCTTAGCTTCATATTTTTTGATTTCTTTTTTTGTTTTGCCAAAAAGTTTTGAGTAAAGCATATTTTTAAATTAAGATTTTTAAAATTTTTTATTAAATAAAAATTAAGCCGAATGGGAAGTTGTCTTTATTTTTTTATTCTTAAATCCTAATCGATCCAAAACTTTACCAACAGTTTCCAAAGGCCCCGAAGAATAAGTATCAATCACTAAGTGATAATATTTGGGATCGAAAAACTCGAAGTTGCCATAAATTTTTTTCCATGTTCTAATATTGTCTTCTTCTCTTTCTTTAATCATTCTTTTTGCTTGTTCGATAGTTACTTTATCACGATTCACCACTCGATCAATTTTTAAAGCAGGATTGGAACAAATAAGAAGTACCCGTAACGTATTGTCAAAATTTCTTGCCATAAACCCAGCAAGCCATGACTCAATCACATATTTTTCTTCTTTTAAAAGAACAATAGTTTTGTTATCAATAATCCGATGAATTTTTTCATCACCCAAAGAGGCTAACGGATGTTTATATTCTTTTAGATATTGACGAAGAATTATTCCACCAGAAGCAAATTTCCATTCTAAAGGAGCTAAGAATGGTTTTAGATTTTCAAGTAAAGTATTTTTCCCGGTGGCCACGCCACCTGATATAGTAATGTTTCTAAAATTAAGTTCCATAATTATAATATACCAATTTTGTTTAGATTTGCAAGATATTTAATAATTTTTTTTCCATTTTTTTCGATTAAAAAAAGATGGTTTAAGTTTTAGAAATTTATTGAAAGATAGAGAGAAATTTAAGAGATATATTCTTTGATGGCTTGGGCGATGAGAGGGGCGCAGGAAACAACTGTAACTTTTTCTATTTTTTCTTCTAATTGAATAGAATTGGTAACAAATAATTTTTCAATAGAACTTTTTTCTATAATTTCTTTTGCTTTTGAAGATAAGTCAGGATGGACAACAGCCGCAATTACTTTTTTGGCGCCTTTTTTTAAACAAAGATCAGCGGCGTTAACTAAAGTACCACCTGAGGTAATAATATCATCAACGATAATGGCCACTTTATCTTTTACTTCCCCAAAAATATTAACCGCCATCGATTGATGAATTTTTTCTAAATTACGTTTTTTTTCAACGACGGCAATTTCAACATTTTTTTGATGAAAAAACGTGTCGGCAAAATTTTGTGCCCGCTCTATCCCCCCTTGATCAGGAGAAATAATTATTACTTTTTCATTTTTAAAATTATCATTAAGATAAGTGGCTATTTTTTTAGTAAGAACTGAAAATCCATCAAGATTTTTAAAAGGAACAGAAAAAACTCCTTCGGTGGCTTCATCATGTAAAGTAACGGCGAAGATGGCATCAAAACCAACATATTCTAAAATTCTAATTATCACATTTACAGAAACTGATTCACCAGGAAGATGTTCTCGATTCTGGCGGGCATAACCAAAATAGGGAATGACAGCAATTATTTTTTTAGCCCCATTTCGTTTTAAAGCGTCGGCAAAAAACAAAAGTTCTATAATATGGTTGTCGGTGGGGTTAGATGTTGGTTGAATCACAAAGCAGAGGTTATTTTTTACTTTTTCTTGAATGGTGACTTTAACTTCAGAATTGGCAAAGCGGGTAATTTTGGCTGAGGCGAGGGGAATATTAAGAAGGAAGGCGATCTCTTTTGCTAGTTTTGGATTGGCTGACCCAGAAAAAATTTTTACCATAATTTTTATGGATTTTGGGTTGAAATCTCAATCAATTTTCTTGCTGCAAGTTCTTGAGTTTTTTTAATTGCCTCGTTAATCGCGTCGGCTATTCTTAGTTCCTCGACACCATCAACTTCGATTGATTCAATTGCCTGATCACCTCGAAGAACAACTTTTACGCCATTTTTTTCAACTACTACATGTTCTTGTTGGAGCGCTTGTTGCATCTTTTGAGCTTGTTGTTGTAATTTTTGTAAATCACCCAAGCCACCTAAAGGATTAAACATAGGTTTTCTTTAGAAATTTTTAATTGAAATAATTATATAATAGAAAATAAAAAAATAACAAGAGGAAAAATAGGAAAAATAAAATATAACACCAATAATCCAAACATTTACACCAATTACCCAAATTATATTAATAATTAAAGAATGGAAAAAACTATTATTCCCGCCAAAGACACCTCAGCCGTGTTAAAGGCGGGAATCTATAAGATTATACAATGATATAATAAAGAGGTAAAATTATATAGATTCCTGATCAAACCAGGAATGACAACAAATGAGATTGCTGATCGGAGTTGGAAATAACAATGGTATAGATTCCCGGTCAAGCTAGGAATAACAAGAAAGAAGGAGAGTCAATCCTATAACACTTAAGTTTTATTTTAAATTCCTATGCTCAAAGTCTATTTCACCGCAACAACTAGCTTTAACGGCGAATTAAAGAAAAACTACCAACACATCATCACTCAAATCAAAAAACGTCGCCATCTTCTTCTTTCTGGCGAACAAATTATAAACCCAAAGCTTTTAGAAAAAGATGCCTCCCTTACCAAAGAAAAACTTTTTCAACGACAAAAAGAACAAATTGAAAAAGCCGATTGTGTGGTGGCTGAAGTATCAAAACCATCGTTAGGTGTTGGTGGGGAGATTGTTTATGCATTAATCAAAGAAAAGCCAGTCCTTGGCCTTATTTTTGAAGGATATGAAAACCAAATCTCTCCAATGGTCGCCGGCAATCCCTCCGACAATTTGTTTTTAGAAATCTACAATTTCGATAGATTATCTTACCTCCTGACCGATTTTTTTCATCATATTGAAAAATTAAAGAAACAAAAGGGAAAATTGGTGGTGATTGAAGGCGGTGACGGCTCAGGCAAAGCTACTCAAGCTCAACTTTTGGTTTCTTTTTTAAAAAAGAAAAAAATTTTAGTGAAATACTTCGATTTTCCCCAATACTATCAGACCTTTCATGGTCAAACCGTTGCCCGGTATCTTCGAGGCGAATTTGGAACACTGGATAATATCTCGCCTTATCTTGCCTCTTTAGCTTATGCATTAGATCGACTTTCCGTAAAAACTCAAATGGAAGACTTTTTAAAAAAAGGAGGAATTATCATTGCTAATCGCTATACTACTTCAAACATGGCTTATCAGGGTGCTCGATTTTCTGATGAAAAAGAACGGGATAAGTTTTTTCAATGGCTTTATGAACTAGAATACAAAATCAACAAAATTCCAAAAGAAACTTTAGTAATTTACCTCTATGTTCCTTGGCAGATCGGATTAGAGCTTACCGCCAAAAAAGGAAAGCGGCGTTATCTTTTGGGAAAAGAGGATATTCTTGAAAAAGATATTATCTTTCGTCAAAAAATTGAACAGATGTATCTTTATCTTGCCAAAAATAAAAAAAATTGGGTAATTTTAAACTCTGTTGAGAATGGAAAAATTCTTCCCAAAGAAACAATTCACCAAAAAATTATCAAAACCTTAGTTGACAAAAAAATTATTTCCTTGTTATAATTGATTTAAACTCTTATGGACAAAAAACTTGCCGGACTAATTTTTCTTTTTTTTCTTTCTATCACTTTATTCGTAATTTTTACTTTTTTTAACCAACCACTTTCTAAATTCATCCGAGCCAAAGAAGAATTTATCCCTTCAAAAGAAAAATCACTTATTTTTGCCTGGCCATTAACCACACAGGTTGAAAAACCAGTCACCATCAATGTTTTTTTAAGAAACGAAAAAGGAATTCCTTTAATCAATAGAAATGTTACTCTTTCTACTACTTTAGGACAAATTACCCCTTCTTACGCGGTAACTGATAAAGCGGGTAAGACTACTTTTACCCTTATTTCTTCCCAACCAGGAATTGCTGAAATTACGGCCACGGCCGAAAATACATATATCCTTAATCAAAAAGTTACGATAAAATTTGAATAAATAATATGAAAATTCGAAAGGTAGTGATTCCTGCGGCCGGCTTTGGAACAAGATTTTTACCCCAAACCAAGGCGATGCCTAAAGAGATGTTACCCATTGTTGATAAACCCGTGATTCAATATGTAGTTGAGGAAGCGGTTTCGGCTGGAATTGAAGATGTAATTATTGTTACGGGTTACACTAAAAGATCGATTGAGGATCACTTTGATACTCCAAACGCTGACTTAGTAAAAAATTTAGAGATGGGAAAAAAATATCAACTTTTAGAAGAAATAAAAAATATTTCTGAGATGGCCAACTTCATCTATATTCGTCAAAAAGGTCCCTATGGGAATGCCACTCCGATCAAATCTACCAAACATGTTATTGGTAATGAGCCTTTTTTAGTTTTGTGGGGTGATGATTTTGTTTTAGCCGATCCTCCACGTGCCAAACAAATGATTGACGCTTTTTATAAATACGAAGCCACCATTCTTTGCGGAATAAGAACAAAAAGAAAAGAAGATACTACCCGTTACGCTTTTGTTAAAGGAAAAGATTTGGGGAATGGAATTTGGAAAGTGGAAAAATTAATCGAAAAACCGGGTCCCGATAAAACTCCTTCCGATTTGGCAATTGTTTCTGGCTATGTTTTAACTCCTGATATTTTTCCTATTTTAGAAAATCAAAAGCCGGGTAAAGGTGGTGAATACTATCTTCCGGAAGCGATTGATGAATTAGCCAAACTTCATCCTGTCTACGCCTTAGAGATCAAAAATGGAAAATACTACGATACGGGCAACAAATTAGAGTATATGAAAACCGTGGTTGAAATGGCGTTAAGACATCCTGGTACCAACGATGATTTTAAAACTTTCCTAAAAAATCTTGATTTATAAATCTTATCATTCCTGTCCCTCATATAAAACTTTATTAGTCATATTATTTTATTTTCTGTTGCAAAAATCTTATTTCCATATATAATATTTTTTATGACAAAAACAACTGATCTTGAAAAAAAAATCGAAGAACTTTTTCACCGTGGTGCCCATTTAGGTCATCGAAAAAATCGAATTCACCCGCGGGCGAAAAAATTTATCTATAAAATTGAAAATCGCCAATCGATTATCGATCTTACCAAAACGGTAGCCCATCTTAATACGGCAAAAAATTTTTTAAAAAAATTAAAAGAAGAGGGAAAAACAATTCTTTTTGTGGCCACTAAAAGAGCTATTGCTAATATCATTGGCGAAATTTGCCAAAAAAAGAACTTTTTTTATCTGACCAACAAATGGCCTGCTGGTTTTTTGACTAACTTTGAAACTTTTTTGAAAAACAATATTAAAAAAATGCAGACAATGCGCGAAGAAAAACAAAAAGGTGAATGGGATAAATTTGTTAAACATGAACGACTAAAATTAGAAAAACAACTTAAAAAAATCGAAAAAATCTATGCCGGTGTAGACAAGATGGAAAAACTTCCCGACGCTTTGGTTATTGTTGATACTCGTCACGAAAAGAATGCAGTTGCCGAAGCACAAAAACTTAAAATTCCCACCATTGCCATTGTTGATACCAATGTCAATCCCGATTTAATCGACTATCCAATTCCAGCAAATGATGATTCGCCTGAAGCGGTTGAATATATTATTAAAGAATTAGTCTCTTAAAAAAAGTTTATGGACATTAAAAAATTAAAAACTTTACGCGAACAAACAGGTGTTTCTCTTGCTTTGTGTAAAAAAGCGCTTGAAGAAAGTGAACAAGATTTAGAAAAAGCAAAAAAACTTCTTCAACAATGGGGAGCTGAAATCTTAGCTCAAAAAGTCAAAAATATTACTCAAGAAGGGGCGCTTTTTTCTTATGTTCACCATAACAAAAAAATCGCTTCTTTGGTAGAAATTGTTTGTCAAACCGATTTTGTAGCTAAAAACGAAGAGTTTCAAAAGTTAGGTCAAGAAATCGCCATGCAGGTTGCTTCAATCCATGCTAAAACCATTGAGGAACTTTTAAATCAAGAATATATTCGCAATCCATCAAAAAAAATCAGTGATCTTTTAAATGAAGCGGTTTTGAAATTTGGTGAGAAGATAAAAATTAATCGTTTTATCCGCTGGCAATTGGGATATGGAAAATGATTTTTCTAAAAAAATAGACGCAATCATTGAAAAATTAAAAGAAAACTTAAAATCAATTCGCACTGGTATCGTCAGTCCGGCTTTAATGGAAAACATAGTGGTTGAGATCTATCACGGCCAAGCAAAAGTTAAACTTTTAGAACTTGCCGCCATTACCACCGTCGGTCCTCAAACTTTAATAATTTCTCCTTTTGATCCATCAACTATGAAGGATATTGAAAAAGCAATAATCGCTTCTAATCTTGGTGTATCACCAGTTGTCCAGAATAATCAAATCTTTCTTAAATTTCCTCCTTTGTCCCAAGAACAGCGAGAAAAATTAGCAAAAATTATCAATCAAATTATAGAGGAAGCACGACAAAAAATTCGCAATCTTCGAGATGAAAAAAGAAAGGTGTTAAAAATATCTTTTGAAAAAAAAGAAATTACCGAAGATGAAAAATTTAGAAAAGAAAAAGAAATTAATCTTCAAACCCAAAAAGCCAATGAGATAATTGAAGAAATAAAGAAAAAAAAGATAAATGAGGTAATAAACATATAAAAAAAATTTAAATTTTTAATTTTTTTTATCATGTCGTTTTTACTTTTTCTTCTAATTTTATCGATTTTAGTCTTAGTCCATGAATTGGGTCATTTTATTGCTGCTAAAAAAAATGGGGTATTGGTTGAAGAATTTGGCATCGGCTTTCCTCCAAGACTTTTAGGTATAAAAATCAAAAAAACTATTTATAGTATTAATCTAATTCCTTTAGGTGGATTTGTTAAACTTTATGGAGAAGAATACGAAGAAACAAATCAAAATAAAAGTCAAAAATTAAAAAATAAATCTTTTATATATAAACATCCTTGGCAAAAAATAAGCATAATTATTGCTGGAGTAATTGGTAATTTCCTTTTAGGTTGGCTTCTTATTTCTTATCTTTTTACTCAGGGGGTACCTGTTCCATTAAATAAAGTCTTGATTGAAAAAGTAGAAAAAAATACCCCCGCCTATTTCGCAGGTCTTAAAAAAGGAGATTATATTTATGCTATAAAAGTTGACAAACAAACTATTTCTATTAACTCCTCCTCAGATCTTATTAATTTCACCAAAAAATACGCCGGCAAAAAAGTAACTCTTTTTGTTGAAAGAAATGGAAAAAAAACCACAATTACTATTATTCCGCGTAAAAATCCACCAAGAAACCAAGGTCCTTTAGGAGTAGTAATCACTTCCTTTGCAATAAAGAAATATCCTTTCTATCAAGCACCCTATTTTGGCTTAGTCCATTCTCTTACCATTACAAAAAAAATTGTCGTTGAATTAACTAAAACATTAATTCAATTTATTACTTTCAAAAAACCTGACGTTTCGGTTTCTGGTCCAATTGGTATTGCTTATTTTACTCAAGAAGCAATTAAATTTGGAAAAAATGCAGTTTTAGAACTTATAGCGCTTTTGTCTTTAAATTTAGCAATTGTGAATCTTTTACCCTTTCCGGCTTTAGATGGAGGAAGGTTGATTTTTGCTTTTTACGAATTAATAACAAAAAAACCTTTTAACAAAAAATTAGAAAAGTATCTTAATTTTTTTGGTTTTATTTTTTTAATTACAATCGCGATAATTGTTTCTATCAATGATATTCTAAAAATTTACCACTAAACACTCATCACTCAACAACTAACAACTAACAACTAAACATCTATCATTAAACATTTCTTTCTCTTCTATAAGTCTATTAGTCTTGTAAAACTTATCCCTCACATTTCAACTAATTTCAACCAGTTTAAACTATTTTTAACCAGTTTTAACAATTTTCAACTTTAAAACCTTTAAACTTTTTCCAAATTCTTCTAATTTATCTGATTTATCCAAACTTCTACCAACGTTTAACTCTCTTATATACTCTTATCACCGGATGATCAAAAACAGTCCAAGTTTCCTCAGCTTGTTCATCGGGGAATTCCAATAATGTTTTTCCAAAAAAAGAGATTTTGGGATATGAAGAAAACTCCACTACTTTTTCAAAACCCAATCGCCCCGAAAAAAGATCTTGATAATACCGATTCAAATAAGGAAATCTTTTTTTTAAATCCTCACATCGACTTTTATCATAAGTCAATCTCAAAAATAGATCATCTTTTTTTTCTGGCCAAAAACAGGTATAATTGGCAAAAATTCTTCGTGAGGGCACAATAATATATTCGGCTTTGTTTAAATGATGCGCCAACTCTTTTTGAAGGCTTTTATTTTGATCAAGATCATAAAAATTAAAAGAAAAAATTTGGTAATTCCTATTTATTATTTGGTTTAAATTTAAATTCCTCAATTTTGGAGGAATTATTGGAAGATCAACCACATTGGCGGTTTCGGATAAAATATAAGAACTTTGCCGAATATTTTTAAAAATCCACTCCGAGGCCTCAAATCGAACATCAGAATTTTGATAAATAGAAAGGTAACCAATCCCTGGCAAAATAGCAAATATAATAATTATAATTCTTATCACCTTTTTAATTTTCAAACTCTCTAAAAACAAAATTCCAAAAATCAAGATTAACGGAAAAATTGGCGCCAAAAACCTTGTCCATTTAACATAAATTAAAGCATTGGGCAAGAAATAGAGAAAAAAAGCTAAAACCAAAAAAATTATTTTTCTCTCTCTTTTTCCTATAAATCTTATAAGACCTATAAGACCTATAAAACCTATCATCCCCAAAGCCGCCGGAATCACTTTTATTAATTGAAAAACAATTGGCAAACTATAATCAAATTGTTTAGTATAAAAAACTGGCATCTTCCCCAAAGCCACCGCACTTTCATAGCGCAAGGCGGAAATAAACTCTGACCAAGAAATAATATTATGAGGTGAAAAAATTAGAAAAAAAACCAGAGCTTCACCTAAAAAATAGCCAATAAAAAAAATTTTTTGATAAATATTTTTATCTTTTATTAAAAAAATCGTCAAAATTGGCAGAAAAAAATAAACAAGGGAGGAAACTTTAGTTGCCAAACTTAAACCAGAAACTAAACTCGCCAAAAAAATAAATCTTTTAATGGCAATATTTTCTTTCAAAATCAATAAACAAAAATAAATCAATAAAAGGTAAAAAAACATTAAAAGTGCTTCTGTCGTTCCAAAATGCGAAAATTGGATAAAAAATGGTGAAAAAATAATTATCAACAACCACCAAAAATTTTCTTTTTTTTTATTGGTAATTATTTTTAAAATTTTTATCATGATTAATGCCGAAAATATCGAAGAAAACGCCGAGATTATTCGCAAAGCCATTATTGCCTCATCATAGGAAATAATCATTCTTCCAACATCATAAAAACCACGCCATACCCAAATCAAAAAATATGCTAAATAAAGCGGTAACTGTCCGTAGGCAAAAAAATGAGGGTTAAAACATTCTTTAAAATTCAAAACTCGAAATTCAAGATTCGAAATTTCGCAATTCAACCTTTGAACAGCAACTGCCATGTTTCTTTCATCCGGATGCATTGGGTAGGGTAGTCCCCAATTCAAACCAACAAATCGTGTATAAAATAATAAACCAATAACCAATAACCAATAACCAAAAGCCAAAATCTTCCTCTTGATTTTTTTCATTTTTTAATTATAATAATTTAAACGGCAGATATTTTAAAAAGATGTTAGAGATTAAAAGTTAGTTGTTAGAAGAATTTTGATGTATGAACTTATCCTTCTTCTTGAAAAAGAAGAGGATTTAAAACCGGTTGAGGAAATAATCACCCAAAACGGAGGAAAAACTCATAATAAAGAAAAATGGGGTGAGCGATTACTGGCATATCCTATCAAAAAAAAAGATAAAGCTATCTACTTTATTATTAATCTCACCATGGAGAAAAAAAACGTTCTTTCTTTTAAAAGAAAATTAGACTTTAGCGAAAAAATCATTCGTTATTTATTATTAGTTAAAAAAGAAAAATAAAAAAATATGGCAGGTCGCTGTCTCAATCGAATAATGTTAGTTGGTAATCTTACCCGTGACCCAGAGTTAAAATATACACCAGCGGGTACCGCAATCTGTACTTTTGGTTTGGCAACAAATCGATCGTGGACAACCAGTAAAGGCGAACAACGGGAAGAAGTTCAATATCACCGAATTGTTGCCTGGCAAAAATTAGCCGAACTTTGCGGCAAAATTTTAAGTAAAGGCGATAAAGTCTATGTTGAAGGAAGATTAACTTATCGGACTTTTACCGGTCGCGATAACCAACAAAAAACTATCGCGGAAATTGTTTTAGACGATTTTATTGTCTTTGGCCCCAAGAAAAAAATAGCAGAACAAGAAAAGGAATCAATTACCACCGAAAGAGTCGAACCCGAAGAATTAGAAAATGAAGCCGTCCCCATCGAAGAAGACACTCTCCCAAAAGAAGAAGTAATTACTAAAACTACCAAAGAAACTAACAATAAAAAAAATGTAACCAATGCAGATACTAACGAAGAAAAAATTAATGAAGATGATATTCCTTTTTAAAAAATTAGAAAAATATCAAATATGAAACAATGTTATTTCTGTCAAATAAAAAGAGATCCTACTTTTAAAAAACCAGAAGAGCTAGAAAAGTTTTTAACACCAAGAAAAAAAATAATGGCAAGAGAGGTAAGTCATCTTTGTGCTCGCCACCAAAGACGTCTTGCCAAACAAATAAAATACGCCCGATTTTTAGCGCTTATTCCTTATGTTTCTTATCAAGGAGTAAAATAAAATCTTACAATCAAATTCAAACAATAAAACTTATTTCGTAATATTTATCTTGAAATAATAATTAATTTATTCATCTAATAATTAATTTCTTCTATCTAAAATCTTTAATTATCTTTAACATCAAAAATTAAAACTTTCTTACTTAACAAATATCTTTACCAATTTGATGCGATCGCATTGATTTGGTAAAATAACATAAAACTTAGTAAAATAATTTCTATATGAAAAAAAGAAAAATCAAACGTGGAGAAATAATAAATGAAATATTAGATTATTTTTGCGAGAGTTTGTCGGCTGCTTATTCATCAATCTATGGTAGAAAAGGAGGAAAAGCGATGTGGATGCTTATTGATATTGCAACCAATATCTTAAAATCCGCAGTTGGTATGACAAAAAAAGAAAAAGAAAGAAAAGTCCTACGCACTCTAAAAAATCTGGAAAAAAAACAAATAATCTACTTAGAAGAAAAAGATGATAAAGTTTTTGTTTATCTTAAAGATAAGAATCACCCAAAAATTATCGAATATTCGATAAAAAAACTTTTAGACTTTAAAAAGAAAAAAAAGAAATGGAATGGGCGGTGGTTTATGGTTTTTTTTGATGTGCCAGAAATTCAAAGAAATAAAAGAAATTATCTACGATATTTTTTAAAAAATTTAGGATTTTATCAATATCAAAAAAGCGTTTATATTTTTCCTTATAATTGTGAAAATGAGGTTGCTTTAATTAAAAAAATTGTTGAAGGAGCAAAGTATATGAAATATATTGTTGCTGAGAAAATAGAGGATGAGGATAAAATAAAAAAATATTTTGGGCTTTAAAATTAAATTTGAAAACTATTTTACTTATTTGGCGCGATCGCATTCAATAGGTAAAAATAAACCATAATCAAAAAGATAAATTTCTTGATTAATCTCTTAAACAAACGCCGCTGAGGCCACCCGATCATTTTTTTGCGAAAAACGCATCAAAATTACTCCTTTGGCCGTTCTTGACCGCGTAGGAATAGAGGAAAGGGGAATTTTTACTATCTGACCATGGCAACTGGTAATAATCACTGTCTCGTCTTTTTCTTTTATAATTTGGGCAAAAGCTACTCTGCCAAATTTCTCATCAACTGAGGCAATCTTTATTCCTTTCCCACCTCGATGCTGACCTTTAAAAAAAGATAGAGGAGTCTTTTTTCCAATTCCATGCTCACCAATAACTAAAATCGCTTTGTTAAAGTCTTCTTTTGAAAAAACATCAGTCGCCACAACAAAATCATCAGAAAAAAGTTCCATTCCCTTAACTCCAATAGCCGCCCGGCCAGTAATTCTTACTTCTTCTTCCTTAAAAATAATTGCTTTTCCATATGAAGAGACTAAAATTACCATTTTCTTTCCATCGGTTAACTTTACCCACAAAAGCTCATCCGAAGGTTCAAGTTTTATCGCAATGATTCCATTACTTCTTATATTAGTATATTGATTAAAAGGAGTTTTTTTAACTATCCCTTTTTTTGTTACCATCAAAACAAAATATTTTTCTTTTTCCTCTAAAATTTTTTTGTCATAAACCAAAATCGAAGTAATTTTTTCCCCTTCTTTTAAGGCTAAAAGGTTAACAATCGCTTTTCCTTTAGCCACTCTTGAACCAACCGGAATATCCCAAACCCGCAACTCAAAAACTCGGCCAAAGTTAGAGAAAAAAAGCATGTAATCATGAGACATGGCCGAGGTAATAAAATAAACATTATCGCTTTCTTTTGTTTCCATTCCCGAAACTCCTTTGCCGCCACGATTTTGGAGACGAAAAGTTCCTTTTGGTACTTGCTTAATATATCCCTCTTTAGTCAAAACAACAATTACCTCTTTATTTTCAACTAACTGCTCATCAGTTATCGCACCCGGTTTAGTCTTTATTATCTGTGTCCGTCGTTCATCGCCATACTTTTGTTTAAGATATAAAAGCTCGTCTTTGACGACTTTTAAAACCTTAAAAATATCTTTTAAAAGAGAAAGAAGATAATTTATTAATTCTTTAAGCGTAGAAAGCTCGCCTTCAATTTTCTCTCGTTCTAAAGCAGTTAATTTTTTTAAAGGCATATCTAAAATCGCTTGCGCCTGAATCGGAGTCAAATTAAATCTTTCTATCAATTCCTTTTTTGCCTCTCCTTCATTTTTTGATTTTTTAATCAAATCAACTACCTCATCGATATGATTCAAAGCAATCAAATAACCTTCCAAAATATGAGCCCGCCCCTTGGCTTTTTCTAATTCAAATGAAGACCGTCTTATGACTACTTCCATTCGATGGCGAAGATAGATTTCTAAAATTGATCTTAATCCTAAAGTTTGCGGCACACCATCAACTAAAGCCACCATGTTTACCGGAAATGTCGTTTGTAGTTCAGTATATTTAAAAAGATTGTTTAAAACTTTTTTATAAGAAGCATCACGTTTAACCTCTATTACTACTCGCATTCCCTCTCTATCCGACTCATCACGAAGATCAGAGATTCCCACAATCTTCTTTTCCTGAACCAGTTGAGCTATCTTTTCAACTAAAACGGCTTTGTTTACCTGATATGGAATTTCTTTAATCACAATCGCCATCTTTCCGTGACCTAAATCTTCTTCATCAATTTTTCCTCGAACAAGCATCGTGCCACGTCCTGTCGCATAAACATTTTTGATATCAGAAAAACCATAAATAATACCGCCTGTAGGAAAATCTGGTCCTTTAATATAATTCATTATTTCATCCAACTCCACTGGAAAAATTATTTCTTTTACTAAATCAGCAGCATTTTCTTTTTCTTGTAAAATCTTTTTATCAACTGAAGCGCGATCAATCATTAAAACTAACGCATCAACGACTTCAGAAAGGTTATGAGGGGGGATTTTAGTGGCCATTCCAACCGCTATTCCTTCAGCTCCCATAAGAAGAAGATTAGGTAATTTTGCCGGTAAATACAAAGGCTCTTTTAAGGTACCATCAAAGTTGTCAATCCAAAAAACAGTATCTTTTTCAATATCATAAAGTATCTCCTCGGCGATTTTTGAAAGTTTTGCCTCAGTATACCGCATGGCTGCTGGTGGATCACCATCAATTGAACCAAAATTACCTTGACCAGCAACCAAAGGATAACGCATCGAAAAATCTTGTGCCATTCGAGCTAGCGCTTCATAAACTGGCGCATCACCATGGGGATGATATTTACCCAAAACCTCACCAACGATTTTTGCCGATTTTGAAAAACGCGCCCCTGAAGTTAAACCCATCTTATACATGACATACAAAATTCGTCGCTGAACCGGCTTTAAACCATCACGAGCATCAGGTAAAGCACGAGAAACAATAACAGACATCGCGTAATTTAAATACGCTTGTTTCATCTCTGTAGTTATTTCGGTTGGTTTAATCTGAGTCATAAAAATCATCAAACATCAAACAACTAACATCAAACATTAAACATTAAACGTGAAACGTTTAACTTTTTTTCCGATTTATCCGAATTTTTCCGAATTCTTCCGATGTTTCCGATTTATCTGATTTATCCGAAAATGTTTAATGTTTAATTTTGAACATTTAACGTTTAACCATCCCTTTTTTAATCGCCTCTTGGGCCTCTTTTTTACCCAAAAATCTTTTGGTCTTTACCCATTTTCCCGGCTCAAGTTCTTTATAATGATTAAAAAAGTGTTGAATCATCTCTTTGGTTTTTTTTGGTAAATCATCAATTGTCTCAACCGCTGCATAAAAAGGATCAACTTTTTTTGTTGGTAAAGCAATAATCTTAGTATCAACGCCCGCCTCATCTTCCATCTCAAGCATCCCAATTGGCCGAGCCGGAATCACCGTACCCGGAAAAACAGGATAAGAAGAAATCACCAAAACATCTAAAGGATCACCATCTTCAGCTTTAGTATTGGGAACAAATCCATAGTTAAAAGGATAAAACATCGCCGTATAGGCGAAGCGATCAACCATAATTACTCCTGTTTCTTTATCCAATTCATACTTCACCGATGATCCTTGAGAAATTTCAACAAAAACATTAATTTCTTCGGGTGGATTTTCTCCAGCTTTGATTTTTTTGATATCCATAGTTTTTTATAAAAATTTATAACTTATAAATCTAAATTCGCCAGTTTGGCATGAGTAATAATAAATTTCTTTCTTGGCGCAACTTCCTCACCCATAAGCATGGAAAAAACATAATCGGCTTCCTCAGCATCAGCAATGGTTACTTGTTTTAAAATCCGATTTTGCGGATTCATTGTTGTCTCCCAAAGTTGATCAGGATTCATCTCTCCCAAACCTTTATATCGTTGAATAATCACAAGATTAGGATTAGTTTTATAAGGTTCATCTTTTAAAATCTCTGCTAGTTTTTTTTCTTTTTCTTCATCAGAATAAACATAAAAAATCTTCTTCCCGGCTTGAATTTTATATAAAGGTGGTTGAGCAACATAAAGATGGCTGTTTTTGATAATGTCGGGTAAATGGCGATAAAAAAAGGTTAAAAGCAAAGTTCTTATATGTTCACCGTCAACATCAGCGTCGGTCATAATAATAATTTTATGATAACGAAGTTTTTTATAATCAATCGACTCACCAATTCCCATTCCCAAAGCCACCACCAAATCTCTTAACTCTTTAAACGATAAAACTTTATCCAAATAGGCTCTTTCGGTATTTAAAATCTTTCCTCGAAGAGGTAAAATTGCTTGAGTACGCCGGTCGCGGCCTTGTTTAGCGCTTCCACCAGCCGAGTCACCCTCAACGATAAAAAGTTCTGATAAAGCGGGATTTTTTTCCTGACAATCAGCTAGTTTTCCCGGAAGTGATACACCTTCTAAGGCACCTTTTCGAAGAACGGCTTCTTTGGCCGCCTTGGCCGCCAATCTTGCTTTTTGCGCTAAAAAGACTTTTTCTAAAATAATTTTGGCAATTTTTGGATTTTCTTCAAAAAAAGTGGTTAAATTTTCAAAGACTGTTTGTTGTACCAAAGTTTGAATCTCAGAATTACCCAATTTCATTTTTGTTTGTCCTTCGAACTGAAGATTTGTGGCAGGCATCTTTACATAAACAACGGCAGTCAACCCCTCTTTAACATCATCACCGATAAACGGTTCCTCGCCGTTTTTTTCTCCCAACTCTTTTTTAGCATAACTATTAATAGCTTTTGTCAATGCGGTTTTGAATCCGGTCAGATGGGTGCCTCCTTCAACCGTATTTATCACATTGACAAACGAATGAATATTTTCGTTAATTGAATCAGTATACTGAAGAGCCACCTGAATCTCTTTATCATCAATTTGTTTTTTGATAAAAATTGGTTCCTCAAATAAAACCTTTTTTCCTCGATTTAAATCACCCACTAAAGAAAGAATTCCACCATCAAAATAAAAAGCTATCTTTTCTTTTTCCTTCTTGTTTTCAATTCGAAAATAAACGTTACTGATTAGATAGGCCCGTTCTTTAATCTGTTTTTTAAAAGCAAAGTAGTTTAATTCAATCGTTTCTTTAAAAATCTCGAAGTCTGGTAAAAAAGAAACAGCGGTACCAGAAAAGTTGGTAAAGCCTAAAATCGACCGATCAAATTTTTTTACCGGATAGAGAGGAACGCCACGTTTATATTCTTGTCGATAAATTAAACCATCACGGGCTACTTCAACAATTAAATGAGCCGATAAAGCATTAACCACTGAAGCACCCACCCCATGAAGACCACCTGAGACTTTGTAGGCACCTGAATTAAATTTTCCACCAGCATGAAGCTTAGTCATCACAATCTCCAACGCCGAAACACCATATTTTGGTATTACCTCAACCGGAATTCCTCGACCATCATCAAAAACAGTAAGATAATTATTTTCTTCAATAATAATTGAGATATTGCGACAAAAACCGGCCAACGCTTCATCAATCGCGTTATCAACAATTTCATTCAAACATTGATTTATCCCCATCTGAGAAGTTGTACCAATATACATCCCCGGCCTTTTTCTTACAGGCTCAAGTCCCTCTAATACAACAATCGATTCTGCACTATAAGAAGATTTTTTTTTGTTATCCATATATATCTTTTTAAGTGATTTAATTTACTTGATTATTTTAATTCTACTTTGGCGCCAACAGCTTCTAATTTTTTTTTCGCTTCTTCAGCCTGCTCTTTTTTAACCTCTTTCAAAACCTCAAATGGTAAACTTTCAACTGCTTTTTTAGCATCCATTAAACCAAGATTGGGAAGAATTTCTCTTACCACTTTAATCACATTTAATTTATTGGCTCCCGCATCAGTTAAAACCACGGTAAAAGTCGACTTTTCCTCAGCTTTAGTTTCGGAAGAAGCGGTAGTAGCCGAGGAAGCCGCCGCCACTGGCATTGCTGCCATTGCTGAAACACCAAACTTTTCTTCTAAATATTTTGCTAACTCAGCCATCTCCAAAGCGGTTAAGCCCTCAATTTCTGAGGCTAATTTTTGTAATTTCTCTGAAAGTTTTACTTCATCAGTCATTTTTTTCACCTCCCTTCTTTTTCGAAACTTCACTAATAACATTTACTAATCGAAAAGGCAAAAATTTAAATCCATAAACAAGACGAGATGGTGGAGATTTGAGACTGCCAATAATTTTTGCCAAGATTTGATTTCTTGAGGGAAGATTAGAAATTTTTATTAATTGATTTTCTTCATAAATAACATCGTCTAAAAAACCAAATTTAAAGAATAAACTCCCTTCTTCTTTTGCAAACTTATAAAAGGAAGAAATAGCATCAATCCAATCACCATTAAAGGTAAGAAGAGCAGAGTTTTCTTTTAATGGGAAAAATTTTTCCTTTATTTGATTAAATTTTTCTTTTGAATTAGTTAAACTTTCTATTGCTTTCTCAAAAAGAGTATTTTTTATAACTGTAAGACTTGCTTGTTTTTCTTTTAATTTTTTTCTTAAATTTTCAAGTTTTTGATGAGAGATATTGGTAAATTTAATAATCAAAAAGTTCTTTCTTTCAGAAATAATTTTTGCTAATTTTTGAGATTTTTCAATTTTTTTTTGATTAACCATAATATTTTTCCTCGCCGGGAATTTTAACATTTTTTACGCTATTTTATAAATTAAAACAGCAACCCGGGTCTTGGGAAAATTATATTATATCACATTGCCTCCAAAAGTTCTCTTAATGTCTTTGGTTGTTGTTTTTCTTTTTCCTCTTTTTTCTTTGTTGGTTTTTTTTCTTGATATAATCTTGCTTTTTCTTGCTTTTTCTGAAACAACTCAACTCTTCCTCTAACATCTAAATAGCGATGTTGACCGGTGTAAAATGGATGACACTTGTGACAAACCTCAACCCGAATTTCTTTTTTTGTTGAACCAGTAATAAACTTATTTCCGCAACTACAAATAACCAACACATCTTCGTAATAATTTAAGTGAATATTTGTTTTCATAAGAAAATGATTATAACATAAAAAATTTTTTGAGTAAAGTTAATTTTTCGTCTAACGTCTAACCCCCAACTTCTAAAAACATCTAACTTCCAACGTATTTAACGTTTAATGTTGAACGTTTAACGTTTACCAACTATACTTAAATTTATGAACATTTTTTTAACTGTTCCAAAAAACGGAAAAATTTTGGTAAAAGCCGGTCAAATGATTGATTTTCAAACTAAGCTTTTTGAAATCTTTAATCCAAAAATTGTAAAAGTTGATCTAGCTAAAAAACTTGGTATCTCTCCCCAAAATATTTTTTCATATCTTAAAAAATTTATTGGCGAAAAGGTAAAAAAAGGTGAAATTCTAGCCTCAAAAAAAGGGATTTTAAAAACAAAAAAAGTAAAAAGCGAATGGGACGGTGTTTTAAAAGAAATCAATCATGAAGAAGGATCTTTGCTTATTGAAATCGAAACTGATGAAGAGCAAAAAGGTATAATATTTTTTTCACCAATCATAGGTGAAGTAGAAAAAATTGAAGAAGAAAAAATTATAATAAAAATTGAAAAAAAAGAAGAGATCGAATTGAAAGAAAAAACAAAAGAAATCTTTGGAGCAAAAATCTATATATTTGAAAAAGGAAGTGACTTTAACGCGGAAAGTGCCCAAAACCGACTTGTTATTGCTGAAGAACTTACCTCTATTTCTCAGACAAAGGCTGAAGCTTTAGGCGCAAAAGGTTTCTTAACAATAAAAACCCCTCCCGAAAATACCACTCTTCCCATCTTTCAATTTAAAAATCTTTCCGATATTAAAAAAATAAAAAAAAATTGGTATTGCTTTGTTGATAAAAATTCTAGTAAAATCATTTTCTATGAATGATCAACAACCTAAATTCTCACTAAACAAAAAAATTACCGAGATTCTTTTTATTTTCTCTTTTATTGTTCTTATTTTTGGTGTCGGCTACAAACTTGGTGAATATCAGGCCAATCAAAAAAAAATTGAACGACCGACTTACAATATTGTAAACGTTGAAAACAAGGCCGCAGAAAAAAATATTGACTTTTCTTTATTTTGGGACACTTGGGAAAAGGTGGAGCAAAAGTTTATCGACAAAAAAAAACTTGACCAACAAAAGATGTTTTACGGAGCAATAAAAGGAATGGTTGCCTCACTGGATGATCCCTATACTTTTTTCTTAACTCCCGAGGAAAATAAACAATCAAAAGATGATCTTCAAGGTAAGTTTGAAGGAATTGGAGCACAACTTGGAATGAAAGACAATCGAGTAATTGTCGTTGCCCCTTTAAAAAACTCACCGGCAGAAAAAGCAGGTGTTAAAGCCGGTGATTTTATTAATAAAGTTGATGATCAGTCAACCAAAGGCTGGAGTTTAACTTATACTGTTTCCAAAATTCGGGGTCCAAAAGGGACAAAAGTAAAACTTACTTTAGAAAGAGAGGAAAAAGAAATTGAAGTAGTGATCACTCGTGATGAAATAAAAGTTCCATCGGTTGAGCTTTCTTACGAAAAAAACATCGCCATTTTAAAGGTCAATCAATTTGGTGAAAACACTTTTGACGAATGGGATAAAGCTGTTTTTGAAATGAAAGAAAAATGGAAAAAAAGAAAAATTAAAGGAATGGTTTTAGATTTGCGTGATAATCCAGGAGGGTATCTTGAAGGAGCTGTATATTTGGCTTCTGATTTTCTTCCCCTAGGCAAAACTGTTATTCGTCAAGAATCAACTACTATAAAAAACAAAGAATATAAAGTCAATCGAGAAGGAGAACTTTTAGATATCCCTTTGGTCGTTTTAGTCAATAAAGGCTCTGCTTCTGCCTCGGAGATTTTAGCCGGTTCACTCCGTGATCATAAAAGAGCAAAAATTGTTGGTGAAAAAACATTTGGTAAAGGATCAGTTCAAGAAGCTTTGGATTTAAAAAAGGGCGCTGGTCTTCACGTAACCGTTGCTAAATGGATCCTGCCCTCTGGTGATTGGATAAACAGCAAAGGAATAGAGCCAGAAATAAAAGTAGAAAACCAAATAAAAGAAGGCAATACTCTAACTCGCGAGGATGATAAACAACTTAACAAAGCCATTGAAATTTTGTTAAAATAAAAAGTATGAAAAAATTAATCACTCTTTTTGCTATTTTAATTTTACTCTTAGCCATTGGTCAACAAACCAATCTTTTAAATATACCAAATTTTAATAAACTTCAAAAAGAAGAAAATAATTTAGAAAGTAATAAGAAGAATGGTGAAAAAAAAGTAGTCGTTTATGAAGAATCAGTTATCACCTCTGTGGTTGAAAAAAGTTTACCAGCAGTAGTGACAATTACTGTTAAAAAAACAACTATTTCTGGTGATTTTTTTGAATTCGATCCATTTAATCCTTTTTCTCCATTTCGTCGGATTCCTGGTCAAAGAAGAAAAGTTGAACGAAATATTGGTAGCGGCTTTATAGTCGATTCATCAGGTTTAATTATTACCAATAAACACGTCGTTTCCGACACCGATGCCTCTTATCAAGTCTTAACTTCTGATAATAAAAAATACGATGTATTAAAAATTTATCGTGATCCTCTTAATGATTTAGCTATATTAAAAATCAATGCCTCTAATCTTCAAACATTAAATTTAGGTGACTCCAACAATCTAAAATTAGGACAATTAGTAATCGCTATTGGTACTCCTTTGGGGGAATTTACCAATACTGTAACTTCAGGAATCATTTCAGGTTTAGGAAGAGGAATTACCGCTGGCTCTCCTTTTGAAGGATATGTAGAAAAACTTGATAACGTAATCCAAACCGATGCAGCCATTAATCCAGGTAACTCTGGAGGTCCCTTACTAAACAGTCAGGGAGAAGTAATTGGTGTTAATACCGCGATCGCTCAAGAAGGTCAAAATATTGGTTTTGCTATTCCATCAAATGTTGTTAGATCACTTTTAGAAAAGTTTCAAAAACAAGGAGGTAGTTTTGAAAGACCTTTCTTAGGAGTGCGTTATCAAATGATTGATCGACAAACAGCATTACTTAATGATGTAGTTGAAGGCGCATATGTAGTTGAAGTTGTTGAGAACTCTCCTGCAGAAAAAGCAGGAATTGAAATTGAGGACATTATTATCGAATTTGCCGGAAATAAAGTAAAAGATAACAAAAAAAATTCCCTTGCTAATTTAATTTTGGAAAGAAAAGTAGGAGAAACAGTTAGTTTAAAAGTCTGGCGAAATGGGGAAATAAAAACCTTAAACGTCACTTTAGGAAGAGCTGAATAAAAAAATATTAAATTCTGTAAAAATAGGTAGGAAAGGGTCTGTTATTAATTTTCTTAAAAAGCTTTTTATCCCAACCCGAAATTAAAAATCCATGAGAAACAACAATTACTTTTTTAGGTAATTCTTTTTCCAATTTTTTCTTAAGCTTTTCAATCAGTTCAGGTAAAAGAAACATATAAACATAATCAGCATTTTTGTAAGAAAGATGTAAAATATTTTTTCTTTCAAAAACAATGTTTTTTAATCCTTCTTTTTTAGCCAAAAATTTTGCCCACCACAAAAGAAGGGGATTAATATCAAAACCAAAACCTAAAACTCCATATTCTTTAACTGCCTTTCTTACCATTCTACCATCCCCACAACCCAACTCAAAAAAAATTTTTCCTTTTTTAGGTTTGAGTTCTTTTAAAATTAAATCTACCTGTTTATTTTTAGTTGCCACATAAGGAGAACCCATCAAAGAGGAATAAATAAGAGAAATTAAATAAAAAGATATAAAAAATAAAAAAATTAAGATAAATAAAATCAAAAAAAAATATAACAAATAAAAAAAGTAAGAAATCATTATATAATTATAATACTAAAGCGCCCATAGCTCAATTGGACAGAGCGAATGGCTTCGGACCATTAGGTTGGGGGTTCGAGTCCTCCTGGGCGCACCAAATTTTCTTGGGTCCGTAGCTCAACTGGTAGAGCATCTCCCTCTTAAGGAGCAGGTTCCGGGTTCGAGTCCCGGCGGACTCACAAAATTTAATAGTTGGTTTAACTGGTAGATCCGCCAGTTGGCGGACTTTTAAGCTGTTGATTGAGATTTTAAATCTCCCCGGACTCACACTAAAAGTAAAAACAAAAATAACCCAAGGGCTTAAAGATAAATTAAAATCAGTTAAAATTTTTTCGAAAACGTTTCCAAAACTTACAACAAATTTTATCGAATCAAATCAGTCATACCGGTTTTATAAACTTAATTTCCCTTTTCTTAATCTCCAAAAATAATTTAATAATTTTTTTAATTTTCATTTTCCTAAAATTATCTTATTTAATTTTAGACATAGACAATTATAAACATGATAAACATGGGTAGATGATTTTTTTACTTGAGTTTAATCACCATGAAGTCTTTAGGAAGATGAAAATTAGGTGGTAATTTTTTATAAAGTATTGAAGAAAAAGTTTTATACCACCATGGACTAATACCTAAAAGATAATATTTCTTTGACCGAATTTTTTTGAGGACATCAATTAATTCTTTTTCTTCTAAATGATCTTCATCCTCAATATATTTACCAAAAAAATATGTTCCGTCAATAATACAGAATTCATATCCAGTATCTGTTATTTTGTCTACAAAACCTTTAAAGTCAGGAGCATAAAGAATTTTTTTTGAATTATATTTACACCTTATCTCAAAAGCAGCTGTTTCAAATTTTTTTGAATGTAGTACTTTACGTGGAACGACTGAAAAATTTTTAAAATAATACTCTTTATTATATAAAAAAAGCCTGAGGGGAAGATTAATCCAAGGCATATATCTTTTGATATATTGTAGTGTATCTTTGTTTACGTAAATCTTAAAAGGTACCTTTCCCAACCATGTCAACTGAGCTAAATCTCCAATTCCCCATAGATGATCAAAATGTTGGTGAGTAATAAAGACCGCAGTTAACGATTTTATTTTTAAATGAATAAGTTGCTGTCTAATATCAGGACTAGCATCAAAAAGAACGTTGTCTTTGTCTTGAATTAAAACTCCAGGCCGAAGTTTTGATTCATTTTTTTCAACAAATTCATCAGGATGTAACAATATTGGATGGCCTTCCGGACTACCTGTACCTAATATAAAAACTTTCATTTTTTATGAGTAAATAAAATTGTATCTAATTCTACCAAAATATCTGGTAAATTTTTGTTGATGAGGAATATATAACACCTCGGAGGTGTGAAAATTTCGTCTAACATCTAACAACTAACTTCTAACATCTTATAAGACGTATAACGTATAACATTAAACATTAAACATTAAAAAAATAATAAAGGGTAAACGTTTGGGTAAAAAGTGGTGTAAAAAATTAGTGTAAAGCTTGTTAAAATGTTTTTTTAATTATTAAACGTTACACGTTATACGTTACACGTTTCACGTTACACGTTTAATGTTTGATGTTAGAAGTTGGGTGTTTAGTGATTGGTGATTTTTACTGTTTCCCGGTTGCTGGTTTAACCTCAGCCTGTTGTCTTTGGACAATTTTTTTGGGTGAAAAAATACTTCTTCTTATTTTTCCTTTTGGTATCTCAACCAATGCCTCTTGTTTTTTTCTTTCTTCCTCCTTACGTTTTTTTTCTTGTTCTTGATATGCTTTCATTCTTTGTTCTTCTTCCTCCTTTTGTTTTTTTCTTTGAAAAGCCTCTTCTTCATTTTTCTTTACCAATTCAAAAAGTCTTTGTCGTAAAGCTTCTTCTTTTTGTTTATCTTGTTCTTGATAGATCTCTCTTAATTTTTCAGTATCTAAAGGAGTGCTATTTTGATTTTTTCTTAAATCATTTTCATTATTTTTCTCAACTGAGGGATTTTCATTTTGCTCCCCAATAATTCCTTCTAAAATCTTAAGTGGACTAAAAGTTTGACGCAGTTCTTGAGTAGTTGTTTTTACCGTTGACTCTCCCAACTCCCACAAATCATCCCAAATCCTTCTTCTTCTATCAGTCAAAGTGCCTTTTGTTGGCATAAAAAAAATAAAAAAAATTGTTAAATATTTAAAAGTTACACGTTATACGTTACACGCTATCCTCTTTTCATATTCCCAACATCGCTCTTGCTTCATTTGACATTCTTTCAGTACTCCACGGTGGGTCAAAAGTCAACTCCAACTCAATTTCTTCCTCTTTTAAACCTATTTCTTTTAATCTATTTTTTATTTCCTGTTCTATCAAAGAAAAAAGCGGGCAACCAATGGTAGTTAAAGTCATAACAATTTTTACTCTTTTTTTTTCAATTTCAATCTCATAAACAAGACCCAAATCAATAATAGAAATTCCAAGTTCTGGATCTAGAACTTGTTTTAATTTATCTTTTATTGTTTTTTTATTTATCTTCATGATTTATAATAATTATAGCCAAATTTATTAATTAAAAAATTAATATGACAAATTTTAAACTAAGATACGTGGCTTTGGGGGGAGTGGGGGATGTAACAAAAAATATGCATCTTTATGAACTTTATCAAAATGATCAATTAAAAGATATATTAATTGTTGATTGCGGGATTGGGTTTCCTGCCGAAAAAGAGTTAGGAATTGATTTTGTTATTCCTGATATTTCCTATCTTGAAGACAAAAAAGATAAAATCAAAGCGATTATTCTTTCCCACGGTCATGAAGATCATACCTCCGCTTTACCTTTTCACTACGCAGCTTTAGGTCAACCACCGATTTTTGCTAGTAAATTAACGGCAATTTTCTCAGAAAACAAACTTAAAGAACACGGAATTTTGGTCAAAATCAATCAAATAAACCCAGAAAAAACCTACCGTTTTGGAAATTTTGAAGTTTTATTTATCAAAATAACTCACTCGATTCCTGACAGTCTTCATCTTTTTATCAAAACACCGGTAGGTAACTTTTATCATGGACAAGACTTTAAACTGGATCTTACCCCTCCCTACGGTTCACCTCCAGAATTTGAGAAAATAACCCAAGCGGGAAGGGAAGGTATTTTGTGTCTTTTATCTGACTGTTTAGGAGCAGAAAGAGAAGGGTTAACCTTATCAGAAAAAGTTGTTGGAAAAACTTTTGAGGATGAGATGCGAAAAACAAAAGGAAAGTTTATCATGACTACTTTTTCCTCCAATATTTCTCGAATTCGTCAGTGTGTTGAAGCAGCAGTAAAATTTAATCGGAAAGTTGTCTTTTTAGGTCGGTCAATGAAAGAGAATAGTAAACTCGCAATAGAAAACGGCTACTTACCCATCCCCAATGGTTTTTTAATCAAAGAAGAAGAAGCAAGAAAACTCCCACCCAACAAACTTTGTCTTATCGTTGCTGGCTCTCAAGGTCAGTATGATTCGGCTTTAGCAAAACTTGCCAACGACCAAAATCCTAATATCAAAATTGGGCCAGGGGATAAAATCATCTTCTCGTCCGATCCAATACCCGGTAATGAAAATGATGTTTATAGTTTAATTGAAGATTTAATTCAAAAAGGTGCGGAAGTGATTTACTCAGAAATTGGTGAACAACTTCACTCATCAGGCCACGGAAATCAAGAAGATATAAAGTTTTTAATTCGTTTTACCAATCCTAAATATTTTATTCCCATTGGTGGTAATCTTCGTCATCAAAAACAGTATCAAAAAATAGTTGCGGAATTAGGCTTTGACAAAAAATCAGTTTTTCTTTTAAAAGAAGGAGAAACTCTTTGGTTTTTTGAAAATAAAGCTTTTATAGGTGAAAAAATTGAGACAAAAAATATCTATGTTGATGCCTATGGTGTTGGTGATGTAGGCAACATTGTTCTTCGCGATCGAAAAACTTTAGCTACTGAGGGCATGGTAATTGTTTTTTTAATCTTTGATAATCAAGGACGGCTTTTAACTTCTCCAAAAATTATTTCGCGGGGATTTGTTTTTGAAAAAGAAGAAAAAGGACTTTACCAAAAAGCCAGAGGTCTTATTGAAAAACTAACCAAACCCCGCCATCATTTTCACCCCAATGAGATAAAAAGAGTAATTATTAACAGTCTTGAGGATCTTTTCTATCAAGAAAAAGGAAGAAAACCTTTGATTATCGTGGAAACAATTGTGATATAAGAGTTAATAAAAAGTTTATGTTAAACGTTAAACATTTTCGGATAAATCGAAAAAAAGTTAAACATTAAACGTTAAACTTTAAACATTAAACATTAAAAAAAATAATAAAGTGTAAACATTGGGTAAAAAGTAGTGTAAAGCTTGTTAAAATGTTTTTTTAATTATTACACGTTACACGTTATACTTTATACGTTACACGTTTAATGTTTGATGTTAGAAGTTAGAAGTTAGGTGTTTAGTGATTGGTGTTAGTTGTTAGATGTTTGGTGATTTATGTTTCCTCCAATTTTGCGAAAAATTAGTCTTTTTTTACAACGCCTTCCGGGCATTGGTGAAAAAACCGCCAATCGGCTTGCCTTTTTTCTTTTAAAAATTGATGAGGAAGATCTTAAAACCTTTGGTCAAAACATTATTGATTTAAAACAAAAAATTAAACTTTGTCAAAAGTGTTTCAATCTTTCTGAAGAAAATATTTGCTATATCTGTAACGATATTAACAGAAATCAAAAAACAATTGTTGTTGTTGAAAATATTTTGGATCTTATAGCCTTTGAGCAAGGAAGAATCTACCAAGGAATATACCATGTTCTTCATGGTAAAATAGATCCTCTAAATAGAGTCGGCGCCGATGATTTAAAAATTAAAGAACTAATTGATAGATTAAAAAACGAAGAAATTGAGGAAGTGATTATAGCCACCAGTCCAGATATGGAAGGCGAGGCTACCGCTTTTTATATTAAGGACAAAATACAAAAAGAAGTGTTTTTACAAAAAAAAACCAAAATTAGCCGATTAGCTTACGGCTTACCTATCGGCGCTAATTTAGAGTATGCTGATTATATGACTTTAAAAAAAGCCCTTGAAGGAAGAAAAAGCTTATAATAATCAATTTTTTATATTTCCCGGGGTGTAGTTCACCGGAAGAACGTTCGGTTCGGGACCGAAAGGCAGTGGGTTCAATTCCCACCACCCCGACTTATGAGACTTTATAACACTTTAACCAAAAAAATTGAGGAATTTACCCCACAAAAAGGAAAAATCGTTACTTTTTACACCTGCGGGCCAACTGTCTATGACTATACCCATATTGGCCATATGCGCACCTATACCAACAACGATCTTTTAAAAAGAACCCTTTTGTATCTTGGTTTTAAAGTAAAACACGTAATGAATATCACCGACGTTGGTCACTTAACCGGTGACGATGATACCGGGGAGGACAAGTTAGAAAAAGGTGCTAAAAAAGCAAAAAAAACTGTTTGGGAAGTGGCCTCTTTTTTTACTGATTATTTTTTTAAAACAATCGATGCCTTAAATATTTTACGACCTGATATTGTCTGCAAAGCAACCGATCACATTCAAGAAATGATTGAGATGATAAAAAAACTAGAAAAAAAAGGTTTTGTCTATCAAACTAAAGAAGCCATCTACTTTGATGTTTCAAAATTTAAAGATTATGGCCTGCTTTCTCACCAAAAACTTGAAGAAAAAATCCAAAAAGCAAGGGAAGAGGTTTATATTGATCCTGAAAAAAAACATCCCGCTGATTTTGCTTTGTGGTTTTTTAGAGTGGGTCGTTTTGCCAATCATACAATGCGCTGGCCATCTCCTTGGGGTGATGGTTTTCCGGGGTGGCATATTGAGTGTTCAGCAATGAGCAGCAAATACTTAGGCCAACCAATTGATATTCATGCGGGGGGGGTTGATCATATTCCTGTTCACCACGAAAACGAAATTGCTCAATCTGAAGCGGCCAATGATAAAAAATTTGTCCGCTTTTGGTTTCATAATAATTTTTTAATGGTTGATGGAAAAAAAATGAGTAAATCTTTGGGTAATTTTTATACAATTGACGATTTAAAAAAACACCAAATTGAACCGCTGGCAATCCGTTACTTTTTTTTACAGACTCACTATCAAAAAGTGACCAACTTTACTTGGGAAGCAGCCAAATCGGCTCAAAACTCTTATAATAATCTTAAAAAAATTGTTCAAGAACTTCAATCTGATAACTCTTCTAAATCCTATAAATCTTATAAGACTTATAAAACTTATCAAGCTCACTTTATTAAAATCATAAGCAATAATCTTCAAATCCCAAAAGCGGTTGCTCTTCTTTGGCAAGTAATTCACGATCAATCATTAACACCAAAAGAAAAACTTTATTTAATTTACAACTTTGATCAAGTTTTTGGTCTTAAGCTAAAAGATATCAAGGCAAAAGAAATCCCAAAAGAAATCATCGATTTAGCTGAACAAAGAAAAAAATACCGAATAGAAAAAAACTTTAAAAAAGCCGATGAGATAAGAAAAAAAATAGAAGCTTTAGGTTATCAAATAGAAGACCTGCCCCAAAATCAATACCAAATCAAAATTAAAAAATATTTATCATAAATCTCTCTTGACTTTGTTCTATTTTTTTTTTACCATCATTTTATGGTTAAAATTTTTAAAAAAACACTCTTTTATTTTTTTCTCTTTTTATTTTTTTTAGGTATAAATTTTTTTCTTATTAAACGCATAATTGCTAAAGAAGAAAAAGAAAAAAAGATAGAAAATTTACTAGCTGAAATTGATGAATTAAAAACCAACCCTTTCTCTTATTCTCAATTATCTAAAACATCAAAAACATATAAAGGAGAAACTCAATTAGCTGACGGAAGAGTAGCCAACCTAAAACATTTTTTTCGAAAATATAACTCGCCTTTATATGACTATGCTGAGCTTATTGTTTCTGTCTCTGATAAATATGGTTTTGACTACCGTCTTTTGCCGGCAATTGCGATGCAAGAGTCTAACCTTTGTCATTATATTCCAGAAAACTCTCATAACTGTTGGGGATGGGGAATTTATGGTACTCAAGTGATTCGTTTTTCTTCCTATGAAGAAGCGATTGAAAAAGTGGCTTTTGGCATAAAAAAAGAATATATCGACAAAGGTCTGGTGACTGCTTCAATGATTATGAAAAAATATACTCCCTCATCGCCGGGTACCTGGGCTCGGGGTGTTAATACTTTTCTTAGAATGCTAGAATAAACTTTTTTTCTGATATAATTTTCTAATATGCTTATCCAACCACCAAAAGGTTTTCGTGATTTTTTACCAAAAGAAGCCATCCAAAGGAATTTTTTAATTGAAAAACTAAAAACCCTTTTTGAAAAGTTTGGTTTTGATCCTTTAGAAACACCCACCTTAGAGTACGCTGAAGTTCTTTTAGGGAAATATGGTGAAGAAGCCGACAAACTTATCTATATTTTTGAAGATAGGGGAGGAAGAAAACTTGGTCTTCGTTACGATCAAACAGTTCCCTTAGCCAGAATAATCGCTCAATATCAAAATCTTCCAAAACAATTCAAAAGATATCAAATTCAACCAGTTTTTCGGGCTGAAAACCCCCAAAAAGGTCGTTTTCGTGAGTTTATTCAAGCTGATATTGATATTGTTGGGGAAGAAAGTCTTTTAGCCGAAGCTGAAATTATTACTTGTGCTTTAACAACCTTTCACTATTTAGGTTTCAAAAAAACAAAGATAATCATCAATGATCGAAAAAATTTTCTTAACTTTGATAAAAAAATTATTATTGCAATCGACAAAATAGAAAAAGTAGGCGAGGAAAAAGTAATTGAAGAAATAGCCAATAAACAAAAAGTCAAAGAAAAAAAAGCAAAAGAAATTTTAAACAAAATAAAAAGCAAAAAACCAACCGAAGATCTTTTAAAACTTTTTTCTCTTTTAAAAGCTTATGGATTAAAAGAAGGTGGGGATTTTATCTATCAACCCACTCTTGCTCGCGGTTTAGATTATTATACTGGGATAATTTTTGAAGCTGTCGACGAAAACTATCAAGGTGGCTCTTTAGGAGGTGGGGGAAGATACGATAATCTTATAAGCATTTTTTCTAAAAAATTTATCCCTGCTTGTGGTTTTGCTTTTGGGTTTGACCGACTGATTGAGGCGGCAAATGAACTTAATCTTTTGCCTAAAAAATCAACTTCAACCAAAGTTCTAGTCACTGTCTTCTCTAAAAATCTTGTTAATCAATCAATCCAAATTACCAACTTTCTTCGAAAAAACAATATCAATACTGAACTTTATCTTAATCCAGAAAAAAAACTCAATAAACAATTAAAGTATGCTGACAGAAAAGGAATTCCGTACGTTTTGATTTTAGGCGAGAATGAACTCAAAAAAAATGTGGTAAAATTAAAAGATCTAACCACCGGTGAACAAAAAGAACTCAGTTTTGAAAATCTTTTAAAAATCCTATCTAACTTATAAGTCATATAAGACCTATAAGTATTATTTTTCCTATGCTTATCAACCCCAATGTAACCATCATCGAAGCCTTACCCGGCGTTGGTGGTGATGAGGCAAAAATTTGGATGCGAGAGCTTCTTTTATCGTATATTAAATTTGCCCAAAAAAAGGGATTTAAATTCTCTTACCTTGATAAGGATATTGTTGAAATAAAAGGAGAAAATGTTTTTTCCTTATTTAAACATGAAACCGGTGTCCATCGGGTTCAACGAATCCCCACAACCGAAAGACGAGGAAGAATTCATACCTCAACCGCCATTATTGTTGTTTACCCCCAAATTATTCAATCAGATATCAAAATCAATCCGCAAGATCTTGAATGGCAGTTTTTTCGATCAGGTGGTCATGGCGGTCAAAATGTTAATAAAGTAGAAACCGCGGTTCGCTTGATCCATAAACCAACGGGGATTGTTGTCACCGCCTCTTGTCAGCGATATCAAGAAGCCAATCGAAGAATTGCCTTAAACCTTTTGGCGTCTAAGCTCTACCAACTAGAACAAGAAAAAAAACAAGGACTTTTACACTCCTATGTGAAAAACGTTGGTAGTGGCGAAAGAGCGGAAAAAATTCGTACCTATAACTTTCCTCAAAACAGACTGACTGATCATCGAATTGGTAAAAGTTTTTATAATTTAGAAAGAATCATAGAAGATGGAGAATGGGAAAAAGTTTTCGCCTCTTATTAGTTTTATTTCTTTCTTATAATTATTTACGACTTATAAGACTAATAACGACCTATTTTTCTTGCTTTTATTATTTTTTTATTGTATAATTATTAAATAATGGTCATCAATTGTAAAAAAATCGCTTCGTTAATAGAAAAAGAAATAAAAAAAACTCTCAAAAAATTAAAAAAAAATAAACCAAAATTAGTTGTCTTTCTTATTGGCGAATCATCAGAACAGCTTTCATTTGTTAAGATAAAAAATAAGCTTGCCAAAAAACTAGGGATTAAATTTGAGTTTATTCACTACAAAAAAACGCCTCTTTTTGAAGAATTTGCTCGTTGTCTTAAACAAAAAGCTAATGAAAAAGAAACAACCGGAGTCATCATCCAACAACCATTACCAGCTGCTTTGACCACCGAAACTATTTATCAATACATCCCACCGGAAAAAGAAATCGAAAGCCATCATCCCAAAAGCCCATTCTTGCCTCCCATTGGTCTTGCGGTTTTAACCGCTTTAAAATCGGCTCTTTTGGCAGGAACTGTCAACGAAAAAATCATTATAAGCCCAAAAAAAGATGTGGATTTTTTTCAAAAAAAACTCAAAAACAAAAAAACAGTCTTAGTCGGACAAGGAATAACTGGAGGACTACCAATAGGCAAAACTTTAAACTACTTTAAAATCAACTTCATTGCGGTAACCTCAAAAACAGAAAAAAAAGAAAACTACTATCAACAAGCCGATGTCTTAATTACCGCTGTTGGCAAAAAAGTAATTTATCCCAATAATTTAAAACAAAAAGTTATTTTACTAAACGTTGGCCTTAGAAAAGAAAAGGAAAAATTGAAAGGCGATTATGAGGAAAAAGAGATAAAAAATATCGCTTCCTTTTATACCAAAACTCCCGGGGGTATCGGCCCAATAGACGTTTTATATCTTTACAAAAATTTAGTTGATGCCGCCTTAATTCAAAAAAAATAAACAAAAAATTAATAAACTATTTGCCAATCAATATTTTTATCTTTTTTCATAAAGGTATACTGTCTTTTAGCATAAGAGACTTCAGCGGTAATCCAAAAATTAATTGTTTCATTTAAATCTTTTTTTTCCAAAACTACTGGTATTAGCTGTTTATAACCTATAGTTTTTAAACCGAGATCGTCCTTATCATATCCTTCTTTTAAAAGATTTTCTACTTCGTTGACTGCCCCTTCTTCCAATCTTTTTTTTACTCTTTCCTCAATTTTTCTTCGCAAAAGATTTTTATCAGAAAAACGAAGGCCTATAAATCTTTTAACCTTGTAAAACAATCCTTTTTTTTCTTTTTTTTCAAAAAAAGATTTTTTTTTAAGATATTTTGAAATCTCAATCCTTCTTATTAAACGTCTTTTGTTATTCCGATCACTTTCATTTAGTTTCTCAAAAAAATCTTTATTTTCTTTTTTTAAAATATTTTGAAGCTCTCCAACGGAAAGCTTTTCTAATTTTTCTCTCAAATAAAAATCTGGGGGAACTTGATAATCAAAACCATAAAGAAGATGTCTTAAATAAAAATAAGACCCGCCCACTAAAATTGGTGTTTTTCCTTCTTTTTCGATTTTTTCAATTAATTTGCTTGCTAAAACAACAAAATTATAAGAAGAAAAATACTGATTAGGATAAACAACATCATATAACCAAATTTTTATTCCATCTTTAAGATAATAACCAAGATCAAATTGTTTAATTCTTTTCCATAAAAAAAATGAATAATTTTTTTTATCAATATCCTTACCAGTGATAATATCAAGCTTCTTGTAGATTTGACGAGAATCAAAATTAATAACTTCACCCTGATATTTTTTGGCAAAATCTAATGCCAATTTTGTTTTACCGGTGGCCGTTTGACCAGTGATAATAATCATACTTTAACATACTTAACACCTCCCAGGTGTTACAGATTCGTCACCTCGGGATTTTTTTATAAGACTTATAAGTCATATGGATCCTATTTTCTAAACAACTTCAAAAACGCCTCTTTGGGAATTTCAACTTCGCCTACCATTTTCATTCTCTTTTTCCCTTCTTTTTGTTTTTCTAAAAGTTTCCTTTTTCGAGAAATATCGCCAGTGCCTAAAACCTTTCCTGATTTGACTAAAACATCTTTACGAAAAGGAGCAATTCGGGCTGAAGCAATAATTTTTCCATCAAATTTGGCTTGAATTCTTACTTCAAACTGTTGCCGTGGAATCAGTTCTTTTAATCGATTAACCAAAAAACTTGCTTTTTCATAGGCTTTTTGGGCCGGCACTAATTCGGAAAATTCCTCAATTTCTTTCCCGTTTAAAAGAAGAGTTAAAGACGAGGCCAAAACCGGCCGATAATCCAAAAACTCCCAATCCAAAGAAGCATAACCCGAAGAAACACTTTTAAGTTTATCAAAAAAATCAGAAATCATCTCAATCATTGGCATCTCATAAATAAGTTGAATTGAATCACTTGTGCCGATGTTGTTCATCGTTGAGAAATTAGCTCGATGATTTTTACATAAAGCTAAAATATCGCCTAAATATTTAGAGGGAGTAATGATTGTTAATTTAACATAAGGTTCAAGATAAGAATTTTTCTCTTTTTTAAACTCAACTTGAGGGGGTGTTAAAACCAAACTTATACCAAATTCTCGCTCCAATCTTTCACAAACAACCTCCGCATGCAAGAGTCCTAAAAAACCAACCCGAAAACCACTCCCCAAAGCTTTACTATAAACTGGTGAAAAAAAGATTGCTGAGTCATTTAAATAAAGTTTTTCCAAAGCTTTTTTAAGATTTAAATAATCTGAAGGATCGGTGGGAAAAATACCGGCAAAAACCATCGACTTGATTTTTTTATAACCGGGTAGGGGAGGAGAATTTTTGTTTTCTAAATCAACAATCGTCTCCCCAACATTAACCTGATGAATATCTTTTAAATTTGTTACCACATACCCAATCTCACCAGAAAATAACCCATCAGTAGGGTTCAAATCCGGGGTAAAATAACCCACTTCTTCAACCGTAACTTCCTTTTTAGCATTGACTAAAAAAACTTTTTGTCCCTTTTTAATTTTTCCCAAAAACACTCGGATAAAAACAATCACTCCTCGATGCTGATCAAAATAGGAATCAAAAACCACAGCTGATAAACTCTCTTCCTCTTTTTCAATTTTGTCTGATGTTAAAATCTTTGAGGGTGGTGGTATTTTTTCAACAACTGCCTTAAGTAATTCTTCCACTCCCTGTCCAGTTTTGGCCGAAACCAAAAAAATCTCTTCTTCTTTAACTCCTAAAAAATCAATCAATTCTTTTTTTGTTTTTTCAATTTGAGCTTGAGGAAGATCGATTTTGTTAATTGCTGGAATAATGACTAAATTTTTTTCTAATGCTTTATAGGCATTGGCCACCGTCTGGGCTTGAATCCCTTGGGTAGCATCAACTAAAAGAATTGCTCCCTCAACACAAACCAAAGTTCGATCGACCTCATAAGAAAAATCGATATGACCCGGTGTGTCAATTAAGTTAAGTATAAAGTTGGACTGATTAAGTGTCTTATTTTCTAAATGTTTATTGTCAAAATTCTTAATACTTGCTGATTGATAATTCATCCTCACCGGTGCTAGTTTTATAGTAATACCACGCTCTCGCGAAATTGGATTTCTATCCAAAAACTGCTCTTCATGTCTTCCTTTTTCTAAAACACCGGTTAACTCTAAAAATCTATCGGCCAATGTCGATTTTCCATGATCAACATGGGCAATAATAGCAAAGTTTCTTATGTGTCTCATAATTTCCACACCTCCGAGGTGTTAATTCTTAGTTTGGTTTTTTATCGCTTCAATCACCATCTCAACCTCTTCATTTGATGCTAAATAATATCTATTAACTTTCTTTCCATTTTCATACTCATAAATTAAAGGAATACAATAGGGAATATTTAAAG
>Ga0197142_1000055_pt1 | contig 87403 bp, 91 predicted proteins | sample GBS60_MetaG_FD_148614 | JGI IMG/M metagenome (GOLD analysis project Ga0197142, IMG submission 148614) | Sediment microbial communities from Great Boiling Springs, Gerlach, Nevada, United States - GBS 60_MetaG | ecosystem: Environmental > Aquatic > Thermal springs > Hot (42-90C) > Sediment... | reverse complement strand
GACAAGTTCTCTCAATCTTACGATAACTGCCATCTTTCCTGCAGTAACGAATGTATCGTTCGTTGATTGGTGCATGTTAACATGATTGTATGGGTCAACGAGATATTCTCCCTTTTTTCCACCAAGTGTCTCCGTTGCACGATTTGCTATCACTTCGTTGATATTCAAATTCACAGATGTACCAGCGCCACCAGACAGAGGGTCAACAACTACCGATTCCTTTAGTCTTTCCCACTCATCACATGCAGTGGTTATTGCATCAGTTATTTTCTTATCAAGCCTTCCGATCTCTGTATTGAGTAATGCGGCTGATTTTTTTATCATAAAATAAGCCCAAATAAATTTTTCGTCAAATTGTTCACCAGTTTTTGGGAACAATTTCAAAGCCCGGGCGGTTGCTATGCCGTAATAAGCATCAACAGGTATTTGTTCTGTGCCAAGGTAATCGGTCTCTGTTCTGAATTCTAAGGAACTTGACGCCATTGTTTTATATCCCCCTGTTGATTTCAATACCAAGTGGTGCTAATGCCCTTTCAAGAACTCCGTGCATGTAAGAAATAACAATACCGTAATTTGTCATAGGAATACCAAGGCGTTTGAACATTCTTACCCTTCTCATCATTTGATTTCTTGTGTTCACACATCCGCCACAGTGTATGACAAGCTTTGCATCGGCTACTTCTTCGTATTCAGGTAAATCAACACCAGCCCAGATTTTGAAGTTCAGATTTGCTCCTGTGTGGTTGACAAGCCAGCGTGGAATCTTTACCCTACCTATATCTTCCGTTAGTGGTCTGTGTGTGCAGCCCTCCATGATAATTACTGTATCACCATCTTGAAGTTCTTCAATTTTATAAACGCTTTCGACAAAGTATCTTATATCCCCTCTATAATTCGCCTCAAGTATTGAGAATGTAGTTAGTGGTACATCTTCTGGAATATCCGAAACAACTTTCATAACCGCTTGTGAGTCTGTGATGACAAGACGTGGAGGTTCACTGAGTTTTTCTATTGTGTATCGCAGTTCTCGTTCCTTGGCAACAACAGCTACTGCCTCCCTATCGAGGATTTCTCTGATTGCATGGACCTGAGGCATTATGAGTCGACCTTTTGGTGCACCAAGGTCGATGGGAACAACAAGAACGACTAAATCCCCGGCATCCACAAATTCCGGAATGAAAGGAAGCTCCTCATCACTTGGAATGATTTCGTTTAGAGTTTTACCGATTTCTTCAAAACCTTTCCGTTCGAGTGCACTTACAGTGAATACTTGTGTGTTGAAAAGCCCTTCATATTCATGTGCAATAGACTGAGCTCTTTCTCCAAGGAAGTCCAATTTATTCACGGCTATGATGAAAGGGATTTCAAGTTCACGGAAGAGCTCAGAGATTTTTCTTTCATATTCACCAGGGAAATCGTCAACCACAAGTATTCCCGCATCTGCTTTGTAAAATGCTTTCAGTGCTTTTTGAATCCGTTTTTCTCCCAGCTCACCGACATCATCAAGCCCCGGGGTATCTATGAGCGTTATTGGTCCCAGAGGGTGTAATTCCATGGATTTGTATACTGGATCTGTTGTTGTCCCTGGCACATTGCTTACTATGGAAATTTCCTGACCTGTTAGGGCGTTCATGAACGATGACTTGCCAACATTTCTTCTTCCGACTATCGAAATGTATTTTCTAAATCCTCCTGTGGGTAGCAAGAATTACACCTCCGTTTTTTACTATCGGGTTATTTGGCTATAAAGAAAAACTTTTCGTCCGGAACTTTTGGCATGCCTGTTGGGTATAGTTCGTTGAGTTTTCTGAGATAAGCGAGGACTTCATCTTTACAATCAGTGGCAGGAACATAGTTATATTGACTTCTATCAAGAGATGTCTTCAACACGTTTACCGGAATTCCGAGTTGCTTGCTCGTGATTTCAACTGCTTTGTCTATATTTTTGTAAGACCATGCAAGGCTTTCTTTGAAGGATTTTTCAAATAATCTAACAGTTTTGGGGAAATCAACAAGCTTTCCAGTTACAAACAACCCTGTTATTGGAATTCCAAACTTGTAACCTGTTGCCTTGCTCCATTCATCTTGTAAATCCATTATTATCTTTCCTTTTGAAAGAGTCATCGTTACAAAAGGTTCAGGAATAGCTGCAATCTTTATCTTACCACTGTTGAAAAGTGACACAATTTCTTGCGGTTGTGCATATGCGAATGTGACATCTTTGTCAGGTTCGAGTCCATTTTTGGTAAGTAGAAATCTCAAAACAATATCAGCTGTCTGACCTCTACCGTGTGCTGTGTATATCTTTTCACCTTTCAAGCTACTGAAACCCTTAAAGTCAAAATCCGGCGTTGCTACGATGTAAAATAATCTCCAGCTGTAAACACCAACAAGCCTTACATCGACACCTCTGTTGTAAAGCGTTGCACCAAAGGTTACAGGTAGTGCAGCGAAGTTGACCTTTTTCGAGACTATATACGCTGTGGCTTCGTCCATAGTCTTCCAGAATTTCATATCAAGTGCCATATCTGTTTTTACTTCCTTGCTTATTAATCCAGCGACTGGGAATATCGTTGGTCCGAATGGATTGATAAACGTTACACCGAAGATGACTACTGATAGAAAAATCGACACCAAAACAATAATCTTTTTAACACCCTTAATACTGATACTTTTCATACACTCCACCTCCTCATGATTTTTGAAAGTATTTGAGATTCCATTTCAAGAAATTCCGGATTTGATATGTCTTTTGGTACATTTAACACATTTATTTCGTCGACAATCGAAGTTGGTTTATCGCTCAGAAGATAAATACGGTCTGCAAGTAAGAGCGCTTCCCTTACATCGTGTGTTACAACTATCATTGAAAAACTCATATCTTTCCTCTTTTCTATTATATCCAATATAATTGAAATCTTTAAATGTACGTCCAAAGAAGCGAAAGGTTCATCTAAGAGTAGTAACTCTGGTTCAACAATCAACGCTCGAGCGAGATTTACTCTCTGCTTCATTCCACCACTGAGTTTTGAAGGCATTGAATTTGCAAACTCGTACAGCTTTAGGGATTTTAAAATGTTAAGTATTTTCTCTTCATTCTCCTCTACAAATTTAAGGTTATCGATTACGGTTTTCCAAGGAATTAATCGTGGTTCTTGAAAGACGTAGCCAACTTTTTGTGCGTTATTCTCTATCTTTCCGTCGTATTCTTCAATAAGTCCTGCAATGATGCGCATAAGGGTAGTCTTTCCACAGCCCGAAGGTCCTAATAGTGCGAATGATTCTCCTTTTTTAAGCTCGAAGGATATATCGTTGACGATTTTCATCTTTCCAAAAGATTTACTAAGGTTCCACAAGCAGAGTATTGAATTTTTATCATTTTTATTAGTAACTTCCATTTGTCAAACCAGCTCCCAGTTTTTGAGTATCTTCATGACAAACTGGTTCATAACATTTTCAACAAGAAGACCTATAGTGATAATGATGGCAGTGTAGGCATATACCTTTTCAACGGCGACTGACTGTCTTGCCCAGGCAATCAGCACTCCAATTCCCTTATCCCCACACATATACTCTGCTACGACGACAACCTTCCATACATTTCCAATTATCACTTGCATAGCACTCAGAAACTGAGGTAGGACAGAGCCCATGTATATATCTTTCGCAACCCTCGAAGGTTTGACTCTATAAACTTTTGCCATTTCGATAAGTCGCTTATCCGTAGTCCTTATACCGATTGCCGTTGAAAGTATAGTATGAGGAAGTAAAGATAGTATGCTTACTATCACTGGACCAAGCCAGCCTATTCCCCAGATGAACATAACAAGCGCAAGCCATGTGATTATCGGTATAGCTTGTATTACAAGTATACCAGGTCTTAGAACATCATATATCGTATCGTTTAAACCAACGAAGAAACCTATTGTTACTCCAATTGAAACAGTAATTGCAAGAACAACGGCAACCTTTGATAGAGTTGTTAAGAGAGCGAATATAACTTCTAACCTTTTCAACTCGGTCGCAATGGTTCGTATTACTGTTAGTGGATCCGGTAGAATAAGTGATGAACCAACTATGTAAGATATCAATGTCCATGTGATAAATATAACTACAATACCGAGTAGATATTTCCAAAGATTGTCCAATTTAAATCACCTTTCTCTACTTCAATTAAATAAAGAACTCTTTCTTCAAATTGTACTTAGTGATATTTTTGACAAAGTATACCTTCCTATGATATAATTATATTACCACAACTCAAGAGGGGGTGTAAGTTATGGCTGAGGATATCACAGTAAGAACAGTTATGGCTGTCCTTGTTGACAAGAGAGAACAAGCTGCCGTTGAAGTGCAAAAGCTTTTAACCGAGTTCGGTTGTTATATTAAAACACGTCTTGGTCTCCATGAGGGAGCCGGTCAGTATTGTTCACCTGTTGGACTTATCATTCTTGAACTTGTTGATGATGAGACCAAGCATGAAGAACTTTGTCAAAAATTAAATACTATTGATGGCGTTCAGGCAAAATACATGAAGCTTGAGGTATAACTATAGACCTTGGAGTATTTGTGGGTGGCGAAGCAATTTCGCCACCTTTATTTTTTAACAATCAATTATTTTTTAACAATCAATGGAAACTTCTTCTGCTTTTCTTCTGTATCCATACCCTTCTCCAACAACAAGCCCTATGCTCTTTATCATTGTTTTTGTGCATTCCACACAGGCCGTGTCGCGTTCAAAGAGGCATATCTTTCCAGGATACAAAGAATAGTTAGGCCTGTAGGGATTTGGTGTTAGATTTGGCATAATGACATTGGCACCATACTTTAAACCGTATTGCCTTCCAAATGGATTTATAGAACCAAGAGCAGTTGTTGCTGGTATATTAGCTGTTGGTACAACTATTCTTGCAAGAGCGACCATTCGTAATGTTGTTTGTAAATCGCCACCAGTAGATTCTCTTAACGGAGTATCCGGGTTGGGTATAAACGGTCCTATACCTATCATATCGGCATCGATTTCTTTAATAAAGGCAAGGTCGAGAGCGAGGTCATACGGTGTTTGTTCTGGTAGACCTACCATAAACCCTGCACCTGTTTCGTATCCAAGATGTTTGATTTCTAAAAGATGGGCTCTACGATTTTCGAATGTATCACCTGGGTGTAGCTTTGCATACAACTGTGGTGAGGCTGTTTCGTGTCTCATCAGATACCTGTCAGCACCAAGCTCTTTCCATATTCGGTATTCTTCGAAGGTTCGCTCGCCTATGCTCAGTGTAATTGCAACATCAAGTTTCTTTATCTCTCTAATTATTTCACTAATCATTTCTGTCGTGTAGTATGGATCCTCACCCGATTGAAGTACAACAGTCTTAATTCCAAGATTGGCTATTAGTCTTGCTCTCTCAACTATCTCATCAACACTCATTCTATATCTTTGAAGGTTCTTGTTTTCCGCTCTTAAACCACAATATAAACAATGTTGGGAGCAGTAATTTGAAAATTCTATTATTGCACGAAGATGAACTTCTTCTCCAACGTACTTTCTTCTAATTTCATCAGCTATTTTGAATATCTCTTCATCATATTTATCTGTTTCAATTATGTGTGTTAAATAATCCAAATCTATATTTTGTATCTTCTTTACGTCTATCATATCATTCACCTCGAAGATTTAATTTCTTCAACCATAGTTCTTAAAAAAGATTTTTCACCTTCGGATATCTCTCTTTCACAGAATACAACGTACCTTTCATCTTCGTAAGCAATGAAACTTTCAGAGTAACTCTCTTCGCCCGCTCTTGCTATGCAAGATAATCTGCGACCTATCTTTTCGCAAATCCAGACCTTTGTATTCAACTTTTCGGCATATGGTTTCAATAACTCGCTTAATTTCTCAAAATCTGACATCTCTTTCACCACTGTCTATCTTCTCTAAGTACTTCTCGACAAGGTCTCTGTTATTTACCCTTTCAAGCTCTTTTTGTATCAGTTCATATCCTATCTTCTTAGTTTCCTCTGAAGCGTAATCGTTCAGGTATTCTCTAAGTGTGAATAGTGCATTTGGTGTACAGAATCTCTTCACGAATCCAGGAATTGCGAATTCCATGAAGTGTTCACCCGTTCTTCCCATTCGATAGCAAGCTGTACAAAAAGATGGTATGTATCCTTCTTTGAGTAAATCTTGGATAACTTCTTCAAGTGTCCTATTATCACCAAGTATAAATTGACTCTTTTTAATTTTTTCAGGGTCGTCCTGCGAATACGAGCCTATTCCTATGCTTGACCCACCATCTATCTGTGAAACGCCCATCTTGAGTACTTCTTTTCTTAGTTCAGCAGGTTCTCTGGCAGTTAGAATCATGCCAGTGTATGGTACAGCGAGTCTTATTATTGCAACGAGCTTTTTGAAATCATCATCGCTTACTTTATGTGGGGGATTATATGAAATCTCACTACCAACAGCTGGTTCGATTCTTGGGAATGAAATTGTATGAGGACCAACTCCAAAACGTTCCTCGAGATGTATTGTATGATAGATTAATCCCATTACTTCATACTTCCAGTCGAAGAGTCCAAAAAGAGCACCAATACCCACATCATCAATACCAGCAAGCATTGCTCTGTCAAGTCCATACAACCTCCAAGCGTAGTTGGATTTTGGACCTCGTGGATGTAATTGTTTGTAAGTGCCTTGATGATATGTTTCTTGGAATATTTGGAACGTACCTATACCAGCATCTTTAATTATCTTATATCCTTCTACAGTTTGAGGGGCTGCATTTACGTTGACACGTCTGATTTCACCGTGTCCAACTTTTGTGTCATAGATTATTCTTATCGTCTCAGCTATGAACTCCGGGCTGTATGTTGGATGCTCTCCATATACCACTATCAATCTCTTGTGGCCCTTTGAAACAAGTGCCCTTACTTCATTTTTGAGTTCATCGAATGTCAATGTCTTTCTGTAAACTTCATTATTTGAACTTCTAAACCCACAATAAACACAATCATTAACACAATCATTTCCAATGTATAGTGGTGCGAAGAGAACAATACGATTACCATAAACTCGCTCTTTTAGTGTTCTTGCCGCGTGGAATATCTCTTCGAGCAGTTTGGGGTCTTCTACATTAAGTAAAGTTGCGACCTCTTCAGGCTCCAATCTGTTCTTGTTGAGTGACTTTTCAAGTATCTCCATTACCCTTGCTCTATCTGGATTTTTCGTCTCTTCCAAAAGTTTCCAAATCTCACTTTCGGGTATAAACGTCTTTTCTGTATCGATTTCTTTTGTGAAAACGTACATATTACTCACCTCCACTTTATCTGCTATCAATTAACAGCAATACTTTTAACCTTAACACCTTTAATATTACCCAACTTACCTGTAAATGCTCCCATTATATCGTTTGTTGTCTTAACTATCAAAAACACTATTGCTATGTTTTCATCCGGAACAGGGTAACCAACTCTCAACTTGATTATTTCAGCATATTGATGGAGCAATTCATTCACTTTCGAATACGCATTTTCTCTGTCGTGTACGATAATATCAACTGTGTAATAACGTTCTTCCACTCAACTACCTCCCTATGAGTGAGCATTCTAACCTCTATTCTGTTTTGACTTGTTTGTGTAATAAGTATGTAGATATTCATGTGCAACATGTCCGTTTGGTTCTCCAACAAATTCTTCGTATAGTTGGATAATTTCTGGATTTTCATGAGAGCGTCTTATTACACTTGCTTCATCGATACTGTATATAGCTCTTGCCCTTTTTCTTACGATTTCGGGATCAAGGCTCTTGGGTTGACCACCACCACCAATACAACCACCCATGCAGGCCATAATTTCAACGAAATCATAGTATTTGTTTCCTGATTTTATTTGTTTTAGAAGTTTTTTGGCGTTCGCAGTACCGTTTACTATTGCAACTTTCAGTTTGCGTGTTTTGAAATCGACTTCCGCTTCTCGTATTCCATCAAGACCGCGAACTTCACTGAAGACAAGTCGTGGTAACTTTTCGTTTGTTAATTTTTCATAAGCTGTTCTAAGTGCTGCTTCCATAACTCCACCTGTGACACCGAATATAGCACCCGCACCAGAAGAAGCCCCAAGTGGACTATCGTGTTTTTCTTCTTTGAGGTTGACAAAGGGTATATTCTTAAATTTAAGCATTTTACCAAATTCTCTGGTTGTTATCACATAATCCGTAACTTTAACTCCATTGACAATATGTTGTGGTCTTTCTATTTCATCTTTTTTTGCTGTACAGGGCATTACAGCAACCATTACTATATTTTCTGGTGCTGTATTGAGTTTTTTCGCAAAATATTCTCTTGTGCTACTCATTATTTGCATCGGGGACTTCGTTGTTGATAAGTTCGGTATGAATTCGGGGAATTCTTTCTCAACCAAATTTACCCAACCTGGGCAACAGCTTGTAAACATAGGTAAAGTACCGCCTTCTGTAAGCCTATGTAGAAGTTCATGCGCTTCCTCCATAATCGTTAAATCTGCTCCAAAATTTGTGTCAAACACGTAGTCAAAACCTAATTTTCTCAGAGCTGCAACCATTTTGCCAGTACTTACTGTACCGGGTTCCATGCCGAACTCTTCACCTATTGCAACTCTAACAGATGGTGCTGTTTGTGCAATGAATACTTTGCCGTTTTTGTTTTCAAGCATGTGTAATAATTTTTTCCACGTAGGTGTTTCATAGATTGCTCCGACTGGACATAAGTATGCGCACTGTCCACAACTAATGCAATTTGTTTCGTAAACGGGTTTACCGAATTCTGTTTCAGGAAGAGTTTCATATCCTCGTTCAACCATGGAGTATATATTCATACCTTGTATCTCGCTGCACACTCTTACACATCTTTGACATTTAATACATTTAGTGAGGTCTCGATTTATAGAAGGGCTGCTTTCATCTATATATTTTGGAAAACTAACCTTCAGACCAAAGATTGGTTGTATATCGTACATGTGTACAAGATTCTGCAATTCACATCTTCCATCTGCTTCACAATACATACATTCATGAGGATGGTTCGCCATGATAAGAGAAAGATTTAGCTTAATTGCACTTTCAACTCGTTCAGTGTTTGTTCTTATTTTCATTCCATCAGAAACTTTTGTAGTACACGCCGGTTGTAAAGTCTTAGCTCCTTCAACCTCAACCACGCAGATTCTACAAGCTCCAATTGGCTCAAGCTCTGGGTGGTGACAAAGAGTGGGAATTTTGTATCCATGTTCAGTTGCAACTTCAAGTATGGTTTTGTCATCTGAAACTTCGTATCTTTTTCCGTTTATGAAAATTGTAACCATACCTATCCCTCCTTTTACAAAATAAAACCCTCTTTCCTTTAACCAAGGAAAGAGGGAAATTAAAGAGAATTTTGAAATGACTTATCTAAACAAATAGTTGTGAAAACATACGCGAATCATCAATTGTTCTTTTTACTAACCCCTCTTTCCTTGGTGTTAGAGATCTACTCCTCCACCTCAGAAATCGCTTGCGAAATTATTCACTTGTCTTTAGTATTATACCACAGCACATACAATTAATGCAAGTTAGATTTTCTTAGAATATATTGAATTTCGTCCAATTTTGGAAAATATATGACTACATTGCGGGATTTTTCACTTATACTTCCTGTACAATATTAATTTATTAATGAAAAAATGGTGTGCATTGTTCATTCGAACTATGCACACCAAAAAGCTTTTGGTTACTATATGTAAGCCAATTAATTAACTTTTTCGGCTTCTTTTTGCTGCTTTCTTACCGCTTTCGATCTATTTGTATAGTGTGTATGTAGCAGGTGATGAGCTTTGTGACTATTTGGCTTTTCGAGGAAATCTTCGTAAAGTTTTATAATATCTGGGTTTTCGTGAGACCTTCTCAGTACACTCAGTTCGTCGATACTGTAGATTGCGCTTGCACGCTTTTTGAGAATATCTGGGTCAAGGTTCTTAGGTTGTCCACCGCCACCGATACAACCACCATAACATGCCATGATTTCAACGAAGTCGTAATGTCTTTTGCCTTCCTTCATTTCGGCAAGCATCTTCTTTACATTTGCCATTCCATGGGCAATTGCTACTCGTAATTTCTTACCTTTAATGTCGATTTCTGCTTCTCTCACACCGTCAAGTCCGCGAACACTATCGAAAACAAGTTTTGGCAACTTTTCACCAGTTAACACTTCATAGGCGGTTCTGAGTGCTGCTTCCATAACACCACCTGTGACACCAAATAGAACAGCAGCACCAGTTGAAGTTCCAAGTGGATTATCATATTCTTCTTCTGGAAGATTAACAAAAGGAATGCCTTTTAGCTTTATAAGTTTTCCGAGTTCTCTTGTGGTTATAACATAATCTGTAGTCCTTATACCATCAACCAATTGTTGCGGTCTTTTGATTTCGTCTTTCTTTGCCGTGCAAGGCATTACTGAAACCATGACTATATCCTCTGGTTTTACACCAATTTTCTGGGCAAAGTAGGTCTTAACAACACTACTCATCATCTGTTGTGGTGATTTTGCAGTTGATAAGTTTTCTGTAAGTTCAGGCCATTCTTTTTCCATTTCATTTACCCAGCCAGGACAACAGCTTGTAAACATTGGAAATTTGCCGCCATTTTGTAGCCTATGGATTAGTTCGTAGCCTTCTTCCATAATCGTAAGGTCAGCTGCAAAGTTTGTATCAAATACATAATCGAAACCGAGTTTTCTAAGTGCGGCAATCATCTTTCCTGTGCTTACGCTTCCCGGTTCCATTCCAAATTCTTCACCTATCGCAACTCTAACAGACGGTGCTGTTTGTGCAATGTAAACTTTTCCGGGTTCTTTTCTATCGAGCATCTTCAATACTTTCTTCCAATCAGGTGTTTCGTATATTGCTCCAACTGGACATATGTATGCACATTGTCCACAGCTTATACAATTTGTTTCGTAAACAGGGACACCAAATTCTGTCTCTGGTAGTGATTCATATCCCCTGTCCACCATTGAGTAAATATTCATTCCCTGAATTTCACTACATACTCTCACACATCTTTGACATTTGATACATTTCGAGAGGTCTCTATTAATTGACGGGCTACTGATATCTATCTCTTTTTCCATATTAACGTTTACACCAAAGATTGGTTGAATATCGTAAATGTGAACAAGTTTTTGCAATTCACAGCGCCCATCTGCTTCACAATACATACACTCGTGCGGATGGTTCGCCATTATAAGCGAAAGGTTGAATTTAACAGCACTTTCAACTCTTTCTGTGTTAGTCTTTATTTTCATTCCATCAGATACCTTCGTTGTACATGCTGGTTGGAGTGTTCTTGCACCTTCAATTTCTACAACACATATTCTGCAAGCTCCAATTGGTTCAAGTTCAGGATGGTGACAAAGAGTAGGAATTTTAAAACCATGTTCGGCTGCAACTTCAAGAACAGTTTTGTTTTCAGACACTTCGTAAGGCTTATCGTTAATATAAATAGTTACCATCGGCCACCCACCTCCGTATTTGATAGAAAAGAATAATTCCAATTGTATTTTATCACAAAGGTAAAAATTTCACAAGTTATAAATAGCTAAATATCACAAGAAAAATATAAATAATTCTTGTTTTGAAGTGAAATTTGAATTATACGGCTTTTTTTGAAAATATATTATTGTGGTAGTAAAATACTTTTTTCACTTTAATTGAAAATAATCAGAACTTTGTTGAGAAGCTCAAATAGTAATCTGTCGTGATAAATGGTATCGAAATCCTTTGATCCGGATTATCATAAAAAATGGCATTGAAGAAATTGTATAACCAATCTGTAAAACTGTATCCTTGTACTAATCTTAAAAGACTGTTCTGTCCATATAACGTAAGTCTGTATCCAAGTTCTATACCAGAATATCTATCGTAGTACCATATACCACCCACTCGTGCTGTTAAATATTGCGATTGCCTTCTTGCTTCTTCGAGTATACTTTGCCAATCATCTGGTGGTGTTTGCGATTGCCATACGTTCAACAACATTCCACCTTCAAGCATTCCGAAAAGTTCAATGTCTTTGGAAAGCAAGATACCTCCACTTACAAATCCACGTCCTACAAGAACTGAAACATAGTCTGACTTGTTAAAGAAAGTCACTGAAAGTGATTGTATAAATGGACGAATTATTATTGGTCCAAGCACCGTGTTATTGTGGATATGGGACATGTTCAGCAGTACATAAAATTGATAATTCGGATTAACAGTCTCTCCACGGTATGCTTTGTCAACAAAGTATGGGTCCCAGAGGAATGTATCTGAATTGAAGACCGTGGAATCCGTTGGGTAATATCTGTACTTGAGATTAAACGCACCTATGAGACCAAATAGTGGTTGTATTGATATTTCTGAATTTCCAAATGAATATCCTATCGAGGTGAATTCAACAAAGAAACCTTCCTTGTGGGGTGGAACGATACTTAATACGAAATTTCCAGTCTGTTCAGCTAAGGAAATGGTAAAGAAAATAATAAATAAAGCCATAACAAACAAAACTTGTAAGCCTCTCATAGTTACGCCTCCTTCAACGGGGTTGATAATGTTAACTAAAAGTATTGAAATTTTCCAAAAACCGCATTATTCTTTAAATAGGGGACAACCCCCACCAACTCTTAACAAAAGCAGGTTCCACGATATGAATAACCCCAACGCCTTCTTGCCCAAAGTGTGGCTCTTTGTCTAAAAAGTCATGACAAATACGGCAACCAACAATTCATCTGCTTTGAAAGTCAACAAGAGCAACATCGATAATGTCATTTCTCCCTAAGCATAGTATATCACAAATTTGCGTAAAAGTACAAGAGCAACATCGATAATGTCATTTCTCAGTTAGCTATTTTTATCACTACAAGTTAACAGTATCGTGGGGTTTATATAACTGAATAAATGGAAAAATCCACTAAATTTATCTTTTATGAGCCTATACTATTTAGACACCTTATTTCTGAAAAGGTTCAAATTCTTATTGCTTGATAGCTTGGGCTTACTTGATTATACCACAGTTCTCTTCTTCACCAAAACATGTCTTTATTATGGTATAATAATCAAAATAGAAGGCATTTGTTGTCTAAATAAGGAGGGTTAAAATATGAAGAATACACATAATAATGTTTATTTAGAAATCAAAGAAGGTGCGAAGGAAAGAATTATGAATTGTAAGCTTTTCATACTTGATATAGATGGTACATTCTATCTGAGTGGTAAATTATTCGACGGTTCTAAAAGATTTCTCGAGGTTTTAAAAGAGCTGGGAAAAAAGATAGTCTTTTTAACAAACAACTCGAATAGAACCATAGATAGCTATATTGAAGAGTTTTCAAATCTTGGGATTGGTTTATCAAGAGAACAGATAGTCACAGCAGGCGTTGCTACTGCAGAATATTTGTATGAAGAGTTTGGTCCAAAGCATGTCTATATTGTAGGAACGGAAGATATAAAGTACGAGTTCTCAAGAGCCGGTCATGTTGTTGTTGAAGATGATCCAGAAGTTGTTGTAGTAACGTTTGATAAGAGTTTGACATACGAGAAACTTAAAAAAGCAACGCAATTTATATCAAAAGGTGCTCTGTTTGTTGTAAGTAATCCTGATTTGAACTGCCCATCTGATGAAGGACCCCTTCCAGATGCAGGTGCAATAGCTTCGCTTGTCAGAAAAGCCTCCGGAATGTATCCGAATATAGTCTTTGGCAAACCAGAACCAAAACTTATTGAAATGGTTGTCAAACACAATAATGTAAGTAAAGAAGAGACGTGCATGGTTGGAGATAGATTGTATACCGATATTCTTGCAGGAATTCAAGCAGGTACGTGGACTGCACTCGTTTTAACTGGAGAAGCAACACTTGAAGAGGCACAAAAAAGTCCAATAAAGCCTCACATAGTGGCTAAGGATATTGGCACAATTGCAGATATTTTAACAGGAAAAATCTAATAATTAAACGGTTGGAAGGTATCGTAGATGATAAAATACGCCCTTAGGAGCAAACCAACAGAAAAGCTTGTCGACCTTGCTCAAAGTGGTCTGAGTGAGGCTGTTGATTTATTAATAGAGAAATTTTATCCGATGGTGGTGAGGATAGCCTCACAATTTTATGCTCCCTGGGCAGAATTTGATGATATTGTTCAAAATGGTCTCATAGGACTTATCAAAGCGATTTTCTATTACGAACCCGGTAAGAGTTCTTTTTCAACTTTTGCCTGGCGAAGTATAGAGTCAGAAGTAAAGACTTTCATTACCTATCAGAACAGAAAGAAAAACAAAATGCTTTCGGATTCGACAAGTATGGATTCTGTCTTTGATGATGTAGATGATGAACAGATTGATTATTTTGTTGCCGATACAGCAACAAATACAAACGTGGTTAGAAACACAATTCTAAGTATTGTTCACGAAGAAATCTTGGAATCGTTAAATGAAGATGAAACAAAAATATTCGAACTATGGCTTGATGGATATAGTTACAAGGAGATAGAAGAACAGGTCGGGGTAAACTTTAAAAAGGTAGATAATACAGTTCAAAAGGTTAAAAGAATAGTTAGAAGCAGACTTAGTGCTTCTATAATGCCATTTTTGGAAGGATAAATAATTTGAAAAGGAGAGATACGTATTGAGAATAAGAAAAAAGGTGCAAAGAGTAAAGTCTTTGCAAGATGTGGATTTTAGTAAATTATTAGACGATGGTAAGAGGATATTCCTCTTTGATTTTGATAACACAATAAATACATGGAAATCAACGCATATACCAGAAAGAGCTGTTAAGATTTTTGAGTATCTTAAATCAAAAGGTGCAGAGATATACATAATCTCTAATGGCTCAAAGAGAGAACTTGATTACGAAATTCCAGCTGTCTGGCGTGCACTTAAACCCTTTTCTTTTAAGGTAAGGTTCAAACTCAAAGACAAACTTAGACGGAAAGAAGAGATAGTCGTTATCGGTGATCAGGTCTTTACAGATGTGCTTTTTGCGAAATTACTCGGTGTCGATGTTATCAAAGTCGAGCCGCTTGATAAGTCAAAAGAAGCGTTTGGGACAAAGATACTAAGGTTTTTTGAGAAATTACTCCATAAGCTTACTCATCAAGTTAGGAGGGAATAATACTTATGAACCTCCAGCAAGGAAGATACAATTTGTTGCAACTTCTGGAAGCAGCCTACAAAGGTGAAGTAATGCTACCAGATTTCCAAAGAAATTTTGTGTGGAAAAGAGAAGATATTGAAGAACTAATTAAATCATTGCTGGAAGGAATGTTTGTCGGAACATTCTTGATTCTTGATACGAGCCCAAACGTAATTCCTTTTGAACCTGTATTTATTACAGGCGTCAAAGAAGTAAACCCAGAGGTAAAAGCAAATCCACACAAGCTCATCTTGGATGGTCAACAACGTTTAACTGCTATGTTCTACGCTATTTATTGTCCAAATATCCCATTGAAAAACACAGAGGTTCCATATAGGTTTTTTATAGACCTCAAAAAGCTTGCAAGCAATAACGTTGAGGATGCTGTGTTTAGCTGTTCGGTTAAATCATATGAATATGCTTCATACCTCGATGAAAATGGAAATCTCGATATTTCAAAACTTCTAGAAAAGGGAACTTTACCTTTGAGTATCTTCCAGAGGAAGAACGAATATTACAAAAACGTTTACGTGAAGCTCCAGAGCATGTTTGATGATAAAAAGCTCAGTAAAATAGACAAGTATATCGAGAATATGTTAGGATACGATGTTTTGACGCTTTCTCTGGAATTTTCTTACAACCAAAAACCCGAAGAGATAGCTATCTTGTTTGAGAGGATAAATAAAACGGGTATACGACTCTCCACATACGACTTGTTGAATGCACGGTTGTACAAGTATATAAAGTTAAGAGAAGAATGGGAGAAAGTTTTTGAAGAAAATCCTAATATCAGAAAATTGGCGGACAGAGTAGACAATACCAATGTGCCATATTCTTTTATACAATCTCTTGCTTTATCCAAAGGAATAGCTATTAATTCGAGAGAACTTATTAAAATCGACAACTCGGTTCTTAACAAGGAGACTTGGAACAAGGTTGTTGATGTTGCTGAAAACAAGCTTTTGCTGTATTTGGGACAAATCGATGAATTTGGAATTCCAGATATAAACAAATGGTTGCCGTATAATCCATTGGTAACATTGCTCACAGCTTTCAACTTGAGTTTAAATCACATAGATATTGAAAAAATCAAGGCATGGTATTGGAGTGCGGTATTTACAGAGAGGTATTCGGGCTCCTCAGAAACATCCATGATGAAAGATTTCAGGGAAGTAAACCTCTGGATGAAAAATGAGGAATCCTTACCAGAGGTTGTGAGAGATTTTTTGACTCAATTATCGAAAGATTTATTCGTATTGAAGAATTTAACAAGGAGCGGCGGAGCAAAGTATAGAGGGGTATTTAACTTAATATTCATGAACAAAGCTCGAGATTTTTATTATCCTGAAAATTTGGCTTTTAATGATTTAGAAGACCATCACATATTTCCAAAAGCGTTCTTGAAGGCAAAGAACGTTGAGGTAGAAGCTGATACGTTGATGAATAGGACGTTGATTTTCTCAGAAACAAATAGAAAAATCTCAAACAAAAGTCCAGCAGAGTATATTGAAGAGATGATAAAAAAGCAGATGGAAATAGGTTTGACAAGACAGCAAGCTGAAGAGAAAGTCAAGGAAATTTTGAAGGCACACTTTATCGACGACGAAATGTATGAAATTCTGAAGAGCACAACTAAGAATTTATCTGCTGAGGAAATAAAGAGAAATTTTGAACGGTTTGTGAGTAAGCGGGAGAAGTTGATGATTGAAAGGATAAAAGAGATTGTTAGTTTTGAAAAATACAGTAAGTTCCTACGTAATGGAGTAGTTCCACCACGGTCAAAGTTGAATATGTTGTTTTGGAAATCTTTGCTTGAAAAGAGTAACCAAAAATTTGACCTTTTTGTTAACAATTCTCCTGTTCGAAATAACTTCTTATCAAAGAGAATTTCAAAAGGTTTGGACCTTGTGTATTATTTGTTTACAAACTATGGTGGTGTAGGAATTTACATTGATTTTGGAGAGGGTTACAAAGAGATTAATAAGAGGGTTTTTGACCTACTTTACAGAAATCGAGCAGAATTTGAGAAAGTATTAGGAAATGATATAGAATGGAAAAGAAACGACAAGCATAGGTCATGTTTAATTTACAAAAAGATACCTGACGGTGGAACTTATAGAACAGAAACATGGGATGAACTTCAAAATAAGATGGTTGAGCATATGTTTAATCTTTATCAGATAGTTCAAAAATTCCTGCCTCGGGTTCAACAATTAGCAGAGCAGTACTTTGAAGATAAGGGAAGCAAAATCAGTGATGATTAAATCCTGAGTGAATGGGGTGATAGGAATGAAGAAGATTCGTTTAGGTATCGTTGGCTGTGGTATCGCTGCACGTGATTTGCATTTTCCTGCTTTGAAAGAGCTTACAGACAAATTTGAAATTACAGCACTAACGAGTAGAACGAAAGAACATGCAGAAAACTTTGCAAAGATGGTCTTTGACACTCTCGGATACAAACCAAAAGTATTTGATACATACGACGAATTACTTTCATCGGGTGAAGTCGAAGCTGTTGATTTAACACTTCCAATCGAACTCAACGTTCCATTTACAAAGAAGGCTATAGAAAAAGGTATTCATGTTATTTGTGAAAAGCCCATTTCAACTGATATTGAAAGTGGGAAAGAGCTTGTTAATTTATCTGTTGAAACAGACAAAGTTATTTACATAGCCGAAAACTACCGACACGCATTTAAGTACAATAAGCTTAGAGAGTTGATTGATGAAGGTGCAATTGGTCGACCTGTATTTGCCGATTGGCACTGGTGGGTAGGTATGGACAGGGACAATAAGTATGTTAAGACAACTTGGAGACAAAAGCCAAGACATATTGGTGGTTTTCTTTCAGATGGCGGGGTTCATCACGTTGCCGCATTAAGGGGTATATTTGGTGATATTTTGTGGGTTAGCGGACAGGTAAGACAGCTAACCGATTATCTTGGAGATGTAGATTTCATTTCAACGCTCATCGAATTCGAAAACGGAGTTATAGCTAATTACACAGCCTGTTATTCTATTAAAAGTGATGAATATTTTGAAATAGTAGGTACAGAGGGAAAGATACGATTAACACCGCAATCTATTGTCGTTTCAGGAAAACTTGATGAGGAGATTAGTCTCATTCAGGAAAATACGTTTAAGAAAGAATTTGAAGATTTCTATGAAATTCTTACAACTGGCAAAGAGAACATACTCGGCCACCCAGTTGAAGCACTTAAAGACCTCGCATTCTTCGAAGCGGCGATTAAGTCAAAAGGAGAACGAGTCTTTATACCGGAACTTTTGAAATAATTGACGATTCTTAATTTGGAGGAGTGTTGATGAGAAACACGAGATTGTTTATGTGCTTTCTTTTTATATTGCTTTCATTTGCCGTTTTAACCATAGCTTCTCAATTGATAAGAATTGATTCGTTCTTTGTTGAATTTTCAATTGCCGATTCAAATGTTAAGAAAGTAGAACTTTATTTTAATGGAGAGAAAATAGGTGAAAAGATAGAACCACCTTTTACGTTTAAAATCGATGAAGTACCTTCAGAAATAAATGCTTACAAACTGGATGCAATGTTCTATAAAAGTGATGGGAGTAGTTTAAAAACAGTTATTGAATTGCCTTCCAAGGTCGAAGGGGAACAGATTTGGAAGTTTAAGACAGAAGGTTGGATATATTCGTGTCCAGCTATTGGAAATGATAGAACGGTATATTTTGGAAGTCTTGACGGTAATATTTATGCACTTTCACCGTCCGGTGAGCTGAAATGGATCATAAAAACTGATGCTCCTGTGTGGTCTTCGCCCGCAATTGGTACAGATGGTACAGTATACATTGGAAGTGATGATGATCATCTGTATGCGATAAAACCAGACGGAAAGCTTTTATGGAAGTTCAAAACTGGTGGAGATGTTAGTTCCTCGCCTGGAATTGGTGATGATGGTACGATATACTTTGGAAGCTACGATGGTTATTTCTATGCACTTTCACCTAATGGAAAGCTAAAGTGGAAGTTTAAGACAGGCGATGGTGTGTGGACAGCACCAGCTATCGGTAAAGATGGTTCTATTTATTTTATAAGTAAAGATTCATATTTATATGCCCTAACACGAGAAGGAAAACTTAGATGGAAATTCAAGACCAATGATGAGATAATTTCTTCTCCTGCAATAGGGCAAGATGGCACGATTTATTTTGGTAGTGTCGATAGTTACTTGTATGCAATCACATCTTCAGGAGAGCTGAAGTGGAAGTTTAAATCAGATGGTGAAATATGGTCTTCTCCAATATTAGATTTCGATGGCACGATTTATTTTGGAAGTAACGATAATTTCCTGTATGCAGTTACGCAAACAGGAGAATTAAAATGGAGATTCAAAGTGGATGGTGCTGTAAGGAATCCTACCATAGGGGTAGATGGAACTATATACTTTGGAAGTCTCGATAAAAATCTTTACGCTGTAACTCGAGATGGAAAATTGAAGTGGAAGTTCAAAACGGAAGGTACTGTTAGAGGTTGTCCTGCGATTGATTCAGATGGTGTCGTTTACTTCGGTAGTTATGACGGTTATCTCTATGCTTTACAAAGTAATTCATTTGGATTGGCAGACACATCTTGGCCCAAATTTAGGAAGAATCTTAGGAATACTGGTAATTTTTCAGAAAGTTCAGTTCAACGGAAAATGAAAAAAACTATAATATTATCTATATCAGAAGCAGGAGAAAATAATTCCACTGGAACTTTAAACCTTTATACATTCTTTGATGAAGCACTTCCTGGAATAACTACGAGAATAGATATAAAGTATAGACGTGTGGATGAAGACAACGAAAAACCGCAATTAGAAACTACTCACTTACCGGTTACTGGTACAACCGGTACAACTGAAATGAAACTGATATGCAGAACTGATAATTGGGTGATGTCTCAGCCCGGTATTGGTAACGATGGGACAATTTACATCGGTAGTGATGATGGATATTTATATGCTATTGGTCTTGATGAAGTAATTAAATGGCGGTTCGAAACTCAGGGGAATATTAGAGCTGCTCCAGTTATAGCGCCTGATGGGACAATATATTTCGGAAGTTATGACGAAAACTTCTATGCATTAACACAGGCGGGAAAACTCAGGTGGGTATTCAAGACGGAAGGTTCAATTCATTCCTCTGCTGCTATAAGTTCTGATAGAAATGTATACTTTGGATCCTTAGATAATTATTTGTATGCACTTGATAAAGACGGAAAATTGAGATGGAAATTCAAGACGGATGGTCCTATTTTTTCGTCCCCATCTATAGATGTTAATGGAAATATTTATTTTGGAAGCGATGATGGGTTTTTGTATTGTATTAGTCCCAATGGTAAGCTGAGATGGAAGTTTAAAACCGGTGGGTATGTGAGGTCATCTCCTACCTTTGGTAGAGATGGTACGATATATATAGGAAGTACCGATAACTATCTTTACGCCTTAACGGTAGATGGAAAAGAATTGTGGCGATTCGGAACGGGAGACAAAATATTATCTTCTGCTGTCGTTGCATCAGATGGTACCATCTATATAGGGAGTGAAGATGGATATTTGTATGCGTTAACAATCGATGGCAAACAGAAATGGAATTTTAAGACCAACAATTCCATCGTTTCTTCAGCAGCGGTAGGAGATGATGGTACGATTTACTTCTCCAGTTGGGATTTTTATATTTATGCAGTTAATCCCAACGGTGAACTTAAATGGAAAGTATACGCAGGAGGGAATTCAAATTTAAATATTGGAGAAGATGGAACATTATACTTTGGAAGTACTGATAATAATGTTTATAAACTTCCAACAAATTCAGGTGGAGCGCAAAATAACACGTGGTCTTTGTTTAGAGGTAATATGAGAAATACTGGAAATGCGAAAGATAAAGTTAAATAATTGCGGGTTAGAAGATTTTCCAAGTTGAGTATACCTCATGTGAGTGAATTCGTATGAATGAAGGTTCTGAGTTTTTGATTCATATTTCTCTGATAAACAAGGATCTTATCTTAACTCCACATGTGTATGAAAGAATGCTCGAACGCAATATAACACTCGAGCAATTGGTTAATATGCTTGAATCAAAAGATTCAATGGCAATAATGCAAAAGAATTTCAGGCTCAAAATCACAAACGGCGAAATCAGTGCTATATTGCAACTTTCAGGAAAAGTTTTGTATGTTATAACCGTATTCTGGGAAGATAAGAAAAAAGAAAGGAAAGGGGCTACCATATAGGGTAGCCGTTCTTTTTAAAAAATTAAGGATTTGTCCTGATGGCTTAGTGGTAAAATTGATGTGTAATATGTTTTCTTAGGGAGATGGTTGGTGTGAAGGAACCAAGAAGTATTAGAACAATTGTTTTACCCTTTTCTATTTGGGTAATTTTATCCGTCTTAGTTTTGTTAACGAGCTCTTGTATTCCAGTTAGAGATACCCAAGTTCCGCAAGTGAGCTTGTTTGTGTCATACGAAGTTTTCGAATCAAACGTGAATGTGAAGGTAAATGTTGAATTCTCCGATAACGAGTTAGTTGATAAGATAGAGCTCTACAATGGAATAGAGAAGATTTATGAAAAGGAAGTTAAATCAAAATCCGGAACGGAAATATTCATACTTCCTGTACCTATAGAGGTAGATACTGTCAAGCAGTATCAATTTAAGGCAAGAGCTATCGACAAAAGTGGTAACTCCGTCGAGTCTTTTACTTACAATTTAACGTTAGATTTTCGCCGACCGCAGTTAAGTATTGTAAACGATTATGTGGGTTTTAATGTCAATGTATTAATCGAGAGCAGACCTAAGGTAAAGAAAGTGGAGATATATTCTGATGGTAATATTGTGGGGATGAAAGAGACTAACCTTACAAGTGGAAGTGTCACAATCCCTGTTAACCTTCCAGATGATGCTCAAGAGACGGTACAACTCACCGCAAAAGCTACAAGTGAGTTTGACATCGTTGGTGAAGTTTCTAAGACGGTAATTGTGGATAAAGTCCAACCTCAGGTTCGCATCCTGACAACAATTAGTGAACTGTACGTGAGTGGGACAAGAGTAATTGATGTTGAAGCTTCAGATGACAAAACGCTCGAAAAAGTTGAATATTACCTTAACTCATCAAAAATCGGTGAAAAGAGCTCAAGTCCTTTTTCTGTAACTGTTGATACGACAAAATATCCAGATGGCGAATACACGTTTAAAGCCAAAGCTTACGATAAAGCAGGTAACACAAACGAGGCAACGATTTCGTTTAAGATAGACAATAACCCTCCAAGTATTTCGATAAAGTCACTGACAAACGGTTCTTACATCTCAGGAAGAAAAGATATTGAAGTATCAGCAGTCGATGGAAATGGGATAAGTAAAGTTGAGCTCTATTTTAACAACAATAAGATTGGAGAAAAGACTTCTTCACCTTACACATTTGCTCTGGACACTACGAGTTATTCAGATGGAACATACACTTTGAAGGCAGTAGCTTACGATGTATTTAACAAACGTAGTGAAATGAGTATAGAAGTTCGAATTGATAATACGCCTCCAAGTGTTAGCATTATATCACCAACTAATGGGGACGTTATTATCGGTATAGTTCAAGCTAAAGCGAATGCATCGGATAATTTCGGAATAAGCAAAGTTGAGCTTTACGTAGGATATTCAAAGGTAGGCGAAAAGACGGAAGCACCATATATATTTGTCATTGATACAAGGGATTACCTTTCCGGTAGTTATTCTTTGAAAGCTACAGCGTATGATTTGGCTGGAAATAAGAGAGAAGCAAGCATAAATGTAACTTTACAAAAGCCATCCGCTGGGGATATTATTTGGAAATTCAAAGCAGATGGGTCAATATACAGCTGTCCTGCTATCGACGCAAACTGGAGTAGGGAAGCAATTTATTTCGGTAGTGACGATGGATATTTGTATGCGTTATCACTTGATAGCTTATTTAAATGGAAGTACAAAACCAACGATTGGGTACACACTTCTCCTGCTGTTGATTCATATGGAACAATTTATGTGGGAAGTGACGATGGATATTTATACGCCATCAACCCAGATGGGACTATTAAGTGGAAACATCCAGTTAACGGTTGGGTAAGGTCTTCACCAGCTTTGGACTATCCTACTGTTTACGTTGCAACTAAAAATGGAGAAGTTTACGCAATTCGCATGGATGACGGCACGCGAAAATGGAAAGTTCAACTTGGGGATGCGGTGTATTCGTCACCAGCGATAGGGAATTATGGGAAGATATATATAGGCTGCAACGATGGTTATCTATACGCACTTGATGACTGGGATGGAAAGGAGATATGGACATTTAAAACTAACGGAGCTATTTACTCATCTCCGGCTATAGGTAGTGATGGAACGATATATGTAGGTAGTGACGATGGTTCTATTTATGCGATAAGGTCGGATGGTACCCTTAAATGGCAAGTTCAAACGGATGACTGGGTACGTTCTTCGCCAGTGATAGGTTCTGATGGGACGGTTTACGTAGGCAGTGATGATGGATATCTCTATGCAATTAACAGTGATGGGACGATAAAATGGACATCTAAAACGAACGGTTATATAAGAGCTACGCCAGTTATCGGCTCAGATGGGACGATATACGTCCCAAGTAATGATGGATATGTCTACGCAATTTCATCTGATGAAAAGCAAAAATGGAAGACATTTATTGGATACAATCCTTCTTCTGCAACTTTAGATGATGGAACACTCTATGTGGGAACAGACGATGGATATTTATATGCGATTTACACAGGCTCGTCTTATGGCTTGGCGTATAGTGATTGGCCCAAGTTCAAAAGGAATTTGAGAAACACCGGAAAAGTATGGGATAGTCTAAGCTGGTAGAATTTTGTTACGAAGAAAACAGAAGACCACCCGGTTAGGTGGTCTTTTGTATTCATACAGAGTTTATATAAACTTTGCTACTTCTTCAAGCGGTTTTCTTTTCCTATTGCCCTGCTCAATGGTAGCGTGTTTTTCGTTCAGCATATCAAGATTTCCCCAATAGCCTACTGCTATTAAGGTTATTATTATCCCATTCAACCCAAAGAGTTCTTTAACTTTCAATGGGTCATACCCAGCAACTGGGTGTGCAACAAGCCCCATCTGTGTTGCTTGGGCTAAGAGCAATCCAACCGCGGTTCCTGTATCAAATAGCGAGTAATTTCTCCTATCACTCAGCTGACAACCGAATTCGTCGTTTGTGTAAACGATAAGCATAACCGGTGCTTGTTTCATCCAGTAATTACCTTCAGAGAGTGTGGAATGGAGCTTTTCAAGATTTTCCTTCGTTCTCACCACGAGAAATCTCCAAGGTTGTTTATTCATACATGAAGGTGCAAGATGTGCTGCTTTCAAAAGAGTTTCTATCTTTTCATCTTCAACAGGGTCTGGTCTTACGCCTCTGAATGCCCTTCTCACAAGGATATTGTCGTTAAGGGTTTGGTCTTCTTCAATGATTTTTTTGTATTCTTCCAACACTTCTTCTGCATGTCCATTTACGCTGACTTTAATCCATTCTCTTCTGATTCTCCCCCATGGGTCGACTATGAATGTAGACCTTATTAATTTTCCATCTTTTGCTGCACCGAATTGCGCTGCAACAGTCTTTTCTAAGTCCGAGAGTAATTTTACCTTTAGTCCCTTTTTGGATTTGAAGTTCGATATTGCCTTACAGTCGTCAGGGGATATGCCAATTACGTTACCATTGAATTCATCGATAAGTCTTGTAAAATCGATACCCTCAAGTGTACAACCCGGAGTGTTTGCTTTAGGATAGAAATAAACCACGGTGTATTTACCAAGAAGGTTTTTCCAAGAGAAATCTTTTTCCTCTTCGTCTTTCAAAATAAATTGTGGTATTACTTTGAACTTTGATTGAACCATCACTCCAACCCCCTCAAAGCAACAGGTGTTTTATCGATTTGGTATGGTGCAAGTTGTTCTTCGAAAACCGGCTTGTTTGGGTTCATGTATATCACTCCGAGCGCAAGCTTTGAGGTGTCAGTTGCAATTTTAAACGCGGCTTGTCTGTCAGTTGGGTCGTAACTGTCTGGAAGCAGATATGTGTTTTCTCTATACCACTGGTATGTGTTAACTTTGTTGAAGGTGACACATGGTTGCAATATATCAATTAGAGCGTATCCTTTGTGTTTTATAGCCATTTTGATGAGTTCTACAGTAAGTTGGAGATTTCCGGAAAAGCTTCTGGCAACAAAAGACGCATCAAGAGCAACAGCAACAGCAATGGGGTTGAATGGGTCAACAATAACTCCATCGAATTGGAGCGTTGTGACTTGCCCTCGTGCAGTTGTTGGTGATGCCTGACCTTTTGTCAATCCGTATATTTGGTTGTCGTGCACTATGTTCGTTATATCAGGATTCTTTCTTATTGTGTGGATAAAATGATTACCACCTTCACCGTATGTACAACCGTCTCCACTTTCTGCAATTACAACAAGGTTGGGATTAACCATCTTTATTGCGACTGCTGCAGGCAGTGACCTTCCGTGCAATCCATTGAACATATTAGCTCTAACGTATTGTGGCATCTTTGCCGCTTGCCCTATGCCGGAAACTAATACAACTTGAGTTGGGTCAAGTTCTAACTGTGCAAGTGCAGTCTTTAGTTCATTGATTATTCCAAAATTTCCGCATCCTGGACACCATGCAACATCTGCATCTGGTATGTCGTATATCTTTGGTTCAAATGTATTACTCATATTATTCAACCTCCTTGGAAATTGCTTCAATTACCTCTTCAACGGAGAACACAAACCCGTTGTATTTTAGGATTCTATTCTTTGTGTCTACGTTATCAAAAGTGAGTTTTATTAGATTTGCAAATTGACCAGTTGCATTCTGTTCTAGGAATATAATCTTTTCTGCTTTGTCAAAGTACTCTTTCGCAATCGTTGGAACGGGATAGACTTGCGAGAAGTGGAGCATAGCGACATCTTTTCTACCGAGCGTTTCAAGTGCTTCTTTTACTATTAATTGCGTAGAACCCCATGTAATGATAAGGTATTTGTAATCTTCACTGCCAAATAGCTTAGGGGGTACAGCATCTTGAACTATCTTTTCCATCTTTCTTAGTCGTTTTTGTACCATATTCTTTCTGACTTCTGCGCTTTCAGTGATGTGGCCATTCTCATCATGCTCATCACTGTCTACCCTGACCAATCCTTTTCCATATCCTGGAATACCGCGTGGTGATATGCCATCCTCTGTAAGTAGGTACCTTTTGTAATTTTCGTCGGTCTTAACTACGTAGCGTTCTACCTTCATTTCAGGCATATCTTCTACGTTGTAGAATGAATCGAGGAAGTATTCATCTGTAAGTATGAATACAGGTATCTGGTATTTGTCAGCGATATTAAAAGCCTTTGCACTGAGTTCATAGGCTTCGCACAAATTTCCAGGAGCGTAAATGATTCTTGGAAAATCGCCGTGCCCTGCGTATAACACGAGGTTCAAATCCCCTTGCTCAGTTCTTGTTGGTAAACCTGTAGCTGGTCCCGGTCTTTGACCAAGGTGCACAACTATCGGTGTTTCAATCATACCAGACAAGCTTATGGCTTCTGTCATTAGTGCGAAACCTCCACCGGAGGTTGATACCATTGCCCGAGCTCCAGCGTACCATGCGGCAATTGCCATATTGGCAGCGGCGATTTCATCTTCCGCTTGGTCGACAAGTATACCGTACTGTTTTGATAATCTTGACAATTCCGTAAAAACTGTTGTAGCTGGTGACATAGGGTAAGATGATATGAAATTACATCCACTGGCTATAGCACCTTTAGCGACTGCTTCGGACCCATTTAGAAGGTGTTGTTTTTTTACTTCGTCGGAAGGCGTGATTTCAAACTTCAATCCGAGCGATTTACCGATTTCGTAGCCTTTGAGAGCAGCGTTTACATTTGCTTTAACAACCTCATCGGACTTTTTGGAAAAGTAAGCTTTAATGTTGTTAATTACAGCATCTTCATTAGCATTGATGATACCTGATAAGACGCCTATTGCAACGGAGTTTTCATATATCTTGTTGCCGAAACTTTCAGCAATTTCTTCAAGCATCAAGCCAATAGAGTTTTTCTCTTTTCCTACATATCTTGTCGCTCCAAGAATGACCGTTTCTTCAGTAATTCGATGTCTCAATCTTTCTATGGCGTTATCATTTAGTGGAACAAGAATATCTATCCTATCGACGTATGCTTTTACAGGTTGGGCTGATATTCTAATTTCTGTCGAATTGTTGCCACCACGTACTCTCGACATATATTCTTTTGTTGCAAAGACATGGAATCCAGAATCTTTTGCGACTCTTGTTAGAATATGTTCTACCGCTTGAATACCTTGTCCAGCAGCACCGCTTAATACAATTGAAATCTCACTCTTCTTTTCCATACTCATGTCGCCTCCAAAATCCTTTCGAATATTTCTTTATTCGCAGTATAAATTCGTTCATTCATCAAATCTTCCATTGCCATTAAATAGTGCTTTGGCTCAACGCCAGGTATTAAGTTGTTCTTTGCGACAATACCAAGCAACGCAATATTTTGCATACGTGAATCCGGTAGCTCGTACTTGACCTTATACACCTTTATGCCTCTTTCATTAGTTATACTTTCAATTTCTGCTTCTTTTATTTCACTCTCCTTATCTAAGCGCACAGGTAATGGTTGCCAAGAGGTGTTGTAATATACGAGAGTTCCACCATCTTTTAAGTAGTTAAGTCCACGTGCTGCCTCGTGTCTTTCAAGTGCCAACACAAGGTCAACATCACCCGGTGTTACCAGTGGAGAATTTACATCACCGATTTTTATATGAGAGGATACAACACCACCCCTTTGTGCTAATCCGTGTGTATCGACACCTATGCATCTTTGCCCACTGTAGTCAATTGCACGAATTAAGACTTCGCTCAGTAGCCCTATACCTTGTCCACCAACTCCAATTAAGAAGATCTCAAATTTATTCATTTATTATCACCACCTGATTCTACTTTTTCAAACTCCAGCGCGCCAGATGGACAAACGACCGCACAAGAACCATCTCCAATGCACAAATCTTCATGGACGGATATACTACCATCATCCGCTCTCTGGAACGATGGGCATGCAAATCTTGTTATACACACACCAGCAAGTGTGCATTTGTTAGTTACCTTCATCTGAGGTACTTTTATTACACCTTTCCTTCTTCTTTCTCTTGTGAATTTCAACATGCATGGATGTTTTGCAATCACAACATTGAATTCTTTTGTTTCAAGAGCTGTTCGCAAGATTTCTTCCAGTTTATCTTGCTGGTACGTATCGACTTCCCAAATATGCTGTACACCAATTGCTTCAAGTAACTGCCTGATCTTCATTACCTTTCCAGGATGGTCTTGGTGACCAGTCATAGCTGTTGTCCCATTCTCCATAATCACGAGTGTAAAGTTGTGCTTGTTGAATACGGCGTTTATAATCCCCGGTATTCCAGCGTGGAAGAATGTCGAATCTCCAAGGAATGCAACAACTTTTCTATCTGAGTTGAACATACTAAGACCAGATGCTGTACCTGTCGAATGCCCCATTGATAAGAGGACTTGTCCTACGTTGTACGGTTCCAAGAATCCAAGTGTATGACAACCGATGTCTGCTACTGATATATCCTTCTCTTTAAGTATCTTGGACAATACATAGAAGACAGGTCTATGTCCACAACCCGGGCATAATTGTGGAGCGCGGTTAACAACTCGTACATGATGTATTGGCTTTTGAAGGCTTCTTAGTAGTTCTGGTGAAAACTTTGAAATCACTGAATGCACTTTCTCTGGAGTGTATTCTCCAATCCAATCATCAATGTCAACCTTTCCAATGATATTGACATCGAGCTTTTCTTCAAAAGCTATAGCTTTTACCTTCTCTTCTATAAAATCGTCCAATTCTTCGAGAATTTTGACCGCTCTGTGTGTTTTAAGAAACTCTACGATGGTTTTCCTTGGGAGTGGATAGACCATTCCAAGTCTTAATATGTCAACCTTCTTTGCGTTTTCTCCCAAGACATCAAGTAATGAGAGATACGGAAGACCGGTAGTTATTATTCCGATTTCTGAACTATTATTGTTTAGAAACGCAAATTGTTCAGAAATCTCCTCCCATTTTACAAGCTTTTCAAGCGCTCTTCTTTTCATCACTGGAACGTTTTGAGCTATTGGAATGTATGGACCGTTGTTTTTGACATCAAAGATAGGGGAACCGACTGGTGAGGGAACAAATGTTCCAAAGTTGACTCTTTGTTTGAAGTGTGCTGTGTGGGTTGTCAAACGGAGAATTACTGGAGAGCGTAACTCCTTAGAGTACTCAACAGCTTTCTTGAACATGTCGTAAACTTCTTGTGCATCTTTTGGTTCAAAGATGGGAGTATATGACAGTCGCGCATAATGTCTATTATCTTGCTCGTTTTGTGAACTGTTGGCACCCGGGTCATCACCTATTACAATTACCATTCCACCAGGGATTTCCATCATACTTAGCTGGACAAACGAATCGGCAACCACGTTCATACCAACACTTTTGAAAAACACACATGAGGTAAATCCATTAACTGCTGCACCAAACGCTACTTCTAATGCTACCTTTTCGTTTGTTGAAAACTCAAAGTAAAGTGGAGTCTTTTCCTTTGGTATGGAGTTTATCGCTTCGGCTATTTCAGGTGTGGGGGAACCAGGGTATGATGTCACCACTCTTACACCGCTTTCAATCATCGCTCTCACAATTGCCGTATTTCCAATGACGATTTCTGAAAAAGGACCATGTTGTATTAATAACTCTCCTAAGTTCTTCATCTAACCACCTCGCAGAGTGAAAATTTAAGTGTTAAGTGAATTAGGTTTAACTTATTATAACATTAAAAGATAGATTTTATCTACATATGTATTTTACTTAAAAAGTTTAAAAAATTCTAAATAAGTATAAGGAAGTATTATTGAAAAATAACGAAAAATGATAAATTAAATTGGAATAATTGCCGTTTGTGGATAATAATCAGTAGTTGAAATTACATAAGATAACATTTAGTATATTATTGAAATGAAATAAAAGTGAATACTCCCTACCTTTAAAGGTGCGGAAGGCTTAAAAGGGAACTCCGGTGAAAGTCCGGGACGGTCAGGCCACCGTAAGTGGGGACGAAACCTGCACAATGCCACTGGCTTGTAGCTGGGAAGGCGCAGGGAGTAGAGAGAGCCACAAGTCGGGAGACCTGCCTTTAAGGGATGGGCGCCCCAAAAACCATAGATTTTTGGGGGTGTTTTTCTTTGAATTTTGTACAAAAGGGAGGAAGGAGTATGAAAGTACATGAGTATTTGGCAAAGGATATTTTGCGATCAGAGGGTATAAGAGTTCCAAGAAGTGTCTTAGTAACCGAAGAAAACTTAAGTACCGAGAAAGATTTGATAGTTGAAAGTATCGAGAAACTTGGCTTTCCACAGGTTCTTAAGTCACAAGTGCTTGTTGGCGGCCGAATGAAAGCAGGCGGAGTGAAGATAGTTGATAACATTGAAGGTTTTTTTAAAGAAATTGAAAGAATGCTTATAACGGAAATTAAAGGGGAAAAACCATACGGTGTGCTTGTTGAAGAATTTATTCCACATGAGAGTGAAAGATATTTATCGATTTCAATAGACAGAAATCTTAGGGATATTGCTTTTGTGTATTCCGATGTTGGCGGAATAGATATTGAAGAATATTCTCGAAAGCATCCTGATAGAGTTATAAAAACACATGAGCTATCTGAATTACCTATGGAATTGCAAGGTTTTGTTGGTAGGCTCAAGGATATCTTTGTAAGATACGATTTAACTCTCTTAGAGATAAATCCTTTTGTAGTAAGAGGTGGGGAATATTATGCACTTGATGCAGTCTTTCATGTAGATGATAGTGCACTCTTTAGACAACTTTGGGCAGATGAAGAAGAAACAGAAAGTCATTTTGTTGAGCTCGAAGATGGGAATGTCGGGGTTATCGGTTGCGGAGCCGGAATTGTCATGGCAACACTCGACGCTCTCGTAGAGTATGGATTTAAACCGGCCAACTTTTGCGATATTGGTGGAGGGGCTACTGCCAAGGTAGTCTACGATGCCCTTGGTCGTGTCTACAAAATAACAAATAAGGTCGTTTTAAATATATTTGGTGGAATAACAGATTGTGTTGAGATTGCTAATGGAATTGTACGGTTTAAGAACGATAATCCCGATATTGATATATTCTTGCGACTTTCTGGGAATAATGAAATTATCGCAAGAGAGCTTTTGAAGAATCATGGAATATGTGTGGTTAATGATATGAAGGAATTAATTGAAAGTTTTAAGAAGGGAGGTGTCAAAGATGTTTTCAAGGTTTAATAAAGTATGCGTATACGGAGGAACAGGTAAGTACGGTAGCTATCACATGAAGAAAATGATAGAATATGGCACAAATGTTGTTTGCTGTGTTAGTAAGAATAAATATATTGACAAAATAGATGGCATAAATGTTTATCAGAGTCTTAGCGAGTTTAACGGAGAAGTCGATACAGCAATCTTTTTTGTTCCCGCACAAAATGTTTTAGAAGCATTCACTGATGCAATAGAAAACGGTGTGAAAAATGTTGTTATTATCACTGAGCATGTACCCGTTCATGATTCATTAAAGATGCTCAAGTTGGCGAAAAGTAACGGTGTGAATATAGTAGGACCAAATTGTCCGGGCGTTATTCATCCACACGAGAATTTTAAGGTAGGAATTATGCCCGAGAAATACTTTAGACCAGGGAGTGTAGCTATTATATCAAGAAGTGGAACACTTATGTATGAAACGGCAAAGCATATTAGCGATGGACCTGGTGTTTCTATCGCTCTTGGATTGGGAGGAGACCCTATTGTTGGAACTAACGTGGCTGAAGGTTTCGAAATTCTTAAGGGATTGGGTTATGAAAAGGTATTGCTAATTGGAGAAATAGGTGGCGAAGATGAGATAAGAGGAGTTGAATACGCCATTAAAGTCGGTTTTTCTCCAGAAAATATAGTGGCGTTTTTCGCTGGAAGACATGCACCTGAAGGAAAGAGAATGGGACATGCCGGGGCAATCATTGAGGGGGAAAGGGGTAAGATTTCTTTTAAGGAGTTTTATCTTAAACAACTTGGCATTAGGACGGTGAGTTTTCCGTGGGAAGTAAGAAACGTATGGAAGAGTTGATAAGAGAGTATTTTCTGTCATCTGTCGGTGTGTTGTTAACAGCACTTGGCTTAGTGATTTTTCTTATTCCTAATAATATTGCTGCTGGTGGTGCTTCTGGACTTGCAATTGTTTTAAACAGGCTTTTTCCACTTTCAGTTGGCGTTTGGATGTATATAGTTAACGCTACATTGTTCAAGATAGCATTTTTGATAATTGGCTTTGATTTTAGTTTTAAAACAATTTATTGTATATTCCTACTCAACTTTTTTATCGACTTGTTTGATAGAATAGTTCCCATATATAGATACACAGCTGGGGATACTATACTTGCTGTGTTTTTTGGTGATGTTTTAACAGCCATCGGAATGGCAATTGCATTTTCCCAAAATGCATCTACTGGTGGTACAGATATTATTGCAAAGATTCTAAACAAGTTCTTTGGCATGCCTTTTGGAATGTCTATTTTGTTCTTAGATTTTGCAATAGGACTTTCAGCTGGGCTTGTTTACAACATAAATACAGGTCTTTACTCAATTCTTGCTATTATTGTCAACGGTATGACTATTGATTTTGTTATGAAAGGGCTTGAGCTTTCGGTAAATGTTTGGGTTATTTCAGATAGGCACCATGATATAAGAAATTTTGTTGTGAACACTCTTGAAAGAGGTTGTACTATATTTGAGGCTAAGGGCGGATACACCAATTCTCATAAGGAAGCTTTGTTAATTGTGCTTAAGAGACGAGAATTACATGAGCTCGTGAATGCAATCAGGAAAATTGACCCAAGTGCATTCTTTCTTGTAAATGAAGCGAGACAAGTTTATGGTGAAGGTTTTAAAGAAATAGTGTGAATTTACATCCATCTACATCCCTTCCCAAATCTCGTTACAGTCTTCATATAGTTTATATCTACTCTTTCCCTTCTGTCACGGAGGGAAATTTTTTTCATTTTTCAAATTCCATATTGACATGTGGTATATGGTTTGTGGTATAATATGGCAAAAGATTTAATAAAACAGAGAAAGGATATGTATATGATAGAAAGACAAGTTTATTTAGTTGACGTTGTCGAATTTTCCAATTTAAATAAGTCCAATAAGAAAGCTAAACGCAGCTGCCCGCTATATGGTGGTCAGCTTGCGTTTGGTATGGAATAAATAAAGCGCAAGCAAAAAGACAAAGAGACTACCATAAGCGGGCTACGGAAACGTAGCCCGCTTTTTCATTAAAACTCAATGCGATTTACACTTAAAAAGGAGGTATCTTTATGGGATTAAGGGTTGGCATTGTAGGTGCAACTGGTGCGGTTGGAAGGAATATGGTGGAGGTTCTCGAAAAGAGTGATGTAGTTGTTTCAGAACTTAGGCTCTTTGCATCAGAAAGGTCAGCAGGTCAAACCATAATGTTCAAAGGAAGTGAAGTAAGGGTTGAAGTGTTAACAGAAGAGGCTATGAGAGAAGGGTTCGATTATCTTTTATTCTCTGCTGGGGCGGACATTTCACGAAAATATGCTCCTATTGCAGCTGAGGTTGGTACAACAGTTATTGACAACTCCTCAGCTTTCAGAATGTTTCCTGAGATTCCACTTGTTGTTCCGGAGATAAATGGAAAATTGCTTAAGGGTTATAGTGGTATAGTTGCTAATCCAAATTGCTCAACTATCCAGATGGTGCTTGCACTTTACAGAGTGCACGATAGGTATCAACTCCACGAAATTTTTGTTTCAACCTATCAGGCTGTTTCTGGTGCTGGTCACAAGGCGATTGTAGAATATGAACGACAGCTTACCGGTGATATGACCCATAGTGTTTTCCCAAGACAGATTGCACATAACGTTATCCCATTAATAGGGGATTTGAAGGACGATATTTCTCAAGAAGAATGGAAGATGATAAATGAGACAAAAAAAATACTCAACTCGCAGTCAATCTCAGTTTTCCCCACAACGGTAAGAGTTCCTGTTAGAATAGGACATTCCGAGAGTATTATTGCTCGAACGCTCTTCCCAATTATGAGTAAAGAAGACCTTATTGAAACCATTGCTTCAGGTGAAGATGTTGTGATTCACGATGATATAATTACACCTCTCGAGATTGCCGGAGATGATGATACTCATGTAAGTAGAATAAGATTGTTTGATGCACATACATTTGGTCTTTGGGTTGTTGCAGATAATCTGAGAGTTGGCGCAGCAACAAATGCGGTAAGAATTCTGAGGTTACACAGTCAGTTGAATTGTGTTAATTCAACTGAAAGCAAAATAGAGGTGGCAGAAGTTGAGAAGAGATAGAATCGGTACGATGGAGAGGTATTCTGCAACTGGTAATACTTTTGTAATTGTTGATGCAACACAAGTTGAGATTGATGATTTTGAAAAAGAGAAAATAGTTCTTCAGGTTGTTGAAGATAGAGATGGCGTTATATTTGTTGAAAAGAAGAATGAAACTTTTTTTATGGATTACTTCAATCGTGATGGAAAGAGGGCAACTTTTTGTGGCAATGGCTCAAGGGCGTTTTTGAAGTTTTTGAAAGATAAGTTTGGAGTTAGTGGGAAAGTATCAATACAGACAAATGCTGGTGTGCTAATAGGATACGCTACCGAAGAGATTTCTGTTCAAATGCCAGAGCCAAGAGTTGAGAGAGTATTACCACGCGAAGAGCTTTTCGGACTTGAAGGTGCACTTATAATCGTAGGAGTTCCACATCTTGTGGTTAATGTTGGAAATTCTATTTGGAACTTCGATATGGAAATAGCTCGGCAACTTAGACATAAGTTCAATGCAAATGTTAATCTTTTCAATGTCTTGTCTGATAAAGGATTCGAAGTTCGTACTTTTGAACGCGGTGTTGAGCGAGAGACACTTTCTTGTGGTTCAGGTACAACAGCAACGGCATTTTTCATCAAGTACTATGTCAATCATGATTCTGCTTTGCCAGATAGTTTAACAGCAAATACAAAAGGCGGAATGTTACGTGTGTTATTTGATAGTGATGGAATCTACTTAGGAGGAGGCGTTGAAAATGGGTAATCAGCTTAGGATGTTTCAAGGTGTCGGGACTGCTATTGTTACACCGTTCGTTAACGGGGAGGTCGATTATGAAAGTTATGAACGACTTGTGAGATGGCAAGTTGAAAGTGGTGTCAGTGCGATAATTGTTGCAGGTACAACAGGTGAAGGTGCAACATTAAGTTTTGAAGAGAGAGAGCAATTGACGCGTATGACTAAAGAGATCTGCAGTGGGAAGGCACAAGTTATAGTTGGAACAGGGACAAATGATACGAGAAAGTCACTTGAGTATTCTTTGAGTGCACAGAATTCAGGCGCAGATGCGGTTTTAGTCGTCACACCGTATTATAACAAACCAACTCAAGAGGGGTTGTACGCACACTATAAGTATCTCTCCGAAAGATTAGACATTCCTATCGTTATTTACAATGTTCCATCGAGGACAGGTGTTAATATATTGCCAGAGACAGTTGCAAGGCTTGCAAGTGAGTGTAGAAACATAAAGGCGATTAAGGAGGCAAATCCAGATGTCGCTCAGTCTGATGAGATTTACCGTTTGACAAAGGATTTGGATTTTTACATCTATTCAGGAAACGATGATAGGGCATTTCACATGATATGTGCCGGTGCAAAGGGAGTTATATCTGTTGCTTCTAATGTCGTACCAGCTCAAATGGTAGAACTTGTAAATTCAATATTTTCAAATGACATCTCGCACGCTCTTGAAATGCACACCCGACTTATTCCACTCTTTAAAGCACTCTTTATCGAAACAAACCCGCTACCAGTAAAGGCTTCACTGAGTCTCATGGGATATGCAAGGAATGAGTTCAGATTGCCACTTGTTCCTCCAAAAGAGTCTACAATGGAACGGTTAAGAGTTGTGTTGCGTGACTTGGGGGTGATTCAATGACAACACTTCGCTACGGATTAATCGGCGCTAATGGGAAGATGGGAAGAGAGATTGAAAGCTACTTTTCATCGTTCGGTGATGTGTGTGTCCTTAGGAAAGATGTAGGGCTAATTGAAGAGCATGATAGACCTCAGGCAATTATAGATTTTTCATCTCCAGATGCAGTTGCTGAAACAGTTGAGATTTGTAGAAAGTTCAATAGCGCACTTGTAATCGGAACAACGGCACTTGATGAGTCACATTTTGAAATGCTTCGAGAACTGTCTGAAAGTGTTCCAGTAGTTCAAAGCTACAATTTTTCAACAGGTATAGCTATTCTCAAAAAGATGTTGAAGGAGTACAGCAACTATTTTGATAACTGGGATGGAGCAATGGTAGAAATACATCATAACCAAAAGAAAGATGCACCGTCTGGGACAGCAAAGATGTTGAAAGGTGCAATAAATAGAGAGTTACCAATAAGTTCTCTGCGGGTTGGAGGTGTTTTTGGGGAACATACAGTTATCTTTTCAAACGCTGGTGAGACGATAGAAATCACCCACAGAGCGCTATCGAGAAAAGCTTTTACAATAGGAGTTAGAAACGCAGTACTCTTTTCTTTGAGTAAGCAGAATGGGTATTATACTTACGATGATGTGCTGGAAAGTCTGAATGAAATATCGAGATAACGTGGAGGGAAGACAATGGAGAATATATTTAGAAAAAGTGCACGGGATTTAACAAGTGAAGAGATTATTGAGATAATTGCAAAAAGTAAGAAAAGAACATTGGTGAGAGCATATATTTCCGGAAATCTTGATGCTATTGATTTTGAAAAGTATAAAGCTGAAAATGTTGAGATTGAAGTTGTTGCAGGTAGAGATTTTGGAATTCTTTTTGGTGAATTAGAAGTTATTTCTGAGATTTTGAAAGACGAAAATATTAGAAGCTACAAGATAGAATACATCGCACGAAATTCTGCAATACCACTTGCAGATATCTCGAAATTTAATGCACGTATAGAACCGGGTGCAATAATACGTGAGTACGTAGAAATCGGCGATAAAGCAGTTATCATGATGGGGGCAGTGATAAATTTGGGCTCAATAATTGGTGAGGGGACTATGATTGATATGAATGTTGTGATTGGTGCAAGAGCGAGAATCGGAAAGTATTGTCACATTGGTGCAGGGTCTGTTATCGCAGGTGTTGTTGAACCACCGAGTGCAAATCCAGTTGTTATAGAGGACAATGTCATGGTTGGCGCTAATGTCGTAATTCTTGAAGGTGTACGGATTGGCCATCATTCAGTCGTTGCAGCTGGTGCGGTGGTTGTTGAAGATGTAGAGCCATATACAGTTGTTGCAGGAGTTCCTGCGAGGGTAATCAAAAAAGTTGACGAAAAGACACTTAGTAAGACACAAATTCTGGAAAGCTTAAGAGAAATTAGGTAGGTGAGCGAAGTTGACTGGTGACGTTAAGTTGTTCACGAATAATCTCGTTGTGCAAAAATACGGCGGTTCATCTGTTGCTGATGCTGAGCGAATTAGAAACGTGGCAAATAGGATAGCCAAGAAGGTTAAGGAAGGATTCAAAGTTTTAGCTGTTGTATCAGCGATGGGTAAGACAACGGACAGTCTTATATCCCTTGCCAAAAGTGTTTCAGCAAAGCCAGATGAAAGAGAACTCGATATGTTACTAACCACGGGTGAGCAAGTTTCATGTGCCTTGGTCTCGATGGCTTTAAGAGATATGGGAATAAAGTCAATATCTCTCAACGCTTTTCAAGTTAAGATTATGACGACGAAGTCGCATAATAATGCGAGAATAATGGATATAAGCACAAGGAAGTTAAAGGAATATCTCGAGAAATACGATGTACTTGTCATTACGGGTTTCCAAGGAATGACCGAAGACGAGCATCTCACAACACTTGGAAGGGGAGGTTCTGATACTTCAGCTGTCGCACTTGCTGCAAAGTTGAAGTGCGACTGTGAGATATACAGTGATGTAGCAGGAGTGTACACATGCGATCCAAAACTTTATCCGCAAACTAAGAAGTTGAAGTATGTGACCTATGATGACATGCTCGAAATGGCTGCAACAGGTGCGAAGGTTTTGCATTCGAGGTCAGTTGAGATAGCTAAGAAGTACAATGTTAGGGTCTACTGTGGTTCATCATTTAGCGATGAGGAGGGAACGTGGGTGGTAGATAGAATTCCTGAATGGTTAGAAGAACCTCTTGTTACTGGTGTAAGTTTGGATAGAAATCAGGTAAAAGTGTCGATAATGAACCTGCCCAACGACGCAAATATCGTTACCGATATATTTAAAAGAGTTGCTGACAGAGGGATAAATGTTGATATGATTTCTTTGGTAAAAAATGGCTCATCGACGCATGTCTCATTCACTGTTGTTCCTGATAGGCTCGACAAGATTGAAGATTTACTAAATAAAACACTGGCTGATTACGGTGCAAAGTACCATTTCTATGGACAGTTTGCAAAGATTACTGTTGTTGGAACCGGAATGCGCTCACACTACGGGGTCGCATCGAGATTGCTTGAAGTATTAGCATGGCACGGTGTCGAACCAGAGCTTATAACTACATCTGAAATCAAGATATCCGTTCTGGTTCCAGAAAATATAGCTCAGGAACTCGTGAATAGTATCTGCGAAACATTTGATTTGTAGATTATTTAGACTATTAAATTCACACAGGGGGCTGGATAAATGTCGAATTCGAGTGAAAATTTCATAGCCGACACATACAATAGATTACCAATCGAAGTTTCGCACGCAAGAGGTATATACGTGTGGGACAAGAAAGGTAATAGATATATTGATACCTTCATGGGAATTGGGGTTATTCTATTCGGACATGGTCACGAGAGAGTAATTTCTGCAATGAAGGAGAAAATTGATAAGTATGTCCATTTGTCGAATTTTTTCCTCGATGAAGATGCACTTTACGTTGCTGAAAGGCTTGTCAAAGAGACAGGAAGATATGGAAAAGTCTTTTTTACAAACTCTGGTGCGGAAAGCACTGAATGTGCAATGAAGGTCATAAGTAAGATAAAGAAGCATGGCAAGATAGTTTCGTTTGTCAAGAATTTCCACGGTAGAACGTTAAAGGCATTAAGTATCACGGGTTTCGATAATATCCGTACGCAGTTTATCGATGATAGTAATGTTGTCTTTCTTCCATATGATTTTAAAACCGTAAAGCATTTTATCGAAAATGAAAAAGACATAGCCGCTGTTTTTGTGGAGGTTGTTCACGGAAGCGGTGGACTTAATGTTATTCCAAGAGAGATTGCTAATTTAATAATGGAATACAAGAATCAGCAAGGGTATGTGCTTGTTGCAGATGAGGTGCAGAGTGGTCTTGGTAGAACAGGAAAATTCTACGCTTACCAGCATTTTGATTTAGAACCAGACATTATTACCTTAGCAAAAGGAATTGGTGGTGGATTACCACTCGGTGCTTGTATTATGCTTGATGAGTATGCTGACACATTTATCACAGGTGAACATGGTTCAACATTTGCACCAAACCCAGTTGCACTTGCAGCTGGTAGAGCAGTTCTGGAGATGATAGACGAAAATCTGTTAAAGCAAGTATCTGAAATGGGGGAGTTTTTCAGAGAGAAGTTTTCACAGATTGGATTTGTAAACGGCTTAGGGTTAATGAGAGGAGTAAAGCTGGAAAACTTAGAAAGAGTTTTAAAAGTTGAGGATTTTGTCAAACATGGGCTCTTAGTAAATATACTGAGCAGTGGAATAGTAAGATTTTTATTACCATTGAATATTCTTAAAGAAGAAATTGAAGAGATATATCAGAGATTTGAAGACGCGCTTGAAAGTCTTTAGACATTAACAAAACGAATAGCCAAGACCCCAAAAAGCATAGCAACATTTAATGATAAATACACTGTATCCGCAATACGCCAATGCAAAGTGTAGTAGTGACTTCTCTTGGCAACTCCGTACTTTCGAGCCTGAAGAGCTAAGGAAAGCTCTTCGGCTTTTCTTAATGAAGATACAAGTAAAGGTATTATAATACTTGTCAGTGCTGATAGTTTGTTCCTGAGTCCTTTTTCAGAATATCTTGCTCCCCTTGAAGTCTGTGCTTTAATTATCCTGTCTGCTTCGTCAAGGAGTATGGGAATAAACCTAATAGAGATTGCAAGCATCATACCAAAATCTTCTCTTTGCTCGTCTTTCAATCCAAGAAACTTCAAACCATCAACTATACCCCTCGCAGTTAAGAGTGGAGGAGTAGTGTAAGTAAACATGGAAGCAAATAGAAAGATTAAGGATAATCTTAGTCCAATATATATACTTGCACTTAGTCCATCTATAAAATATTGTATAACCATGGCGAATATGATAAGAAACCACATACTTTTTAAACTTCTTAGATAAACCACCGGTTTGATTTTCGAAGCAATCAAAAAGAAAATGAAAAATAGAACAGGAACTGTGTATCCAAATAGATTTTTGACAAGCATTACGCTTGTAACCTGTAAAAGTACTGACAACATCTTGGCTCTCGGGTCTAACATGTGTATTGGAGAGTCTTTTGGAATGTATTTACCTATTGTTAATTTCAATCTTTACCACCCTGCTTTTTTATTTTTACTGTTTAGTCTTTTGATTGGAATTTTGGAAAATCATGTATTCTTTTATTATATGCGTATAGTATTCAAAAAACTTTATCGTATATTCGTTATATTTGTCTCTCCTTCCGTTGTACGCAGAAATTGCTCGAGTTAAGTCCCAGTTAAACATGTATCTAAGTGATAGATACATGTATCTATAAGCAATTCTCAGTTGCCAATCAGGATAGTTAATTAGGTCGCTGTGATTACGCACCTTCTTCTTGAATTCTCTCACATCTTCATAGAAATTAGCAACATAAAAAACAGCACTTTCATGGATTTGGAAATATCCAACAGCTTTACCGTAGTCACCAAATACATTCGAAAAACCAGTTTCTGTAAGGCCAAACGCCAACATATAGAGTGGATCTACACTCTTTGGTATGATTTTTTCTTCTTCTACAAGCACTTTAGCCATTAGTGCTGCGTGATTTTCCGGGACTTTTTGTTTAAGCAAGAAATTGTAGGCAAAATCGTAAAGTTCACCAGCGAAGAGAATGTGAAAAGTAATAAATATTAAGACTAATATAGTGTACCTTTTCATAAACCACCTCTTATCTTAAATGGAATGTAGAGTTAGAAAATAATCTCTATATCGCCCCCCTCAAAACATTTAAACCTTTCACGAGCAACGCCTTTATTTACCGCAATTTCAATGTATCCTGTACTGTCTTCGTGTATCAGCAACTCACCTTCATCTACATCTCCATACGCTTCAACTACCGGTAAAGGTACAACTTTGTTGTTAGCAACCTTTATTTTAAGTTCCTCTTTCTCGGCTATCCAAGAAAATGGTATATTTGTTTCAATATTTCCAAATCTATCAAAATACGCAATCTCTCCTGTTATCCCAGTTGCACTCATGTGTGCTTTTCTGTATGGTATCGTTGCATAATTTGGTAGCCGCGTGCCAAGTTCATCGAAGATACCCTTGGTTATATAAGATGCTGCGGGTGAGAATATATCTCTGCCATGAAAAGTCTTGGATGTTCCATAGTGGTATTTTTTGTTAACAAGGTCGACTATCTTTCTGGGTTGATAACGTTCGAGAACAAGTGTTAGAACACCATTATCCGGCGCAACAAAATAGTATTTGTCGGTCTCAACGGCTATAGCTTTTCTTGCCGTTCCAACACCGTAATCTACAACGACCAAAAATACGGTCTTTTCCGGAAAATGATCCACACTTCTATCGAGAATATACATCGCTTCCCTAACATTGTACGGTGTTATGTTATGCGTTAGGTCAATAATTTCGGAATCGGTTAATTGTTTAATAACACCTTTGCAAATTCCTACATAGTGAGAATTGCCCCAGTCGGTCATGAATGCTATCATATCTGACACCTTCCTTTACTTATAGACTTAATTTACTTGCAATCTAATTAACCATTCTACCATAAAATCTACAAGGTGAGAAATAACATTGTCGTCCGGAAGAAATCTTGGATTGTGCAATCCAATAATTTTGTCTCTTGTCCTGACACCAGCCCAAAACATTAAGGAAGGGTATTTCATTGTGAAAAATCCAAAATCTTCGCCTGTATATTTCATTCCACAATCAATAAAAGAAAATCTTTTTTCTTCAACGTAGTCTTTGAATAAATCTAACAACTCTCGGTTATTAACAACAGGTGGATAAAGACTTCCCTTTTCAAGTGTTCCGCCAAACAATTCTGCAAGTTTGTGCAATTTTGCAAAATTATCAAGCACAATATCGAGTGTCTCCCCCCTTATTGACCCTTCGATTTGCGCAAAATCTGCAACGGCATTTCTCACATTACCTCCAAACATCTTGCCAAAACCAGCAAGTACCCTACTTCCTGGTGTTGAATTGTCAATTGGATTGTTATAAAACTCTGTTAAGAATTCGACAGCCTTTTTTATTGCATCAATTCCTTTTTCTTTTTGTGCTATATGTGCTGATAAACCTTTGAATTTTGCTGTAATTTCCATGGCACAAGCAAAGAGAGTACCATCAGTTGTAGCAAACTCACCGAGTTTGTACTCGTCAGTAACATGAAGCGCCGTTGCGTATTTTACTTTGTATTTCTCCCTCATCTCATCGAGTATATATTTCGCCCCACCAATGGTTTCTTCTGCTGGCTGAAAGATGAATACGTAATTACCGGGAATATTTTCTTCCACGATTTTCTTAATTACTCCATACATTACTGACATATGGATGTCGTGTCCACAAGCGTGCATATATCCTTCATTTTTAGATGCGAACTCCCAGCCCGTCTCTTCTTTGATTGGGAGCGCATCCATGTCAGCGCGATAGAGTACTGAAGGTCGAGTCTTCTCTCTCTCAATAATAGCAATTATACCAGTTTTTGCTACCTTTTCGTATTTAATGTCAAGTTTTTCGAGTGCGTCTATTAGTATCTTTTGAGTTGCGTATTCATTGAATGCAATCTCAGGAGATTGATGGAGTTTGTGCCTTAGATCTATAGCCGTTAACATACCTTTCCAACTCCCTTATTCAGAATTACTTATTTTACTTTGTATAAATTATACCAAATCTTTAGAAAAAAACAAAAAAAGGTCCACCGCTACTGGTGGACGAGAAAGGTAAGTGTTCCTCGGTGAGGCTATGCGTATTTTAGATTTCTTATACTTTGAAATCAATCTGTCTCACAGTTCCAACATTCCCATCTTCAGTAAGGTATATACCAGTTTTTCTTATAACTGAATCATAATAATCGAAAGGTGTGGTTACACTACCGAGAAATATTGCACCTACATTCATATCGAGAAGTCCAACAACTTTCTGTCTGCCATTTTCATCAACTGTCCATATTTTTAATTTCAAAAACTCCATATCATCTTCGTCTATCCAGTTATCACCATCTGTGTCGAGTTTGGCAAGTTCACTAAATCCATCTCCTGTGACAGGACCAAGCAATTCCCGTGCATCATCAACCCTGCCATTTCCATTCTTATCGTATACCAAGAGTCCTCTACCACCACCAATGAAGAATTTTTCAAACGTTCCATCGAAATTTAAATCAAGTTCAACAGCTTGTTCTTTACTCCCTCTTTCCAAATCAAGTACAATTGGGTCAACAACTTTTCCAGAGGTCTTCGTATAAGAATAACTCATTTGGAATAAACTCACCTCGACGGAAAAATCTATCAATCTTCCATCTTTTGTTTTTACTTGCCCGCTCGCAGAAAAATTAGAAGATTGGATATTCAAACTTTCAGTTTCGTTCTCAAATTCTGTTACTTCTTGCGCATCTTGCTTTCTTATCGATATCTCATATTGTGAACCTGGCAAATATATTTTAAGCTTTTTGCCAGTCAGTTTTTCGAGCATCATTTTGAGTATCTTTATCTTATACATTGTCCTTTCATCGATTTCTGGGCGTTTTTCGGTGATTGTTATTTCAACTTTTGGTGGTGTCTTATACGTTCTCAGTTTCGTTGAGCTTCTCATATAGTTCACTGAGAAATTCTCAGAAACGAGATTAACATTGTATTCTTCTATCCTCATCGAATCACCACCTTTAACCGTTAATTCTTAGTTGTAGTACGTCCATCAATATTATCGACCTAATTTTGATGATTTGTAGGTTACTTTGATTAGTTTCTTTTAATTTCTTAAATTTCTTAAGATAAAGCAACTAAGAGTAAATTTTCTGAAATTCTTAATGTTAGTGATATAATAATTTAGACGAAGTTTTCATGGGGGGTAAAATGAACTGTCCAAACCTTCCCAGCTGTCGTTTTTTAAATGTCAGTCTATCAGGTAAAATTGCACTTCAAGAATACTACAAAACTCTTTTTTGTATGTCAGATGGCGGGAATTTTAAAAACTACGCACGATGGATTGTGTGTCAAAAACTTGGTAGAGAGTATGTACCAGAGGACCTTTTACCAAACCAGCAAGACATGGCTGAAGAGATAATTAAGCCTTTAAGGGCAATTAAATTCAACTTTAGGAGGGGGAGTTATGCCTTTAAGTATTTTAAGGGAACTCAAGAAACTTTTTATATTGACTCTCTTTTTAGCTTTGTTTTCAACAACGCTTTTTTCATTCAAAGTAACGTTCCTTGTTGAAGTACCAACCTACACTCCGGTAGATGCTCAACTTTACATTGCCGGCTCATTTAACAACTGGAACCCTGCTGATCCAAACTATCGATTTAGTAAAGAAGGAGATATTTTTAAGATTACAATTGAACTCGTAGGCAAAATTGAGTACAAAATTACTCGTGGTTCTTGGGAAACGGTTGAGAAAGGGTCAAAAGGCGAGGAGATACCAAACAGAGTTTTGGAAGTAGACAAAAATATGGAAGTTAAAATATTAGTTAGTCATTGGAGGGATTTTGTGGAAAAACAACAGGCTGGTTTGAAGAGTACTTATACTGGGAACATAAAACTCATCAAAGATTTTTATTCTCCAGAGCTAAAGAATTCACGAAATATTATAATTTACCTTCCACCGGATTATGAATCTTCAACTGAAAGGTATCCTGTTTTATATATGCACGATGGTCAAAATATATTCGATGCAGCAACATCTTTCTCAGGCGTAGAATGGGGAGCAGATGAGAGTGCAGAGGAGCTTATCAAGAATGGTTTGCTCCAACCTATAATCATTGTTGGGATTTACAACACAGGCGCTGAAAGAATGAACGAGTATTCTCCATGGATTGATGAAAATTATGGTGGCGGGAAAGGTGATTTGTATGCACAGTTCATCGTAAATACCCTTAAACCATATATTGATAGTAATTTTAGAACATTATCTGGTAGGGAAAATACAGCAATACTTGGCTCTTCTATGGGAGGTTTGATATCACTTTACATAGGAATTGAACACAATGATGTCTTTTCTAAAATCGGTGCTATGAGCCCTTCTGTTTGGTTTGCAAATAGAAAGTTACTTGAATATGCAAATCAGGCGAAAGTTGATGATTTTACGATGATATATGTTGATATTGGAACTGCCGAAGGTCAGAATCCTGTTGCACATTTAAACAATACTCGGGAACTTTACAAATCCTTGGTAAAGAAAGCCAACGTCGATGTTATGTATCTTGAAGATAGAAATGCTGCTCATTCTGAGGGAGCGTGGGCAAAGAGGCTTCCAGAAGTTTTACTATTTTTCTTTGGAAAGTAAAAAAATCAATAAAACATACCAAAGGGGGCGCATATTATAATGAGAGGATTGAAAAATGATATGTTTTTACCAAAACAAAGAAAGATTTTATTTGTAATGATAGCTTTGTTTTTTTCATCTTTTGTATTTTCATGGAGCGGGCATGAATCTTACACGTATTTGGTTGTCAAATCTTTGAATATTAATCTTGATAAACTTATTCAGATAACACCCTATACTTACAACGAAAGTCGAATTTACAATATGAAGTATTATTACACAGACGATTTTGCTGGTCAGAGAAGATTTTTCGATTCACTGAATGATGGAAAGTTTCCGCCTGATCCAGAACCAGTGGATGGAAAGCTACCGGCCTGGCAAATTTTGACAATATATGCGCAATTTCCTGATTTCGGAATGGATGAGGAGTTGAATCTTTAACCACTTCAATCACTTATTGGCAATAGTCAAGGTGTTAGACACATGAGATACAAGCTTGGACTAATAGAAGCATTTGAAGGTGATAAATCCTTCCTTTATTTTGTTGATATGTCGAAGCAAGCGTTTTCAAAAGGTGATGAATACTGGGGTTATAGATTTTTGTCTTATGCACTCCATTATATGGAAGACCTTTTCCAACCATATCATGAAACGCCAGGAACATTCTGGGAAGTTATGAGAAGCCTCTTTGATAAGAGAAGGAAAAATTTACTGAATAATGCTCATTATGCTTATGACAATTATTTATTATTCTTGATTCATTATTCTAAGCATAGCGAAGAGATTCGAGAGCTCATATTAAAAACACAAAAGAGAAAAATACCATCAAACTACGATGCATTAATAAATGAAGTTATGATGTACGGTTATTCGAAATTCCCAGAGGTGCACGCACATATAAAACGCATAATGGGTGATATTTTGGTCGAAAGAATACCAACAATCGATGATTTTGTAAGACTCGAAAACGAAGGTAAACTTGATGGGCTTTACAAGCAAACAAAAGAGATAATAGTAGTTATGACAGGAACAATAAAAGGGTTCCTCGAAGGATATCTTTCAAATTAAACGCATATTCAAACAAATATCTTTATTTGTATGTTTTATTAACTAATATTATGGAAAATCCAAATTATCATTGTTTTTTACCAATGTGTGGAGTTTTTTAGACTCCACGTTTTTTCTGTACCAAGGTATAATCTTATAGTACGTGAAGTAAATTACTTTGTAGGAGGTGTGGTTATGTGGGAACATGTTAAGATAAGTGATCCTGAGATTTATGAAGTTATCCAGAACGAGTGGAAAAGACAAGAATACGGTCTTGAGTTGATTGCATCTGAAAATTTTGTTTCTCCTGCTGTCATGGAAGCAATGGGAAGCGTTCTTACTAATAAGTATGCAGAGGGTTATCCAAAGAAAAGGTATTATGGTGGTTGTGAATGGGTTGATGTAGCTGAAACACTTGCAAGAGAAAGAGCCAAGAAGTTATTCAATGCGAAATATGCAAATGTCCAACCACATTCAGGGTCTCAAGCAAATATGGGTGCCTATTTTGCACTTGCCGAGCCGGGTTCCGTGCTTATGGGAATGTCGTTGAGTCATGGTGGGCATCTCACACATGGTGCAAGTGTAAATTTCTCCGGCCAGATTTATAAAGTTTTCCAGTATGGAGTAAATCCTGAAACAGAGGTTATTGATTACAATGAGGTAAGAAAACTTGCACTTGAACACAGACCAAAGATTATAGTTGCAGGTGGTAGTGCGTACTCAAGAATAATCGATTTCAAAAAGTTCAGAGAGATTGCGGACGAAGTCGGTGCGTATCTTGTTGTCGATATGGCACACTTTGCTGGTCTTGTCGCCGCCGGTTTGTATCCAAATCCGCTTGAATACGCGCACGTGGTAACAAGCACAACACACAAAACTTTAAGAGGTCCACGCGGTGGTTTAATACTTACAAATGATGAAGAGATATATAAGGCAATAAACAAGTCTATCTTCCCGGGCATTCAAGGCGGTCCACTGATGCATGTTATCGCCGCCAAGGCCGTATGTTTCAAAGAAGCCTTGACCGATGAGTTCAAAGAATACCAAAAACAAGTTATTTCAAATGCAAAGACACTCGCAAAAGCACTTGAAAATAGAGGATTAAGAATCGTTTCTGGTGGTACAGATACACACTTAATGCTTGTTGACCTTAATCCGTTAAACGTTACTGGAAAGGCAGCAGAGATAGCTCTTGGCTACTGCCACATAACCGTTAATAAGAATACTATACCGAATGAAACAAGGTCACCATTTGTCGCAAGTGGTATCAGACTTGGTACCCCGGCTTTAACAACACGCGGAATGAAAGAAGAACAGATGGAAATAATCGCAGACCTTATAGTTAAGGTCCTTAAGAACGTTAAAGATGAAGAAGGGAACGTAGATGAAGCAATAGCAAAAGAAGTTTCTGAGCGTGTTATTGAGCTTTGCAAAGAATTTCCGCTTTATGAAGGAAAAATAAAGCTATAAATGGGGAGGGGACTGCGATGATTGTTAGACCTTTTAAAGCTTTAAGACCTACAAAGGATATGGTCTCAAAAATTGCTGCTAAACCTTACGATGTTGTCACAGAAGAACAGTCAAGAGAAGTGGCAAAAACCAACCCTTACACATTTTACAAGGTCTCAAGACCAGAAATTAACTATGATTATCCTGTTGATACTCATGACCCTGAGGTACTTAAGACAGGTCGTAAACATTTGGAATGGCTTATGGATAATGGATATATGTTAGTCGAAGATAAACCATGTATTTATATATATCAACAACATTGGAGAGACCATGTTCAAACTGGTTTTTTCGCAACGTTCTCCGTTGATGAGTATATAGAAAACAAAATTAAGAAGCACGAACTTACAAGAAAAGATAAGGAGGACGAAAGGGCTCTTCATGTTAAGGTTGTCAAAGCACACACCGGACCAGTGTTTTTAATGTACAAATCAAAGCCAGAGGTTGATAGCTTGATAATGAAACACACAAATGGCACACCAGATTACGATTTTACAGATGAGACAGGCGTCAGGCATATTGTATGGGTATTAAAAGATGATAATGAAATCCAACAAATCGTAGAAGCATTTAAAGAGATAGATGCATTTTATATTGCAGACGGTCATCACAGGGCGGCAGCGGCAGTAAGAGCGGCTATCGACTTCAGAAATGAGAATCCGAACTACTCAAAAGAAGAGGAATTTAATTATTTCCTTGCCGCAATATTCCCACACTCACAATTGAAAATCCTCGATTACAATCGCGTTGTAAAAGATTTAAACGGAATGAGTGAAGAGGAGTTCTTTAAAAAAGTTTCTGAAAAGTTCAATGTAACCCCAATTAGTGGTACGTATAAGCCAGAAGGTAAGCATTCCATTGGTATGTACATTTCAGGCAAGTGGTACAAACTTGAACCAAAACCTGAAACGTACGATGAAAATGATGTTATAGCTTCCCTTGATGTCTCAATATTGCAAAATAACTTACTTGCTCCAATACTTGGTATAGAAAACCCAAGAACGGACAAAAGGATAGATTTTGTAGGTGGAATACTTGGAATAGAAGAGCTGATTAGACTTGTTGATAGTGGAAGTTTCAAAGTGGCTTTCGCTATGTATCCAACTTCCATCGACGATTTACTCAAAGTTTCAGATGAAGGAAAGATAATGCCACCCAAATCAACATGGTTTGAGCCAAAATTGAAGAGTGGTATAGTTGTTCATTTGATTTAAAAGAATATAATTGTTAAAAAGAGGCACTCATGAGTGCCTCTTTTTGATTTCCCTCAATCTTCTTAATATTGCTTTTGCGCGTTTGTCTCCAATACCTTCAACTTTTTGAAGAACATTTGCGTTGGTCTTTACAAGCTGGTCTATAGAATGAAATGATCTTATAACGTTCTGAGAAATATTCATCGGAATATGAACCTCGTTTCTTAGAATCCTATACCCACGAGGCCTTACAATCACATCTGAAACCTGTTGAATATTTATTACATCATATCCAAGAGCTTTTGCAAATGGAAGTATTCGGTGATCTATTCTCATTAGTGTATCCAATATTTGTTTTGCTTCATCTTCTCCTATTTCTTTTTTTGAATAATCCATTATTATTAGGGTAAGTATCTCATTTAAATCCTTTAGCGCCTCCCTTAACCTCATCTGTGATAATCTGCCTTCACTTCCAAGTTCAATTATACTCAACTGAACGTTGGTTGAGATTGCTTTTATTTCGATTCCTCTTACAAGTATTTCACATACTGAATCAAGTGAAACATTACCATCAATTTCACTTTCATCGAGGATTTCAATGTCCCTATCGAATAACTCTCTGAATCTTTCAATAGCATTAATTGTCTGACCGACCTTTGTTAAAACAAAATTCAGGTCTCCAAAAACATATTTTTTGTCCTTGTAGTAGAGTGTTACTACATTTCTTCTTTTTGAAATAGCAACTACCATCTTCCCCAATTGTTTTGCAACTCTTTCGGCTGTACGATGTCGAGTGCCTGTCTCCGTCGTCGGAATCCCGGGATCAGGAACTATGTGGACATTTGCACCAAGTATCTTACTTCCATCTTCCGCTATTACTATGGCACCATCCATCTTGGACAGTTCGTAAAGCTTTTCAGGGGAAAACGGACAATCTATTTTAAATCCTACCTGAAGGATAGTTGAGTGTTTTGAAAGTTCATCTTCGTCTATGAAAACTATTAAAGCTCCAAATTGTGCATGTATAATATCGTCAATTGCCTTTCTTAACTTAGTGCCAGGCGATAGTAACTTAATTTTTTCCATCATTTCCTGGTCTACAACATCGGGCATCTTATCACATCCTTACATGTAAATGTTATGAGAAATCCAAAATATATTATACACTATCTTGGAAAGTTATGATATATGTGATATAATCTTCTTTGACAAATTTCAGATTAGAACCAAACTATGTGACGAGGAGGAAATAAAAGTGTATATTGTGGGTATTGACCTTGGTGGAACGTTTTTTAAGGTGGGGTTGGTAGATTCAGAAAGTGGAAAGATTCTCAAAAAAATTGAACGAGAGACGAGAGTTGATGAAGGAAGAGAGAAAGTCGTTGAAAGAATGGCAAACGCTGTTCGAGAAATAAGTGAAGGATATGATTATATTGGTGTTGGTGTAGGCTCTCCAGGTTCCATTGATCACGATAACGGAATTGTGAGATTTTCCCCTAATTTTCCTGACTGGATAGATTTTGAGCTTGGCGGTAAATTATCTGCTTTAATTAACAAATCTGTGTTTGTCGAGAACGATGCGAATGCCTTTGTACTTGGTGAAAAGTGGTTCGGTGCAGGTAAGGGTCATGAGCATATCGTTGCTTTAACGCTTGGAACTGGTGTTGGTGGCGGTGTAATTTCGCATGGTATTTTAATTACCGGAAGAGACGGTATTGGAACGGAACTTGGGCATGTAATCGTTGAACCAAATGGACCTTTGTGTGGTTGTGGTAATTACGGATGTCTTGAAGCTCTCGCATCAGCCACAGCAATAAGACGTATGGCGCTCGAAGGTCAGAAGAAATTTCCAGAGTCTGAGATATTCAAATCAGAAGACGTAAGTGCCAAGGTTGTTTTTGATGCTGCACGAAACGGTGATGCGCTTGGAGTTTATATATTAGAGAGAGTTGTAAATGCCCTTGCTATAGGTGTTTCAAACTTCATTCATATATTTAATCCAAGTGTTGTTGTTATTGGTGGTGGAGTTTCAAGAGCTGGGGAGTTGCTCTTCAAACCTTTAAGAGAAATGGTAAGTCATTTGGTTATGCCATCGTTCAAAGAAACATATGAGATCTTACAAAGTCCACTTGTTGAAGAAGCTGGTATACTTGGTGCAGCTTCAATAGTATTGCAAAGAGAAAACAAAATGTAAGTATATAGCTTATTATGGAGGTGTTTTTCGGATGAGTAAGTACTTTCTTTACGTTTTAGTCTCTGCTATTGTTATTTTCGCGGTTATTATTGGAACAGCATCGGATTCAAAAACGGGACCAAAGCTTGGTTATATCGACCCAAACAAGGTGCTCCAAAACTACGACAAGTGGATTACGTTCCAAAAACAGATGCAGGCAGAAGTACAAAAGTACCAAGCTGAGCTTGATAAGATTAAGGATCAAACGCAGAAACAACAAAAGTATCTTGAATACCAGCAAGCAATAAACAACAAAATAGCTCAAACACAACAACAAATCGAAGCAGAAATTCTTGGAAAAGTTAAGGAGTACGCAGAAGTTATGGGTTACGATTTTATCTTTAATAGCACAACGATGGCTTATGGAAGCTCTTCGTACAATATAACAGACGCATTTATTAAGTATTTGAAAACTGCGAAAAAATAATCAGAAGTGACAAAATTATCAATTTTAGGAGTGTTTGAATTTAGATATGGAAAATGTAAAGTATAAAGACAGTGATGGCGTTGAAGACAGAGAATTTTTAGATCAGATAGCTTGTGAAAACATCTTTAAAAAATTTGGGCGTAAGGTTGTTCTGAATGGTGTAAGCGTGCACGTGAATACAGGTGAGGTAGTAGGCTTGCTTGGTCCTAACGGATCAGGCAAGACTACTTTATTTAATATCATTCTTGGTGTTGTTGTCCCAACAAAAGGAAAAGTATACTTTAACGGGAAAAATATTACCAACATGCCTATCCATAGGCGAGCAAGGCTTGGAATAACTTATCTACAACAGGAGACATCTGTCTTTAGGGATTTAAAGGTTGAAGATAACATAAGGCTCGTACTGGAATTTCAAAGGCTTAGAAAGAGTGAACGTGAAGAGATCGTTAATGAAAATCTGTCTGAATTTGGAATCGAAAATTTGAGAAAGCAATACGCATTCTCACTCTCCGGTGGTGAGAAGAGAAGACTTGAATTAGCAAGAATGATGTCTTTAAAACCAAAGTTCGTTTTGCTCGATGAGCCTTTTATAGGTATAGACCCGAAGACTGTTAAGGAGATTCAAAAGGTTGTGTTAAATCTTAAAGAACGAGGCATTGGAGTAATTATTACGGACCATTCGGTTGATGCTCTTAGACCTATTGTAGACAGATTGTACGTTATACATAAAGGACAAGTACTGGCTGAAGGTAATCCATATGAAGTGTTGAAGAATGATTTGGTAAAGCAAGTATATCTTGGCGAAGATTAACTAAATTGTTTTTGCCAAACAGGAGGACATAATGATTGTATTATTTAAGAAGAAAGGATTTCTAAGGTTCCTATCTGCGATTGAGACTTCTAATATGATTGTGAGAACATTGTTGAGGTCAAACTTGAAGATTCAGTATTCCGAAGGATTTCATCCAAAACCTAAGGTGTCGTTCTTAGATACAACAGCAACAGGTGTCATCGATTTAGCGTTATATGTTTCTGTCAAGTTAGAAGATGAAAATATAGATATTGAAGCAACTAAAAAAACAATAAGAAAAAACCTTCCGCTTGGTCTTGAATTGGTTGATGTGTATAAATCGGACCTCAACTTGAATAACGTTGTTACGGGATATGAGTATACAGTTTTTTCTAAGAATGAACCGGATTTTCATAGAGAAGTAAAAAAGCATTCTGGAAAGACTTTCGTACCTATGAATAACGTAAATGAATTTGAAATTGTTTTGAAAAATAATTTGTTTGTGGTAAAATATACAGTTGATAGGAACAAGATATTTAATCCGTACCTCGTAGATAATGTGTTTTTGGCTGTTAGAAAGAGAGCACTTGTTGGTGAAAATGATATTAAAAGCCTTCTAAGTATAAACGGGGGGAATAATGATGAAAGTACTCATAGTTGATGATTCAGATGTTCTGAGAAAGGTAACAGTATTTAATCTCAAAAAGCTCGGAATGGAAGTGGAGGAAGCTATCGATGGAATAGACGGTCTTGAGAAGATGCGTTCTTGGCATCCTGATGTTGTTATACTTGACATAATGATGCCAAGAATGGATGGCTTCACCGTTTTACGTGAGATGAAAAAGGATGACACAATAAAGGATATTCCAGTCATAGTATTAACAGCTAAGGGTGGACAAGATGATGAACAGATTGCCATTTCACTTGGTGCAAAGCGTGTTATGACAAAGCCTTTTAGTCCAACTCAGCTTCTTGAGGAGGTTAGGAGTATTACAAATGAGTAACGATAATCTGAAACAAGAAGTCGAGTCCATCATCAACTCAGCTCGTCAAATCGCTGAACTTTTTGGTTATCATATTGGCAATATAAACACATTAGATGAGCTTTCTCGAGTTTGTGAGCATATGTATAGTTATATTCACAAATGGATGATGGATCAGAAAGCCAATTATGATGCATTGCAGCAGCTAATTGATGCCCAATTAGAAGAACTTTCAGCAACGTATGAAGGACTATCAGCGCTTTTTGAAATAAATAAAATTATAGCATCTGTTGAAGAACCTTGGATGATAATGAAAAGTGTTCTAAAGCTACTTAAAAACGCTGTTAATTTTTCTGCGGGTGTCTTATTTCTAAATATAAACAATCAAATCTATCGTGAATTCCATGGCTCAAAGGATGCTGAGGAAATATTAGAAGCATTTATTGAAAAATATAAGTCAGAAGAGAATACAATATTTGTTGATTTTGATAAAGAGATTGGAGGATATGTTGCAGTACCATTACGTACGGAACTTGAAGAGTATGGGATATTGATAATCTCTGGTTATGGAACAAACAAAGTTTTTACCGCTGGTGATAAGAAGATTACCGAAGCGGTAGCGCAACAGATTCTAACCGCTGTTAATAGATATATCATGCTCCAGCGCGAAATAGAAAAGAGAAGACTCGAAGAACAAATAGAGATTGCGCGAAATATTCAAATAGGACTTTTTCCAAAGACGTTCCCCGAGAATGAAAGATTTGATATAGGTGCACAAAATGCACAAGCAAGACAAGTCGGTGGAGATTATTATGATGTAATAGAAAATGATGATGGAAGTATAGTTTGTTGTATTGCAGACGTTTCTGGAAAAGGTTTGCCAGCTGCTCTTATCATGTCTTCTTTTAGGAGTATGTTTAGAATGTCTGGTAAGATATCCTCTGATATGAAAAGACTCGCCGCACAATTTGATAAGATGATTCATGAAGATTTTGAAACAGGAAGGTTTATTACATCTATAATTTTTAAAATTTCTCCCGACGGATATATGGAATATGTTAATGCCGGTCATGACCCGCTTTACATATTGCGTGATAACAGTATCATAAAGCTCGAGTCGACTGGAACACCGTTTGGTATACTGGGCGAAGGGTTTTACGATGTTGGAAACTTTGAACTCGAAAAAGATGATATAATAGTAGCATATACGGACGGAGTAGTTGAAGCAAGGAATATTAAAGGAGAAGAATTCGGTTTTGAGCGCCTCCAAGAGATTATATTAAGAAATAGATACTTGAAAGCTTCTGATATAGTTGATAAAATTATGAACGCTGTATTTGAATTTTCTGCTGGAATGGTTCAACATGACGATACAACTGTACTTGTTGTTAAATATGAATAAGCAAAAATGAAAAAAATTGTGATTATTAAAATATAAGAATTCTTTGGAGGTGTAAGATATGATAGAAGTTGGTGACCTTGAGAAAGGCATGTACATAAAGTACGAGGGCGATATATACAGAGTTATTGACGTAAACAAACATTTTAGAGCAAGAGGTTCGGGGTTGATCAGAACAAAACTTAAAAGCCTTTCAAATGGTCTAATCAGAGATGCAAATTTTTCAAGCGGTGAAAAAGTGGAAGAAGCAGAGCTCTCTTTCAGAAAAGCTGAATATCTTTACAATGATGGAGAGAATTACTATTTTATGGACTTACAAACATATGAACAGTACGCTATTCCCGAAGTAGAAGTCGACGAAGCAAAGAACTACCTTATTGAGAATACACAAGTTGATTTGGTCATGCATGATGAGAAGCCAATAGGAATTCAACTCCCAACAACAGTTGTTTTAGAAGTAATTGAGACAGAACCAAACTTTAAGGGAGATACAGTTTCCGGTGGCGGAAAACCTGCAGTTTTGCAAACAGGTCTTAAAATATCTGTACCTTTTTTTATTAACGTTGGTGACAAAATTAAAGTTGATACGAGAACAGGAGAATACATTGAACGCGCTTGATTTAATCTATTAAAAAGTACCCTTGAAAGGGGGAGAGAGATATGGGAAATGTTACTGTTTCTGATAGTGTCATCACTGAAATTGCATTTAGGTCTATCTGTTCGGTATACGGTGTCGAACCAGAAAACAAAGATGTTAAAAAGTTCCGAAAGAACATAGCTGTTGAGAGAACGCCAGAGGATAATGTAATCATAAACGTTAAGCTTGAAGTACCATATGGTGAGAATATACTCGAGTTTTCCAGAAATATCATGAAAAGTATAGCTGATAATATCAGTCAGATGACTGAGAAAGTCGTTGAAGCTGTAAATATAACCGTTGTTGGAGTTTCGGATAAAGAATTTTCAAAAACTAACTAAGTAGTCATTGCTAAAAGCAAATTAGTTTCCTTCATTAGCAACTGAAAAAATGGGAGTTGAATGTTTTGGTATCAAAAAGAAGATTATTGAGAGAATCTGTCGTAAAAGCACTATTTCAACTTGATTTTAGACCAGATGATTTTGAAAACATTCTGAGTGATACACTTAATTCTTTGAAATTAGATGATATTAAAGGTACTGTTGAAAAGTATCTACGTAGTATTTATGAGCATAAAGAAGAGATAGACAAATCAATTTCAGAACATTTACTCAACTGGAATTTCGATAGAATTTCATATATCGATCGCAGCGTTCTTCGTTTGGGTGCATATGAGATTTTGTACGAACTTGACATTCCAATTGAAGTAACACTTGATGAAATGATAGAGATAGCTAAGCGATACGGTACAGAAGAGAGCGGTAGATTTGTAAATGGAGTTCTTGATAAAATAGCAAAATCGCACGCTCCAAAGGAAAAGTTTAATTTGTAGAGAAATTTAATGCTTACTTTTTATCTTATTTTTTCTTGTTTGTTGCTTGTTGAATCGTATCTCAAGGTGGGTTTGGGGGACTCTTTTTGAGTTACGTGGAGTTTGTTTTATTCATGATAGTGGCAACCATGATACTCATAGTGGCATTCAATGGATATAGCCATGTGTTACAACACATGGCTTATATCTTAGATACCAACAGTAAGACTCTGCGAGTATTTCATATGATAAACTATCTAAGGTTTGATTATCACAGGCACAGTGTAACTCAAGCAAATGTCAAGATTACAAAGACAAATTCCTACACAACTTTTTCATTTGATGAACGTATTGACACGTTGAAGCGAGTTCTTTACAAAGCTGTGTTCCACGAAGATAAAACAACAATATTTCGTGATGTATACGAACCATTGGGTACTGGATACAAATTAATTAATAGAAGAATGGTTACTCTCGATGGAGAATATCGCTTAGTCCTTTCAACTGATGGTAAATTCTTAGAAATACATACTTCTTACTATGATAAATGTATCATTCCCTTGAAACTTCCGAATGTTCAGATTGTAAGCATAATTGTCCAAAAAGTAGAATAGGAGAGAGAATTATGAGAGAAATTGTTCACGGGCTTTTCAAATCTAATAATACAAAAGTTATGGGAATTATCAATGTAACTCCAGATTCATTTTACTCTGGCAGCAGAGTGAACGAAATCGATTTACTAAACAAAGTTGAAGAAATGATAAGATATGGGGTGGATATAATTGACGTTGGCGGAGAGAGTACAAGACCAGGTGCGAAGCCTGTACCACTTGAAGAAGAGCTCAGAAGAACTGTAAATGCTGTTAAACTAATTAGAAAACATTTCGAAATTCCTATCTCTGTCGATACCTACAAATCCGAAGTTGCAAGATTATCTCTCGAATACGGCGCAGATATAATTAACGATATAAGTGCAATGCGATTTGACGAAAAGATGGTCGAAGTTGCTGCACAATACAAATGTCCAGTAATATTGATGCACATGAAAGGTACACCGAGAACTATGCAAGAAAATCCTCAATACGACGATGTAGTTGAAGAAATAATAGAATTTTTTAGAGAACGTGTCGAATTTCTAAAAAGCTTTGGAGTGGATAATATAATTGTTGATCCGGGAATAGGTTTTGGAAAAAAATTGGAACACAATCTTGAAATCCTAAGAAGGATAGACGAATTTAAAAGACTTGGATACCCTATTTTAATTGGTGCAAGTAGAAAATCTATGATAGGAATGCTTTTGAACTTGCCACCAGAAGAAAGGCTTAATGGTACATTGGCAATAACGGCTTATTGTGTATTACATAATGTAGAATTCATAAGAGTACACGATGTAAAGGAAAATGTAGAGGTGGTAAAGATAATTGAGGCAATAAAGAATGGTGAGTATATTGAAAAAAAGCAGTGAGGTAGCGAGAATGCGAGAGAAAATCGAAAGCATACGACTTGATAGATTTCTTGCTAATGCACGTATGGGAACAAGAAGTGACGTGAAAAGATATATCAAAGAGAAACGCGTGAAAGTAAATGGTAAATTAGTCACCAATCCAGGTTTTCACGTTAAAGAAACAGATATTGTAACGCTCGATGAACAACCTGTAATTCCTCATCACTTTGTTTACATAATGCTATATAAACCTGCAGGATTAGTTTCCACAACATCGGAGAATGAACCCAGTGTTCTCAACTTGATAGAGCATCCATATCTTGACGAACTACATATAGCTGGAAGGCTTGATAAAGATGTAGAAGGATTGCTAATTATAACAAATGATGGAGAATTCACTCATCAACTCATCTCTCCAAAAAAGCATGTTGAAAAGGAATACTATATTCACACCGCAGAACCAGTTGAGTTAACCGAAAAGATGAAAAAAGATGTAGAAGATGGATTAATAATCGACGGTGAGAAAATACTACCAGCAAAAATCTCACAGATTGATGAAAACACTATCTCAATAACTATAGTTGAGGGTAGATACCATCAAATCAAAAAAATGTGCTTGGCACTTGGGATAGAATGGGAAAAGATTGAACGAGTTAGAATAGGTGGATTAACTCTGGGAACACTTAAAATTGGGGAATGGAAAGAACTAACACAAGATGAGTTAAAGAAGATATTCCAGTAATTATAAAATACAAAAACAAAAGGCGGTGCCAAACGTAGGCACGCCTTTTGATTTTTGTGTTTATTTGACATTATTAGTAAGCTGCATTTTCAATTTTCATATACTTCTTATCCTCACCTGATGTGTAAAATACTTCTATAGTATGAGTTGCTGCTGGTGAGTCGCTCTCGAATGTAATAATCCAAGATGAGGTTACATACTCCACTATTCCGAGATCGGTAAGATCAACGTTTCCAGATGAGTCAGTATATTTTATTATACCACCGGTTTTCTGAGAGAGTTCCCTTACATCATCTGGTGCTGAAAAATCTGTTTGGGCTGAGTTATATGTCCATCCTGGAATGAACGCACCATGTATTGTGAAAAATCCAATTAGTACTGGCAGCATTTCAGCCTTCGTAAAGTGTGCAAAATCTGTCCGTCGTCTTTGTAATGGGCATTTGCATCGGTTATAATAATCATAACCCTCTGAGCGCCTGGTCGCCAATTGACCGCAGTAGCTGCAAACATTACTGCATCGTACGGATTCTCCGGCCAATCTCCACCGTTGCCAGCATAAAGCAATGCAACGTATTCTTGAGCGGAAGCTGGGGATGTTAAGTTTAAAAATCCCGGATTGACGTATATATCTTTGGGGGGATTTACATAGTCGTCGTATGGTATAACACCAATTCTTGCGTCTAATCCACTACTTGAAAGTGAGTAGGCGAAAGAAATTATACTGTTCTTGGCACCTTCTATTGCTGTACCCATGCTACCTGTAACGTCGAGAATAATTGCTATATCTAATTTATTTCTCACCGACGATTCTTTGTAGAGAATGAATCCTTGCTCTTTGTTATCTTCGAAAACTCTTAGCTCACTTGAAAGGATATTCTCAACTCCAGGCAAGCTTATTTTCACACGTACAGGGTCTGGAACGGCGATTGGAACCAGCGTTGGTTGTTTGTCTACAGAGCCATAAATACCTGTAGTTACGTATCCTGTTAAAGATGGCTTCGTTGTTCCTGTTGGATCAGGCGGTATAACCTTTGGAGCTTGTGGTATCTCAGAACAGCTGAACATAAAACACAAGAACAAATACAAAACTTAAGACATTTACGAGCATTCTTCTCATAATCATCACTCCCTTAGAATCCGATACCTACGCCTGCAGAGATTGCGTAGGTCTCTAAAAATTGAAATCCCGTCGTCATTGTTCCAATTCCTTCGACGAATAATACTATACCTGTACCGAATCTCATTCCAGCTTTCACATGGAAAATATCTTGGTACATTGAGAAGAGGACATTTTTAATATCGTATATCACTATTGGAGCGGCTCCTACGTAGATTAGAGTTCCGAAGATAGGGATACCTACATAGAGGTAAGGGTCTATTTCGATGAATTGGATATCTTCGATGTTTATGTTCTCAACTTCTTCAAAGTTTGAAAGCGGATAATAGCCTTCAAACATTAATGAAATCCCACCCGATAAGGTTCCAATGCGTGCACCAACATATGGACGATTCTTTCCACCAAACTCCATACCACCCAACACAGAAATCTCAAAACTAAAAGCGTATACTAACATCAAAACTAATATGTTTATTACAAAAAACCTTCTCATACTACCACCTTCTTTTTTTGGGATAAAAAACTTAGTTCAAGAACAACCCTCCTTTTATAAATCTTTACCATGTTGAAAAAACATCGAATAAGAACCAAGATTAAATTAAGAGGACCTATCGGTCAATTTCATAACTACACAGTTAGTTTCATAGTATAGCTATTTGACCATCTCGGAAGTAAAACCGTTCAATAATCTTCTTAAGTTGATTGCAAGTAGATAAAGAAACTCCCACGAAACCTAAGAAAATTGAACTTTGCAAATTATTGCAAAAAAAGACAGAAACCCTTTTTTGGGCTTCTGTCTTTTTGAATACTTTGCTTATTATTATTCGATCTTGATTTCGAGTGTTGGTTTCTCTTCTTTCTTCTTTGGCATCTCAAGTGTGAGTACACCGTCGTTATATTTCGCTACAATGTTTTTCTCATCAACATAGTCTGGTATGATGAAGGCTCTTTCGAACTTTCCGAAGCTTCTTTCAACTATTCGGTAGTTTCTTCCCTTTTCGTTTCTCTCAGTTTTTTTCTCTCCTGTGACTTTTAGAACGCCATCTTCAACTGTAATCTTGAGTTCATCTTTCCTAACACCGGGCACTTCAAGTTCGAGTACTACTTTGTCTTCTGTTTCGTATGCATCAACCCTTGGCAGGAATTCAAACTCTGTTCTCAGTGGTCTCATGAAATCAGAGAAGAGTCTGTCAACCTCTTTCTGAAGTTCCATGAATGGTTCGAATAAATCGTTTCTTCTTGCCAACATAATCCCACCTCCATAACCTAAGTTTTTTCTCTTGGTTTTTGGATTTATCAAGTTCAGCTTATCCCTTGCTCGCCTTGTTTCTATTTTGATTTCCATCTATATTATAATTAATTATCACTCGCATGTCAAGAGTGCTAATGCTAAATACGAAAGTTACAAAAAGCTTTTAAGCTCAAGGCGTTGGTGATGAATAATCTAAACGTAACTAAATCGTTAATCAATCTTAAATATAAAATGATAATAATACCAAAAATTAGAGGGGAGAATTCGTTCTCCCCTCTAATGACGCTAAGACTTTATATATTTATGCTATTTCGTTTATGAGTCTATCTACGAGCAGCATTCCAACTCTTTCTTGCGCTTCGAATGTCGAAGCACCAATGTGAGGAGTTGCTACAACATTTGGTAATGAAAGTAATTTCTGCCTAAGCTCGTCTGTTGGTGGTTCGATTTCAAATACATCAAGTCCTGCTGCATATACTTTTCCACTTACAAGGGCTTCATAGAGTGCTGCTTCGTCGATTATGCCACCTCTTGCTGCATTGATTATTATGACACCGTCTTTCATCTTAGAAATTGACTCTTTGTTTATAAGATTCTTTGTTTCTGGTGTAAGTGGTACGTGGATTGTTATATAATCGCTTTCTTTATAAAGTGTATCGAGATCTATAATTTTGACATCCATATCGGTTTCTTTTACAAATGGGTCGTAAGCAAGAACTGTCATATCAAAGGCAAGTAATCTTTTTGCAACTTCCTTTCCTATATTTCCAAATCCAATGATACCAACTGTTCTACCAAATAGTTCATGTCCTTCGAGCTCTTTCTTTGTCCATTTTCCTGCTTTGAGGTCTGCTGTACCTCTTGCAATATGTCTTGAACATGCAAGCATTAATCCAATTGCAAGTTCTGCGACGGAAATACTATTTGCACCAGGAGTGTTTATAACTTTGATACCCTTTGCTTCTGCTGCTTTAACATCGATGTTATCAAGACCAGTTCCAGCGCGACCAATAATCTTAAGTTTAGAACCTGCTTCTATGATTTCTGCAGTCACCTTAGTTGCACTTCTGACAATTAGCACTTCTATTTCTGGCATTAGCTTTATTAATTCGTCTTTTTCGTAATGTTGAGATGTAAGTTCTACACCAGGTACGCTTTTAAGCTTTTCAGTTGCCTGTTTATCAAGAGGATCGTTTATATGTATCCTCATCTTATTTCACCAACCCTTTGTACAGTACCTCTTGTGCTGCGACGACGCCTTTTCCAATTTCAACTTTGTAACCTAATTCTGCAAGAGCAAATTCAAGAGCAGTTATACCTGTGATTATATCAAACGGAGTCAAGTAGCCAAGGTGTGAGATTCTGAATATTTCATCTTTCATTGGTTCTTGACCAGCGGCAATTGTAACTCCATATTTGTCTCTCATAAGTTTCGTAAGTTTGCTTGATGGTATGCCTTCTGGTGAGTTAACAGCAGTAAGAACGTTACCCGGTCTTTCGGAGAAGAATGTCAAGCCGAGAGCTTTAACCGCTGCTCTTGTTGCTTCTCCATAAAGTGCGTGTCTTGCCCAAACGTTTTCTATACCCTCTTCTTTGAGCATTTTAACTGCCTTGTTGAGCATATAAATAAGGTTGACAGCTGTTGTCCATGGGTTGTCTGGTGAGCTCTTTTTGTATCTTCTCAAATCGAAATAATATCTGCTATTTGTGCATTTTTCAACCTTTGCATACGCTTTATCGTTTATTGCTATGAATGCGAGTCCTGGAGGTAGCATCCAACCTTTTTGTGCACCAGAAACTACAACGTCTACTCCCCATTCATCCATCTTTAATGGTTCGGCAAGTAATCCACTAACTGCATCAGTAACAAGTATGACGTCCGTATCTTTTGTTAGTTTTGCGATGTTTTCAAGGTCAATGACAGTACCAGTAGAAGTTTCGCTGTATGTAGTAAAGACTACTTTCGCATCTGGGTTTTCCTTGATTGCTTTTTCTATCATTTCGGGTGTAACTGCTTTCCCCCATGGGAGTTTAATCTCAACTGGTACAATACCATATGCCTTTGCGATGTCGACCCATCTTTCACCGAATTTACCGGCGTTAACGATGATAGCTTTTTCTCCAGGATTTACAAGGTTGACCATCGCTGTTTCGAGGGCGCCAGTACCGGATGCAGATAGAACATAAACTGGGTGTTTGGTTTGAAAAACATACTTCGTAATTTCAAGAGTCTCTTCAAGTATTTTTACAAATTCTGGTGTTCTGTGGTGAATCGTCTCTTTTGCACCCTCCAGAAGAATCTCTTGTGGTACTGGTGTTGGACCGGGTGATAATAGCAAGTACTTTCTTATCATGAAACTCCCTCCTCCTTCTTTTATTGAGAAAGATTTTGTAAATTTCAAATATCGCTAACGTTCTTTTTGCTACGAGATTCAACAATATTTTACATCTTACTATATATGATTGACAACATCCTTAATAGTGCAATTTTTTGCATGCAAGTTCTTGCAATTGACAAATTTGACAAAAATCTTCATTTATCTACTTATAATGCATTATGTCATATGTTTTTCCGCTTTGCAATTTGGCACAATGTTGCTATCATATAAACGAGAATAGCATCACCGTTTTAAAATTACTCAAAACTAAGGAGTGTGGGAATTATGGATTTGGAAGGTATCTTGTCAGATGTTGGAAAAAACCTTAGATCTTCGTTAATTAGAGAATTATTGAAGTACGCATCAGTTCCAGGTTCAATTTCATTCGGTGGAGGTGTTCCAGACCCTAATACATTCCCACGTCACGAACTTGGCGAGATTGCAAAAGAGGTTATAGAAAACGAATATCCTTACACTTTGCAATACAATACAACAGAAGGTGATGATCAACTTGCAACACAGATGATAAAACTTTTGGAAAGAGTTTACGGTATAACTGGTCTTGGTAGAGATAACCTTCTTTTCACAACTGGTTCTCAGCAAGCACTCGATTTAATAGCAAGAGTTTTGCTTGATAAAGATAGTATATGTTTTGTTGAATTTCCTGTCTATCTTGGTGCAGCAAGTGCTTTTAGAATGACCTTTACAAATTTTGAAACTATTCCTTTGCAAGATGACGGTATGGATGTTGATTATCTGGAAAAGAAACTCGACGAACTCGACAGGCAAGGAAAGATTAAGAAAGTAAAATTCATCTACACTGTCCCCAACTTCCACAATCCAGCCGGTGTTACAATGAGCTTAGAAAAGAGAAAGAGACTGATAGAAGTAGCTAATAAATACGATATTCTCATAGTCGAGGATGACCCGTATGGTTTGTTGAGGTTTGAAGGCGAACATTTACCATCCTTGTATAAACTCGCAGGTCCTGATAGGGTAGTACTTTTGAATACGTTTAGCAAGATTCTGACACCAGGACTCAGACTTGGAGTTATTATAGGTCGAGCTGATTTCGTTAGGAAGACCACAATGGCTAAACAGGCAGCAGACCTTTGTAGTCCAAGTCTTAATCAACGAATGGCAGCACGCTTCCTTGAACGATATGATTTGCTTGAGTACTTGCGCCCCGGCATAGAACTTTACAAAAAGAAGAAAGATGTAATGATTAAATCACTTGAAGAGAATTTCAGCGATATTAAGGGAGTAAAATGGGTCAATCCACAAGGAGGACTCTTCGTTTGGCTTACCTTGCCTGATGGATACGACACAATGGAGATGTTTAAAATAGCAAAGGAGAAGAAAATTTACTACATTCCAGGAGAAGCATTTACTATCGATGACGGCAAGAGTTTTTCAATGAGGTTATCTTTCTGTTTGCCACCTGAAGAGAAGATAATTGAAGGTGTTAAGAGATTAAAGGAAGTAGTTGTTGAGTATGGGAAGAAGAAAGGATTGATGTAATATGAGAATTTTGGTTATAAATCCAGGGGCTTCGAGTACAAAGGTTGCTGTTTTTGAAGATAAGAAAAAAGTGATTCAGGAGAATTTAGAGCATTCTGTGGAGGAACTTGACAAATATCCAACGATGATGGACCAAAAGGTGTTGCGTGCTAACGCAGTTGAGGAATTCTTGAAAAAGAATTCTCTCTCAATAGAAGATTTCGATGCCATTGCGGCACGTGGTGGAATACTTCCACCTGTGGAAGGTGGTACATACGAAGTCGATGAGAATATGGTTGATTATTTTGTCAATAAGACCAAGGTGCAACATGCATCAAATTTGGCAGCTGTTATTGGATATGAACTTTCAAAAAGAGCTTCGAAGAACATACCAGTTTTCATAACGGACCCTGTTAGTGTCGATGAAATGATACCTGAAGCCAGGTTATCTGGAATCAAGGATATTGAAAGAAAGAGTCTTTCGCACATATCGAATATGCGGGTTGTTGGAATAAGAATAGCAGAGGAACTCGGGAGAAAATTTAATGAGCTTAATATGGTAATTGCGCATCTTGGAAGTGGCATTTCTGTAGCACCTTTCGAAAAAGGGAGAATGATTGATGTTAATAACGCAAACGATGAAGGACCATTCAGTGTTGAGCGAACTGGTGAGTTACCTGTCGGAGACGTTGTAAAACTTGCTTATTCAGGTCAATACACGAAGGAACAAATGAAGAAAATGTTTGTAGGTAAAGGTGGACTCGTTGCATACCTTGGTACGAACGACCTCCGAGAAGCTTTTAAAATGGCTGAAACGGATCCCAAAGCTCTCGAAGTAATCGAAGCAATGGCTTATCAGATAGCTCAAGAAATTGGTGGCATGTGCGTTGCTTTGAAAGGTAAAGTCGATGCGATAGTCTTAACTGGAGGAATGGCTCACAGCGACAGATTTGTTGATATGATAAAATCGTATATTTTTAAATTCGGACCTGTTTTCGTTTTTCCTGGTGAGATGGAGATGGAGGCTCTTGCATACGGCGCTCTTCGTGTTTTGAATGGTGAAGAAAAACCGAGAGTCTGGAGGTGCGAGCAATGAAAAGAATCAATGAATTACTTGATAAAGCAAAGAATTTGGGAAGGAAAATAGTAGCGGTAGCCGCAGCAGATGATGATGTCGTTCTTAGGGCTGTAGAAATGGCAAGGAAAGAAGGTATAGTAAACGCTTTGCTTTTTGGTAATGTATCGAAGATTGAAGAAGCCGCAAAGAAAGCAGAGGTTGAGCTTTCAAACTATCAGGTAATAGATTCCAAAAATCCAGCCGATGATGCAGTAAAGGCAGTTGTAGAGAAGAGAGCTCACTTTGTTATGAAAGGAAATATAAAAACTGGTGATTTAATGAAGGCTGTTTTAAAAGATGAGTATAATCTGAAGACTGGAAGAACGATGTCACTTGTTAGCATCTTTGAAACACCGCTATATCACAAACTATTGGTAGTTACAGATGCTGGAATGACGATTGCACCTGACCTAGACCAAAAGGTTCACTTAATAGAAAACGCAGTTCTTGTTGCAAGAAAGGCTGTTGGAGTTGAAAAACCAAAGGTAGCAATTCTTGGAGCAATTGAAGTGGTCAATCCAAAAATGGAAGCTACAGTTCACGCGGCTTTACTTGCAAAGATGAACGAAAGAGGTCAAATCAAGAATTGTGTTATCGATGGGCCATTTGCACTCGATAACGCTGTATCAAAAGAAGCGGCAGAACATAAAGGGATTATTAGCCCAGTTGCTGGTGATGCTGATATATTGATAATGCCTGATATTGAAGCGGGAAACATTTTCTATAAAGGTATGGTCTTTCTTGCCGGTGCAAAGGTTGCTTCTGCAATAATTGGTGCAAAATGTCCAGTGGCTTTAACCTCAAGAGCGGATAATGATGAGACGAAACTTTTGTCATTAGCCCTCACGTGTTTAATGGTTGATTGAACTTTGATTTTACTCTTTTAATGGGTGGTGTTGAAAATGAAGATTTTAGCAATAAATCCTGGTTCTACAAGTACAAAGGTTGCGGTTTTTGAAGATGAAGAGATGATTGCGTCAAAGACACTGAGGCATTCTCCAGAAGAACTTGCACCATTTCACAAACTAACAGACCAATTCGAGTTTAGAGCGCAAATAGTAGAGAATTTTTTAAAAGAATCTTGTATAGAACCGCAAGATTTAGATGCGGTGGTGGGACGTGGTGGACTTCTTGATCCAATCCCTGGTGGGACATACAAGGTAAGTGAAGACATGCTTGAGGTACTTAGAGAAGCTAAGAATGGTGAACACGCTTCTAATCTTGGAGCAATAATTGCCTATGAGTTTACAAAAAAGTATAATGTTCCTTCATTTATAGTAGACCCCGTCGTTGTTGATGAGCTTGAACCGCTTGCAAGATACGCAGGACATCCAATGTTTAGAAGAAAATCAATATTCCATGCACTTAATCAGAAGGCTACGGCACGTAATGCCGCTGCTCAACTCGGTAAAAAATACGAAGAGATTAATCTGATAGTTGTTCATATGGGTGGTGGAATATCAATCGGTGCTCATAGAAAAGGAAGAGTCATCAATGTTAACAACGCACTTGATGGTGACGGACCATTTACTCCAGAAAGAAGTGGAACATTGCCATTAACCCAACTTATAGACCTTTGCTACAGTGGAAAATACACACTTGATCAGATGAAAAAGAAGATAAAAGGTGCTGGCGGAATGGTTGACTATCTCGGTACAAATGATGCAATGACTGTACAAAAAAGAATACATGAAGGAGACAAAGAAGCAGAACTTGTTTACAAATCGATGGCATACCAAATTTCCAAATGGATAGGCCGTATGGCAGCAGTTTTGAAGCGAGAAGTTGATGCGATAGTTCTCACAGGCGGTTTAGCCTATGACAAAGACTTTATGGTTAAGTGGCTCACGGAATATACAAGTTTCATAGCACCAATTCTTGTCTTCCCAGGTGGGGATGAAGAAAGAGCACTTGCAATGGGTGCACTTAGAGTATTAAGAGGGCTTGAAGAACCAAAGATATATTGGGAAAATGTTCTCGAACATTAAAACTTTTGGATACGAAAGGAAGTAAATTGAATGGCAAAGAATTACGCGTTTATAGGTTTATTTGGTAGTGGAAAGACAGAGGTTTCAATTAATTGGGCACTTAAACTAAAAGAAGATTATGACAAAGTTGCAATAATCGATGGTGATATCATTTCTCCATATTTCAGAACAAGGGATGTTGCAGAAGAACTTGAGGAAAGAGGTCTTGTAACAGTATATCCAAAGGGTGCCCTAAGAAATGCCGATTTACCTATCATAACTGGTGGGGCAATTGGTTACCTTTCAAATCCAGAATACAAAACGGTAATTGATGTTGGTGGAGAGGAAAATGGTGTTGTTGTACTTGGATATGTAAAACCATACCTCGGTGATGCTGAAATTAGCATGGTAGTCAACATTGCAAGACCGTTTTCTTCAACAGTCGATGGAATAATCGGGGCATATGAGCAGTTAAGAAGAATTGCCAGAGCTAAGGTTGATTATCTTATAAATAACGCAAATCTCTCTTATGAAACTACTCCAGAACTAATCTCCAAGGGTGAAGAGATTTTGTCAAAGGTTTCAGAAATAATAGAAGTTCCCGTTAAGTTCACAGTTGTACCGGAATTTATTGATTATATGGATTTTAAATTTCCAGTTTTTAAAATACGTCGGTTTATGAAAATGGAAATCTGAAAGTTCATGTATTTTTTAGAATGTGTGCGAAAAGGAGGATGAGCGTTCATGCCAAAAGTTAAGGGAAAGATTGAGATTGACCAGGAAAGATGTAAGGGTTGTGGACTATGTATTAGTGTCTGTCCAACGAAGGTTATCGAGTTTAGCGATGGATTCAATAGTAAAGGTTATCATCCAGCAGAGCCAAAGTATGTAGAGAAATGTATTGCATGTGGTTTTTGCTACAATATGTGTCCTGATGTTTGTATTAGAGTTTACAGAGAAGTAGAAAGCGTATGAGCATTGCAGGGAGGGAATATAATGAGTGAAAGAGTTCTTGTAAAAGGAACAGAAGCAATAGGTGAAGCGGCCGTTCGAGCAGGTTGTAGGCTATTCTTTGGTTATCCAATAACACCACAAAATGAGTTGCCGGAATACATGTCAAAACGGATGCCGGAAATAGACGGGACGTTCCTACAGACCGAAAGTGAAGTTGCTACAATAAATATGGTCTATGGTGCTGCTTGTACGGGAACAAGAGTTATGACATCAACCTCTTCCCCTGGTTTCAGTTTAATGATGGAAGGCGTATCGTATATGGCGTGTGCTCAATTACCGGCTGTTCTTGTTAACGTTGTACGCGGTGGTCCAGGACTCGGCGACATTCAACCATCACAAGGTGATTATTGGCAGGCAACAAAAGGTGGCGGACACGGCGACTATAAATTGATTGTTCTCGCACCTTCAACAGTACAGGAGGCTGTTGATTTGACATATCTTGCGTTTGATCTTGCAGATGAATATAGGAATCCTGTGTTGATAATTGCTGACGGTGTCATTGGTCAGATGATGGAGCCAGTCACTTTCCCTGAATTTAGAGATCTTAATACATTACCAAAACACGAAAATTGGGCATTGACAGGAGCAACTGGAAGAGAGAAGCACATAATTGTTTCATTTGACATTGATCCTTATGTACTTGAAAAGATGAATTTGGAACTAATTGAGAAGTTCAAGAAGATAGAAGCAAAGGAAAAGAGATGGGAAGAATACAAACTAGAAGATGCAGATGTGGTTATAACTGCATTTGGTACGGTAGCGAGAATTGCGAAGAGCGTAGTTGAACAAGCAAGGAAAGAAGGAATAAAAGTTGGATTATTTAGACCAATTACGTTGTGGCCATTTGCTTATGAGAGACTTGAAGAAATTGCAAAGGGTAAGAAGTTGATATTTGACGTTGAGATGAACATGGGACAGATGCTTGAAGATGTTAAGCTCGCTGTAAAGGACCATGCTCCTGTTGAGTATTTTGGAAGGCTCGGTGGAGTTGTTCCAACTCCTGATGAAATACTCCAAGCTCTTAAATCTAAACTTGGGAGGTAATTGCTATGGCGTTTGAATTGATTCTAAAACGACCTGAAAGTTTAACACAAAAGGAGTTTACATACTGTCCAGGTTGTACACACGGAATAATTCACAGATTGGTTGCAGAGGTAATAGATGAACTTGGAATAAGAGAGAAAACTTTGGCTGTTGCACCAATTGGTTGTTCGGTCTTTGCGTATCACTTTTTCAACACTGATGCAACAGTTGCCGCCCATGGTAGAGCTCCGGCAGTTGCAACTGGTATGAAAAGAGCAAGACCAGATTTGTACGTTTTTACATATCAAGGTGATGGAGATTTAGCAGCAATAGGTACAGCTGAAATTATTCATGCTGCAAATAGAGGAGAAAAGATAACAACTATATTTGTGAATAATGCAATATACGGTATGACTGGTGGTCAGATGGCTCCAACAACACTTTTGGGAATGAAAACAACAACGACACCATATGGAAGAAGCGCAACAAATGATGGTTATCCACTCCACGTTGCTGAGGTAATAAAGGAAGCAAGAGGTGTCGCATTCCTTGCAAGAACAAAAGTCAACACACCACAAGATGTTCAGAAAACAAAAAAGGCAATCAAAAAGGCATTTTTAGCTCAGGTTAAAGGACTTGGTTTTGGAATGGTTGAGGTACTTTCCACATGTCCAACAAATTGGGGAATTGACCCTGTTTCATCTCTTAAGTGGCTTGAAGAACATATGGTTCCTGAATATCCACTTGGAACATTTGTTGACAAGGTAGGCGATGAGAAATGACAACGAGAATGATATTTGCTGGATTTGGTGGACAAGGTGTAATGTTGATGGGACAAATAATGTCTCTCGCCGGTATGATTCAGGGCAAAAACGTTACCTGGATGCCTTCCTACGGACCAGAGATGCGTGGTGGTACTGCAAATTGTACAGTAGTTATCAGTGATGAGCCTGTTGCTTCTCCTGTAACTAACAAAGCCGAAGTGATAGTTGCAATGAATATCCCTTCTATGACAAAATTTGAACCATGTGTTGAAAGCGGAGGTTTTCTATTTTTGAATCAGTCTGTTATAGATAGAAAACCAAATAGAACGGATATCAATATAGTCAAAGTGCCGTGTAATGAAATTGCCGATGAACTTGGAAATTTAAAAGTTGCCAACATGGTCATGCTTGGAGGTGTTATTGGAGCCACGAATGTTGTTGATACCGAAAGCATATTTAAGGCACTTGAAAAAAAACTTAGTGGTGGAAAATCCGCATTAATTGAAATCAATAAACAGGCAATCCTTAGAGGAATTGAGATTGCTAAAAACGCGAGTAAGTAAAGAAGATTGGGTTATTTTATTCGCATTACACACTCAAAAGGCGGATAAGATAGATAAGTGCATTATGCCGGGGTTTACCCCCCGGTATTTTTTCATTTCTTTGTACTATGTGGTATAATATATTTAACATTGGAAAGATTACGATGAACGAAAATTGGATTACCGCAGTCTAAATTATTAGGAGGTGGAAAAGTATGAGAACTCAGAAGCTGTTTATTATCATTTTCGGATTACTTTTAGTAGTTGGATACAGTTTTGCGAATTTCTATTTGAATGTTGGAACTGTTTCGGTCGGAAACCAGAACTATATGGTTTATGAATTTGGTCCAGAGTTTACTATAGGACCTGTTACGCTCGGTATAACACTTACGACGTATGCAACGGATTTAACAACGGGACAGTTTTATTTTGGATTTCCGGGTTCAGCTCAACCGAGTACAAACATTGTTGACGGTTTGAATATTACATCCCTCGGACTTGATTTTGGAAATTGGTGGGTTAGGTATGGTCAGATGAGACCAATAACTTACGGAATGGGATTTGTTTTCAAAGGATATTCAAATCCACAAGCCAGAACCGTTGATTTTGGTCTGCGTTTTGGAAATGAAAGTGTATCTGTACGCATTCCTTATCAGATTGCCCAACTTACTAATTTGACTTTTGTAGAATCGGATCAGCTTTATACGGCTGTAGTCAAATCGAAAATACTAATGTTTGACCTTTCTGTGTTTGGTGGTTTTGATACGTTTAGTTTAGCAGAAATAACTTTATCAACGCCGCTAACTGCCGCAGCTGGAATCTCTTTAACACAAGAAATACTTGGTTTTAACATTGGAGCGGAAGCAGATTTGCAATATTGGAAAGATGGTACGCTTGGTTACGGTGCATTCGGAGGAGTTTTTGGTAACTTTGGAATGCTTGAAATCTTAGCAGGACCATATCTTGTAAGTGATGGCTTTTCACCTTGGCTTATATCCAAAAATTACCAGGCTGTCAAGAGTGAACCAGACTTTGGACCAGAAAAATACAAAGCGGATATGGGGTACATCGCAAGCGTAGGGTTGACAGTCAATCCATATGGTAAAGCTGTTGTTCTTCTCAAAGGAAACTTTGAAGGTGAGATGACTCTTTCAGGAGAAGGATTTATAAATATCCCGGCGATAGGTGGAACAAATGGTCTTGTTCTCTACGGATATTTGTACGACGAAAAGCCATTTGAAAATGGTCAGATACTTGATTCAAATACACAAGCACGCTTAACAATAGCTTATCCGGTCTTCGGAAACTTCTTTGCAGGAATCAAATACATTTGGGAAGATATGGAGTGGAAACAAACAGCATTTGTTGGAGGCACTGCGAATTTCTAAAATTCTAAGCGGAAAAAATATATCGGTAGTGAGTGAAATCTTGAAAACATTGGAAGTGTGTGATATAATAAAATTAGAAGATAAGAGCGGGTGTAGCTCAGTTGGTAGAGCATCAGCTTCCCAAGCTGAGGGTCGCGGGTTCGAATCCCGTCGCCCGCTCCAGAATCTATGAAAGGCGAGATAAGTAAAGTGGAAGTGGACCCTTGCAGGGGTCTATTTTATTATACAAAACAAAAAAGCCGTGGGGCGGAACGGAGGTAGTTATATGGCGAAGAGTGGAAAAGCAAAGGCAAATTCTGTGGAAACAAAATTAAATTTCCAAGAAGCGCTGACATTTGATGATGTACTCTTAGTACCGCAGTACAGTGATATCCTACCATCAGAGACCGATATTTCAACCAGACTTACGCGAGAGATAAAGTTGAATATTCCTCTATTGAGCGCAGCAATGGATACGGTTACTGAAAGTGAGCTTGCAAAAGCCTTAGCTCGAGAAGGTGGAATAGGTATAATCCACAAGAACCTATCAATTAAAGAACAAGCACACCAAGTTGAGCTTGTTAAAAGAACAGAAAATGGTGTTATTGATAACCCCGTTGTGATTCATCCAGACGATACCGTTTTCAACGCCCTTAAATTAATGGCAGAGTACAGAATCGGTGGTTTCCCAGTTGTTAGTGAAGACGGTTACCTTGTCGGACTTCTGACGAATAGAGATGTAAGATTTGAAAATGATGTTAAGAAGAAGGTCAAAGAATTGATGACACCGCGAGAGAAACTGATTGTAGCTAAACCAGGTATATCATTGGAAAAGGCAAAAGAGATTCTACACAAAAACAGAATAGAGAAGCTCCCAATAATTGATGAAAATAATAAGCTCATAGGACTTATAACTATAAAGGACGTTCTAAGTGTTATTGAACATCCAAATGCGGCAAGGGATAGTAAAGGTAGATTACGTGTTGGAGCAGCGGTAGGAACTGGAAAAGATACATTTGACCGTGTTGAAGCGCTCGTAAAAGCAAGTGTAGATGTTATTGTAGTTGATACAGCTCACGGACATTCAAAAAAGGTTATAGAAACAGTTAAAGAGATTAGAAAGCTTTATCCGAATCTTCAGATAATAGCTGGTAACGTAGCAACTGCAGAAGCTACAGAAGCGCTCATAAAAGCTGGGGCAGATGCCGTTAAGGTTGGTATAGGACCAGGGTCTATCTGTACGACCCGTATTGTCGCAGGTATTGGTGTACCTCAGTTAAGCGCAGTTATGGAGTGCGCAAAAGTTGCAAAAAAGTACGATATTCCAATAATAGCTGATGGTGGTATAAGATACTCTGGTGATATAGTGAAGGCCTTGGCGGCTGGTGCTGAGAGTGTTATGCTTGGTAGTATATTTGCCGGTACTGAAGAATCACCAGGAGAGACTGTTCTCTATCAAGGAAGAAAATACAAAGTTTACAGAGGCATGGGGTCAATAGGTGCTATGAAATCAGGCAGTGCTGACAGATATTTCCAGAGCGAGAACCAGAAGTTTGTTCCAGAAGGCGTCGAGGGAATGGTACCATACAAGGGTGCTGTTAAGGACGTTGTATATCAACTCATTGGTGGTATAAGGTCTGGAATGGGGTACGTGGGTGCTAAGAATATTGTAGAACTCCAAGAAAGAGCGAGGTTTGTTAGAGTTACACAGGCTTCAATAAAAGAGAGTCATCCACATGATATAGTTATAACAAAAGAACCACCAAATTACTGGAGTGGACAGTAACGGGAATTAATCACACAAAAAAGCGGGGAAAGCTTTGTAATTATCCCCGCTCTGTTTATTTTTTAGCTCGTTATCACCATTTATCCCATTTGTCGTTCTTCACACCAGACACCAATATTTTCAATCCTATTTCAATAAGTCCAGCAGCAATAATTGCAACAACAAATTCCCAAAATCCCATCTTAAGATACCCGAGGGATTGAGTAATTATCAATGCTCCAAGTATTGAAAGACCAAGACCGTTTGGAAAGCTCTTTATCATACTTACAAGACCACCAACAAGAGCAATTGCTCCGAAGATTAACCAAATGGGCGAAGTTATTGATAGTATAACACTTAAAAGAATGAAAACTCCAGCCGTTAAAAGTATTATGCCCCAAAACATTTTTCTCACACTCCTTTTAGTTTGCTAATTTAAATTATATCTCAATTATTGGGTTTCCTATACATTTTTCAACTACAAAGTTGGAAGCTCTAATCTCGGCTCTATTGGTAATGCTCTCGGCTTCTAAATCCTTGCTTTCAACCTTTCCAAAGTTTTCAATTGTTTCAGCCAAAAGCATTTTTGATGTTATAGTCCCTTTATTTTTAATCTCCTCCGCCCGTAACTCGGATGTTTGAATCTTTCCAGAATTATCGATAGTTTCAACATTTAGATTGTTTCCGAAAAAGGTACCGTAGTTACTTATTTCTTCAGAGCTTAAATTTTGGAATTTGCAGGTGCCCTTGTTTGTGATTATCTCAACTTCTGCTTTTGTAACTTCTAATTTGGCATTGTCTGAGATTGTAAGCTCTTCTGCTTTAAGAACTCCTAAATTACATTCGCCATTATTTGTGAGACTTTCACTTTCAACACCATCTGAAACTAATATACCATTTTTAGAGATGATGATTTCTGAGGCTTTTATATTGTTGGCACCAACGGTTCCTGTTAAGACAAGTTTTTCACAATCAATTGAAAGTGCTGAAAGTTTTCCGTTAACGATGACTTTTTCTTTTCTCAGAGAATCAAACGTCTGCTCTCCATCTATGAAAATCTCATTATCAGATTGAAACGTCATCTTTTTAGAAATGATTTTATCTACAAAAGGTATATCAATAGAAATCACGTTATGTTTTCCTGAGACATTCGCAGCGCCTTCTTCTTTTGATAATATAAGATTTGCATCTTTCTCAACACGCCCGCCAGCCCAGATTATTTTAGACCTTACGGCATTTAAGTTGCCCTGTATAACTCCATAAATCTCCACAACACTGTTTACAACTGAAACATCTCCTTTGATTTTACCTTTGATTATAAGCTTTCCATTAGTCAACGATATACTTTTACTGAGCTCCTCGTTTTCAGGGATTTCCTTAGTAATCTCCACAAATTCCTCTGCTTTACGTTTACCTTCATTTTCTCTTTCGAAAATTGCCTCTATTAGTTTCTCAGCATCCTGAGGTGCTATTTCTCCCCTTACAACAGCTTCTAACACTTGCCTTAGTTCTGTACCTTCCATAAAACCTCACCCACCTTCTTTGTATACGAATACTATTCTTCGATCTTAATTCCAGAGAGAATAGGCTTCACGACAAGATTTCTCACCATACCGAGTATCCCATTTACAAAAAAGTTGTTCACTTCATTAACTCTTCCATCCACTGAAGGTTTCGCCCCCTTGTAAGAGCAACCCACCATTTCGAGATTTCCGCGAATATTTCCGCCATTCCAAACAATGTCCGTTCCTACAAGTTGGACGTTACCGGTAACTTCACCAGAAAATATAAGCTCACCAAAAACAACTTCAAGATCACCAACAAGTCTTCCGTTTATGATGGCCTTACCATTAACAACTTCAACTCTACCAACAAACTCTTCGCCGGCATTTAGAACAAATTCTTTGCCTATGTAACTTTTCTTTGATTTTCTTGATTTATGTTCATCTCTTCTTTCCATAATTGCTCTAATTAAATCTTCCGCTTCATCAATTGTGATTTCTTTCCTTGCTAACGCTTCTAAGATTGTTAAGATGTCATTTGGAAGTTCACCCATTTTCCTCACTCCTCTTTCTTTTAAGAAGAGATATTGCTTCTTCAACTGTTATTTTCTTTTCTTTTAGAAGTTTGAAGATGTCATCGGAAGCAAACTGTTCTTCGTCTTCCTCAATTGGTGTCAACCCCATCTTTTCCAAGACTTTGTCAAGTCTACCGCGTAAAGCAAAGTAACCTATCCCAGTCAACCTCTCCAGTTCTTTGAGATTACCTTTTGTTCTCAGAAACATCATGATAAATTTTGTATCCTCTTCATCAAGATACGCAAAAGACGGTGCTTCAAAATACCCACTAACCGTTACTCCATCTTCATCACATCGAAGTTGAACGACTTTCATCGGTTTTCCACACACCGGACATCTGGGAAGCATATTAGCCATAATTCCACCTCCAAATATATTGTATCACTATCAAAATTTTTTGTCAACACACACAAAAAATACTAAATTGCTTGAAACTAATATCTCGAAGCGAATTGAAAAAGTTATGTTTGAAATTTGAATCAGTTATGGTATAATCACATTGCATTATGCTATCTTTATTTTTATAAATATTGGGGGGATTTTAAGTGGCTAAGGAGAAGTTTAACCTTCAGGATCGTTTTCTAAATATTGTTAGAACAAGAAAGATAGAGGTTAAGGTTTATCTTGTCAATGGATTTCAGGCAAAAGGCATTGTAAGGTCGTTTGACAACTTTACTGTTCTTCTTGAGAGTGGAAAACAGCAAACGCTTATTTATAAGCATGCCATTAGCACTATTCTTCCAGCAGAGTATATTATGCTTATGAAAACAGAAGAACAAGAAGAGCAACAAGATGAAACTCAAGAGTGACGCTGGAATAACTGAAAGGGGTTGACAGTGTTCGGAAAGTGTCCGGGAGAAGAGCGGTAATTGTAGCAGTATCGAATGTTTTAAATTATCGGGTGACTGAATCTGTTGAGGAACTTGAAGTTCTTTGTAAGACGTTAAATATAGATGTTGTTGATAAGGTTGTCCAGAGAAGAAATAAGCCTGACCCAGTTACTTATGTTGGTGAGGGAAAATTAGAAAAGCTTAAGGAATTTTGTATAGAAAATAGTATTGATGTAATAGTCGTTGATGATGAAATTACACCTGTTCAACAAAGAAACATAGAAGAGTTTCTGAAGATTGTTGTATTGGACAGGACACAGATTATTCTTGAAATTTTCTCAAGGCACGCGACAACCTATGAAGGAAAAATTCAAGTTGAAATGGCAAAGCTTTCATATGAGTTACCTCGACTTAGGGGTAAAGGTTTGTTTTTGTCAAATCCAGGTAGTGGTATTGGTACCCGAGGACCTGGTGAAACAATTCTCGAACTCGATAGAAGAAAGATTAAAGAACGCATTGTTCAATTGAGAAGAGAACTTGCAAAGCTGAAAAGCATTAGAGAAAACATCAGAAAAGCAAGACTTGAAAGCGGATACTATATGTTATCTATTGTAGGCTACACAAATGCTGGAAAGAGCACGCTCTTGAGTGCGCTAGCAAAAGAGGATGATATACTTATTTCTGATAAGCTTTTCTCAACCTTAAACCCAACTGTTAGAAAGGTAAAGTTACCGTCTGGGAGGAATTTTTTGGTCAGTGATACCGTTGGATTCATTAACAAACTCCCGCATACACTCGTAGAAGCTTTTCATTCAACATTAGATGAGATTCTTTATGCTGATATTATTATCTTCTTAGTTGACGTCTCTGACCCATTTTTTAAAGATAAGATTTATGCATCTTGTAAAGTACTTGAGGAAATAGGTGCCGAAGAGAAAGAAAGATTGATGGTTTTCAATAAAATCGATGAAGTGCCTTCGGATGTTTTGGAAACAATAAGGTATGAATACCCAAATGCTGTTTTTATATCTGCAAAATATAAGTTGGGATTCGAGGAACTCTATAGAAAAATCGAACAGTACATGCACTCTCTTGATGTGCAGAGTAAGTTGAAAATCAAACAGGAAGATTTTGGCTTGCTCTCTAAATATTTCGATTATATAAGTATTGATACGCTCTATTCAGATGACCAGTATCTGGAAGTTTATATAAGTGGTCCAGAGAGCATCGTTGGTAAAATAAAGAACATAGTTGAAAAACATTAAGAAAAATAAAAAAGGAGAGATGACCGTGAAAGCCTTTAAATATTTTTTTCTGAGGGTTACTTTACTATCTCTGCTTGTAATTTCAATTTTATCAGCTGCACTTTATCAACTTCCAGTTGACGATTCATACGTTACTGCAACATTCCTTGAGTTTAGGTCAACAGGAAAGACTCCTCACTTCCATTCAGGAATTGATTTTAGTACTTTTTTAAAGGAAGGTATACCTATTAAAGCGGTTGAGGAAGGCTATTTAAGAAGATTAGAAATTGACTTAAATGACATATACGGCTATACAGTAGTGTTGGAACATCTTGATGGATACAGAACTTTGTACGCACATCTTTCAAAATTCTCCGATAATGCTGAGAAACTTGCCAATATGCTTAGAGATGAATTCGGTTCTAAGAGAATTGTAGTGGAATTTCTCTCTAATGATGTCAAAGTAGCTAAAGGAGAAGTAATTGGTTACTCGGGGAGAACAGGAGAAGCAGCTCAAGCACATTGTCATTTTGAGGTCAGAAGTAAAGATGAAAAGATTATATACGACCCGCTTGATTTCTTAGACAAAAGGGCTCTAAAACCTGTTCAGATGCAAATAATTCTGAAAAAGATAGTTGTTGATGGTGTTGAATACGATTATGCCGAAAATGCAACTTACAAATTTAAAGAGGCGTACCCTAAGATAGCTGTGGAAACATACACAGAATTAGCAAAAAATTTACTTGGAGTTAAAGAGATAAAGATGTACTTTTCAGGAAATTTGGTGTATCATATAATACTTGATAGGTTGCCAATGGAGTACTGGGAAAAGCCGTATACTTTATACAATGAAAAAACCTTGATGACGGCTATAATTTACCGAGGGTATTATAATCTATATGCAGAAGACTCTTTACCTTTTGTCAAGGTTAATAACGTTGATAAATACAACTCAAGTACATATTCTGTGCAGCTCGAAGTAAGCGATGGTTTTGGAAATTCTCGAAAATTTTCGTTTAATCTTGTAAGAGGGTGATTTTATGTTTTTCTTTAAAAAACGCGAGAGAAGTGAAGAAGACCTTGAGAAGAATCCTTTCTACAGGGAATCTAATGCCCTTGTAATCTATATAAAGTGCAATAAATGTGGAGAAGTATTTAGAAGTCATTTGAGAATTGGTTATGACTTTATCATAGATTATGATAACAGGTCAGCACCTTTTATGATAGAGAAAGTATATGTTGGTTCAAAATGCCCAAATAAGATTGAGTTAAGAGCAAGGTTCACTGGTTCGTACAAACCAGTGAGTTTCGAAATAGATGGTGGAAAGTTTATTTCAAAAGAAACTTATGAAAAGGAGGCCATGAGATGAGAAGGTTATTCACAAGTGAAAGTGTCACGGAAGGACACCCAGATAAGATGGCAGACCAGATTAGCGATGCCATCTTGGATGCGATTATTGCCGAAGACCCGAAGGCACGTGTAGCAGTTGAAACACTATTGACAACAGGTGTTGCTGTTGTTGCTGGTGAGGTAACAACGAAGGCTTACGTTGATGTTCAGGACATTGTTAGAAAGACTGTTTTGGATATAGGCTACACGAGAGCAAAGTATGGATTTGATGGTGAGACTTGTGCTGTTCTTTCTTCTATTCACAGCCAGTCACCAGATATAGCACTTGGAGTTGACGAAGCTGCGGAGTACAAAGAAGGTGCGAGAGCAGAAGATGAGATTGAAAAAGTCGGTGCTGGTGACCAAGGAATGATGTTTGGGTATGCAACAAACGAAACAGAAGAGCTCATGCCACTTCCCATTGTGCTTGCCCATAAACTTGCTATGAAACTTGCGGAAGTTCGGAAAAATGGTACTCTTCCATTCTTAAGACCAGATGGAAAGACTCAAGTGACTGTTGAATACGATGAAAATGATAAACCGATAAGAGTGGATACTGTCCTTATATCGACACAACATGAGCCAGATGTGACAATACCAGAAATTAAAGAAGCTCTTGTAAAATACGTTATAGACCCAGTGATTCCAGCGCACTTGAGAGATGAACACATGAGGATATTTGTCAATCCGACGGGTAGATTTGTGCTCGGTGGTCCTTCAGCTGATACAGGTTTAACAGGAAGAAAGATAATTGTTGATACCTATGGTGGAGCTATTCCACATGGTGGTGGAGCGTTTAGTGGAAAAGATCCAACAAAAGTTGACAGGTCAGCACATTACTTTGCAAGATACCTTGCTAAAAATGTTGTCGCCGCAGGACTTGCCGATAAATTCATGATTCAAGTAGCATACGCTATAGGTGTTGCAAGACCGGTTTCAATAATGATTAACACATATGGTACAGCAAAAGTCGATGAGGAAAAGCTCTTAAAAGTTGTCACAGAGTTATTTGATTTCAGACCTGGAGCAATTATCAAGAAACTCGATTTATTAAGGCCCATTTATAAAAAGACAGCTGCATACGGACATTTTGGTAGAAATGACCCAGATTTCACCTGGGAAAAGACAGATATGGTTAACCAGTTGCGCTCAGCATTCAATTTGTAATAGCTGTAATATTAGTTAGTTTTTAACTATGCGTAAAGCTACAAAGTCTTGAAGGTGCCGTCCACGGACGGCGAACTGATGAAATCTAAACTGAAAACAGGAGGGAGTTATTTGTATGCCAAACATTAAGTCTGCTGAGAAGAGAGTTAGAGTTTCCGAAAAGAGAAGAGTTCTTAACAAAGCTTACAAAACGAGCATGAAAAACAGAATTAAAGCTGTTTTGAAAGCTATTAACGAGAGAAAGACTGTAGAGGAAGTTCAGAAGCTGTTTGTTGAAGCGCAGAGTGCAATTGATAAGGCAGCAAGAAGGGGTGCAATTCATAAAAACCAAGCAAGTAGGAGGAAATCAAGATTAGCAGCAAAAGTAAAGGCTTATGCTGCTGCTAAAGAACAAGGGGTGTAAAAATGCCGTTCTATTACATTATGGAACTTAATGTAAATGAACAACGTGCTAATTATGCTTTAAATAACGAAGATTTGAGAGAGATAATAAACAATAAGAAGTGCGAAATCGCGTATAAAGATGGCGTGTTAAGTGTTAAGTTTCCTGAAAATGAAGACCTCGATGAAGAAGTTATGCACGCATTACTTGACGTTTTGAAAACTCCTGTAAACGCCAAAGAATACATTATTGAAAATGGTTCGAAAATTGAAATCTTTTCCGGACGCTTAGATCCACTCCATCCATTGGGACAGGCAAAGGAAGAGATAAAAGAAAGAACCATAGAGAGTCTTGAAGAGGAAGAAGAAATTAAACCACCATATGAAGAATTGCTTGATGATATCGAAGAAGAGCAAGATGAGGAGTAAGTGATTAAAGAGTAGAGTAAAAAATAGAAAAGCCCCCGACGTTTAGGCGGGGGTTTGCTATTAATGAGTCGTAATGAATTATAATGAATTATATTGTGAATCTCTTTACGTATTCGTTCAACTGATTTACAGCGGAAGCAAGCTCATCTGAGTAGTTCTTTACTTCGCTAACTTGTTCTGCCTGGTTAGAGATCTGTGCTGCCATCTCCTCTATGTCGTGTTCAACTTCCTGAATGTTCTTTGTTATCTTATCCATAGCGGCACTTACTTCTTCTGTTGCTCCGCTTTGTTCTTCTGCTGTTGCTGCCAAATCTGTTGTCATCTTCGAAACTTCTTCTATCTTTCCAATTAGCAATTGTAGGCTTTCTGTTGCTTCTTTTACAGTATCGACATAGCCATCTACTTTTTGACTCACTCCTGTTGTGACCTTTTCTACCTTTTTCGCTTGTTCTCCTATCTTACCGAGAATTTCTGCAATCTTCTTCGTTGCTTGTCTACTTTCTTCGGCAAGTTTTCTTATCTCGTCAGCCACAACTGCAAATCCTCTTCCGGCCTCGCCAGCTCTTGCTGCTTCGATTGCTGCGTTTAGAGCAAGTAGGTTCGTTTGTTCAGCTATACTTGATATTGTAGCAACTATTTCTCCTATCTGGTTAGAGAATTTTGTAAGTTCAACAATCGCTGTTAATGATTCGCCCATACCACTTCTAATTTCTGAAACAGAGGATTCAACTTCAACCATTCTCTTAGATACCGTATCGACATTTTCCCGCATAAGTTCTGCACTGTGTGAAAGTTTTTCGGAATATTTTGCTATGTTTTGAGCACCCGCAGCTATTTCTTCCATACCGCTATTTGCCTCTTGAGTGGCGGCTGCAATGTCTTGGACTTCAAGTGTGGTTTTCTGGACTGTATCTTTTGAAGCTAATGCGGCTTCCGCAGAATTTTTGGCAAGGTCATCAAGCATGAATGAAACGGAAGATACTTGCGCACCAAGTTTCATAACCTCACCAACTGTCTGTTTAAAGCTTTCAATGAGTATCTTAAAGGCATGACCAAGTTCTGCAATTTCATCCTTTCCAAGTTGTTCTTCCGAAATTTCTGCTGTTAAATCATTGTTAGCAACTTTCTGTGCAATTTCTACTACATGGTTTATCCTCTTGGTAATTGTATCTGTTAAGAATAGCGCTATCAAAGCTGCTCCAAGTGCAATTATTATTCCAGCAAAGACACCCGACATTATAATTTTGTTAGCAGCTTCAACTATTTCAGAATAAGGAATTATACCTATAGCCGTTAAACCATAATTTCCAATTCTTTCAAATGCTGCAAATTTCTTTCCATTAAAGGTGTAAACAACCGTGCCTTTTGTTTTCGAAAGTATTTCTGATGCCAATTTTTTTGTTCCTTCTTCTTTTGCAAGGTCGAGTTTTCCAACATATTCCGTTTTTGGATGAGCAACTGTTAGTGTACCATATGTGAGAAGCACATATCCGGTTTTACCTATTTTTATCTGCGAAACCAATTTCTGTAGACCCTCGATAGGATAAAAACCTGCAAGTACACCTATAACATTTTCTCCGAAGTCTTTTACAGCAGCTAATACCAAAATTACTTGTTTGCTATCGTGTTCGTATGGCATGTAGATATCATATTCCTTTTTGCCAGAAAGAATATTTTCAACTACATCCTTTGGAAATTGGAGGTTTGTTAAACCGTCCTTAGAAACGACACGATTATCTGGAAGAACAACAACTACATCCAAGAAACCTTTCTGGTTTAGTGCACTAAAAGCGTTTCTAACCCCCCAGCCGAGTTGTGAAATCCCCAGCTCATCGCTAACGTTCGTCATGTACGGTGAAATTGCTCCACTCGTAGAGTAATCAACGAGTGGTTTAATAGAATCTTTTAAGTAAACTTCAATATCCTTCTTTACTGAATTCAAGACAAGTGTTTGAATCTGCCCAGCGTTATCTCTCACCACTGAAGTTGATACAAGCACTGAAACGAGAACGCTTACAAAGGATGAAATAATACCTACAAGAACAAGTGATAGTATAAGCTTGGTTCTTAAACTCATAACAGCACCTCCTTTAATATTATTTTTCTCACTAATTCGAAATTTTCACCAAAGAACGTGTCACTTGAAGCTGTTACTGGTATTCTGCTATAAAATTCTTCAATAATTGTAGAACTTTTCAAAGGTCTTCTGAAGTCTAACGCAACTGATACAAGCATTGCTTCAATGCTCAAGAGTGAAACTAAGTTGTCGTAAATCTTTCGCAATTTTCTGACAGCAGTTGCTCCCATACTTACATGGTCTTCTTGATAAGCCGATGTTGGTATGGAATCCGCACTTGCTGGATATGACAATACCTTATTCTCATTACAGAGTGCCGCAGCAGTGTATTGCCATATCATGTATCCACTGTTCAGTCCTTCCTCACCAGCTGCGAGGAATGGAGGAAGTCCTTCATTAACCTTCGGATTAACAAGTCTGTCTATTCTGCGTTCTATCATATCTCCCATAGAGGTAAGTGCTATTGCTAAGTAATCTGCACATAGTGCCATCGGTTCACCGTGAAAGTTTCCTCCGCTTATTATCTCTTCTTCAAACACAAGTGGATTGTCTGTTGCCGAGTTGATTTCACGTTCAACAATTTCTTTAACCCAATTTATTGTATCGAGAACTGCTCCATAAACTTGTGGTATTGTGCGTAACGTATATGCATCTTGCACCTTTCCACATTTTTTGTGGCTTTCCCTAAGTTCACTACCTTCTAAGAATTCTCTTAGCATCTGTGCTATTTTTATCTGTCCTGGATGTGGTCTTGCAAGTTGAATTCTTTCATCAAATGCACTCGGTGTCCCAAAAAGTACGTCAACACTCGATGCTGCAACAAGAGTTGCTATTTTCATTAATCGTTCTAAGTCACGAACAATTAATGCTAAGTGTGCAGCCATATATTGGGTACCGTTTATTAAGCTTAGACCTTCTTTCTCTTCTAATTCTATTGGTTTAAAAATATCTTTAATCTGGCAAAAATCTACAACTTTTCCATTCTTTAGTATTTTTCCCTCACCAATTAAGACCATAGCAATATGTGACAATGGAGCTAAGTCACCGCTCGCACCCACTGACCCAATCTCAGGTACAGCCGGTATTATGTCCTTATTCAACAACTCAACAAGCTTTTCAACAACAATCTTTCTTACACCGCTCAAACCTTTTGAAAGTGCGTTTGCACGGATAAGAATCATTGCACGAACTATGTCTTCTGGTAAATAGTTTCCCACACCGGCAGAATGTGACAACACAATGTTTCTTTGAAGTTCTCTTAGTTTTTCCTTAGAAATCCTAACATTTGCAAGTGCACCAAATCCCGTATTAACTCCATAAATTGGCTCACCCTTTTCAAGAAACTTCTCAACTATTTTTCTACTACTTTCCATTTTCTTGTATGCAACAGGCGATATGGAAACATTGGCATTTTCACGGCTTACCAAGTGTACATCATCAAGAGTCAAATGTTCTCCATCTATAATAATTTTCTTTACATTATTCATAATTCACTTCCCCTTATCCTTGTTAAGTGCTTACCTTCCACAAAACGTGCCATTATGTAAAGTAGATCAGAGAGTCGATTTAAATATTTTACAATCTCTGGTCTCACTTCTTCTTGTTGTGACAATCTCACAACTAACCTTTCGGACCGCCTTGCGATAGTTCGGCATATATCAAGATAAGCACTTGGTATCGTTTCGCCTGGTATTACAAAAGAATCGAGTTTCACGCTTTCCTCGTATGAATGGACAAATTTCGTTAGCCTTTCGACATCTTCATCATTTATAAGTCTTACATATTTTTCTCCTTTCGCTAACTCGGCAGCAACCCTAAAAAGGTCTTTTTGTACCCCCTCTACAATTTCACGTTCATAATCAGGCAGAAAGTGTTTAGCAAGCCCAAGAAATGAATTAAGCTCATCTATAGTTCCATAGCTCTCAACTCTTACATGTGCCTTGGAAATTCGTTCTCCATTTGCAAGACTTGTGTCACCTGCGTCGCCTGTTTTTGTTGTGATTGACATAAAGTAACACCCCCAAATTTGTTTTCATCATATAATATTTTATCATTCTTAAGAATATTTAACAAACTCAAAAAACATACTATTTTCGAACTTAATTGTTTTTTATACAAAGTATTCATTTTTAATTATTTAGAATCTTTCCATATATGATTGAGTTTTCAAACACGTTACCGACTCGTATATACCATCTTTTCTTTCCCTCTTCTTCAAATCCTAATTTAAGAAGAATCTTTCTCATCGGTAAGTTCTTTTCAAGCGTTTCTGCTTCTAATCTAATAGCACCCTTTTCTTTAGCCCATAATAAAGCAATCTCAGTAAGTTTTGTACCAAGTCCAAAGCCTCTGTGACTCGAGAGAATCTCTAATCCAAGTTCTGCTACATGTGATGTTTTCTTTTTTCCGTCCATAAACCACACCCAGAGTTGCCCAATGAGTTCGTTGTTAAATTCTACTACCAAAAATAGCCTTTTTTCTAAACCTAACCAGTTTTTAATCCAATTGCTCATACCATCTAAAGTAATTTCGTCTGGTGACGATAAGACTGTCTCACTCTCCGTAGCCACAGATTTTCTCATAAGGTATACTCTTTCAATATCTTCCAGTGTCACAGACCTGATAGTATAGTTTCCAAAATGGATAGGCAACTGAAATGTTGAACCACTCATTTGCTTTGTCCCCCCCTTAATGGAAAA
>Ga0197142_1000053_pt1 | contig 88790 bp, 86 predicted proteins | sample GBS60_MetaG_FD_148614 | JGI IMG/M metagenome (GOLD analysis project Ga0197142, IMG submission 148614) | Sediment microbial communities from Great Boiling Springs, Gerlach, Nevada, United States - GBS 60_MetaG | ecosystem: Environmental > Aquatic > Thermal springs > Hot (42-90C) > Sediment... | reverse complement strand
GCCACCACCTCACGGCGTCTTGGCCGTCCCTGCCCTGTGCACGTGCCCCATCGGCCAATTTCAAGGTACTCTCTGGCCATATGGGGTATAAAACAAATCAGCAGTTGGCAACCCTCCGGGTCCGACCGGAGGATGCCACACATCCGGATTATGCACGCTGGATGGACACGGCTGCCCGGGCCTCGGTCCTGACGATCCTGAATCCGACACGCAGGTGAGGACAGCGCGCTTTCGGTCTCTGGATGTGCGCACCGTCAGGGAGGTTGGACACGTCACATCCAGTGTGGAATTCGGGTCCATGACCACCTGCTGCCCTTGGGCAGCGGAAGAGGAGAATCCGCAGTACACGGAATCTACAGGCAGACTGACGCGGGCTTCGACAAAAGGGGCATGACGACCGGCTCCCCAGCTACCTCCCATGAGTACCGCGAGCGCGAGCAAAGAGGCCAGACGAACCGGCTGCTTCGCTCCCATAGGCGCCTCCTGTCTGTGCATATCATTTATCACCACAGCCGCGTCTTGTCAACGACTAATTGGCATGAGCGTTTCGCTGGACATGAGAGGCGAGCTCTTCGGTTCTCCCCAGTCTTCGCCTTTTCACAGAGATCTCTTCCCCTGGCAGTCGGCGGGGGGAAGCTTCTCCTCCCCGCTCGGATCGCGACAGGTGGATGCTTGACGGAGAGGCGGAGGCCGTTATAATTGCATGTCTCACGTGTATGCTCAGTCAGGTCGTCGAGTTGATCGAATCGCGGCGGTGTTTCGCCATCACCTCGCACGCTCGGCCGGATGGGGATGGGCTCGGATCCTCACTCGCCCTCATGCATATTCTGGAGAGCTTGGGCAAGGAAGTGACCGTCGCTATGCGCGATCCGATCCCCCGCGCCTATCGGGAGCTGCCGGGGGCGGAGCGCATTCTTCAGATCACGCGGTTTGAGAAGCTCTATGACGCTGTCTTCGTCATCGAATGCAGCGACATTGATCGGCCGGGTCTGCTGGAGCTGGAGAAGCAGTTCCTGGTGAATATTGACCACCATGCGACGACGGAGCTGTTCGGGCACATCAACTGGATTGATTCGACGGCTTCGGCCGTTGGAGAGATGATCTACAACCTCTGCAAGGCGCTTGGCGTGCGCGTGACGCCGGCCATTGCCTCGTGTGTCTACGCGGCCATTTTGGCCGACACGGGATCGTTCCAGTTCTCCAACACGACCGAGCGTACGTTCAAGATTGCGCGGGAGCTTGTCGCTCATGGCGCGAATCCGGCAGAGATCGCCCGCGCGCTCTTCTACACTCATCCCTTCGGCAAGGTGAAGCTCACGGGGCTCGTGCTCTCGACGCTTCAGCGCGACGAGAGCGGGCGGATCGCCTGGATGGTGATGACGCAAGAGATGCTTCGGCAAGCGGGCGCGTGCGAAGAGGACAGCGAAGGCATTGTGAACCATCCGCTCTCGATCGAAGGGATCGAAGTCGTCGCCTTCTTCAAAGAGATCGCTCCGGGCATCTATCGGACGTCGTTGCGCTCCAAAGGGACGCTCAACGTCTCCAAGATCGCGAGCGCGTTTGGGGGGGGCGGACACCGCAATGCCTCCGGATGCGCTATCGAAGGGCCGCTGCCGGAGGTGGAGCGGCGCGTCATTCGGAAGCTGCAAGAGGCCTTGGAAATTCCCACCACTTCGGCATGAGGACAGCCTCTCGCCGACGCCTTCCCGATCGTGCGGTGCCCGATGGAATCCCGATCCCCCAATGAGTATGCGAATCGGAGAGGGGAGCGGATGAGCGCCGGATTTGAAATCCTCGATCACACGGCCGACATCGGCGTGCGCGCTTGGGGTCGGACGCCCGAGGAGATGTTCGAACAGGCTGTGCGCGCTCTCTTTCACCTGATGTACGATCCCGAGACGATCGCGCCGCGTGAGGTTCGCGATCTGGACATCCGCGCGGACGGATACGAGTACCTGCTTGTGGACCTGTTCAACGAGATCCTCTACCTCTTCGATGCGGAGAAGCTGGCGTTCAGAGATGTCACCATTGGTGAACTCTCGCCGCAGCATGTGCGCGTCCGCCTCACTGGGGAGCCCTTCGATCCCACTCGGCACGAAGGGAGGATCTACGTCAAGGCGGCGACATTGCATCAACTGCGGGTCGAGAGGGACGATGGGCGATGGATCAGCGAGGTGTATCTGGATATCTGACTTCTCAAGGACGGCGATACACGAGCAGGAGGCCCTTTCGTCCGATGGCGAGCCCCTCTCGATCATCGCGCAGGGCAATAGCGTAGATTCGTTCTTGGGTCGGAGCGGGAACGCGTCGCCAGCTCTTCCCCCCATCAGTGGAGTGCAGGATCGTCCCTTCCCATCCGACGATCCAGCCCTCCTTCTTCCGGAAGGCCATGCCGAGCAGGATCTGCTCCACTCCACTCGACACGGGGATCCACGTCTTCCCTCCATCGGTCGTGTGCAAGATCAGGCCACGCGAGCCTGTGATCCATCCTCGCTTTTTGTCGCGAAAGTAGACGCGGAAGAGATCGCTCTGCGTCCCCGCGGATTGCTTCAGCCAGTTCCGTCCGCCGTTCTCCGTATGGAGGATCGTCCCCTGAGAGCCGACGATCCAACCGACGTTCTCGTTCACGAAGTGCAGGTGGTAGAGGTATTCATCCGTGCCGCTGATCTGGCGAATCCAGCTTCTCCCCCCATCTTCAGTGAAGAGGATGATGCCCTCGGCTCCCACGACCCATCCGCGTTTCTCGTTGTAGAACCAGATGCTGTAGAGATCCTCCTCAACGATGCTCGCGACGGAGGCCCACCGTTGTCCCCCGTCGGAGGTCGTGAGAATCACACCGCCATCGCCAACGATCCAGCCTCGCCGCTTATTGATGAAGAAGACGTCGTTCAGATTCGTGCGCACGCTGGAGGTTTGAACCTGCCAACTCACACCGCGATCCCAGGTGTGTAAGATCAAGCCCTCGCTGCCGACGATCCACCCGTGCTCTTTCGTCGGGAAGTGAATGGCATTGAAGTTCTGCGTGAATCCCAGCCGGCGGATCTCCCACGATTGAGCCCGAACGGACGGCGCGGATGCGAGCCACACGAGCATCGTCATCGCGGCGAGACTGAGCGTCTTCATCGTTCCCCTTCTCCTATCGCGCGATCTTCGCGCGTGCGCTTAAGCATAGCACCTCGGAGAGCATCGGCTCAAGAGCTCATCTTGGCGCGCCGAGACTGCCGCACGATGGAGGCTTGTGCTACACTCACCTTCGCTATGGTGAGGGCCCAATGGCCGAGCGACGTGGCCATCCGCGAGAGAATCCTCGCTCTGCTGGAAGCGCGGGGTCAGGCCGTGTCGCTGGTGACGCTCGGACGCGAAGTCTTTCGCTTTCGGGATCCACCGGTGCCCTTCCTGCGGCAGATCATGCACCGCTTGTTTCACGATGATCCGCGCCTGATCCTCCGAGACGATGATGTGGTGGAGCTGCGGCCAGACCGGCGTGAGTTTCAACCGCTGGAGGAGAGCGAGTACGTCGTCTTGGACGTCGAGACAACGGGAATGCGCCCACTCTCGGACCGCGTGATCGAAGTAGCGGCCATTCGCCTCGCCTGTTCCGGAGGGCGCGTGCGCCCGGTGGCGGAGTTCGCGACGCTTGTGAATCCGGAGCGAAGGCTTCCTCCGACGATCACGCGCCTCACCGGGATCGCCGAAGAGATGGTGGCACATGCGCCGCGCTTTGCGGACGTCGCCGATGAGCTGGCGGCGTTTCTGGGCCCGTGTGTGCTCGTCGCCCACAACGCGCGCTTCGATCTGGCCTTCCTCAACGCGGAATTCGGGCGCGTGTATGAGCGGCGCCTGGATAATCCGCAGCTCTGCACGCTCGCGCTCAGCCGTCGGCTTTTCCCGGAGCTGCCGAACCATCGACTTCCGACCCTCGCTCGATACATGGGCGTTGACTTGGATCGCTGGCATCGCGCGTGCTCGGATGCGTGGGCGACGGCGCGAATCTTCCTTCGCCTGCTCGAGCAGCTTGAAGAGCGTGGCCTGCGCACGCTCTCGGAAGCCCTGCGATTCCAGAGAGCCTGCATCCGGGCGAGGAGAGCGCAGCCGCGCGCGTGAAACCGACGATGGCCGATCTGCTTCTTTTACTCGCCGATCTTCTGTTTATCGCGCGCATTCGGGAGGCGGCCGACGCCGTCGGGCTCACCTCTCGGCGCGTGACCACTCCGGAAGAGCTTCTCCAATGGGCGCGCCAGGAGCGACCCGCGGCGATCATTTGCGATCTCCAGGCGGAGCCCCTGCAGCCGCTTCGCGCGATCGCAGCGGTGAAGGCTGATGTGGCGCTCCGAGAGATTCGAACGATCGGATACTTCTCGCATGTGCGAGATGACGTGAGGGTGCGAGCCGTCCACGCGGGATGTGATCTCGTTCTGCCGCGCTCGGCTTTCATTGTGCGACTTCCGGAGCTGTTGCGCGAGATCGCCGCGAATCGGACTCGCACGCACGAGGCGTCGTGAGGCTCACCGGTACGCGCACCCGGGGACGGACCGCAGGATCGTTCTCTCGAATCGGCGGCGCTGGAGTCATCGCCGATCTCTCCCATCACGCCGCATGGTCGCGCAGGATCGAAGTGAACGCCCGTCGGAGGTCAGTGTGAGCGAGCTCTCGACGGAAGCGCTCGTTTGCACGACGCCGCGATACGAGCTGCACTGTCTCAGGAGGAGATCGCTCGCTCTCACCGCCGCGCCTACAGGCTACACCATTCGGTGCATCCTCCACGGATGTATGCGCTTGTCCGTCTCCGGGGAAGTCGTCGAGCTGCATGCGGGAATGACCGCCCTGCTAAATCCGGTCGCACGCCACACGCTTCGTTCGAAGCAGGGATCTGTGGAGATGGTCACGGTGCACCTGCATCCGGGGCTCATCGCCGATATGGCCGCGCGGCTCAGGCTGACGCGCATCGGGCAGGAATTCACCTTCCGCGACCGCGTGGTCGCCGATCCCCACCTGGCGGCACTCTGCACGTCGGCGCGAGAGGAGCTGCGACGTCGAGGGATCGGACATGAGGTCGTCCTCGACGCCCTCGTGGATCACATCCTCGTGCACCTGTTCCGACACCATCTCATGGTTCGGCGAAACCTCGATCTGGAATTCTCGCGCTTCGGCTTCGTGGATCGGCGCTTGCGGCGCGCGATCGAATTCATCCACGCCCATTACGATGAAGATGTGCGCCTGAAGGACATGGCGCGCGCCGCCTTTCTGAGCGCCTTCCATTTCGCGCGCCTGTTCAAGCGCCTGGTCGGAATGACTCCCCATGCGTATCTGATGGGCGTGCGCTTGGAGAAAGCCGCGCGACTGCTGGTGACGACCGATCTCTCGATGCTGGAGATCAGCCACTGCGTTGGCTACGCGAGCCAGAGCCACTTCACCAAGGCGTTCAAAGCGTGGACCGGCTTGACGCCGCGCGAATATCGTCAGGCGAGCCTCAAACCGCTCCTGGCCCCTCTCCCTCAAGGAGAGGAGTGAGCCGGATCACGAGATCCAGCACCTCATGCTGTGAATCCGCGCGCTCCGGAGAGCGCGGAAGCTCTTTCACGGAACGCGTTCACGCGGTGGTGCGTTCTTGACGTATGTGTCGAACCACGCGAGCATCTCGTAGAGGACGTGCTCGACCGATTCGCGCGCGATATAGCCGTGCGATTCATGTGGGAGCATAACCAGGCGCACCGTCCCGCCGTTACCGCGAACAGCGTGATACATCCGCTCGGACTGAATAGGAAACGTCCCCGGATTATTGTCGGCCTCGCCGTGAATGAGAAGGAGCGGCTCGTTGATCTTATGCGCCGCCATGAGTGGGGAGACCTTGATGTAGAGGTCGGGAGCTTCCCACAGCGTGCGCCGCTCGTTCTGGAAACCGAAGGGCGTCAGCGTGCGATTATATGCCCCGCTGCGCGCAATGCCCGCGCGGAAGAGATCGGAATGCGCCAGAAGATTCGCCGTCATGAACGCCCCATAGCTATGACCAGCGACCCCCACCCGATCGGGATCGGTCACGCCCATCTCAACGGCCTTTCGAATAGCCGCACGCGCGTTCATGACGATCTGCTCCAAGAACGTGTTGTTCACCGTCTCCGGATCGCCAACGACCGGCATAGCGACATTATCCAAGACGGCATATCCAGCCAAGACGAAGAAGAGAGGCGATGGCCCCTGAATCGTCAGGAAGCGGTGAGGCGAACCGGTGACCTGACTGGCCACCGCCGGATCGGTGAACTCGATCGGATACGCCCAGACGACCGTCGGCAAGCGCGTCCCCGCCGTGTACCCAGGCGGCAGATAGAGGGTGAACGAAAGTTGCACACCGTCCTCGCGCTGATAGGTGACCAACTGCTTCGTGATCTTCCGAAGCTCGGGCGTCGGGTCAGGAAACCGCGTGAGCGCGCGCATCGCCGTTGCCGATCCACCGCTTAACGTGCGGACATAGTAGTTCGGAGGATCGGTGGGCGTCTCCCATCGGGTGAGCACCTCCGTGCCATCGTCCCGAAGCAGTGCAATGACCGTCTCGTAACTGCGCTCATCGCATCGAAAGAGCCGTTCGGTCGTCAGCGTCTTCAGGTGAAAGCGATCCAGGAAAGGACGCTCTCCCTCAGGCGAAGCCCCAGCCCCGATGAGGAAGATCCAATCCCCATCCTGCTGGATCACGCGCTGCCCGTTGGGGAGCGAGCGCAGCACAGGCGTGCCCGGATCGTTATAGCGATCTTGTATGTTGCGACTCCACACTAAGCGCGGCGCCGCCGTCCGATCGTCGGGAGAGATCAGGAACGTCCGCACCCATCGGCGACGGCGGTCATAGTCGCTCACGAACGCCCATCCTCCCTTCTCTCCCCATCGGAGACCAGCAAAGCGATGCTCGAGCTTGAGCACTTCGATCGGAGAACCTGTGAAGGGAGCCTTGAGCATCAGCACACGATCGCGATGCGGAACCTGCTTGCGCGGATCGCCGTCATCCAGGGCCTCAACCCACACCAAGGTCGCCGGTTCCGTCGGCCGCCACGTATACTCCCGAGGTCCGGTCGGCACCCCTTCGATCGGGACATGCTCTTGCAAGGGTAAGCTCGCCAGCTTGTAGACCATGCGCCCGGAGAGATCCCATACTTCAACCTCTTTGGGAAAGGCCGTATGCGGCACAAGATAGGAATAAGGCCGATGAACGCGCGCGACCAAAAGATATCGCCCGTCGGGAGAAGGCTCAACTGTTTGAAAAATATCGGGGGATCCGATATGCGATCGGCGACCATTGGCGATGTCTACTACAGCCAGTTGTGCTCGGGCATAGTAGTCAAAAAGCGCTTCGTCATGAGGCGTGCGCAATAGGTCCTGATACGTGCGAACCGGCGTAGGACGCCCTGATCCCTCTTGAACATTCGGCCCCACGGGGATCGCCGAAGGCTCCGGCGGCCGTCCTCGCCCTTCTGGGATGAGTTGAACAAGCAGTGTGCGCGCATCCGGCATCCACTGAAAGGGCTCCCCGTAGGCTGCATTGATCCTCGCTTCAACGAGGCGACGCGTTCGCCCTGTCGCCGTCTCTCCGATCCACAGCTCAATTCCGTTCTCCACCGTGTTGAGGAAAGCGAAATGCCGACCATCGGGACTCCATCGTGGGAGACTCGGACGGGCGCGCTCCGGGAGCGCAACCGTGATCTCAGCACCATCGGCGATCCGCAGGAGCACCAGCGACGTCAGGTACGGATCGCGGTGCGGCCCGTTCGTCTTCGGATTGATCCGAAGACCCGCCACGCGCACCATCGGCTGCGCGAGATCGGAAATCGGAGGATACCGCACGCCCTCCATGAGCATGAGGAAGTCGCGCGTCGGACTGACGGAGACTTGCGGCGTGACCGGCGCATGAAGCACTTCCAGGATCTCCGGCGGCGGTTTCTTGTAGGTCTCTTGAGTCTGCCCACTCGCCACTCCAATAAGCCGCAGCGTCAGCAGCATCGAGAGCACTAGGACAGAGCTAATCGCTTTGTTGAAGAATGAGGCACATCGGTTCCTCACCATCATGGCTCACCTCCTCAATTTCGGTGATCCCACACCGTTTCCTTTGCGGAAGACATCTCAGGTCGTGAGATTCTATTTCCCTTCTCCCGGGAAGGCAAGCGCGGATGACGCGCGATCTCATTTTGCGCTCACTCGCCTCGCACCGACAAACCCAGCACCCTCCATTCTTTGTTTGGCAAGCTCTTAGCCTGCCTTCACCCCTCAGGCTTTGTGGGAGCCTTTCCCTCGCTCCCACTGCCACTGATGCGCAAGGGGCGAAAAGGATGCGCCTAAAGCCTCCCACTAACCCTTCACTGCCTTCCACGCCACAAACCCTGCCTCAGGCAAGTCGCCTTCCATTGGGTTTTCCCATCGCAGCCCTTTCTCGCTGGGCGGTTGCCGAAGGGTGCTTTGAGCGGCAACGAGGCGAAATCCCGCTTGGGCAAGGAAGGAGGCGGTTTGAGTTCGGGTCAGAAAGCGCGCCGCTTTGTAAAAGGGATGTCCCATCGCCCCTTTTTGCCGATAAAACTCACCCCAAGGCGAATCGGCAAACACCATCCCCAAAACCAGCACGCCGTCGTCCCGCAAGACCCGATGCGCCTCTCGGAGAACCGCCAAAGGTTCCTGAACGAAGCAGAGGGTAACGACGAAAAGCATCGCCCCAAAGGAAGCGTTGCGGAAGGGCAAAGTTTCCCCGACACCTTGCACCACCGTGATGCCCCTTTGACGCGCTAACTGCAAGGGGCGTTCGGCAGGGTCAATGCCGACATGAATGCCTAAGGCTTGAGCGAACCGACCCGTGCCCACCCCGACCTCCAACCAAGGGGAAGGTGCTCCCTCCAGCAGCGGGCGGAGGCACGCCACTTCCAACGGAAAAGCGATTCGCCCGACAGGACCGTCATACCACGCATCGTAACGGTTTGCCAATGCTTCAAAGAGCCCTCGGATGTCGTCCATGCCGCCTTCGCACCTCCTTTGTGATAGGCGTTGGTGTAACCTCGGGGTGACATCGCCCCTCTCTTAGCGATGGAGGTGACGGGATGATGGTGACAACCTTGCAAGCCGACAAAATCGTGGACGCTCGCGGGGCACAATGCCCAGGTCCGTTGGTGGAACTCATCCGTACCCTCAAGGAAGTGTCTGTCGGGGCAGTCGTGGAAGTTTGGACGCAGGAACCCCGGACCAAAGAGGACGCCAGGGCATGGTGCCAGCGGTCAGGGCATGAATTCCTTGGCGCCTTCCCCGCCGACGGCTATGAACGGGTGTTCGTCCGCAAAAAACGCTAAAGGCAGGTGACGGGCGATGGGGCAAGCTCAAGTCGTCATCGTGGGCGGCGGCGTCGGGGGCACCTTCGTCGCCAATCTTTTAGCAAAGCACAACGATCGCTTGAAAGTGACTGTCGTGGATGCGACGGGCGTTCACCATTATCAACCTGGCTTGCTCTATGTGCCCTTTGGATGGGAACGCCCAGAACGATTGCGCCACGAGGAACGCCGCCTGCTCGATCCTGTGGTGCGACTGCTTCAATCCCCTGTAGAACGTATTGATTGGGACAGACGGCAGTTGCGTCTGGCAGGTGATGAAACACTGCCTTACGATTTCCTCATCATTGCTACCGGCTCATGCCCCGTGCCCGAAGAAATCCCCGGCTTAGCGGAAGGCAGCTATCACTTTTACACCGAACCCGCTGCTGTGCGGTTGCGCGAGGCACTCTCCCGATTTGAGGGCGGGCGCATCGTCGTCGGCATCGCAGGCTTTCCTTACAAGTGCCCGCCGGCGCCTTTGGAGTTCACCTTGCTCTTGGATGATTGGCTCCGTCGGCGGGATTTACGAAAGCGAACGGAACTTGTCTTCGTCACGCCGTTGCCCCAGATTTTCTCCATCCCGACGGCCGTCCCGCTCTTTGAAGAGTTGTTCGCCCGCAAAGGCATTACAGTGGAGACCTTCTTCAACACCGAACGGGTGGAACCTGAGCGGCGCCGCCTCATCTCCTTGGAGGGGACGGAGGTGGACTACGACCTTTTGGTGCTCATCCCGCCCCATCGGGGCTCTCCCGTCATTGATGCCTCCGCCCTCGGCGACAAAGGCGGTTGGGTGCCGACGGACCGAAACACCCTTCAGGTGAAGGGGCACGACCGCCTTTTCGCCCTCGGGGATGCGACAGATTTGCCCATCAGCAAAAGCGGCGCTGCTGCTCACTTTGAAGCGCCCATCGTCGTCCGCAATGTGCTCCAGCTCCTTGAAGACAAAGAGCCTGTCGCTCGCTACGATGGGAGCGTCATGTGCCTTGTGGAAGCGGGCGATGGAAAAGCGACGGTGCTTCGCTTTAACTACGAACAACCGCCTCACCCTCCCAGGCCATCGGTCTTGTGGCGATGGATGAAGGCCTTGATGAACCGTCTCTATCCCGCGACGATCCCAAGGGGTGTTGCCCTCGATGTGCTGCTTGCGACATGGCAAGGCAAGTTCGCATCGCTGTCGCCTTTCTGTGGCTCGGAATTGATGGAGCAACTGAGGAGAGGCACTTCCAAGGATTCGTGATGCGTAATACGTGCGGGGATGTGTCCTTTTGTACAGCAAGGCTTAGAAGAGGCAGAAACCGTTGCCCTGATAGGGGGTGACTTTGTAACTTCGTGGCGCTATTTCGCTCTGTGTGTAGTGGAGAATATACCAACGAATGGAGGTGACGGGATCTATGGCTACTGAGAAGACGCACGTCACTCCAGCGGAAATGAAACGTATGATGGATGCGGGCGAGGGGTTCATCTTACTGGATGTCCGCAACGATGACGAGTTCGCCCGTTGGCGCATTGAAGGGCGACACACCCCGCCGACGGTTCACATCCCTTACTTTGTCGCCGTTGAAGACCCCGACGGTTTCGTGGCTCAAGTGGAGCGACAGATCCCTAAAGACCGGTTGGTGGTCGCCGTGTGTGCCAAAGGTGATTCTTCCGCATGGATCGCTAGTGAGTTCCTGCGCCCCAGGGGCTATCGCGTCGTCAACCTGGAAGGCGGAATGGTGGCGTGGGGTAATTACTACGATGCTCACGATGTCCCCGAAAGCGCCGATGATGTGGTACGGGTTATCCAATTGGAGCGGACGGCTCGCGGTTGCCTGCATTACATCGTCAACTACGATGGCGACAAGGCCATTGTCATTGACCCACCCCGTCACGTCGAGCGGGTTCTGGAAGTCGTGCACCAGCGCGGCTGGAGTATCACCCACATCTTTGAGACTCACGTTCACGCCGACCACATCACCGGCGGCCCTCAGTTGAGCAAGATCACGGGGGCGCCTTACTTTCTGCACCCTTACGCTGCGATCCACCCCATTGATGTCTTGCCTGCCACGATAGAGCTTGAGTGGCTGAAAGACGGTATGACTTTCCAGTTGGGAGGAGCGATCTTAAAGGTTCTGCACGTACCTGGGCACACTCTGGGCAGCAGTGCTTACTTGTTGGAGGGCAAGCGCCGCTACCTCTTCACGGGCGACAGCATCTTCATCGCCAGCATCGCCCGCCCTGATCTTGGCGGTCGCAGTGAAACCTGGTCACTCCTGTGGTACGACACCTTGACGCAGAAGTTGCTGACCTTGCCCGACGACGTTTTGGTCTTTCCTAGTCACTTTGGCCAGCACAGCGAAGCACGAAAAGACGGCGTCTTCGCAGCCACCTTGGACGAACTCAAGCAGACCAATGATGACCTGCGGAAAGTGATGACCAGCAGCAAGGACGAGTTCGTGGCGTGGATTCTGTCCAGTCTACCTGAGTTCCCGCCTCAGTATGTGGACATCGTCCGGGTGAACACTGGCTTGCTGCAAGCTGACGAAGAGAAAGCCAGCGAGTTGGAGTTGGGCAAAAACCTCTGCGCTATGGCAACGGCATACAGGTGATCGTGAGATGGCAAAGGTTCGGCGCATCGGCGGGGATGCTTCTGTATCCCCGCTTTTTTCACGACATCAGCAGCGGAAGGAGGTGCTTGAACAGTGGCTCAGGTTGCAACTTTCCGAAACCCGATAGTCTTCGCTTTGTTCGGCGTGAACCGGTGGGCTGAGATAAAGACTCTCGTTCCCGGCGTGATTTTGAGCATCACTTTAATGGTGCTTGCTATCCCTTTGGCCGACTGGATGGGTCGGCTGATTTTGAGCGTGCAAGGGATTGACCCCTCAGGAAAAGCCAGTCCCGTTTCCGGCGTCTTGGTGGCGATTGTCTTGGGTATGGCAGTTGCCACCCTCCTCCGTTTGCCCGAAAGTTTGAAACCGGGCATCCAGTTCAGCATGACCAAACTTTTGAGGCTGGGCATCATTTTCGTCGGCATCAAGTTGAGCGTGATGGATGTCCTGAAACTGGGGGCATGGGGCATTCCCGTCGTGGCGACCGCTATCGCTGTTGGGATGATTTTTGTCAGTTGGTTTAACAAGCGATTAGGTCTTTCCCACCGATTAGGGACGCTGCTGGCGGCAGGAACGAGCATCTGTGGCGTCACAGCCATCGTCTCCACCGCTCCTTCCATCAAAGCCGAGGAGCGAGAAGTGGCTTACGCCGTTGCTAATGTCACCCTCTTTGGCTTGCTGGGCATGTTTCTCTACCCCTACCTGTCGCATGCCTTGCTGGACGCTTCAGAGCAAATCGGGCTGTTTTTGGGGACAGCCATCCATGAGACTTCGCAAGTGGTCGGTGCTGCACTAACCTACAAGGAAGTCTTCAACGATGAGACAGTGCTGAAAGCGGCGACGGTAACCAAACTGACCCGCAACCTCTTCTTAGCCATCGTCGTTCCGATGCTGGCTTTCCTTTACCTGAGACAGCAAAGCCATCAAGGTGGCGGGATCAAGGTGGACTTTGCGAAGTTGTTGCCTGCTTTCGTCTTGGGCTTCATAGCGATGGCGGTCTTGCGTTCCATCGGCGATGCGACTTTGCAAAACGGTGCCGCTTTCGGTCTCCTTTCACCTGCAACTTGGGAGCAATGGACGAAGACCATTGGTGACCTCTTGGGTTCAAAGGTTCTGCTGGGGACGGCGATGGCAGCAGTTGGTTTGAACACTCATCCTTCAGTGTTCAAAGGTGTCGGCGCTAAGCCCTTCCTTGTCGGGTTCGCAGGCGCTTTGGTGGTCGGCATCGTCGGTTTCTCGTTGGCGGCGACCATCGGTCAGTTCGTCCGATTGTGAGGTGGAAGCGGTGCAATTAGGGCTACAGGCGAACTGGCGCCAGTTTGCTTTGTTGGTGCTTATCAATGCCTTCGTGGGAGGGATGGTTGGGCTGGAGCGGAGCGTCCTACCCCTTTTAGCGGAGCGGGAGTTTGGGATCGCTTCCAAAGCCGCCATCCTCTCCTTCCTCGTTGGCTTCGGAACTGTCAAGGCGATTTTCAACGCCTTGGCAGGATATTGGGCTGATCAATGGGGGCGAAAGAAAGTTTTGGTAGTGGGCTGGTTGTTGGGATTTCCCGTTCCTTGGCTGATCCTTTACGCACCCCATTGGCACTGGGTTGTAGCCGCTAATTTGCTCTTAGGGGCGCAGCAAGGACTGTGTTGGTCGGTGACGGTCATTGCCAAGATTGATCTGGCAGGACCAGCACAGCGCGGGTTGGCGATGGGGTTGAACGAGTTTGCAGGTTATGGCGCCGTCGCCTTAGCGGCTTATGGGGCTTCAGCGTTGGCTTCTTCTTTCGGGTTGCGGTTTGCACCCTTCCTTTTGGGTGTCGCCTTTGCGACGGCGGGCTTAATGCTTTCCCTTTGCTGTGTGCGGGAGACTTTGCCCTTCGCCCAATTGGAAGCAAGGGCACAAAACGACCAAACCACCAAACAAAGTTGGCGAAAAATTTTTGCCCTTGTCAGTTGGCAAGATCAGCGACTTTTCGGGATTAGCCAAGCAGGGCTCGTTAACAACTTGAACGACGGGATGGTCTGGGGGCTGTTACCCCTTTGGCTCGCTGTGCACGGTGCAAATTACGCCGCCATCGGATTGGTAACAGGCGCTTACCCTTTGGTTTGGGGCATCGGACAAATTGCCACCGGCGGCATGAGCGATCGGATGGGGCGAACGCCTTTTATCGTTGGAGGGATGGTCCTTCAAGCCCTCGCCCTCGTCGGCTTCGTGTCAGGAAAATCCATCGCCCTCTGGTTGACTGCCTCAGTGGCGTTAGGCATCGGGACAGCGATGGTCTATCCAACTTTGTTGGCAGCCATCAGTGACTTAACCCTTCCTTCTTGGCGGGCTTCGGCTGTTGGAGTGTATCGTTTTTGGCGCGACCTCGGTTACGCCGTTGGAGCCCTGCTTGCTGGTGGATTGGCAGACTCTTTCAGCATCCCCGTAGCCTTTTTTGCCATCGCTGCCTTGACTTTCCTCTCGGGCATTCTTGCAGGTATCACCATGCGACCGCAAGCCAGCCTGCGACAAATTTTTGGGGGAGGTGAAAAATTGTGGGCAAAACGATGTTAGTGGGCTTGGTGATGGGACTTGCTATCGGAGCGATAGGGGTGTGGATGCAACCGAATGCCCCTGAACCGCCACCTTTTGAGTCCGACGCCCAACGCCATGAATGGGTCATAAGCACTCCTTTGCCTTGGATAGAGCAATTTCGGGAACGCTATCACCATGTCCCGCGCAGTGATGGAGAATTTTTGCGCTGGCTTGTTATCGCCGCCCAACGTCCAGACGGGCGCTCCCACCGCTATCGTCCTGAGCGTGCGAGTGCCCAAAAGATAGCCCTGAGAGTTTGTAACCTCGGTGGCGCTTCAGCCCTCATTGACAATGGCGCTCAAAGAAAAAACTCTGACGGAGGTGATTAGCGATGGCGCTGTCTTTTGACAAGGAACTGGATGTTCGGGGAGCAAAGTGCCCCGTCCCTGTTGTGAAGGCGAGGCAGGCAGTCAACGAGTTGCAAGTCGGTCAGGTGCTGCGGGTTCTGGCGACCGACCCAGGTTCGGTCAACGATTTCAAGGGTTGGGCTCAAGTCGCCAAAAACATTGAACTTGTCTCCCAAGAGACAGAGACGATGGACGGTCAAACGGTCTATGCGCACTATGTCAAGCGCATAAGTTGAGAGTGACAGGGAAGGGGAGACGGTATGGTCGCCCCTTTGGTCACTTGGCATGGCTGTGCCCAAATTAGTGAATCTCGTGTTGTCAAAGCAAGCAGCGTGTTGGCTGAAAGAGAGGGGGCGGAACCTGAGCCTGTCGTGGCCGTTGTTGCGTGGTCCATTTTTGTCGGGAGGATTTGAGGGTGGCGGGACGGGCACGCTGTTAAGGTGTCGTCCCTGGGTTTGAGGGGAGTCCCCCACGCTTGACATCATGAGACCGATGGGATTCCTGCGCATCCGATGGGCCGCCCGCATTCGCGGGCTTGGGGAATTGGGGGGATCCGGTTTCCTAGGGCTCGCTCATGCTCGCCCCAGGCTAATATTGAGTCGCCCGCTTCGCGGGCTCAATCCGGCGGAATTGGGTTTGAATTCCCTCAGGACGGCCTGCTCGCGCTCGCCCGAGGCTAATATCGGGTCGCCCCCTTCGGGGGCTCAACTAGCGGAATGAGGGTTGAATTCACTCCCCGAGACTCACATTGCTGCGCTCGCCTTCGTGAATCTCAAGGAAACGCTAATGGAGCGGTTGAAAGGGTTGGGCGTTGACCCAACTAAGCCCGTCATCACCTATTGCATCAGTGGGCGAGAAGCCAGCCAACTTTGGTTCACCCTGCGCCATGTCCTTGGCATCCCTTAGGTCGTCATCTACGACGGCTTGTGGATTGACTGGATGGCGCGGAAGTTGCTGAAGCGGTGAACAATTGTAACCTTGCCCTATTTCCGTCGCTCTTTACCAATGGGACAGAAACGGCGAATGGATTTGGGCGGCGTTAGCCGCAAATCTTCAGATTCAGAGAGGTGAACGGAGATGGCGCTGAAATGGAAAGCTCATGACCCTGAAGAGCCCATCATCCCTTGGTGGCTGGGCGGAACCATTATCGGTTTGCTGCTCACCTTGGCTGTGGCTGTTGTTGCCCCACTGGGCATGTCCAGCGAATTTGCGATGATGGGGGGCAGAATTGCCAGCCTGATTGCGCCGGAGGCTGCAAATAACCCCTACTGGCAAGAGAAATTAGGCGTTCGTTGGGAGACGATGCTGGTGCTCGGCGCCCTTATCGGCGGGGCATTGGCTGCGTGGCTAACCCGCAAGCCGTCGCTGGAGATCCCCAGCCTATGGGCACAAAGGTTCGGCGCCGACCGACGCAAGCGCTATCTTGTCGCCTTCGTCGGCGGGTTCATCATGCTGTTCGGTGCCCGCTTGGCGGGAGGCTGCACCAGCGGTCACATGATTTCAGGCATCAGCCAACTGGCGCTCAGTTCTTTCGTCTTTGCCGCGACGATTTTCCTGACGGGCATTTTGACGGCGAAATGGCTCTACGACTGGCGAAAGGCTTGAGAGCCGATAACGCAGCAGAGGTGAATGGAGATGGAAATGAAGACGGTTATTTTCGGGTTGCTCATCGGCATAGCGTTTGGTGCGACCCTGAGTCTTTCGGGCGCTGCCAGCCATCGGATGATCGTGAACGCTCTGCGGCTGAAAGACTTGCGGTTGCTGAAAATCATTCTAACCGCCCTCGCCGTCGGGACGCTGGGCGTCACCTTGCTGGACGCAGCGGGCATGGCACACCTGCAGATCAAGCCCGCTTATCTGCTCGGCGTGGCATTGGGTGGGGTTTTGTTTGGCATCGGTTTCGCTGTGGCGGGATATTGCCCTGGCACGTGTGTCGTAGCGACGGCGGAGCGCAAAAAGGATGCCCTCTTTGTCCTGCTGGGCGGTCTACTAGGAGCGATGACGTTCGGCTTGCTTTACCCCGCCTTAAGACCCATACTTATTGATCCTTTCAACATGGGCGAAGTGCGGGTGACGAACCTACTGGGGATTTCGCCCGTGACGATGGCTGTCGTGCTTTCAGTTTTGCTTCTGGCTTTGGTACGATTGCTTCCTGATCGCGTTGGTGAGCGAGCATCGGCAGTCTCGCCTTCCGAAGGGAAAAGAGCAGCGTGAACGCCGGTGGGAAAGCGTGGGCGATGGAGGGGCTGACGGTTTCCGACAGCGAACTGGTACGGCGGGCGAAAGCAGGGGACTTGTCGGCCTTTGAGGGGCTCGTCTCTCGCTACGAACGGCACATTTGGACGCTGGCGAAACGCCTTGTCCGCCATGACCAAAACGCTGAAGACGTCACGCAGGACAGTTTCCTGACAGCGCTGGAGCACCTTGAGGAACTGCGGGATGAGGATCGCTTCAAAGCGTGGCTGGTGCAGATTGCGACCCGCCATGCCCTTCGGGTCTTGGAACGGCACAAGCGCTTGCCGACGCAATCGCTGGACACGTTGATTCAAGAGGCACCTGACGAGGACGGGGAAGCCATCCCGCATCCTGAGGTTATCGCCGATTGGCGCGAAAATCCAGAAACGTTGCTTTTGCAAGCTGAAACGCGCCAGTTGCTCGATCAAGCTTTGAGTGAGTTGCCGGAAAAGTATCGGGTTGTCTTCTTGCTGCGGGACGTGGAAGGGCTGTCGGTGAGAGAGACAGCAGAGGCGTTGGGCATCAGCGAAGCCAATGTCAAAGTACGCCTTCTAAGGGCGCGGCTGCAGTTGCGGGAGAAACTGACCCGCTATTTCGGCGATGAGACAAAACGCCTGATGCCCCATCGCCATGACGAGCCGATCGAATGGGCAGGTGAGGTCCTATGAAGTGCGAGGAACTGCTCAAAATCTTGAACGACTACATTGACGGCGACCTTGACCCTCGCCTTTGTGAGGGCTTTGAGCGGCATTTAGCGGGCTGCGATTCGTGCCAAGTCGTCGTAGACACCATCCGCAAAACCATCACCCTTTACCGCAACGGCGAGCCTCTTGAGTTGCCACTAGCGTTTCAGGAGCGCCTGCACCGTCTGTTGCGCGAGTGCTGGGAAGCCAAGCATAAATCAGGGCCGATGCGGCTGTAACCGTGCGCTGCTGCCGTGCTCTTCTATAGTGGTGACGGAGATTTGAACGCGCTGTGGGGGTGAACGATGGGACAAACGACGAATCCGCACCAGCAAATGGTGGCACCGACTCCTGAAGATACCCTTGCCGGGCAGGTGAACGCGCTGGCAGAGCGCGTGGCTCGGTTGGAAGCGCGCCTTCAGCACGTGCAGGAGGAATTGCCTGATAACCGCGTCAGCATCATCGTCTTCAGCGGCGACTTAGACAAGGTGCTGCCCGCCTTCATCATTGCGACGGGCGCGGCGGCGATGGGCATGCACGTCAGCCTCTTTTTCACCTTCTGGGGCTTGAATGCCCTCAAGAAGCGGCGCGACCTTTCAGGTAAAGGCTTCCTGGAAAGACTCTTCGCCCTGATGACGCCCGCTGGGACAGAAGGCTTGGGCGTCAGCAAGATGAACTTCTTCGGCATCGGGGCGAAACTGCTGCGAACGCTGATGACGCGCAAGCAAGTGGCGTCGCTTGAGGAGTTGGCGCAAATGGCGCGGGAGATGGGCGTCCGGATCATTGCCTGCCAGATGAGCATGGATGTGCTGGGCATCACAAAAGATGAACTGTGGGACGGTATCGAAGTTGGCGGCGTCGCTGCATTCCTTGCCGATGCTACTAAGAGCCGGGTGACTCTGTTTATCTGATCCGAAGGAGGGAGGACGACCTAATCAGCCGTCTTGCCCACAGCTTAGCGAGCGTCACCCCATCTCGACTCTTATCCCCATAGCGTCCCACTTTCTTCCTGTAGCGAACCCTGTAGCTGACGCTCGCGTGTTGCCCGCGGGATCCTCCGGCGAGCGGGTTTTGCCCATGTGTACACCATTGCCGGTGGGATACCGCGCTGGACGGATATCCCACGCGATCCCGGGATCGCGTGGGGACCCTCGCTGGAATCCGTTCGACTGTCTCCGAACGTCACGGCCTCCTTCGGAGACCGAATCGGCGTGATCGCCCCCTCTTTCGGTTAGACGGGAAGTAGGAGGCCAACTCCCTGAGAGAGTGCGCGTATAAGCTGGTTCCCTCGTTCGGCACTGAGGGGATGTCAGGAGCGGGTTCCGCTGTTCTCGGCGACAGGGGCTTCGAGTATAATGTCTCGGGACTTGGAGCATGGTGATTGATGGCATCCTTCTGGCGGCTGGGCTCTCGCGGCGATTCGGGCGTCCGAAGCAGTTGGTGGAGTGGCGGGGGAAGCCTCTCATCGTGCATGTGGCCGAGACGGCTTTGGCATCGCAGTTGCGAGAGGTCGTCGTCGTCCTCGGCTATGCAGCTCTCGAAATTCGTCGGGCGCTGGCGCCGCTGGCGCATCATCAACGGCTTCGTATCGTCTTCAACGCCGAATATGAGGAGGGGCAGGCCAGCTCCATTCGTCGCGGGGTGCGCGCCCTTGATCCCAGCGCCGAAGCGGCGATGTTCTTGACCTGCGACCAGCCGCTTCTTACTCCCGCTTTGCTCGATGCCCTCATCGAAGCCTTCGTCCGGCATCGCCCGCTGATTTGTTACCCTGTTTACGAAGGGGGGCGGGGAAGCCCGGTCATTTTCGCCGCCGAGTTATTTCCGGAATTGATGGGGCTCACGGGCGATGTCGGGGGGCGCGTCGTGATCGAGAAATATCGCGCCCGCGTGCACGAGCAAAGGATCCCCTCGGCCAAACCGCTGATGGATGTGGACACGCCCGAGGATCTTCTGGCGCTTGAGGACGAGGTGGAACGCTCACGAGATCCTCGCGAGGCATCTTCCCGAACGTCCCGCGCGATGTACGGGGGTCCCCACGTTTGCGAGTTCCCGCGATGATGACGGATGAGGAAGTCCTCATTGTGTGCGATGGAAGCAGTCGGCGATATGCTTCAGGGGAGCGGCGTGCGGCGGCTGTCGCCGTGGTGAAGCGTGGCTCCGAGGTGGCGATCTTCGGCGAATATCTCGGCTCGGCGACGAATCAGCAAGCGGAGATCGTGGCAGCGTGCTTAGGGCTGGAAGCACTCACGTCCCCTTCTTGCGTTCGCGTGCTCACGGATTCCGAGTATGTGGTCCGCACGATGCAAGGGCTCTATCAGCGGAAGGCCAATCACGCCTTCTGGGACCGTTTGGATCGCGCGGCTCAGCCCCATGCGATCACCTGGGTGTGGACGCCGAAGCGCTCGGGGCATCCGCTGCAAGAGGTCTGCGATCGTGCCGCACGGCTCGTCTCGAAGGAAGGACGCGTGGATCCGGAGCGCTTGCGCGCGCTTGTGGAGCGCGCATCGGTCGCAGGGGGAGACCCATAAGCGCTGCGTCATGCCTCCCAGAATGGGACCACGTTTGCCGAGCTCAGGCGCCGCGCTGAGAGCGCCGGTTAGCGATCTCCCGACGGAGCGCTTCCAGCACGTGAGCTCCCGGAGCGACTTCTTCCAATCGCTTGAGCGTGGCCTCGGCTTCTTCCAGCTCCCCCTTCTCCGTCAGCGCGACGACGAGATTATGCAGGGCCTGTGGGTGTCGGGGATCCGCAGCGAGTGCCCGCCGATATTCAGCGATAGCGCGATCCAGCTCCCGCGGTTGCCGCTTGTAGAAGGTGAGGCCGTAGTCCGTGCGCACGTTCGCGTCATTGGGATTTCGGGCGAGAGCGCGCTCGTACCATCGTTCCGCCTCACGAAAATGCGCGTTTGACTGGTCGGCATCCTGGTGTTGCAGATAGTGTTCACCGAGGTCGAAATGGACGTTCCCGAGTTGCACGAGCGTCGTGTAGTCGTCCGGCCGCAGTGCGTTCGCTCGCTTGAAATACGTCGCGGCCTGTTCCAATCGTCCTGCGCGATAGAGCACCGTTGCCGCCGTCATCTGAGCCTCGAAATTCTGCGGTTGCGCATCGGCCCGTTCCACCGACTGCGCGATCTCGCTCTCGCTCGCGCCGATCGGCGGATGACCGGGCGGCAACTGCCCCATCGAAGTCGGGGACCCAGAAGGCATGCTCGCCCGATTATAGTGGTTCGCGTAGAAGAAACCGGCGATGAAGCCGACTAAGAGTCCGATGATGCCGAAGTACACACCGTGCCATCGCATCTTCGATCCCTCCTCGACCGGGAATTATATCGCGTGCTCAGAAGCCCGCGCCACCGGTGCTCCCTCACAGCGCGCGATCTCCGCCGATGGCGGCGGGGTTCGCTCCTCCGAGAGAGCGGTGTACAATTTACCGTCGCTATCGCGACGGGGCAGACGACCGCGAAAGGAGCGGCCTATGATCGAGGGCGTCAGGGTAAAACCGTTGCGCATGATTCCCGATGAGCGAGGGCGCTTGATGGAGTTGCTGCGTTCGGATGATGAGATCTTCATCAAATTCGGTCAGGTCTACATGACAACCGTCTATCCCGGCGTGGTGAAGGCCTGGCACTATCACAAGAAGCAGTACGACAATTTCGTGGCCATTCGCGGGATGATCAAGCTCGTGCTCTACGACGCGCGCGAGGATTCACCCACGCGGGGGGAGATCAACGAATTCTTCATCGGGGAGTGGAACCCGCAGCTCGTACAGATCCCTCCTGGCGTCTATCACGGCTTCAAGGGCATCAGCGAGACGGAGGCGATTGTCATCAACATCCCGACGGAAGTCTACAATTACGCCCAGCCGGATGAGTATCGGCTCGATCCGCACACGGGGGGAATTCCCTATGACTGGGCAAGGAAGGATGGATGACGCGCACTTTTCCAGAACAGCGGGGGGGAGGGTCCGGGCTTTCGACTTTCGCGTCCTCGGAGCATTTGGGCTCGTGGGGGCACTGCTTGTTGGTCTTTCGAGCGAGGTAGCGGCGCAAGCCGGGCGGCGACGGCAACCTCCTCCGCCTAAGGTTGAGGAGAAAGGGACGCCGTCAGCCGAGGAGAAGTCGGCGGCTCCGGCAGTGAAAAAGGGTGCGGAGATCGTCGAGGAAGTGAGCGTGCCGGAGCAAGCGACAACGCGCGTGCGGTTGCGAAACGGGCTGACGCTCATTGTGCGTGAGCGCTATCGGTCGCCGCTTGTCAGCATTGTCGTCATGGTGAAGGGGGGACGCATGACGGAGCCTGCGGGAATCGCTCGACTCGTCGCGCGGCTCCTCTTTCGGGGGACGCCGTCGCGTCCTGGCTTTCAGCTTCTTGACGCGTTGCGCGCCCTCGGTGGCGAGCCGGTCGTGGAGGAGCACGTGGACCGAATGCTCTTTCGGGTGACCGTTCCGGCCGAGCATGCGCTTCCCGCGCTTGACCTTTTGGCCGATGGGCTTCAGCATCCCGCCTTCGACGAAGCCGCTCTCCGGCAGGAAATTGAGCACCTCCTTCAGGAAGAGCGGTGGCGAGAAGATCGGCCCGAAGAGTTCGCTCGCGCTCGGGCTGTGGCGCTCGCCTTGGGGGGACGCTCCCGAGGATTTCTCTCCGTCCTCGAACAAGAGGGAGCGCTTCGTGCGCTCACGCGCGAAGTCCTCGTTGACGTCCACCGGCAACATTATCGGGGGGAGCGGATGGTGATTGCGCTTGTCGGTGCTGTCAACACGCCGGAAGTCGTGGAGCGTGTGCAGCGCCTCTTCGGCGATCTCCCCCACGCCGAGAAAGAAGCGACGCCTTCGGACCAAGTGACCCGCGCGCCCTCGTCCGAGTCATCATCTTCCGTCGCAGTTGGGACGAACGTGCCGCAGCCCGAATCCTCGCCGATCTCACAGGGACTTGTGCGATACGGCGCTGATCAGGGCGATCTTCCGATCGCGCTTGTGACTGCCCTCCACGAGGTGCCGGAAGCTGTGTGGGCTCGCGATCGGAGGGAAGAGGGGATACTTTTGCTGCATCTGTTGGCGGCGGCGTTAGCCGAAGGGTGGGCTTCGCGAAGCGTGCTCCACGCGCGCTTTGAGAAGGGGATCGCGGCCGACGTAAAGGCCGAACCCATGAGTTGGGAAGGCGGGGGAGCTCTCCTTGTCCAATGGCGCGTGAATCCGAATGATCGGGAGCACGTCCTGCGCGCCTATGTGGAGGAAGTGGAGAAGCTACGACGCTTGCGGCTGTCGCCGGGAGAACTGCAACGCGCGCGGGCGCTCTTGGAACGGCAGTGGCTCCAGCGCACGATGACGTATGCCGGCGAAGCGGAGCAGTTGGCCGTGGCCGAGGCGATGTGGGGCTCCTGGCGCTTCGCCGATCAATGGCTCATCCGTTTGAACGCGATCACGGCCGAGCAGGTGCGCGCTTTCGCCGAACGCTGTCTCTACATCGGGCAGATGACGCTTCACGAATATCTGCCGCGCGGAGTCGCTTCCTCGCCGAGTGCGGCGGAAGTTGTGGCTCACACGGCTCGGCAGATTCCCGGTCTGATGGAGCGAGAGATCTCGGCGGATCGCATCGGCTCGTTTCCCGAAGTCCCGATTCAGCCAGAAGGCGTTCGCCGCACGCATGAGGGCGAGGGTGAGACCGTTATCTTCTCTCTGCAACCGGAGCCTCTGCGTGACTTCTCCGTCTTCGAAGGGCCGCGCGCTTTCGTGCGGGAAGATCGGTCGCGTCCGATCTTGAGTATTGGTGTCTTCTTCCAAGGGGGGCGGATTGCCGAGACCTCGGCGATGGCCGGCGTGACCGAACTGATGTTGCGTTCGATTCTTCGCGGCACGCTCGGGTCTGCTGCGCGCTCCTCTGAGCGTGTGGAGACCTTGCGCGATCGCACACCGATTTCGGGTGCAGAGGCCGTCCTGCGCCTGGAGCAATGGGGCGCGGACGTCGCGCTCGTCAACGCGCCCGACTTCTTCGGGTACGTGCTCACGGTTCCCTCGCGGAATCAGGATCATGCACTACGGGGGCTACTCAGCCTCATAGAGCGGCCCGCTCTGTCCGATGAGGAGATCCGGCGGGAGCAGGCGCAATTGCTGCTGGAGATTCGCGCGCGGCGTGCGGATCCCTGGCAGCGGTCTCGCGCTCTGGCGGCGCATGCGCTCTATGGGGATACACCGTACGGGAGGACGCCCGAAGGCGATGAAGAGACGGTTCGCGCGCTCACGCCCGATCAGGTGCGCGCCTGGTATGCGAACACAATCGCACGACAGTTCCCCCTCATTGTGATCGTTGGAGACACGGATGGATCGGCGCTGATTTCGAACGTCGTTGCTCGGGAAATCCGTCGTCAGGATATCGCGCGCACATTCTATACGGCTTTGCCGAAGCCTCCGGACAAGGCGCAGTCGCGCGTTGAAGAGGCACCGACGCGCAGTGTTGTTCACACCTTTGCATGGCTTGGTCCTTCGAGCCCGAGCGAGGATGAGCCGGCGTTGCAGGTGTGGCGTGCGCATCTGTCCGGATGGGGGAGCGAGCTGTGGCGGGAACTTCAAACGGTTGCAGCTTCGGCGCTCGAGATTCGCGTGGAGCCGCGCCGGCTCGGCGGGATGATCACCCTCACGGTGGCTACGGCACCGGAGCACGCGGCGCGCATGCGTCAGATCGTCGAGCAGCACGCGATGCGCTTGTCCAAAGAACCGCTCGGCGAAGAGGCGCAGCGTCGCGCGATCCAACGCGCCGTGACCGAATGCGCGGAGCTTTTCGACGATCACGCGGCGCTTGTGCGCGCCTATGCGAGCGCGTTCTTCGCGGCGGCGCATCCCCAGCAGGTGGAGCAGTGCGCACCGAAGCGTCGCGCTGTGACTCCCGCCGACCTTCAACGCGTGGCGGCGACCTACGTCCCGTTTACCCGCGCGGTCGTTGGCGTCGTTCAGCCTCGATCCGAACCGTCTTCGCGCCCCGAAGATCGTGCGGGGACTCCGTAGCCGAGGAGGCGGCCCCACGGCGCTCAGCCGGAATGGGAGACCTCGCTCAAGCGCTCGCCTGAGGCTCGGGTCGGACCGTTGGAGGCACGCGAGAGGGTAAGAGAGAAGGAGGCTCGCATATGGCAGAAGGGATGGAGATGACGCCGTTTATCCTCGTGCTCGTTTTCGGATTCGTCTCCGGGATGCGACACGCGTTAGATCCTGATCACATCGCGGCCGTCTCGACGATCGTCGCTGAGCATCAGAACATCTGGCGCTCCTCGCGCATTGGCGCTTTCTGGGGCGTGGGACATGCGGGGATGCTCGCGGCGGCTGGGATCGGCGTCCTGGTTTTCAAGATCGCGATCCCTGAAGGGCTCGCTACCGCGCTTGAGCTGGCCGTCGGAGCTATGCTTGTGATCCTCGGCGGGCACGTCCTCTGGTGCGTTGTGCGCGATCGCTTTCACATTCATGTTCACGAACATGAGGGCGAGCGGCACATCCATTGGCACTCGCATCGACATGGTCCCGATCATCGCCACGAGCACGGACGGCGCCCCGAGTATCGTTCGCTCCTTGTCGGGATGATTCACGGTCTGGCGGGCAGTGCACCGCTCACCCTTCTGGTCCTCTCCTCCATGCGTTCGCTCGTGGGCGGTCTCTTCTATCTCGCGATGTTCGGGATCGGTTCGATCGCCGGCATGGTGATTGTCAGCACGCTCATCGGCTCATCCTTCGCCTATACGGGCCGACGATTCGAGCGCGCGAACCTCGCGCTGCGTCTCCTGGCCGGATTGGCGAGCCTCGGAATTGGCGGTGCGATCCTCTATGAGATGGGATTTCGCTCAGGGCGTGCGATGTGAACAGAAGATGTTAGGTTTTCGGAGAGGGAATGGTCGGCTCCCTCTGGCATCCTCTTGTCGCGTTGGAAGAGGTGGGATCATGGGTGCAGATCGGCGTCGTGCGAGCAGTTGGAGAAAGAGCGGGGTCGTCCTCGTCCTTCTCCTTCAGGGGGCGTGGCCGGGGATTTCCATCTCCTCCGCCGTTGAGGAAGCTCCGCCCGTCTATGGGTATGAGATCATTCGCATCTACCCCCATGATCCAGAGGCGTTCACGCAAGGCCTCGTTTACGAGGGGGGATTCCTCTACGAGAGCACGGGGCTTTATGGGCGCTCCTCTTTGCGAAAAGTAGAGCTGGAGACGGGACGCGTCGTGAAGATCCATCACCTCCCGCCGGAATTTTTCGGCGAGGGGTTAACGATCTGGCGCGATCGGCTCATTCAGCTCACCTGGCATGAACGGATAGGATTCGTGTACGAGAAAGAAACGTTCCGGCTGCTGCGAACGTTCACCTACGCGACCGAGGGCTGGGGTCTCACGCACGATGGGCGACATCTTATTCGGAGCGATGGGACGGCGGTGCTCTCTTTTCTCGATCCGGAGACGTTTCGCGAGGTGCGACGCATAGAAGTGCGAGATCAGGGCCGACCCGTGATCTTCCTGAATGAATTGGAATATGTGCGGGGAGAGATCTATGCGAACGTGTGGCAGACGGAATGTTTGGTGCGCATCTCGCCGCGGACGGGACGGGTTCTCGGTTGGGTGGATCTCACAGGCTTGCTGGGTCCGGAAGACCGTGTGCGTGCTGTGGACGTGCTCAATGGCATTGCGTATGATGCCGAGCGCGATCGGCTCTTTGTGACAGGCAAGCTGTGGCCGAAACTCTTCGAGATCCGACTGAGAAAGAAAGCCGTTCTCCGGGGTCGCGAGGGAGAAGCATGCATGCCTCCGCATCAGAGCTCCCGCGCGATCCTCTCGACGCGCGAGGTACTCGTCAGTGAGAGAAAGGGAGGGGGATCATGCCGCGAATCGTTTCGTTGATCGCCAGCGCGACGGAGATCATCTGCGCGCTCGGTTTTGAAGAGCATCTGGTGGGACGGTCACATGAGTGCGACTATCCGGAGTCGGTTCGGCAGTTGCCCGCGTGTACGGAGCCGAAGTTTCCGGTCGAGGGATGGAGCTATGAGATTGATGAGCGGGTGAGGGCGATCGTGCAAGAGGGGCTTTCGGTCTATCGCGTGCACGGGGAGCGCCTGCGCGAGTTGCGCCCCGATGTGATCGTGACGCAGTCCCACTGCGCCGTGTGCGCCGTCAGCCTCCGCGATGTGGAGGAGGCAGTGAGCGCATGGCTCGATCGTCTGGTGCACATTGTCTCGCTGGAGCCGAACGCATTGGCCGACGTCTGGGAAGATATCCGGCGCGTGGCGCGAGCCCTTGAGGTTCCCGAGCGAGGAGAAGTCCTCATCGCCCGCCTGCAGCATCGCATGGAGGCGATCGCGGAGCAAGCGCGGGCGCTCTCCCCAAAGCCAACTGTTGCCTTTATCGAATGGATCGAGCCGCTCATGGCCGGAGGGAACTGGATGCCCGAGCTCATCGAGATGGCCGGAGGAGTGAACCTCTTTGGCGAGGCCGGTCAGCGTTCGCCCGTGATCCGGTGGGAGGAGATTGTAGCCCTAGATCCCGACGTTCTTGTCATCGCACCGTGCGGGTTTGACATCGCGCGAACGCACCAAGAGATGCGACTTCTTGTCCGTCGGCCCGAATGGCCGGCGTTGAAAGCCGTTCGCACGGGACGGGTCATCCTCGCCGATGGGAATCAGTTCTTCAATCGGCCGGGACCGCGCCTGGTTGAATCCTTGGAGATTTTGGCCGAGACCCTGCATCCAACTGTCTTCCATTTTGGGCACGCGGGACGAGGATGGGAGCCGTGGACGGTGGAGGGGGCGCTGTCGCATCGGGACCCAGTACGGGGCGGGTGAAGCCTCGATCCGTCCTCAGTCGAAATCACAGACGCACCATCTCAACGATGTCGCAGCCGAGCAGAGCACGAGCACATCATCGAATCCACACGGATACGCCCTCCACCACCGAGATCGTTCCTCCATTGACAAATGGTGAGGGGGCGGGTATACAGTTGGCTTCCCGACGGAGGGGATAAAAGAGATGCTGCGGAGGAAAATATGTTCAAACCCCGCTTGTTCGGCCATCTTCTCTTGGGACTGAGTCTCCTGTCGTCGCTCGCGCTCGGGATTCCGACATGGGCTTGGGATCACGAGGATCGGCTCACGCCGATGGATCTCTTCGAACTGGAGTACGCCACCGATCCTCAGATCTCTCCCGACGGGCAGACGATCGTCTATGTTCGACAGTGGAGCGATGTCATGTCCGATCGGCGATATGCGAATCTCTGGAGCATTCGCTTTGATGGGACGGAGCATCGCCCGCTGACAACGGGTCCGGCTCAGGACACATCTCCCCGCTGGTCTCCGGATGGCACGCGCGTGGCTTACATCTCGGATCGAGAGGGGTCGCCACAGATTTACGTGCGGTGGATGGACACGGGACAGACGGCGCGGATCACGAACGTTCCATTTCCGCCGGAGGGAATCGCCTGGTCCCCCGATGGACGATATATTTCCTTTGCGATGTTCGTGCCGGAGCCGCCTCGGCAAATTGGGAGCTTTCCCTCTCCCCCTCAAGGCGCAAAATGGGCCGATCCTGCCGTGGTCATTGATCGGCTCGTCTATCGGTTTGACGGCGCAGGCTATCTGAAGCCCGGTTACACACATCTTTTCGTCGTCCCGGCCGAGGGGGGAACGCCCCGGCAGATCACAAGCGGGCGGTTCCATTACGGGGGTGTGGGATTTCGAGCGAGCCAAGCCGTGTGGACACCGGATGGGAAATCGCTGCTGATTTCGGCCAATCGCCGCCTTGATTTCGAGAAGGAGCCGCTGGACACGGAGATCTACGAGATCGCTCTGGCTGATGGATCCGTGCGGGCTTTGACGGATCGTCGGGGCCCGGACAATGCTCCAGCCATCTCGCCCGACGGGCGATACATTGCTTACGTCGGATTTGACGATGCCTATCAGGGCTATCAGGTGACGCGCCTGTCGGTCATGAACCGCGATGGGAGCGGAACGCGCGTGCTGTCGGCGGCACTGGATCGAGACGTGATGCGGCCGCAGTGGACGCCGGACGGGCGCGGCATTCTCTTCCTCTACGACGATCACGGGAACACAAAGCTCGGTCTCTACCTTTTGGATGGGACGTTCCGACAGCTCGCGGCCAACATTGGAAGTGGTGGTACGGCCTACAGCTCCGGAGGAGCTTTCAGCGTCGCCCGCAATGGCGCGTTCGCCGTGACCTATACTCGCCCGGATGTGCCCGGCGACATCGCCGTGGGAACGCTCTCGAATCCACAGCTTCGAGTGATCACCGCAGTGAATGCGGATCTCTTTGCGCGAAAGCGCCTCGGTCAGGTCGAAGAGATCTGGTACACGTCTTCGCTGGATGGGCGAAAAATCCAAGGATGGATCATCAAACCGCCAGATTTCGATCCCTCGAAGAAGTACCCCCTCATTCTGGAAATCCATGGTGGACCGTTTGCCAATTACGGCGATCGGTTCGATGTGGAGAAGCAGATGTGGGCGGCGCGCGGATATGTCATCCTCTATACGAACCCGCGCGGGAGCACAAGCTATGGACAGGAGTTCGGCAACCTGATCCATCATGCCTATCCCGGGGATGATTTCTACGATCTCATGTCCGGCGTGGATGCCGTCCTCGCGCGCGGATATGTGGATCCGGAGAATCTCTTCGTCACGGGGGGCAGCGGTGGCGGCGTCCTGACCTGCTGGGTGATCGGGCGGACCAACCGGTTTCGCGCGGCGGCGGCCGCCTATCCCGTGATCAACTGGTACAGCTTCGTCCTGACGGCTGACATCTCGGCCTTCGTCATCAGGTACTGGTTCCCCGGCTATCCGTGGGATCACGTTGAGCACTACGAGAAGCGATCGCTTCTGTCGGTGGTCAAGAACGTGCGCACGCCGACGCTCATCATCACCGGTGAGGAAGATTATCGCACGCCTATGTCCGAGTCCGAACAGTATTTCACGGCGCTGAAGCTGCTGGGTATCGAGACTGTGCTCGTGCGCGTGCCCGGGGAGCCGCACGGCATCGCCCGGCGACCGAGTCACCATATGGCCAAAATCCTCTACATCGTGAACTGGTTCGATGAGCATCGGAAGAAGTGATCGCCCATCTCTCGGCTTCTGCGGGGCTCTCCGGAAGCGCCCAGTTCCGCTGCGTGAGCCCTCGAGGCCGAACTCACGAGGGAGAGAGGAGCGTCTCCCGAGGACCAAAAGGTCGTGTGACCTTCCCCATAGGAGGAGCGATATGGCGAAACGCGTAGGGATCCTTCTTCTCTTTTGGATTCTCGCAAGCACGGTTGCTATCGTCCCAGCGCAACCCCGTCTCACTCAAGAGGCGCGTCTGGAGGGATTGAACGATTATATCGTTCAGGCTATGCGCACATGGGAGGTCCCCGGGCTGGCCCTAGCTCTGGTCACGCGCGAACGTGTGCTGCTCGCTAAAGGGTACGGCGTGAAGCGGCTCGGTGATCCGGCACCGGTGACCGAGCACACGCTCTTCGCCATCGGGTCGGCCACGAAAGCCTTCACAGCCGCCACACTGGCGATGCTCGTGGACGAAGGGAAAGTGCGATGGGATGATCCGGTCCTGAAGTACTTGCCGGAATTCCAGCTCTGGGATCCGTATGTGGCCCGCGAGCTCACAATCCGCGATCTGCTCGCCCACCGGAGCGGATTAGAGCGCGCGGACTTGGCATGGTACGGCTCGACCTTCGAGCGCGCTGAGATTCTGCGCCGGGTGCGATCTCTCCCTCCACGTTGGAGTTTCCGCAGTCGCTTCGGATACCAGAACATCATGTACGTGGCAGCAGGTGAGATCGTGCGGGCCGTCACGGGGAAACCTTGGGAGGAGTTCGTGCGCGAACGCATCTTTCAGCCTCTGGGAATGTCTTCGACGACGGTGAGCGTGAAGACCCTGAGCGCTGCGTCGGATGTGGCGACGCCCCACGCCCGAATCGAGGGCGTCGTTCGCCCTGTCCCTTGGCGCAATATTGATCCTATGGCCCCTGCTGGGGCGATCAACTCGAACGTGTGGGAGATGGCTCGATGGATACAGCTCCAGTTGGGGGAGGGGGAATACCGCGGACAGCGCTTGTGGAGCGTCGAGGCAGCGCGCGAGATGCATGCTCCGCAGACAATCCTTCGCCGCGAGCCTCCCTATGCCGACCTCTTTCCCGAAGCCCACTTTCTGACCTATGGCCTCGGCTGGTTCCTTCATGACTACCGGGGACGAAAGATCGTCGAGCATGGGGGGAATATTGACGGGATGAGCGCCCTTGTCGCCCTCGTCCCGGAGGAGCAGTTCGGGTTCGTCATCCTCACGAACATGAACGGAACGTTACTCGTTCACGCGCTGAAGTACCGGATCCTGGACGCCTATTTCAATGCTCCTCCGCGAGACTGGAGCGCGGAGTTTTTGAAGACGGCTCAGAGGCTTCACGAGCAGCAGCAGGCGCTCTGGAAGAAGATCGAAGAAGCGCGCGTGAAGGGAACAGCTCCCTCCGTTCCCCAGGCGCGGTATGTGGGCATCTATGAGAACGAGGTCTATGGGGAGATCCACGTCGCGGAAGAGGACGGACGTTTGGTCCTCCACTTTGGACCAGCTCGTGTGGGCGACCTTGAACACTGGCACTATGACACGTTTCGGATCCGATGGCGTGATCCCATGTTGCCGCAAGCGTTCGTGACCTTCTCCCTTGATGCTGAGGGCGCCATCGAAAGAGTGAGCGTGCGCTTTTTCGGACTCCCCGAACCGGTCCCCTTTGCGCGTCGGCCGCGCGCAGCTGGAGGGTGACCGGGTGCGCCCCCGCGCGCAACAGTCTGACTATCGGAGGATCTTGCGAGATCTTGCAGGAAGTTTTAAAATCTCGCCGGTTTGAATGTGAATCAGGGCCAAGGAGGGATGGCGATGAAAATCTTCGGGCTCAGCTTCATGGTGTGTATATGTCTTAGCCTGTGGGCGCTCCCCGCTCGCAGTCAGACGGCGGCGACAGCTGCCGTGCAGGGGACAGTTGTTGACCAGCAGGGAGCTGTCGTCTCTGGGGCGGAGATCACTCTTGTGGATCTTGCGACGTCGGTCGCCCGCACGGTGAAGACGAATGAGAACGGGCAGTACATCTTCACGAGTGTGACTCCCGGTGTATACAAGATCACGGCTTCGGCACCGGGATTTCGGCAAGCCGTTGTGCCCGCTGTGAAGGTGGATGTTGCCAAGAGCTATACGGTCAACTTCACGCTCGAGGTGGGTGAGATCGCTGAGACGGTCGAGGTGACGGCGGGAGCCGGGGTCGAGCTGCAGACTTTGGATGCGACTGTGGGGAATGTCATCAAAGGAGAAGCGCTGTTGCGTCTGCCGAATCTCACGCGGAGCGCGGTCACGTTCTTCACTCTGCAACCGCTGACGATGCCTTATCGCGGAGTCGGCGTCAATGATAACGTCGGTGGTCAGGTGGCCGGTGCGCGCAGCGATCAATCCACGTTCAATCTCGACGGAGTAGACATCACCGACAATACCGTGGGGACGCATCCGGTGAAACCATCGGGCGTGGGCGTGGAGCCGATCATCCCGGTTCCGGCTGAGAGTATCGAGGAGTTCCGCGTGGGGACGACGAATCCGAACGCCACGTTTGGACGTTCCTCGGGAGGACAAATCACCTTTGTGACCAAGCGGGGGACGAACGAGTTTCACGGGTCGGCCTACTGGTACCATCAGAACGACAACCTCAATGCGAACACATGGACGCGGAATCGCACGGGTCAGAAGGATCCGGAATTGAAGGACAACCGTTTCGGTTTCTCCGCTGGAGGGCCGATCGTTCGAAATCGAACGTTCATCTTCGGGCACTATGAGGGGCGGCGTTTCCCGCGCTCTGAGGACATCTCTCGAATCGTCCCGACAGAAACATTGCGCGCGGGGATTCTGCGCTTCCGCGATGCCAGCGGCAATATCGTGAGCTACGATCTGCGGACGTCGCGGTTATGCGGGCCGGCGAATTCGGATCCGTGCGATCCGCGAGGCGTTGGCTTGAATCCGGTCGTGAAAGCGCTGTGGGATCGTCTTCCTCCTGGGAACGATCCGTCATTGGGGGACGGATTGAACACGATCGGATTCCGTTCCACGGCGGATGCATCCATCACGAGCGATTTCGCCGTCGTTCGTCTGGACCACCATTTCACGGACAATTGGCGCTTTGACGGGAGCTTCCGCTACAGCCGCCAGACGTCGAACTCGACGACGCAGCTGGATATCGGAGGCTTGCTCAAGGGGAACACCTTGGGCGTTCCCGCTTCGTTGGCCAAGGTCCCGGTACAACCGCGCTTTGTGGCTGCCGGCATAACGGGGCAGATCACTCCGCGGGTGGTGAATGAGTTCCGGTTTTCCTGGCAACGGAACTTCTGGTGGCTTCAGCGCGTCTCGCCGTTCCCGCAGGTTCCCGGGACGAACGTGGCTCTTCAGGTCGCCGGACATCCTGCTTTCGGAGGGCTGATCTCCGAGCCTATTGACGTGCACACGCAGGTGGCGCGTACGCAAGGTGTTAACGATCGCGTTCTGCAATTCGTGGATAACGCCACCTGGATCAAGGGCCGGCACACGCTCCAATTCGGTGGATCGTGGCGGCACCTGATGCTCTATCACCTGCGCGATGATAAGGTCGTGGGATCGTTGGCCGCACTCGTCGCAGAGCTAGACGTCGCCGGAGCGGTGACGATTCCTCCGACCAATCGTCCACCGAGCTGTACGGATACCGTTCGAACGAATTGCTTGCTGGCTGGCGATGTGACTCGATGGAACCGCCTCTACGCGGGCGCCTTGGGAATCGTGGATAACGTGGGCGTGATGATCGTACGCGATGGGAATCTGAATCCGCGCCCAATTGGCGCACCGCTTGAAGTGGATGCCACAATTAACGCCTACGAGTTCTACGTCAATGATGTGTGGCGGATTCGCCCTTCGCTCACACTGACGCTGGGAGCGAGCTATCAGTGGCAGACGCCTCCCGTTGAGAAGGACGGACGGCAGACTTTTCTCATTGATCAGGCGACAGGGCAAGTCCTCACGTCCACTCAGTACTTTGAGGCACGGCGGCGGGCGGCCTTTGCTGGAGAGATCTACAATCCCTCCATCGCCTTCCAGCCTATTCGCCAGTCCCCGCGTCGTCGCATCTTCGACGTGGACCGGACGAACTTCGGCCCTCGTTTGGCCGTGGCGTGGAACCCCTCGTTCACCAGCGGAGTCGCCGGGCGCTTGTTCGGAGAGCGGAAGATGGTCATCCGAGGCGGATATGGGATTCTCTACGACCGATTGAACACTGTCCAAACGATCGTCATCCCGCTTCTGGGAGTGGGATTCGCGCAGACGATCAATTGTCGGGGACCCCGTATTGGCGGCGTTTGCGCCAGCACAAGTGATCCTTCCAACGCCTTCCGTATTGGAATAGATGGACCAGCACCCATCCCCTCGATCCCTGCAGTGAAGCCGCCGGTCGTCCCGAGCGTCCCCTTTGGGGAGATTCTCTCCTTCCAGGTTGATCCGGACATCAAAGTCGGACGTTCGCATAGCGTTGACCTGACCATTCAGCGAGAGCTCCCCGGCAACCTGATTGTGGAGTTCGGCTACGCAGGTCGGCTCGGAAGGAATCTCAATCAGAATGTGCAACTGAGCGCCGTCCCGTACTTCATGCGGGATAAGGCGACGCTTCAGTCCTTCGCCCAGGCCTTCGATGCCGTAGCGGCCCAGTTGCGTGCTGGGGTGGCACCGGATCGGGTGACGCCGCAGCCGTGGTTCGAGAACGTGTTGGGGTCCGGGGGAACCGTCCGGGTGGCAACAGCTCGGACAGCGGCCTTCCGCGATGGATTGTTGAACGATCTCTGGACGTTCATCCAGACGTCGCTGCTTGTAGCCGGACAGCCGACGATCACCAACATGCAGGTTCTCGATCTCTGGATGCGCACCGATGGCGGGCGCTCCAACTACCACTCGTTCTTCCTCACCGTGCGCAAGGCCTTCGCGCGCAATCTCACCTTCGATGTGAACTACACGCTCTCAAAAGCGCTCGATCAGGCGGGGTTGATTCAGAACTTCATCGGCACATTCTCCTCCTCCTATAATCCGGACATTGACTACGGTCCGGCCTTCTTCGATCGCCGTCACGTCGTGAATGCGATCGGCCTCTATGAGCTGCCTTTTGGACGGGGGCAGCGTTGGAACACGGGCACGGCGTTCGATAAGGTCATCGGAGGATGGTACCTCTCAGGGATCTTCACCGCCAATAGCGGCCTTCCCCTCACGTTCGTGCAGAGCAATCAGGTCTGGGGCGGCGATCCGCTCAACTTCTCCGTAGGCGCCGGAGCTATTCCGCTGCGGAAGCCGGACTTTCCCAATCGGGTGCATCGGAACGTTGCGGGATCCGGAGGCATTGGCACAGCTGGTGATCCCAAGCGCGGTGGAACCGGCTTGAACCTCTTCGCCAATCCGGAGGCCGTGTTCAATAGCTTCCGCAAGATCCGCATCAGCGAGGATGGGCGTCAGGGACGCGGCGTCCTTCGAGGACAACCTCGCTGGAATCTCGACCTCTCCATTGGCAAGAAGACGACGATCACCGAGAGCATGCGCCTTGTCTTCACCTTCGATCTCCTGAACGCCTTCAATCGCCTGGAGCTGGCGGATCCCACGCTCAGCATGCTCGACCCGTCGTCGTTCGGCGTCCTCACGACACAGTTCAATACGCCTCGGTTCATTCAGTTCGGCTTCCGCATTGAGTGGTGAGCAAGCAGACGGGGGGCGAAGGCTCTTTCGGCCTTTCGCCTCCCGAGATCTCTATATGAGGCGGATATCTGGGCGCGGAGTGGGTGGAAGTGATACTGTTCTGCAGCCCACGACACAAATATCCTCTGATTCCCGGTTGCTTCCTGCTTTCCTCCACTGGCTCGTGTCGGTAGGGTGTCCGCGCCATTGACGACAATAGTCTGGATCCCTTTGCTTCTGTCCAGAACCGAGCAAGCACTCCTCACCCTACTGCCGGCCCGTCCTGTGTGAGATAGAGTGTCTTTGTGCCCACCCGCTCAGCTTCATACGCCCATAGCCCTTCGCGGATTGGCCTCGGATGACGCGAATCCTAGGGCGCGGTTGTTCTGAGCTCGCTCGGCGTAAGCGAACCCGGTTGAGATGGCTCAACCGCAGCGAAGCCCGCGTATGCGGGCGCCTGATATTAGCCTTGGGTGAGTACACGCGAACCCTAGGGCACAGCACAACCGGCCAAGCGGCCCTGCCGGTTGGGAGATGTCCGATACATCCACATCCAGAGGGATGACGCGCACACGCTCGACATCTCGGGAGGCTGACGACATTCACCCGCATCCGATGGGCCGCCCGCGGGCTCGGCTGAATGGGGAGGGGGACTCATGACAAGGGCGCGGTCGCGCCCACCCAGGGATTCGCTCTATTGATGGCAATGGGCGTGAAGATTCGGAACGTTCGAGCGAGTTCGTCGCGATAGGCGGCGATCTCCTCGTGCACACGGGCTTCGTCCCAGCCGAAACGGTCGCCCATGAGACGGACAGCAATCGGAGCGCAGCTCAGACCCAGGCATCGGCTCCATCCGATATCTGTGCGGCGAAGAAAGACATCAGCCAGGCGCACAGCGTGCTCGCGTTCAATTGCGTAGATGATCTGGGCGGCGATATCTGGGTGGTGGGGACAGAGACGTTTGCCGAGGATCCGCTCCTTCTGGACGAGCGCGAGTACTTCCATGCTTAAGCTTCCATACAGTTGTAGAAGGTGCGCGGCCGATTCTGCAGCCACGTTGAGGGCTTGCGCCGCTTCGATGAATTCTCGTGAGGAGAGAGGCGCTCCTCCGGGCAAGGATTCCGAAGGTCGAGGGCGCGCGCACTCCTTCCTCCGGAGCTTTCGGCAGGCGAGCGTCACGACCTCATGAGCGAGATGCCGATATGGGGTGATCTTCCCCCCGATGATGGAGAGTATCCCAGCGATTCCGTCCTCGCGCTCATGATCGCGAATGATGTGACGACGCGTGATCGCGCCTTCGGGCACGCCCGGCTGATAAGGGAGCGGGCGCACACCGGAATAGGCGTACCATATGTCCTCGCGTCGAAGGCGCGGGCCGAGCAGCCGGCGGGCTTCCGCAAGCAGATACGCAATCTCCTCATCGCCGGCGCGCGCCTGATCGGCGTCGTCTTCATGTCGGATATCCGTCGTGCCGATGAGCACACAGTCCCTCCAGGGCACGATGAAAAATGGGCGCCCGTCGGCGCGCGCCACTGCGTAGAGCGCATGGCGGAGCGACCAGGTGTTCGGGACGACGAGATGGCTGCCCCGCGTGCCTCCGATCAAACGGGGCAATGCGCGCGGGAGCACATGGCAGACGGCGTCCACCCATGGGCCGGCAGCGTTGATCACCAGATGCGCGCGGATCTGAATCTCCTCTCCGGTGATTCGATCCCGTACACGCGCGCCGCGCACGGCTCCACCTTCGACGAGGATCTCGATCACCTCGGCGTAATTGAAGACGTCGGCGCCGTGCTCTTCGGCCGCCCGAAGGTTCTCTATGACAAGGCGTTCGGGATAGCGGACCTGCGCGTCGAAGTAGAGGAAGGCAGCGCGCACGTCGTCTAGGACAAGTGCCGGCTCTCGCTCGCGCACTTCGGCCAGCGAGAGCGGCTTGTGAGCGGGCAGGCTCTTGCCCAGAGAGAGAAGGTCGTAGGCCATCAGTCCGAGCCGAACGCGGAGGGGATGATATGAGGCCTGACGAGGGATCAGGATGAGGAAGGGAAGAGGGCGAACCAGATGAGGCGCCAGGTGCAGCAGCGCCTCGCGTTCGCGCAGCGATTCGAAGACCAAGCCGAACTCCCCTTGCTCCAGATACCGCAATCCCCCGTGAATGAGCTTGGTCGAACGGCTCGTCGTCCCGCTGCCGAAATCGTGGCGTTCCAGGAGCACCGTCGCGAGTCCGCGCCGAGCGGCCGCGTAGGCGATTCCCGCTCCGTTAATCCCTCCGCCGATGATGAGGAGGTCGTAGGTTCGTTCGCTCAACCGATGCTTTCGACGTATCATCTCCGCAAGACTCTCTTCAGGAAGGTTCGGCGCGCCTCGCACCCGAGTCGCGCTCCACCCACGCGCGCGCCCGTTCTACGGCCCGCGTCCATCCGCGATAGAGCTCTTCGCGCTCGTCCGCCGACATCTGAGGCAGGAAGCGTCGCTCCATCGGCCACTGACGAGCGATTTGCTCTGGGCTCTTCCACATTCCGACAGCCAGGCCGGCCAGATAGGCCGCTCCAAGAGCTGTGGTTTCCGTGATCGCCGGTCGCACGACGGGTCGGCCGAGGAGATCAGCTTGAATCTGCAGCAGGAGATCATTTCGTGCCGCTCCGCCATCGGCGCGCAGTTCCTGAAGGGTGACCCCCGATGCGGCCTCCATCGCCTCGATGACATCGCGGACCTGAAAGGCAATGGCTTCGAGCGTCGCGCGCGCCAAATGGGCGCGCGTTGTGCTCCGCGTGATCCCGAGAATCGTCCCTCGCGCGTACATGTCCCAGTGGGGCGCGCCCAAGCCGACGAAAGCAGGAACGATGTAGACTCCTTCGCTCGAGGGCACCCTGCGCGCCAGCTCCTCCACTTCTTCAGCCGAGCGGATGATCCCCAGTCCGTCGCGCAGCCATTGCACGGCGGCCCCGGCGATGAAAATGCTCCCTTCGAGCGCGTAGCGCACGCCCTCGCGCAGTCCGAAGGCAATAGTCGTCAGCACGCCGTTTCGCGGAGGAACGGGGGTCTCGCCGGTCATCAAGAGCACGAAGCATCCCGTCCCGTAGGTGCTCTTCGCCATGCCAGGATAGATGCAGGCTTGGCCAAAGAGCGCTGCTTGTTGATCGCCCGCATCTCCGGCGATCGGGATCGGCGCTCCGAAGATCGTGCGTTCGGTCTCCCCGTAGACTTCGCTCGACGCGCGCACTTCGGGCAAGAGCTCGCGCGGAATGTCGAGCCGCTGCCGGAGCTCTTCATCCCAATCGCGCGCGTAGATGTTGTAGAGCAGCGTGCGGGAGGCGTTCGACGGATCGGTCACATGCGCGCGTCCTCCCGTGAGCTTCCAGATCAGCCACGTATCCACAGTTCCGAAACACAGCTCGCCGCGACGCGCGCGCTCGCGCGCTCCGGGCACGTGGTCGAGAATCCATCGAATCTTCGTTCCTGAAAAGTAGGCATCGAGCACCAGACCCGTGCGCTCCTGGACCACGCGATCGAATCCCTCTCGGCGTAACTCTTCACACAAGGGGGCCGTGCGCCGACACTGCCAGACAACGGCGTTGTAGATGGGCCGACCTGTCGCTCGCTCCCAGATGAGCGTCGTCTCGCGTTGGTTCGTGATCCCGAGAGCGGCGACTTCCTGCGGAGCGACTTTCGCTGCGCGCAGCGCCTGAAGAGCGGCCTCTCGCTGCGACTCCCATATCTCTTCGGGATCATGCTCGACCCATCCCGGTTGCGGATAGATTTGGCGGAACTCGCGCTGCGCGAAGCCGCGAATGTGTCCCTCGGCATCAAAGAGGATGGCGCGCGAGCTCGACGTCCCTTGATCCAGAGCGAGGATGTATCGCATAGAATCCCCCTGTGATGGCGTCGGTCACAGGCTCCTTTCCGATGACAGGGCATCCGGCTCTCCCAGATGGCGACGGATCACATCGGCCACGGTCGCGGCGGCTTCCTGCACGAGATCTTCCGAGTCGGCTTCGACCATCACGCGAGCGACGGGCTCCGTCCCCGAATATCGCACGATCACGCGTCCGCGCTCACCGAGTCGAGCTCGAGCCTCCGCCAGGACGCGGGCAAGTCCCGGGATCGTCTCAAGCGGTGGCTTCTCTCGCACGCGCACATTGACGATCCGCTGCGGGTAGCGCAAAAGTCCAGCGCGCAGTTCGGCCAGATCGCGTCCGGTCTCCCGCATCACGTTCAGGACGAAGAGAGCGGTGAGCAAGCCGTCTCCGGCTGGGCTGATCTCCGGCAGAATAATATGTCCCGAGGGCTCTCCCCCAAGCGACGCCTTCAGCGCGAGCAGTTGCTCGAGCACGTACCGATCCCCCACTTTCGTTCGCACGAGCGCGATCCCCCGTTGAGCGAGCGCGTGCTCCACGCCGAGATTCGTCATCTCCGTTCCGATGACCACGTTCCCCCGCAACCGTCCCTGCTCCTGAAGGTGCGCAGCGAGGATATAGAGCACGTCATCGCCATCGAAGATCTCTCCCGCTCGATTCACGAACACGACGCGATCGGCATCGCCATCCAGGGCCAAACCCACATCGCAGCAGCGCTCCAGGACCAAACGACGCACGGCTTCGGGATAGAGCGATCCGCATTCGTGATTGATATTGCGCCCATCGGGCGTGATGCCGATCGCTTCGACATGTGCGCCCAGCTCCTCAAGGAGCCGAGGGGCCAGCCGATAGGCCGCTCCATGCGCGCCGTCCACTCCCACGCGCCATCCGGTCAGCGGATGCTCTCCCGAAGGACCCATCGCGCGCTCGCGCAAGAAGTGAAGGTATTCGGCGGCGAACCGCTCCGCTTCCGGCGTCGGCAAGGGCTCTCGTTCCATTGGTTCGCTCGCCCCTCGATATCGAGGCTCGACGTCCACGGCATGGGCGATCGCTTCGATCTCCTGTTCCAGGATCGCTTCTTGCGCGTCGTCCAGTTTCATCCCGAGAGCGGAGAAGACCTTGATTCCGTTATCGCGATAGGGATTATGCGAAGCGGAGATGACGACGCCCGCGTCCAGCTCCGCGTGAGCGCGCACCAAATAGGCGATACCGGGCGTGGTGAAAACGCCGGCGCTTGTGATCTCACCTCCCGCCGCGCGCACGCCCGCGGCCAGGAGGCCTTCGATCCATGGGCCGGACTCCCGCGTGTCGCGCCCGATGAGGATGCGCGCCGCGCGGCCGAAGACGCGCACAAGGGCCATCCCGCAGGCGAAGATCGTGCGCGCATCCAAAGGATATTCGCCCGCGATTCCGCGAATGCCATCTGTTCCAAAGAGCTGACCCATTCTTCCCCCCGCGATGTGACGTCTGCCGATGAGTCGCGTCATCGGCCCCGGGCGAGAAATCGAATCCTCGCGCGCTCGGGCTCGCACCGCACTCCGCGTATGCGCGCTCCAGTCGGGAGACGCACAGCGAGAGCGACATCCTGCTCCTGTCGACGTGATGTGAGTTCGCGAACAGCGTCTTCCGGAATCGTCACAAGGATCTCGTGCTCTGAAAGCGCCTCCACGGTCGAACGCGGTCCCCGCACGAGGACGTCCACAAATCGGGGAGTGACCTCAAGGCCTCGAACGGATCGCCCGAGAGTGATGGGACGGCGCGGAAATCGCCGCTCGATTACTTCTTCGACGAAAATCGAGACCTTCGCTTTCTCAGGAATGACGTGTGCGGATTCGAGCCCGGTGAGATCGAGCGGCGCCATGACCGTGAGCGTAGAATTCACCCCCTCGAGCGCGATCGTGTGCGTCGGGATTTCCTCCAATCCGTTCACCAGCGCTTCCGGCCCCTGGACCCGAGCGCGCTCCGGCTCCACCGCATATCCCATTACGGCGTAGTTCACCGCGAGCGATCGCTCATCCAGGCGAGGGCGAATAGGTACGTCCCGCGCGATCACTCGTTGCAGCTCAATGGGGAGCGTGGGCGGATCAATGCGCAGAATCTCAATCCCCGCAGGTCGTCGCACTCCGCTCGCATCGAGCGCCACGACGTGTTGGCCCGGTGCGAGGTGACTCACGTCCACCGAGATCAAGAGGTCATCTGGTTCGAGGCGAGCGATCTGAGAGGCCGGTCCACGTACGCGGACATCCACGACCCGATAGGCCAGTCCCGTCACCAGCAGATCCGATCGTACCGTCTGAACCCGCACTGGGACATTATAGAGCGTCGCGTCGCGCAGCGCGTGCTCGGACGAGACAGCGAACCAGAGCAACAGCGCCAGGCCCACGGAGGCGAGCTTCAGCCAAAAGTTAGCAAGGATTATCCGTCGGAGCGCCTCGCCCAACGCACGCCTCACCTTCCGGTCTTGTCCCGATGCCTCCTCCATGGTTCCGCTCTCGCGCGATGCGTACTCTCTCACGCGCTCCGCTCGCGACGGCTCCACCGAGGCTCCACAAGCGACGTGCGGAGGAAATGGCGGAGTCGCGTCGCATCCAAGTGCCGATAGATGTGCCCTTCGGCGACGAAGGAGATGATCCCCGTCTCCTCGGAGACGACGATCGCGACCGCATCTGTATCTTCCGTGATGCCGATGGCTGCCCGATGGCGCGTGCCCAATTCTTTGGAAAGCTGCGGATTCAATGTGAGCGGCAGAAAGCAACTGGCGGCCACCAGGCGATCCCCGCGAATGATGACCGCACCGTCGTGCAGAGGAACGCGCGGATTGAAGATCGAGACGAGAAGATCGTACGAGACGCGCGCATCCAGGCGCACGCCCGTCTCGATGAAATTCTGCAAGCCGACGTTGCGCTCGAACACGATCAGTGCCCCGATGCGCTCAGCCGCGAGCGTCGTGACGGCCAGGATCACTTCTTCGAACAAGTGCTCATACTCGCCGCGTCGGAGTCCGCGCCCTCCGAAGGGGCGGGGCAGATACCGCCCGAATTGAATGAGCGCGGAGCGAATCTCGTTCTGGAAGATGACGATGATGGCGATGCCGATATAGAGCATGGCGTTCCGAAGCACGAACTCGAGCGTATGAAGCCGCGCCCACGTCGCCAGGAGATAAAAAGCGCCGAGCGCGAGAAGCCCGTAAACCATGTGGATGGCACGTGTGTCCTTGATCAACTTCAGGACGCCGTAGATGAGCAGCGCCACGAGCGCGATATCGGCCAGTTCGCGCCCGGTCAGATGCGCGACGGCATCCCAGAAGGTCTTCATCTCCGTGCCCATGTCGCGCGTGTGCTCCTATGAGAGGTTCCCGCACGTGGGTCACCTCGATGAGGAAAGGAGGAGAACCCGCTCTGCAAGTCCCCCCACGATCTCCCCCTCGCACGCGGGGGTCCCCGCGTCCTCCTTCAGATCGCGCGAGGTCCCCAGAGGGTTCCGATCACGCGTCCTCGACAATCTCAAGAACGACCGCTTCGACCTTCCCGGAGCGAATCCGGTAGGCGCGAAGGTCCAGCGCGGGCCGAAGTGAAATTATAAAATAGACGGCTTCCGGATAGTAAGCCCGCTCCACGTCTGTCGGTGAGGGAAAGGCGGCCGAGAAAGGGTGCGAGTGATAGATGCCGAGCAAGCTTTCTCCGCGAGCCCGCATCGCGCGAACGGCCGCGAGCACATCCCGCACATCGGCGAAGTATTCGACGGTCGGACGCTCAGCCACGTTGCGCAAGGGATAGACCGACCGGACGAGATCTCCATGTCCGGCCAAGAACCCGCAGCACTCATAAGGAGCGGCCGCACGCGCTTCGCGCTCGAGCCGCTCGGCAACCGCTCGCGTGATACGAATTCGCGTCACCGCTCCTAGGGAATCCCTTCCTCGGGCGTTCGGAAAAAGAGCACCTGATGCGTGCTATTCTCCAGCCCGATGGCGTCGCGAACGACACGGAGGAAGCGATCGCCATACCGCGCGAGGAAATAGAGGGCGTTCATCCTGCGCTCTTGCAAGGAGCCGTGAGGAGCGAGCGCGAGCACGAGACGCTGCGCATGTCGGAGGAGGGTGTTCTCTCGCCGGGCACACGCCTGAAGGTAGCGCTCGCGCAAGGTCTCCATCTGTCGGCGCATCATTTCCTCAGCTCGGTCGAGCGGCCGTTCCAGCGTGGGATCGGCCGCCCGCAGCAGTGGGCGCAGCCTCTGTAGAGCTTCGGTCACAGCACGATGCGCGTCCTCAAAGCGTTGAGCCTGATCCGCGTCGAGTGTGCGTTCGATGAGACGTCGAGAGACCGTGTCCGCTCCGGCGAAGAGATCCGTCAGCGCGAGACCGTACTTCTCCAGAAGGCGGGCTGCGCGAGGTTCGACAAGCGTCACCGAGAGGCGCGGGCACAGTCGCGGCATCGGCAGATCAAGCACCTCATACATCGGTCCCAACTGTGCGAAATACGCGATCTCGCTCGGTCCTCCCACATAGGTGAGCGTGGGAAGCAGCGCGTCTTGCACAATAGGGCGCAGCGCCACATTCGGGCTGAAGCGCGCGGGATCATCGGCGATCTCCCGCAGCAGATCGGTCATCGTGAAGGTCGTCCCCGTCGGACGGAGCACGAAGCGATCGCCGTCCCACAGAAGCGGGCACCGACGCCCCTGCTCCAAGCGGAAGAGGAACGCGCGGCCACGATCGGGATGAATCTGCGGGCGATACCCTTGTGCCTTCAGGTGCTCACTCCGCGCGCCGAATGCCTGGAGCAGGCGCGGCCACTCGCGCGCTGCTCGCTCCAGCACCCCTGCCGTCAGGCGTTTGATCCGCTCATCCGACGGATCCAGGAGGACGAGACCCATGTCCGCACTGAGGCGCGCCATCATGCGCGCAAAGGCTTCGACCAACGAAAAGCCCGGGACATACGCCGTCCGGAGCAGGGCTTCGATCTCGGGAAGGAACTCCGAATCCGGCAGCGCGCGAAGGAGCTCATCGAGGACCACGCCGATGCGCTCGTCGAGAGCAATCGCGCTGATCGGCCTTCCCTCCTCTTCCGGCGATATGGGATATCGCAGATTCACCCAGTGCCCATCGCGTCCGAGCACGCCGCAGTCGGTGGCTTCCGCCAGATCATGATCCTCGCTGTGAATCCAAAAGATCGGCACGGCTCGTATCCCCTGCGCGCGCAGGGATCGGGAGACGTGCAGAGCTGTCCACGCCTTATAGAGCGTCAAAAGCGGTCCCGTGAACAATCCCGCTTGCTGACCAGTGACGACAGCGACTGCCTCCGGCTCGGCCAGTTCTCGAATGTTCGCGAGCGCCGCTTCGCTCCCCCCCCATCGCATGTTTTGCTCGCGAAGGATGCGACACAACTCTTCTCGTCGGCGAACGCGCGCTGCGACCTGACGCGCGCTCTCGCGAAGTTCGGCAACGTCTTCTGTCGAGAGAGGGAGGAGCAGCCGTCCTCCTCGATAGACGTCAGCGAGCTTCTCGAACTCGGAGAGGAAATCGAGGAAGAGCGCGGGGAGGTTCGGAAGCTGCGCAAATGCGAGCCGTTCCAAGCGAACGCTCGCCGCCTCGGCGCTTATGCGCTCTCGCGGCACGTCGTTCACATTTGCGTGATTATATCCGGTGATCCCAAGGCGAGCAAACGAAGTAATCGGATTACGAGCATCCTCGCGATCTTCGGATCGCATGGGGATCCTACTGGGGACTGCCAAGCAACGAATACCACGCGGGACGGCGATCGGCGAAGAGATCGGTGAGCGCTGTGACGCGCTTATCGCATGCCTGCTGCGGCGCGATCTGGACGACGCCGACGTCCTCTCCCTCAGGTGGGGCTTCGCACAGGATGCTCCCATCAGGAGCGATGATCTGACTGCACCCGGTGAAGGTCACACGGAGTGATCCGCGCGTCTCTGTGCCCACGCGGTTAGCCAAGATCCAGAAGACGCGATTCTCCAGCGCGCGCACGCGCGTGGTGAGCTGTCCCACACCCGGCAGGATCAGATTCGAGGGATGGGCGATCACTTGCGCTCCCTGTAGCGCGAGTGTCCGCGCGGCTTCGGGGAAGAAGTGGTCGAAGCAGATGAGCAGGCCGACCTTCACTCCCTCGATCTCGAAGACTGGAAAGCCGAGGTCGCCCGGATCAAAGAGCCGTTTCTCCTCATGAAACAGGTGCATCTTGCGATACGTCCCGATCACGCCCTGTGGGCCGATGAGCGCGGCGCTGTTGTAGCAGCGATCGCCAGCGCGCTCGGCGAGGCCAAGGACGATGTAGGAGCCGCGCCGCTTCGCGCAGGCGTGCAAAAGCTCCACCGTTGGGCCGGGGATAGGTTCCGCCAGACGCCATACGTCCTCGCGACTCGCGAAGAGATATCCGGTTACGGCCAACTCCGGCAGGACGAGGAGATCCGCCTCCGCGTGTTCGAGAATGGCCGCAAGGCGTTCTCGATTCTTCTCCACGGCTCCGAGTTCCGGCGCGAATTGAGAGAAGGCGATACGCATGTTCCCCCCTGCAGGGATCGTCTGCGCACTAGCGGAGAGCGAGATGGGCGATCTGCCGCGCCAGACCGATGAGGCGCGCGCCTTCGAGATTCGACAGGAGCACGATGGCCAGCCGCTCTTCCGGTCGCAGATAGAGCAGTGTGCTCACGCGCGGTTGTCCGCCCGTATGAAAGATCTCGCGTCGGCCGCGTTCTTCGGCGAGACTCCACCCCAAGCCGTAAGATGTCTCGCGTCCATCGCGCGTCTTCTGAGGCGTCCACATCTGGGCGAGCGTCTCAGGACGAAGCAGCATTCCCTGCTGCAGAGCGAGAGCGAATCGCGCCAGATCGAGAACGGTCGCGCAGAGGCCACCTCCCGGGATCTTATTGCTCGTGTCCGCCAGTGGAGAATTCTGCAGCTCTCCCGCCGGTGTCCGCCGATATCCCTGCGCTCGATGCGGGATGATGGCGAAGACATTGTCATCGCGCGCGTGTTCCATTCCCGCAGGTTTGAAGATATTCTCCCGCACGTAGTCCATGTAGCTCATCCCCGAAGCTCCTTCGATCACGCATCCGAGCAGATTGTAGCCATAGGTCGTATAGGTGAAACGGGCTCCTGGCTCATGCTCGAGCGGGTCGTCTTTGAAGATCTCCAACGCGTCCACAATGCGCGTGTAGTGGCGCGTACTCGTGATCTCCTCGGGCCGCTTGTAATGGCGAATACCGCTCAGATGTGCGAGCAAATGGCGCGAGGTGATCGGCCAGGGCTTTTCGGGGAAGGCCGGACAATAGCGCTGAACGGGCGCGTCCAGATCGAGCCTCCCCCGCTCGACAAGCTGCATCGCCGCCACGGCCGTGATCGTCTTCGAGATGGATGCCAGACGATACACGGTTCGTTCGGTCGCCGGGACCGAATTCTCCAGATCTGCGAATCCGAATCCCTTCGCCCATTGCAGTCGGTTCCCAGTCACGAGTGCGACCGAGAGGCCGGGGATCCCCTGTCGCTCCATCTCCGCCTGAATGGCGCGCTCGATCTCGGCCACGCGTGCGGCGGGGAGTTGTCCCGACGAAAGATCATGGGAAGCGATCGGTGGTCGCTGCACGACCAGGAGCACTCCGACCGCGAGCACTCCGAGCACGCGCATCGGGGATATCCGTCTCATAGCCTCACTCCTGATGGCAACATTTCCACTCCGTCGTACTGAGGCGCGCGCCTCACACGAGGAAAGGGATGAACCGTTTCGTGCGCGCGGCATATTCGAGATAGGCTGCGCCGAACTCCTCCTCCGCCTGTCGCTCCTCTTGTCGCGCGAGCCAGACGTAGGCCGCCACGAGAATGGGCCAGAGCACCAGCGTCACCACCGACGGCCAGTGAATGAGCCATCCGAGCGTGAACAGCAGAATGCCCGTGTACTGCGGATGCCGCATGTAGCGGTAGAGACCCGTCGTCACCAAACCGCTCGCGCGGTGAATCTGCCGCCAGCCGATGGCGATGAGCGCCAGTCCGAGAAGGCTGAGCGCTGTCCCCACGGCTTCCGGATGCCACCTGCCGAAGGCCTGACGATAAGCGCGCGCCAGTCCGGGGATCTCCACAAGAGGCGAGAGGAGGAAGAGAACCAAGGGCCAGCCAAACATCTCCGTCATGAGCGCAATGACGAAGGCGACGAAAACCCCGCGCGATTTCCATACGTGCCGCGTCGGCCTCCGATACGGCAGCAGCGCGAGGAAGGCGAGCACGATCGCGATGTTGAGCACAATGAGGCCGGGGGTCCCGAACACCTGCCGCACCCAGCGCACGGTGACCGGCGGCCCAGGACGCACGATCTCGATCCCGTAAAGGATCACGAAGAGCCCGATCGCCATCCCCCCCAAGAGGGCTCTCACGGAAATACCCTGCGATGCCGATGTCCTCATACGTTACCTCCAGCGCATCCGAAGACGTGCATCCAGCGCCCATCGTCCCGGATCGCCGAGCACAAACAACACGGCGATCCCAAAGTACAACGCAGCGAGCTCGAATCGCCAATCCGTCGTGAGGTGCCGATAGATGGCCACGAGCATGACGATTGCGATCCCACTCGCCGCCAGTCGGGTCAAAAATCCCAGGGCCAGAAAGAGACCGCCGACGAACTCCGCCACCGCAGCCGCTAGAGCGAAGAACGTCGGGAAAGGGAAGCCCAGGCCGGCGACCACCTGCACAAAGTGCCACTCCTGGTCGTGCACAAGAAGGGCGTAGGCCGACTTCACCTTTCCCCAGCCGTGAAAAGCAGCGAGCATACCTCCGGCGAGAACGCGAACAAGCAGAAGTGCGACGTCGCTTCGATAGGCCATCGCTCATCCTCCTGAATTTTCGGGGTCACGGCTCCTCGTAAGGCGCTCTTCCACTGCCCGATGTACTCTCGTCCTCAAGCCTCGCGAGGGTCACTCCATCTCAAGCTCCAGCTCCACGCCGTGCCCTGTCCGCTCCGAATGCTGCTTGTGCCGACGCACGCGAAAGAGCGGGACGCTGACCAAATGCGTCGCCTCCTGCTGCCGATCCGGAAAGAGATGGATCGTCACCCTCCCCTCTCTTCGGCTCATCCGTTCCGCATCTTCGGGCGAGACGTACCCGATGAGCACCGGAGAGCCATCGCGCAGCTTGTGCATCTCGTAGCTCAGGAAGATCTTCTTCCGAAAGAGCGGAGCGTCCCACTGCCCTATGGCGCAGGTGAACCCATAGACGCCTTCCGGAAGCTGATCAATCCCCGTTCCCTCTTCATCCTCCGTGAGCGGTCGGACGCCATGCTCCTCCCGCAGCGCCAGGCGTTCCGGTTCCTCCATCACGATGCCTCCATCGAAAGAGAGATCCGCGCTGACCGACGGCTTCTCCCGTCGCCGACGCCACCAAGAGAAGATCCCGGCGATCGCTAGAACTCCTATGGGCGCCGCGGGAATCGCCGAGCGATCGTCTCCGACCAGACCGTTGAGACAGACAATGCACCAGGTAGTGATGTCTCCAAAAACCTTCATGAACGTGAGAGTCGAAAACGGGATCAACATGGCCGCCCCCTCCACGGCGAAGATCTCTCTGCGATCTGATCGCGCGCCCCACTTGATTCCGCTTCGCTCTCATCGGCGAACGACCCTGCGCGTGTGGCCTATACAGTGTAGCGAGCCACTTCTAGGAGAACAAGCGGATTCGTCCAGCTCGCGCGCTCGCTTCACCCTCGCTGCGCCTTCGGAGCATCCCAGGAGACACCGGACTTCTCCAGCGAGCCCTCGCCAAGACAACGAGCGCGTTCGACCGGTTCGGAGACGATTCGGTGTACCCGCTCGAGGAGCGGATCAATATCCTCCTTTCGCATCCCTGCGGTCTCGATCGTGTCGTGGATATAGACGGTGATCGTCGAGGGGTAGAGCATCCAACTCCCCGTTCGGTGAAATTCGAATGAGCCGACGATACTCATGGGAACGATCGGATAGCCCGTGTAGTGCGCCAGGACGAAGGCCCCTCGCTGAAACGGTCCGACGCGACCCGTGCGCGTCCGTGTGCCCTCGGCGAAGACGATAAGGCTGATGCCGTCGTCCAATGCCTGCTTGGCGCGCCTCAGCAGCCGGCGAAAGGCCACCGGATTGTTTGTATCCTTTGGCACCGGGATGTTGCCGAAGCGTTTCATCATCCACCCGTAGGCCGGGATCTTGAAGTGCGTCTCCAGCTCCAGCCCGCGCACAAACTGCGGAATGGCGGAATAGATCACGAACGCATCGAAGATGTTCACGTGGTTGCACACGAAGATGCTCGTGCGCGTGGGATCGAAACCCGGCGCGTATCGGACCTGGAAGCGAACACCTGCCAACCGCAGAACATTGCGGAAGAACCAGCGCTGCAGGCGATCGTTCTTGCGCGGATCCACGAACATTCCCAGAAGGACCAAGAACGTGCACACGGGAAAGAAGTGCAGGATGCTCACGATCCAGAGGATCGCGCTGCGAATCACGAGATAAAGGGTCCGAATCACGCGCTTCCAGTTTGTGCGCGCCCGCGTCTTCTCCAGAAGCGGTACGCGTTCGTACACCTTCAAGCGTTCGATCCACACGGTTCCACCTCTCCTCAGACCATCACGTCCACAGCGGCGGGCAAGACATCCAGCCGTTCGCACTGCACGCGCAAGACTTCGCCATCGATCATGATCGGGACCGGCTCCTCCAAGAAGAATTCGATCTGTCGAACGGCTCGCCGTTCGCAGAGCGGATGCGCAATGTGCGAGCCATCGAAGAGTCCTGGCAAATTGCGCACGAGGCCGAGTCGTCCGATTGGTCCCCAGCGCACGTACTCGATCAGGCCATCGCAAGGGTCGGCATGAGGGGCAATCAGCATCCGTCCGCCCGTGAATTTGCTGTTGGAGAAGGTGAGGAAGAGACATCGGCGCGCATCCGTCTCGGGCGCATCGTCTATGCGCACGGGGAACACGCGCCGCTTGAGCCGGAGCAAACACGCGAAGACGCCGAGCACGTATCCCAGCTCGCCGAGAGGCTTGAACCATCGGTTCGTCACCCTGGCCACGTCGGCCGGGAAGCCCAGGCTGAGGAGGTTGAGGAAGTAGAGGACGCCCTCGCGATGCACAAGTCTCAGCACGTCACAAGCGCGCGCACAATGGGAGCGCACGGCATCCAGGACGCGTTGAAGGCCGGTCTCGAACTCCGCTCGAGCCGCTTCCCCTGACAAAGGGGCTTCCGCACTGAGGAAGTCGCGGAGGAAAGAGTTTCCTGTTCCCAGCGGGAGAAGCGCCAAGCGAGGGCGCTCTCCTTCGCGCTCGGCATCCGGAAATAACCCGTTGAGGACCTCGAAGGTCGTCCCGTCTCCACCTACGACGAGGAACGACCGATACCCCTCTCGGTACGCCGCGCGCACGCGCGAGGAAGCATCCCCAGGCTGGCGCGTCCACACCACGTCCATCGGCAGACCGCTTGCGCGCAACCCCGCCAGGACGCGCTCCGCGCGCTTCCCGCACCGTCCTCCGCCCGCTGCCGGATTGACGACGGCGAGGAACCGATCTCGATCGGATGTCTTCGTCAGAACCATTGGACGTCAGAACGGCTCCGATGCGCGCGAATCTCCTCGGCCAGAACCGTTCGCTTGATCTTCAGCGAAGCCGTCCGAGGGAAATCGCGATCCCAGACGAGATATCCGTGAACGCGCTTGTACTCGGGCAGTTGCCGATTCCGCATGAGAACATCGCGGCACAGGGCCTCGGTGATCTCTTGCCCCGGATGCGGATGCAGGATCAACACAAGATGCTCATCGCCCAAGCGGCGCTCCGGCCAGAGGTAATTCGCCGCGAAGATGCACAACTCTTTCACAGCCAGCCCCTCGAAGAACGTCTCCACGTCCTCGGGATAAATGTTCTTCCCTCCTTCGGTCACGATCATGTTCTTCTTCCGTCCGACCAGGTGCAGATGCCCCGTCTCATCTCTCCAGCCGAGATCGCCCGTGAGGAGCCATCCATCTACGATCGTCTCAGCTGTCAGCTCGGGATCATCGAGGTATCCCGCCATCACATTCTTGCCGCGAACAGCGACTTCCCCGATCCCGTCAGCATCGGGATTGAGGATGCGCACCTCCACACCCGGCAATGGCTTGCCCACAGTATCGGCGCGAAAGGGGCGCAGGTCGTTCACTGTGACGGCCGTGCACGCTTCCGTCAGTCCGTAGCCATTGGCGACGGGGATGCCCAGGTCGTAGAAGAATTGAAGCGTGGAGGGTTCGGTGAAGGCTCCCCCGACGATGAGCATCTCCAGATGCCCCCCAAAAGCGCGATGCACTTCGGGAAAGAGGCGACGGCTGAGCCGAACGTTCGGACGTCGCCGAGTGAGCCAGCGATTGAGCCGCATGAGTGCGCCGAGCGCCAAGCGCTTCACCGGCGGCAAGGCCGCGAATCGCTCCCGCAAGCCCCGCTCAAGGTTCTTGAGGATCATGGGCACAAGGCTCATGTGCGTGATCTTGTATCGCACGAAGGCCTCGCGGATATATTCGGGCCGGAGTGTGCGCAGGTGCACGACCGTCGCTCCGCATACGAAGGGTCCGATGAAGCCGACCATGAAATCAATGGCGTGGTTCGTCGGCAGGATGCTCAGGTAGCGAACCTCGGGGGAGAAAGGATGGACCGCCGTGAGCGAACGGCACTGTTCGAGATAGTTTTCGTGGGTGAGGAGGCACCCTTTCGGACGTCCGCCCGTGCCCGAGGAGTAGACGATGCACGCGACGTCCTCGCGCCGGCGCGGAACAAACAGAGGCTCCCCCTCGCCGCGGAACTCCTCCCACCGCACAGCCTCGCCCAGATCAGCTTCCGGGGGGGCTTCCGTCACCAGTACCAGACGAAGAGGCAACTCGCCGAAGTCGGCCTCCTGTCGGAGCGCGCGCCAGAACGGAAACTCCGTGATGAGTACCGAGGCACGCGCATGGCGCAGGAGTGCCACCTGCTCCCGCGCGCTCAGCTTGTAATCGAGCGGGACGAGCACGCCGCCCACATAGAAGATGGCGTAGGCCGAGAGCAGCCACTTCGATTGATTGCTCATGATGATGGCCGCCCGCTCATCGGGAGCGAACCCTTGATCCTGAAGCGCGCGCGCAAGCGGCACTGCCCGCTCCTTGAATTGCCGATACGTCAGCCGACAGTTCTCCCGATCGCGGTCGGCTTCGATCACGCAGACATGATCTGCCCACCGCTCGAGGGCATCGCGGAGCGCTTCGCCTAGTGACGCGTATCGTTCCAGCTCCAGCATCACAACCTCGCGTGAATGCGCTCGGCCAGCGCGCGAAAGCTCGTCACCCCCTGCAGTTCGTAGTCCGGCAGCTCGATGCCGAAATGGTGTTCCAGACGCGTGAGCAGCTCCAGTGCCTGCAGGCTATCAATCCGCAGCTTCTCGAAGATATCGTCGTCGGGAGCGAGCTGCGCTTTCGGGATGCGAAAGTGAGTGGCCGTGAGATCAAGCAGCTCTTCGAGTGTTTGCTCCAGCGTGCGCGTCATCGCTTCTCCTCCGGTCGGTCTACGGTACGCTGGCCGGCTTCCCGCACATCTCGTGCGATCGCTTCATGCGTAGCGAACTGCACGCCCGGTCGCTGCCGCATGTGTTGAATCAGCCGTTCGAGTATGACGAGGCGCGATCGGTGTCCGATGATGTGCGGATGCAATGTGAGGATGAACATCGTTCCCCCCTCGTAGGCTTGATCGAATTCCGCGCGCCAGATGGAGAAGACCTCCTCCGGCGTCGTATAGGGCCGAACGGCGGATTGCCGACCCACCCCGAAATACGGGTAATCGTCGAGGATCCACTCAACCGCGACATTTGTGACCTGTTCATCGCTCGTCCTCCGTACGCCCCTTGACGGGATACCCCGTTCGAGATCTCGTACGATCCTTCGCTCGAAAGGCTCTCAGGGAGTTCCCATCAGCTCCACAGGTCGCTGCTGCTGCCTCCACTTCCGGAGGAACCGTCCGAAGACGCCATTCCACGGCGGGATCACAATCGAGACGGCACCGAACGCACGCGCTTGACACGCGAGGCGAATTATGGGCTTCGGCTCATCCGTCTCGATATATCCGAACTCTCGAAGGCGACGCCGCTCATACTCCTCCATCTCGGAGAGCTTCTCCGCGCCGCCGAGCACTCCGACCCAACAGGATCCACAGGAGCCAGATCGGCATTGCACAGGGATCGGCCCTTCATTGGGCACGCATCGCGGATCGCGCAAATGATACGGACGCTTGTCGTGAGCTGCCGCCGTCGTCAGATGCTGACGGTTGATCAGTTGAAATGTCGCCTCGGGATCGTTCTCGTCGAAAGTGATCGTCCACACCTTGTCCGGATATCGCCACCAATAGAAAAGGCGCTGGCGACCATCGCGAGCGCGGCGGGCGAGTACCTCTTCCGGCGTTCGCGCAGCGATCTTCGGATCGAGAGCGATCGCACCCGGAGCGGCTTCGAACGCTTCTCGTCCGACCTGCTGAAGTGTCATGAATGCAACGGCCGTGATCCCCACAAGCAGCGAGGGCTCAATGCGCCGCGCGTCCGCCACCATCTCGGCGACCGCACGGATGTGATCGGTCAGGCTCAGACTCTCGGGCGCGCTCATCCGGTGCATATAGGCGATCGTCGCGCGCTTCACGTCAGGCCAGTAGCGGTGCCCATACAAGAACCGGTGCGAGGTATCAATCTGATCTCTCAGCCGGTACTTCCCCTCGAGAAAGAGCTCGCGGGCCAGGGCGTCCGGATCCTCCGCCTCCTGCAATGCCCGGCACAGCGACAAGGGAAAGAAATGGAACCAAATGCGCGTGGCCGTCCGATCCACGTCGTGAATGTGCGGCGCGAGCTGCGCCAGGATGCGCCACCATGCGTCTTCGTCATGCTGATTCAAAAAAGCATCGAAGCCTCTGTTCTCGCTGGTTCCCATAGCCCCATTATCCCAAGCGAGAAGATGATCTCATAGGAGCCCCCTCGAGCCCCAGTCCCCTCCGCGGAGGGAGCTATTTTAGCAGGAAGTCGCCGTTGACTCAAAATTTCCACCTGGCGCGTCTTCGAGTCATGGCCGCATCGGCTCACCGTAGACCGAGCAGGTCACGGGCGTCATAATCGCAGATGAGCCCTTCCGGATCTTGACGCTCATAAGCCTCGCCATCCACCCAGACCTGAATCCGCCCGTTCTCGGCGACGCATACGATCCGATCCCGATGCACATACCGACCTGTAAGCTGCCCATATTCGTTGAAGATCCATCCCGGAATCAGATGTTGAATCGATCGAAAATCAATGATCATCCCGTCTCCCCCTGTGCCTTCCTGTGGAATTTCGGTGTTGAAAGGAGTTCCCTTCGTCGCCATGCGCACCGGCCAAGTGTAGACAGAGGGGCGCGGGTTTGGCTAGGGGGCGCGCACCGGTGAAACGGGACCCCTTATCCCATCTTTTACTCTTTGTCAAACTTTGCTATACTGTGGGCCGGTCCGAAAGGGGCATGATCGGGGGAGTCGAAAGCGGAGGAGTGGGGTCTCGTGTATGCCGGATGAGCATAAGGCGTATGCGGCAGGCGTTCCGGTGTCTGGGATCTTCTGGCGCGTGGAAGGGAGTCTGCTGAACCTGAGCGCCGTGCGCCCGATCGCCTTTTTCACATGGAATGCGCAGAGCTTCTCGGAGCGGTGGATGCGGCGCTTAGGGGTAGCGCTCTCGGCCCTGATCCGCCCGGCTCTCTATGCGGCGGATCGTGTCCTGGCGACGCGCGTCTTACATGCGCTCTTGCGCGGCATCAGTCGGGATCGCCTCGATCTGCTCGGGGAGGAGTACTTCCACTATGTCCTCAAGCCGCGATTAAATCCGGAGGCGGTCGCGCGTCTTCGCCAGATCGCAGAGCGCGAAGGGCTGGTCATCTTAGTGAGCCAAGCGCTGGATCACGTATTACGCCCTCTGGCGCACCACCTCGGCGTCGCGTATATCGTTGCTAACCGATTGGAATTTCGAGACGGCTTGGCGACGGGACGACTTCTGGATCCGGTGATCCGTCCGCGCGGAGGATTGGCGCGGTTGCTGCCTCTGAAGCCCGATGGGCGCATCACGCGCGAGGAACTGGCGCGCGATCTCGGGCTCGCGCCTGAGGTGATCCAACAGGCGATCGTTCCCGCCCGTCGAGAAATGGAGACTCCTGCAGCGGCCTCGCGTATCGTCCTCTTTCAGAAGCCGAAGAGGCCCGAGCGCCTCTCGGTTCGCGAGACGCTTGCCGGGCGGCATATTTTGCTCATCGGCGGAACGGGGTTCATCGGGAAAGTTTGGCTGGCCAAGGTCTTGAAGGATCTTCCTGAGATCGGGCGCCTGTATCTTCTCATCCGTCCGCATCGGACGACGTCGGCCGAGCGTCGCTTCGACGCCTTACTGGAAGAGTCCCCAGTTTTCGAGCCCTTGCAAGAGCGGTATGGGAGCAACTTCCGACACTATGTGCGTGAGCGGGTCGAGGTCATTGCTGGGGACATCACTCAGCCGGATCTTGGGATGGCTCCCGAGACGCGCGCGCGCCTTCAGCAGACGCTCGATCTTGTGATCAACAGCTCGGGATTGACCGACTTCAACCCTGATCTCCGCGATGCGCTGGCGATCAATGTGGATGGAACGCTCCACGTGCTCGACTTCCTGAGGGGGTGCCGGCGAGCGGCGCTTTTGCATCTCTCAACGTGTTACGTCGTCGGATATCGCGATGGGTATATTCCGGAACTCCCCGTGGTGAATTACACCCCTCGAGGAGCGGCCGATTTCGATGCCGAACGAGAGCGGCAAGCGCTCCACGCGCTCGTGCGCGAGATCGAAGCGCGCTCTCTGAGCCCGGAGATCACTGAGGAGCTGCGGCGGCACGCTCTGGAGAAAGCGCAGGAAGCGCACTCGACGAATCCCTCTGGCTTGGAGGAGCGACTCCGCCGATATCGGTGGCGGTGGATTCGCAATCAGTTGATAGAAGCTGGAATGCGTCGAGCGCAGCAGTGGGGATGGCCGAACACCTATACCTTCACCAAGAGCCTTGGCGAATCGCTGCTGTTCGCCCTCGGCGCTGATCTCCCCATCGCCGTCGTGCGTCCCTCGATCGTCGAGAGCTCGCTCAGGGAGCCATTTCGAGGGTGGAACGAGGGGGTGAACACCTCGGCGCCCATCTCTTACCTGCTGGGGACGTACTTCCGACAACTCCCCTCCAATCAGTGGAAGCATTTGGACATCATCCCCGTGGATCTCGTCGTGCGCGGGATGATCTTGATCGCTGCGGCCCTCTGCCGACGGTGTCACGAACGCGTGTATCACCTGGCGACGTCTCTGCGCAACCCGTGCAACATGCGCCGCTCGATCGAGCTGACGGGTCTGGCCCATCGCAAGTTCTATCGGGCGCAGAAGGAGTTGGAGTATCGGCTGCGCGCGTTCTTCGATCCCATTCCCGTCTCCAAGGAACGGTACCAGCGGCTCTCGGTCCCGAGCCAGAAGGCGCTCGTGCGAACGCTCGGACGGCTCAGCGCGCCCCTGCCCTTCGTCTATCCCTCGCTCGTGCGCAAGGAGCGGGATCTGGATCGCGTCGAGAAGCTCATCGAGCTCTACGAGCCGTTCATCCTTCATAACGAGCACGTCTTCGAAGCGAATCACATCGAGCTGCTTCAGGCTGCTCTCCCACCGGAGGAGCGCCAGACGTTCGGATACGACGTCACCGAGATCGACTGGTGGGAGTATTGGATCAACATTCACATCCCGGCTCTCCGCCGATGGTCCTACCCGCTGATCGAAGGACGTCCTCTTGGGGAGCCATCGCGGCAGACCTCGCGCTCATGGACGGCATCGAGCATGGGAGCGGCGGCCGGACCTTCAGGAGATTGAGTGACCGGACGACGATGGCGATCACGATCACGGGAGCGACGGGATACATCGGGGCCCACGTCACGGCGCTTCTGTTGGAGCGATACGCGGAGCCGCTGAACCTGCTGGTGCGGGCGAGAAGCCCAGAGGATGCCGCTCGGCGTCTTTGGCAGGCGCTTCAGCTCCATCTGGAGTTCCCGGTCTTCTATGAGCATCTTCGGACGCGCGTGACGCTCTATCTGGGCGACCTCACTGAACCTCGGTTCGGGCTCTCGGAAGCCGAATACCGGCGGCTTGTACGCACGACGGACGCGATCATCCATTGCGCCGCCTCGCTCAATCGGCGATCCGAACGCAGTTGCCTGAATGTCAATCTCCGAGGCACGCTCGAAGTCCTCAAGCTCGCCCTGGCCGCCCGTGACGATCACGGCGTGCGCCGCTTCAGTCATGTGAGCACGGTAGCCGTCGCCGGCCATCGTCAGAACGAGATCGTGCGCGAGGATGAGGCTATTGACTGGAATCGCCCGGATTACGATCCCTATGCGCGCACGAAGAAGTTCTGCGAGCACATGATCCGAGAGCTGCTGCCCGATGTCCCCTTCACGATCTTTCGCCCGAGCATCGTGCTCGGCGATAGCCGCTACGGAGCGACGACGCAGTTCGATATGGTGCGCGCCTTCGTCTTCCTGGCGAGCCTTCCCGTTCTCCCCTTCCGGCCGGAGGATCGCGTGGACATCGTACCGGTGGATTTCGTCGCCGAGGCCATCGTTGCGCTGCATCAGAAGGAGCGGCCCAAGTACGATACGTATCATCTCTCGGCCGGCGCAGGTTCGCAGACCTTCCGCCAACTGACCGATGCGCTGGCCCGCGCCCGACGGAGGCCGAGGCCGCTCTATCTGCCCATGTTGGAGCGCCCGTTTACAGCCCTGGTGAGCTGGCTCGCAGAGTGGCGTCGAACGCGGATCGGATACGTGGCATCTCTGCTCAAAGTCTTCATGCCCTACTTGGTCTGGAACACGGTCTTCGATAACACGCGCGTTGTGGAAGAGCTGGGGCGCACCCCTCCGCCGTTCTCCGAGTATTGTTACCCCCTCTATGTCTTCAGCACGACACATCGCTTCACCTATCCCTACACGGAGTGGCCGGAAGGCGTCGCCGTAGAAGATAGGAGCACCTCCGTACCTCATCTTCAGGAGAGCCCACTATGATGGATCTCCTCCTCGAACTCTGGGTAGGTGCGACGATCGAATGGTTCAAGCTACAGTGGATTCTCGGGGTAGGGGACCGATGGCGGCCCGGACGGGAACTCAGGCTTCTGCTGGCCGGATACAACGGCGCGCGAAATACCGGAGCCGATGTGCGCGTCGAGGAGATGGTGCGACAGATTCGCCATATTCTCCGAGGAGCGCCCGTCAGCCTGAGCGTCCTCACGCAGAACTTCGAGCTGACGCGCGGCTACTTCCAAGGGGCTCGACAGGTCAAGCTGCCTGATGTCTTCCCTCCCATGCTCGCGCGCGAAGTCCCCACCTACGATGGCGTCATCGCGTGCGAGGGGTCCATGTTCAAGAGCAAATTCGCCAACGCGCTCACGACGATGATGGTCGGCGCGCTCGGTATTGCCGCCGCGCGCAATCGCCTCTCGATCGGCTACGGAGCAGAGGCCGGAGAGATGGATCCGTTTCTGGCGCGCCTGGTCCGCCGCTATTGCCGACATTCGCTCATCATCACCCGAAACGAGGAGTCGCGCGAGATCCTGAACCGATTGGGCATCCCGACGGAGCTCGGCACGGATACGGCATGGACGTTCGAGCCGCTCGGCCCGGAATATGGACGCGCCGTGTTGCGCGAGGCCGGATGGGACGAACGACGCCCGGTGCTTATCGTTTGCCCGATCAATCCCTATTGGTGGCCGGTGAAGCCCTCGCTCTGGAAGTATGCGCTTCACGCCCTCACAGGAGCCTATCGGGAGAGTCACTATCGCACGATCTATTTCCATCGGTGGGGGCCGGACGTCGTCGTCCGATACGAGCGCTATCTGACGGCCTTGGCCCGAGCCATTCGGGCGTTTCGAGAACGAAGCGGCGTCTTTCCCATCTTGGTCGCTATGGAGATGCTCGATCGCAATGCCTGCCGTCGCCTCTCCGAACATTTGGGAGGTGTCCCTGTCTTCACCTCCGATCGGTACGATATGTATCAACTGGTGAGCATTCTCCGATGCGGTCATCTGATGGTCTCCTCGCGCTACCATGGGATCGTGTGTAGCATGCCCGCCGGCGTCGTCTCGGCCGGTGTCACCATGGATGAACGGATCCGGAATCTCATGCACGAGCGCGGTCACGCTCATCTGCTTTTGAGCGTGGATGATCCGGATTTGGAGGAGCGGTTGCTTGAGGTCCTCACCACGCTTCAAAAGGAGCAGGAAGCTATCCGCGAGGACATCTGGCGAACGGTCGTCCGTCAGCTCAAGCTCATGGCGCGCATGGGCGTTCATTTTGAGGAGTATTTGCATCGGTGCTATCCGGAATTCCCCCTCCGTCGGGGGATTCTCTCTTGGGAGGAGTACCTGCCTCCGCTCAGCCCCACGTTGCGCCGATTGCTCGAGGAGTATGAGACCGGAGACTCTCTGACGGAGAGCCAGCCATCGGCACGGCCGCCTGCGTGAGAGGCGGGTGTGCTCGAAGGCCGGTGGCCGTGATCGTGGGAGGGAAAAGCGGTGAATTTCCTTGAGCGTATCTTTCGTCACCTGAGGGAGGCTGCGGATCAACCCGTTCTTCAAGAGGTCCGCTCGGAAGGCATCCTCTCGGTGACCGGAGCTGAGCTTCTCGCCCTGATTCGCACAGCGCGCGCCTACCTGCGGCGTCAGGGTGTGCAGCCCGGCGATCGGTGCGCCCTTTTAGCGCCCAACAGCATTCGCTGGGTTGCGCTCGATCTCGCCCTCATGGCCGAAGGGATCATGGTCGTCCCGCTGTACGTCCGTCAGACGCCGACCGAGCTCGTCCATATCATGCGGGATTGCTCGCCCGCACTCCTTTTTTGCGAGGACGAAGAGCTTCGGGAGCGCGTGCGCGTCCTCTGGCCGGAAGCTCCCCCGATGCCTTCGTGGGAGGAGATCTTCGCTCCCGATCCCCTCAGCAGCTCAATCCCTGATGTGCCGATTGCCCGCGCGGATTCGGACCCGGTGACGATCATCTACACGTCAGGGACGTCGGGCGATCCTAAGGGTGTCGTCCTGACCGTCGGCAACGTCACCTTCATGTTGCCTCACACGCACGAACGGCTCGATCGGCTCATGGGGAGACGGCGCGAGCGCGAACGCGTCTTTCACTATCTGCCCTTTTGCTTCGCCGGCTCGTGGATTCTCCTGCTGACATGCCTGTCGCGGCCGAGCGTACTGGCGCTCTCGACCGATCTCACACGACTCCAAGAGGAGATGCAGCGGGTTCGCCCCCATTATTTCCTGAACGTTCCGATTCTGCTCGAGCGAATGCGCGCCGGAATCGAAGAGCAGATCACACGCAGAGGTCGCCTCGTGAGCGCGCTTTTTAAGCGGGGGGAAGCCGCGTGGCTCCGCCATGTCGAGGGCCGAGCCTCCTTGAGGGATCACCTCTGGATGGCACTTGCTCGCCCGCTCTTTCGCGCGATCCGCGCGCGGCTTGGTCCGCAGCTTGTGGCTCTCATCTGCGGGTCGGCGCCGCTGCGACGGGAGACGCAACTCTTCTTCCTGATGCTGGGTCTTCCCGTCCTCCAAGTCTATGGCCTCACTGAGACAACGGCGATTTGCACGATGGATGATCCGCACGACTTCACGCCCGGACGGGTCGGTCGCGCGATCTCAGGTATCGAGATGACCCTATCCGACACGGGCGAGATCCTCGTGCGCGGCCCCAATGTCTTCCCCGGCTATTGGAATCGGCCCGAAGCCACCGCCCAGGTATTCCGCGAGGGATGGTTCTGCACGGGAGATCACGGCGAGGTGGACGAGCGGGGAAATTGGAGCATCCTCGGGCGGGTGAAGCATCTGATCGTCCTCAGCTCCGGCCACAACGTTCCCCCTGAGCCTCTCGAAGACAAGCTGCTTCATGCTCTGCCCGCCGCCCAACATGTCGTGCTTGTCGGACATGGACGACCGTATCTGGCGGCGTTGATCACCGGAGCGGTCACGGCGGAGCAGGTCGAAGCCGTCCTGGAATCGCTCAATGCGGAGCTTCCACATTATCAGCGCATTCGAGCATATGCGCTTCTCCCCGAACCATTCACCGTCGAGAATGGACTGCTGACGGCCAACGGCAAGCTCAGACGGGAAGCGATCCTCGCCCGCTTTCATGCAGAGATCGAGCGCCTCTATGCGAAGACCTGAGATGGGCAATACGCACTTCGGGATTTCCGCGTGCGGACCCTTCCTGGAGAAGGAACACTCCGAGTGCCGAAGCGAGGTCCTTCACATCGCGTGAGAACCTCCCGAGCTCACGCCGATGGCGATTCCCCAGAGGGGCTGCTCGGCTTATCCTCCAGTTTCTTCACTTCGGCGGTACCCTCTTTGAACGCACGGATGCTTTGTCCGAGGCTACGAGCCAGTTCCGGCAGCCGCTTCGCCCCAAAGAGGAGAACCAAAATGAAGAGGATGATGAGCAGTTCCGGCAGCCCCAAATTTCCGAAGACGAAGGCCAGTCTCATACCCTCTCTCCTGCTTAGCGCTGCGTTTCTATCTTACCTTTCGGGGGGACGAGCCGTCAATTGGTGCGAGTGCTCGTTGGGGTGACCGCCCCTTGACAATGGAAAATAATTTTCACATAATACTACCTCACGTTTCGAAAACTTTGCAGAAAGGAGGACGAAACTATGGCGAAGTCGTTGCAGGGAACAAAGAGCTTTGAGAATCTCAAGCATGCGTTCGCCGGCGAGTCGCAGGCGAATCGCCGGTATCTGTATTTCGCCCGCATCGCGGATATCGAGGGATATCCGGAGATCGGCGGGCTCTTCCGGGATACGGCTGAGGCCGAGACCGGTCATGCTTTCGGGCACCTCGACTTCTTGAAGGAGGTCGGGGATCCGGTGACGGGGGTGCCTTTCGGCAAGACCGAGCAGAATCTGAAGTCGGCCATCGAGGGCGAAACCTACGAGTACACGGAGATGTATCCCGGATTCGCGCGCACAGCGCGCGAGGAAGGGTTTGAGGAGCTCGCCGAGTGGTTCGAGACGCTGGCTCGCGCCGAGAAGTCCCATGCGGCGCGCTTCACTAAGGGCTTGCAGCAGATCGCGGGCAAGGAGCCGGCAGAATCGCTCGCCTGAGCGGCGGGGAAGCCCCCGATCCCTCATGGAGCGGTCGGGGGCTTTCGCCGAGTCTCCCGTGGATCGTATTTTCATCGAGACCACTATCAGAGTGGTCCGCGTCCGCGCGAGGGAGGGATATGAGGTTCGACGTGAGATCTCCGGAGTTCTGGGATCGAGAGGCGCTCGAGGCGGAGATGCATCGCGTCTTCGACATCTGCCACGGCTGTCGGCGATGTTTCAACCTCTGCCCGTCGTTCAATGTCCTCTTCGAGCTGATCGACGCCAAAGGGGAAGACGTCGCGAACCTCACGCGAGCGGACTTCACGCGCATCGTTGACCTCTGCTATCAATGCAAGCTCTGCTTCAACCACTGTCCCTACACGCCGCCGCATCGGTGGGAGATTGATTTCCCTCGGCTCATGCTGCGGGCGAAGGCCGTCGCGGCGAGAGAGCGGGGGATCACTCGTCAGGATCGCTTCCTGGGGCGCACAGAAGAGCTGGGGCGTTGGGGAAGCCGATGGGCGCCGCTCGCGAATGCGGTCATGCGCCTGCGACCTTTCCGCGTGCTCATGGAGACGGTGGTGGGTATTCATCGGGATCGGAACCTGCCGGCATATCATCGCGAGACGTTTCTCGAGTGGTTCCGCGCCTACGAGCGGCGGCGAAGTGGCGCGCGTCCGGGGAACGGGCGAGTTGCGCTTTTCTACACATGCTATGTCAATGTCCACGATCCGGATGTCGGTCGGGCAGCTGTGCGCGTTCTCGAACACAACGGGGTGGACATCATCGTTCCGGCGCAGCGGTGTTGTGGGATGCCCTTCCTGGACGGTGGAGACATGGAGTCGGCGCTCGCTCATGCTCGGGAGAACGTGAAGACGCTCGCTGATGTAGTCCGCGCCGGATACGACGTGGTGATCCCGGGACCGACCTGCAGCTACATGCTGAAGCAGGAGTATCCTGTCCTTCTCGACGGGGAGGAAGCGCGTCGCGTCGCGGAACGGAGTTTCGATCTGTGCGAATATCTCATGAAGTTGCACAGCGAGGGACGGCTCAACACCGCTCTTCGGACGATCCCCCAGCGGATTGCGTATCATCTCCCCTGTCATCTCCGCGCCCAAAACATCGGCTACAAGTCGCGGGATCTTCTGCAGCTGATTCCCGGGACGCATGTTCAGGTGATCGAGCGCTGCGCGGGGATTGATGGGACCTGGGGCCTCAAGCGGGAATATTATCCCCTCTCGCTTCAGATCGCCCGCAAGCTCTTTCAAGAGGTCGAGCAGGAGCGCCCCGATCTCGTCGTCTCCGATTGCCCGCTGGCGGGCTTGCAGATCGCGCACGGGACAGGCAAGCGACCTGTTCACCCCGTTCAGGTTCTGGCGCGGGCCTACGGAGTGGAGGAGGAAGGATGAGGAAGATCACGCGAGAGGATGTTCGCGACATCGCCGAATATGAGAAGATCCGCGAAGACTTTCGGCGCACGATCATCGAATTGAAGAAGCGGCGCCGCGTCTCGGTGGGCGATATCGTGACGCTCGTCTTCGAGAATCGGGAGACGGTACTCTTTCAGATTCAGGAGATGATGCGCGCCGAGCGCATCGTCCATGAGGAGAAGATCCAGCAGGAGATCGAGATCTATAACGAGTTGATTCCCGAGGACGACGAGCTGAGCGCGACCATGCTCATCGAGATTGACGATCTGGACCGGCTGCGGCAGATGTTGCCGAAGCTCATCGGCATCGAGGAGCAGGTCTGGTTGCGCATCGGCGATCGGTATGCGATTCATGCGCGCTACGAGTCTGGCCGCAGCAAGGAGGATCGAACGAGTACGGTCCATTACGTTCGATTCCGATTGAGTCCTGAGGAGATCCGGGCCTTCAAGGACGAATCGCAACCGGCTGTGCTCGCCATCACGCATGAGAATTATCGAGCGGAAGCGCTGATCCCGCTCGAGATCCGGCGCAGCTTAGCCGAGGACCTGATCCTCGGCTGAGGGGTTGGGGGGAGAGGGAGGGGTCTATGAAACCGAACATCGGACTCACGGAGAAGCAGCGTAGCGGCGTTGTGGAGATCCTCAATACGCTCCTGGCCGATGAATTCGTCCTCTATGCGAAGACGCGGAACTATCACTGGAACGTGACAGGGCTTCAATTCCCCGAGCTGCACGCGTTTTTTCAGAAGCAGTACGAAGCGCTGAACGATATCGTGGATGAGGTCGCCGAGCGCGTGCGCGCATTGGGAGGCTGGCCTCTGGGGACATTGGGGGAATTTCTCAAGCGGACGCGGCTCAAGGAGCATCCGGGCAAGTACCCCGATGCGCGCGCAATGCTCGCCCATCTGCTCGAGGATCATGAGACGATCATCCGGCATCTGCGGACGGATTTGGAGACGTGCGCGGAGAAATATGGCGACATGGGGACGAACGATTTCCTGACCGAGCTTCTCGAGCGGCACGAGAAGATGGCGTGGATGCTCCGCGCATCCCTCGAAGAGGGATAGGTCGGGCGAGCGCGTGGCTTCTTTGAGGGTTTCGGATGAATCCGTGAGGCGCTGCAGGCGAAAGCCATCTGTCCTCCGAGCGTGTCAGCGTGGCGCGAGGATCGGACTACTGCTGGCGCTGAGTTTCGGTTGGCCTCATCTTGTATGGGGGCAGCGAGGCTCGGGCTTTCGAGCGCTCTCCGGATATGTCGTGGACGAGCAGTTCTCGGCATTGCGGCGCGAGCCTACGCTGAGGGGACGCATTCTTCACCGGTTACGCGTGGGTCGGCGAGTCGCCGTCTTGAACGAGCGGCGTCAGGCCGAGGGCGCGGTATTTTATCGTGTGGCTGTGACGCGGCGCACCCGCGGTTGGATTCACGAGCGCGCGATCGTCATGCCCGCGCGCCGGAACGATGATCGCCATCTCCTCGATCTGATCGAACGCGCTGCGGGATTTCGCCGCCTGCAACTCGCCTGGATCCTCATTGCGCATTTCGAACGTTCTCCGCTTCGTCCGCGAGCTCTCCTGATCCTCGCCGAAGAAGCGGAACGCGCGGCTCAGGAGCTGACAGCTCAGCTCCGGCGAAAGTTTCGCGATCTCGACGCGACTCCCGCGCTCCGGCGCCAGCTCTATCTCAACGATGCGAGCCTCGATCGGTACAATCGCGTGGGGATCACCTTCGAGTATGAGGAGAGCGCGGATCGCCTCCGCTATGATGGATGGGCCTATCGCGAACTTCTCGCGCGACACCCGCAGAGCGCGGAAGCGATCGTTGCGCGAGAGCGCCTGTGGCCGTAGCGCCCATTGCCCCCTGCCGGGATTCCTGCTATCTTTCGCCACGCGCGATGCATCATGACGGCAAAGGAGGATGCGTACTATGCCATCGGGAATCTGCCCGGAGTGCGATGGCGAGGTACACGTCTCGCCGGACACTGAGATCGGGGATTTCGTGACATGTCCGGAGTGCGATGCGGAGCTGGAGGTGATTGAGGTGGATCCCTTGGAGTTTGAGGTGGCATCGGAGCCGGGGGAGGATTTCCTGGAGGAGGACGAGGAGGAATGGTGAGCGCTCACTCCTGGGGAGCGTAGTATCCGCGACGGCTCTGCCGCACGATGAGACCCGGACGACGGACCGTCACCGTGATCTGGTGAAATCGCCCATCTTGCCGGTGTTCCACAGGAGGATAGTACGCGAGCGTATAGCTGGCGCGAATCTCCTCGGCGATCGCTCGGAAAACAGGGGTGAAGTCTCGCTCTTCGGCGGAGAAATCGCGTCCCCCTGTCTGCCGCACGATCCCCGAGGCATCCAGCAACGTGGGAACGCGCCGCCGACCCGTGACCGAGAGGATATAGGACGGGAGCGTGACCGAATAGATCGTCACGTCGGCAGCATTCGCCCGTCGGATCACCTCGGTATGGCTGATCGTGCTCGTGTAGTCGAAGCCATCGGTGATCACGATGATGACGCGACGAATGGGTCGCCCGTTGCGCTGTCGCGGCGCCTCGCGGCTCAGCAAGGTGATGGCGCGATCCAGTGCATCGTAGAGGCGCGTCCGTCCGCCCACCTCTCGGGCTCGCTCGAACGCGCGCGCGATGCGGGCCGGGTCACTCGTGAACTTTTGGAAGAGGCGAATCCGATCGTTGAAGCCGAGGACGGCGAAGACGGATTCCGGATGAATCAAGCTCATGAATTGGCGCGCTGCTTGCTGCTGCTCGGCGATTTGCGAGCCGACGCTGCCGGACGTATCCAGGGCGAAGACGACGGCCAGGGGACGGGACAGCTCTGCCCGAATTTGAGCCTCAAAGAACGCGATTGGTTGCCGAACGCCGTCATGCCAGAGCTCGAACTCCTCCTTTTGAAGATCGGTCACATAGTTTCCCTCAGCATCGAGGACGGTGACCTCCACGGTCACGAGATCGCTTCGCAAGGCGATTTGAGCAGAAGCGCCCCCTCCGCCCTGGCTGAAGAGGAGCAGAATCACAAGCCCTGCGAGTGTTGGCTTCGGCCCTCGCATCACGGAGAACATCTTAGCAGAATGTCGTCGCCATCTCTACGGTATAAGGTGCGCGTCGGCGTCTTCTCGGCGGAGGCGCTTTGCGTTCCTGGCGAGCTATGCTATGCTTTTTCGGCACATGGGGACGAAGCGATTGACCATTGTTCTCTCGCTTCTTCTCAGTCTCTGGCCTTCTGGTGGGAGAGCAGTCCAGGAGGGCAGCATCATCGGACGAGTGCAGGATGAGCGCGAGCAGCCGATAGCACGCGTCAAAGTTCGGGCGATCGATCCTCGGGCGAATCGAATGGTGGCTGAGACGGTGACGAGCGACAGCGGGGCGTTCACGCTCTCCGGTCTCGCCCCGGGTCGCTATTCGCTCTTGTTCTCCTCTCCCGATCATGAGCCGGTAGTGATTCGGTCTGTTGATGTCAAGGCTGGGCGGGAGACGATGCTCAAGTCGCCCGTTCGGCTTCGTCGCGCAGAAGCCTATGCGGTGATCAGCGGGGCCACGTTCGATCCCAACGGATTCCTGCTGCCGGGCGTCCGCGTCGTGCTCGAGCGCCTCCCGCTTGAAGAGGAGAAGGGGCCGTCGCTTCGACTCGAGCAGGTCTCCAACTCCAGCGGGGAATTCGCATTTCGCGTCCCAGGCGAGCGTGGTCGTTATCGCCTCACGGCCACCCGGAGCGGCTACGAGCCGGATGTCCAGATCGTTGAGGTCGGAGGACTGGAGCGCCGTCGCGTCGCCCTGCGGTTGAAGGCGCGCGCCAAAGAGAAATGACGCGATGAAGAAGCGAAGGGAACTCTTGAGGGTGGAGCCCTTGACCAAGCGGTGGCCGATCGGCAAGGCGATGATTCACCGTTCGCAGCGTTGCGCGTCGGATTTCGCGCTCGTTGGGAGACTGACCCAGTCGTCTCGGTGTGACATTGCGTGGCTCTCGGCTGCGATCGAGCTTCGAGGAGCGAAGCACAGGGCTTTCGCTCAAGGACGTCTTCGCGGGCGGTCGAGATTAAAGAAACATTTTCGTTGACAAACTCTCCGATGGCCTCTATCATCTCTCGGTGTGAAGCTGAGCCTGTTCGCGAGGTGGGCAAACTGGGAGTGCCCGGCAGGAGGATGTCGGGCTCCCTGAGGAAAGGATCGCGTCGGGCAGGCCTGAGCCGAGCGGATCAGAGGCCGACGTGGAAGGATGGAAGATAAGGAGGCGATATGGTGATGCTGGAGCTCATAGGAGGCGCGGCTCTGTTGCTCTGGATTGCGGGGCCGGAGCAGGGAAGCAGTACTTTCCACGCTCCGGATTCCACGTCGCTGTTTAAGATCTTCCTTCGGTGGGCGCACTTTGTCGCAGGGATTGTCTGGATCGGGCTCCTCTACTTCTTCAATCTCGTGAACGTCCCCTTCATGCAGCGACTCGATCCACCGACGCGGAGTCGGGTCGTTCCGATCCTCATGCCGCAAGCTCTCTGGTTCTTCCGCTGGGGGGCGATCGTCACGGTCCTGGTCGGACTGACCTACTATGCGATGTACATTCTGCACACGGAGGCTCGGAACGCGGGGATCGGCACCTGGAGCACGCTCTTCACGTGGTTGGCCATTGTGGTGGTGACCTGGGGGGTCATCTACGCGCTGCTTCAACCCGTCTCCGGGGTGCTCAATAAAGGACCCGTGTTGGCCGCGATCGTCGCTGTTTTGATTCTGGCCATGTCGTGGCTGATCATTCGAGTGCTCGGCGCACCGGGTCCGACGGGCGAGACGCTCGGGAATAAGTCACTCTCGATCGGTTTGGGGGGCGGCTACGGGATCATCATGCTCCTGAACGTGTGGGGGGTGATCTGGCGGGCGCAGAAGCGCATCATCGCGTGGACGAAAGAGAGCGCCGAGCAAGGGACGCCTATGCCGCCGGAATCGGCGAAGCTTGCGCGACGCGCCTTTTTGGCATCGCGCATGAACGCCTGGCTCTCACTCCCGATGCTCTTCTTCATGGGCACCTCTCACGGCGATTACATCTGGTTCGCGAAGTAGTCGCTGGCGGCACACCGTTCTGAAGCCCTCGAGCCCGCCTCGCGCGAACAGAGCGGGCTTCACCGGAAGAGTCTCGCGCGAAGATTCTGAGAAGGAGGGGACGATGAGCCGATATCTGATCGTCACCAGTCGCGATCTTCACGAGTATGCGAGCAGTTCGTACATTCTGGAGCTCGCGGGCTCGTTGAAGAATCGCGGGCATGAGGTCACGCTCTATCTGATCGAGAACGGCGTCCTCGCCGCTCGAAAAGGTGCGCAGTTGGCCGCGCGCTTGAGCGAACTGAGTCGGACAGGGGTGACCGTGCTCGCCGAAGACGTTTCGGCGAAGGCGCGCGGCATCGAGCAGGTGGCCGAGGGCGTGCGTCTCTCGACGATGGACGAGTTGGCCGATCTGATCGTGGATGGGTGCGAGAAAGTCATCTGGTATTAGTCCGCTCCGCAGGGAGCGGCGCGCTCGGACCCGCGTGAGACGATCCTCGACGCGGGCATCTCAGGTGTAGGGAGGTGATCATCATGACTCGACCGAATGGTGCGAAAACCGTCGCCATCGTTCTGGCGACCGGATCTTACGAACGCGAAGCTCCGACGACTGTCCTCCGCTTGGCGGAGAAACTGCTCGAGCGGGGGGTCAACGTCAATGTGTGGGCTTTCGAAGAGGCCGTCACCTTGACCAATAAGGATCAGATTGATCACAGCGAGCCCGGCGCCCTTCAAGGCATCTTGGGGGAGAAGCACTCGCATGTGAGCAAGTACATTGACATGCTGCTGCGCGCGGGGCTGCATGGCGCCAAGCTCGATTGGGTCTCTTGCATCCTCTGCGTGCAAGAGCGCGGTGTGGAGAAGCATCAGATGAATTCGGTGACGATCGGGACGCTCGGCGACCTCTGGAAGTTCGTCCGGGCAGCCGATCGCGTCATCACGATTCCGTCCTACCGATGAAGCGGAGCCAGGAGGAGCTATGGCCGATAAGACGCTTGTGATCTTCGAGAAGCCGATCTATCTGTGCATGGAGCCGGTGGATCCGCATCTGTTCGCGACGGCATTCGGCGTGGTCGAGACACCGGTTCAGGTGAACGTCCTGCTGCGCGATTCGGCGGTGACCTATGCCGTTCAGCGCCAGGATCTGAAAGGAGCGAAGGTCCTCGGCGTGGACGTGCAGGAGTTTGACACCAACCCAGCCCGCGTCGTGCAGTTCATGCTCGAACATGGAGGCCAGGTCTACGTGGTGCGGGAAGACGCCGAAGCGCGCGGGATCGCGCCGACGGATCTCGTCCCGGGAGTTCAGCTCGTCTCGCGCGAGGAGACGGTCGGATTGATCGAAACTCATGATGCCGTGATGGTATGGTGATGATCGCAACAAACTGCGACGAGCTCCACGCGGAGAAGACGCTAGACGTTCGAAGTCTCTTCAATCCGATCGACTGTCGGAGCCTCGGCGTCATCAAGCTCGCGCTCCAGGATCTGCAGCCGGGTCAGATCCTCGAAGTCCTGGCCAACCGCTTCCAACAGCGCGAGATTCAGGCATGGGTCCGGAAGTTCTCCCATCGCCTCGTGCACGAGGTGGACGAGCACGGATTGGTGCGGATCTACATCGAGAAGGGACGCTAAGGTAGACGACTCCTGGTGTCCGGCCGCCGGAAACAGACGGAATCACCTTCGGTGAGAGTGCGAGGGGACCTTTTTCCTCCGTCGGAGGAAACCGCCTCAATCCTCCCAATGCTCCTCCCCATCGAAATGAAGGACGAGAGGCTCGCCGTCTACTACGGTCTCCAGGTGCACGTCCCGCCCCCAGAGCGTATAGACGTGCTCCAGCGTCTTCTTGGCGTACTCGATGTCGAGTTCGACGCCCTCGTACCGATGGCGGAGATAGAGCTCCCGATTCCCGTTGTAATCTCCATCGAGCACTTCGATGACGGGGAAGCCGAAATTCGTCATATCGGCGACCATCTGATCGCGCACGCGCTCCCAAGTCTTATCGGTGATCACCCATTCTTCTTCATCTCGCAGCTCGAAGATATAGAGGTCCAGATCCTCGACCAATTGTCGAGTGAGATAATTCCGGATGAATGAGACGTCGTTCTCCAGCTGGCGGACCTCGAAGATCTTCTCGCGCCCCTTCCCCGGCTGGCGTCCGAATTTCTCGATCTCCTCCGGAGTCGGGTGATCCCACCGTCGCTCGATGTCCTCGAAGATTTTGAACCCGACGTAATAGGGGTTGAGGCTGCCCTTGCGCGGGGAGACAACAGCGGCGTGCAAGTGGGCGAACTCGAGGAATTCCTCATCGGTCAGGTCCAGCTCCCGCAGAATGCGCGTATGCCAGTAGCTGGCCCAGCCCTCGTTCATGATCTTAGTCTGGAGTTGGGGGACGAAATACTCCATCTCCTCATGGATCATGGCCATGACGTCCCGCTGCCAGGGCTCCAGCGCCGGCGAATGCGTCATGATGAAACGCACGAGGTCCTTCTCCGGCCGAGGAGGAAAGCGGCGAGACGTCTCCTCGGGCTCCTCCACCTTGGAGGGCTTTGCCTTCTTCGGATCGTCGAGAGCGAAAAGATCGTCGTATTTTCCCGGCGAGGAGGCCGGCGGCTTCGGCCGCTCGGGTTCTTCCGGGCGCTCCTCTCGAATGAAGAGATCGGGATTGATATGCTCCTGGATCGAGAGCACGGCATCGAGGAACGCCTCGACCTTCTTCCGCCCGTATGTGAACTCGTACTCGCGAATCCGTTCCGCATGCGTCGCGACTTCGTCCACCATACGACGATTCGTGCGGGAGAAGTAGATGTTGTTCTTGAAGAAGTCCACGTGGGCGATCACATGAGCGATGATCATCTTGTTCTGGATGAGGGAATTCCCCTCGAGGAGAAAGGCGTAGGCGGGATTGGTGTTGATGACCACCTCGTAGAGCTTCGAGAGTCCCAGATCGTACATGAGCTTCATCTTATGGTAGGCCTTACCGAAGCTCCAGTGCGAATAGCGCCCCGGCAGCGCGTAGGACCCGATCTCATAGATCACCGTCGCCGGGACGATCTCGAAGTGGATGGGGAACGGATCCAAACCGAGCGCGCGCGCCGTGTCCCAGATCTCTTCGATCGCCTTCTCCAAGATCTTGATCTCGGGATCGCTCATACGGTCTCTCCACGCCGACCGAAAAAGGCTTTCAAGGCCGGGTAGACGTCCTCTTTTCGGTCAATTCGGACGCCCACGAAGCGATCCTTATGCGTGAGGCGCTCATTGAAGATGGAGAGCAGGGCGCCGCCGGATCGCCGATAGCCGGCATACTCTTCTTCACTGATCTCGCCATAGCCGAAGAGATTGCAGGTGGCGATCAGCTCATCGGCGAGGCGAACGGCCTCATCGTTATCCGAGTAGTAGTTGTCCCCGTCGGAGAAGTGGAAGGGATAGATGTTCCACTCCTTAGGGTCGAATCTCTGGCGGATGATCTCCAGGGCGAGGCGATAGGCCGAGCTGACGACCGTCCCGCCGGATTCGCCCTGCGTGAAGAACTGCTCTTCGGTCACCTCCTTCGCCTCCGTGTGATGCGTGATGAAGACGACCTTCACATTATCGTACTTCGTTCGCAAGAAGCGGACCATCCAGAAGTAGAACGAGCGGGCGATATACTTCTTGAATTCGCCCATGGAGCCGGAGACGTCCATCATGGCGATGACGACGGCGTTGGTCTCGTAGCGGATCTCCTCATCCCAGCTCTTGAAGCGAAGGTCTTCCTTGCGCAGCGGACCGATCTGGGCTCGACCCGTCTCCTTGGCCATGCGCTTCATGTTCTCCAGCAATGTCCGTCGCTTATCGAGGTGAGGAAGGATGCCCGTCTTTCGCACTTCGCCGAAGCGGAGCTGACGCGAGTGAATCGCCTGCTTACTCTTCTCCTCCAGATAAGGGAGTTCGAGATCCTCGAAGATGAGCTTGGCGATCTCGTCGATCTCGACCTCGGCCTCGTAGTAGTCCACGCCCGGCTGATCGCCGGCGCCGGGACCGCGTCCGGGGCCCGCTCCCTCTCCCTCGCGCGCGATCACGTCGCCCACGCGAGAGTCTCCCGTCCCCTGCCCCACATGTTTCTTCTTCCGATAGTCATATCGGAACTTGTACTCCTCCAGCGAGCGGATGGGAATGCGGATCGTCTTCTTCCCGTCGGAGAGGATGATGGACTCGTTGGCGACGATGGAGCCGAGATTCTTTCGAATCGCTTCACGGACGCGCTCCCTATGGCGTTCCTGATCGAGATAACCCTTGCGCTGCAGCGACCAGTCATTCCGATGGACGATCATGGAAGCCCCCTTCCGTCGAAAGTGGTCTTTGCCGACGGCCGTAAGGATCCGCACCCCTCAGGCGCGCGAGAGCAGGGAACCCACATAGTTGAGCAACTCATTGGCGCACACGGAGCAATAGCCGTGCTCCCGAATCAACCGATCGATCACCTCGTTGAGGCGTCGGAGCTGATCCGGATCGGCCGTCTTGCTCGTCGTCGTGATCCGCACGACATCCTTCAGATCGGCGAAGATCTTTTTCTCGATGGCCTCGCGCAGGCGCTCGTGCGATTTGTAGTCGAACGCCCGCCCCTTCCGCGCGTAGCTGGAGATGCGGATCAGGATCTCCTGTCGGAAGGCGTTCTTGGCGTTCTCGGAGATGCCGATCTGCTCTTCGATCGAGCGCATCAGCTTCTCGTCGGGTTCGACCTCTTCCTCGGTGATCGGATCCTTGAGCTTCTCCTTGTTGCAGTAGGCCTCGACGTTGTCGAGGTATTTGTCGCAAAGAGTGCGGGCCATCTCCTCGAACGAATAGACGAAGGCGCGTTGGACCTCGTTCTTGGCGATCTCGTCGTACTCCTTCCGCACCATGGCGATGAGGTTCAAGTAGCGCTCGCGATCTTCGGCGGAGATGCCCGTATGTTGATCGAAACCGTCGCGAATGGCGCGGAGCGCGTCAATGGGCGTCAAGCAGGTGGTCCCATCGCGCACTAGGGCGCTCGAGAGCCGATTGATGATGTAGCGGGGCGAGATCCCTTCCATCCCCTCCCGCTCGGCTTCCTCGCGCAGCTCCTTCACGTCCTTGGCCTTGAAGTCGTCCACATCCTGGCCATCGTAGAGCTTCATCTTCTTGATGAGATCAATGTTCTGGCGCTTGGAAGGATGCAAGCGGGTGAGGACGGCGAACATCGCGGCTACGCGCAGCGTGTACGGCGCAATGTGCACGTGCTTGGGCGCCTCGCTCTGGCTGAGCAGCTTTTTGTAGATCTTCTCCTCATCGGAGACGCGCAGATTATACGGCACTCGAATGACAATGATGCGATCCTGCAACGCCTCGTTCCTCTTGTTCGCCACGAAGGCGTTGTACTCGTTCTCATTCGTGTGCGAGATGATGACCTCATCGGCGTAGATCATGGCGAAGCGCCCGGTCTTGATGGACTGCTCCTGCGAGAGCGTGAGCAGGCTGTAGAGGAACTTCTCGTCGCACTTGAGCATCTCGATGAACTCCATGATGCCCCGGTTCGCGACGTTCAGCTCCCCGTCGAAGCGGTAGGCGCGGGGATCGGACTCCACACCGACCTCCCCGATGACGGCCAGGTCCACCGACCCTGTGAGCTCCGTGATGTCCTGGCTCTTCGGATCGGATGGAGAGAAGGTCCCAATGCCGATGCGCTCCTTCTCGGAGAAGACGATGCGCTCGACCAGGACGTCCTCGTGCCGCCCGTGATAGACGTGCTCGAGATTGTACTGGCACCGGGGACAAAGATCGCCCTCGATATAGATGCCGTAATGGCGTTCGATCTCCGGGCGCAAGTCATGGGGGATCAGGTGAAGGGGCTCCTCGTGCATGGGGCACCCCTTGATCCCATAGAGGGCGCCTTCATCGGTGCGGGTATACTGCTCCAGTCCTCGCTTGAGCAAGGTGACGATAGTGGACTTGCCGCCGCCCACTGGCCCCATCAGCAGCAGGATACGTTTGCGCACCTCCAGGCGTTGCGCCGCCGACTTGAAATACTCGACGATCTTCTCGATCGCCTCGTCAATGCCGAACAGCTCCTTGGAGAAGAACTTGTAGCGCGTGATCTCGTTGGGCTGCCCTTCGTTGATCTTCTCCACGCCAGCAGCCAGGATCATGTCGCAAATGCGCGCGTGCGCCAGGCGGGCGATCTGGGGATTCTGCGTCACCAGTTCGAAGTACTCTCGGAAGGTGCCCTCCCATCGGAGCTTCTCCCGCTCCTGACGGTGTCGCTCCAGAAGCTCGGCGATGTCTAGCTTCGTGTTCTTCTCCTCCATAGCGTTCCCTCCTCGCCTTTCTCCATCTCGGAGAGGAGATGGACGTCTCCAGAGAGAAAAAATTCCGGATGTCCAAAGAGCGATTGGCTTGGTCCCAAAGATCGGTGTGCGTGTTCCGCGTTCGCGAATCCGTCAATCAGCGCTCGGCTTGATCAGGCTCGACGCGCGAGCCCGATCGGCAACTAGTATACTCGAAACCCACTCACGGCTCAAGAACCACGCGCGGGTGGATCACGCCGCGCTCGGGCCGGTTCTCGCCGATGGCCACTAGCTGACCTCGAGCATCCAGGAGCCGGACGTAAGTCTGATGGGGGAGGCCGCGTCCGGCAATGGCGTGCCCATGGCGCACGCGCCAGAGGTCCGGTTCTGAAAGTCGAAGGGCCGGCATCTCCGGCAGCGCCTCCGACAGCGGGATGAGCGCCTCGGAGATTCGGCCCTCGCGGGCAAGAGCTTCGACGGCTTCCAGCGAGAGAGCGCGCGCGAGCGTGAATTCCCCCACGGCCGTGCGCACAAGCCCGTAGAGGTGCGCCCCGCAACCCAGGCGCTGTCCGATGTCGTGCGCGAGCGCGCGCACATACGTCCCAGCCGAGCAGCGCACTCGAAGGGTGAACTCCGCCGTCCCATCCTCAAAGCGGCGGAGCTTTGCTCCCCCATCCTCCACCAGCTCCAGCACATCGATCCGCGCACGGATAGGGGAGCGCTCCACGGACTGACCGCGTCGCGCCAGCGCGTAGAGCCGAATGCCGCCTTTCTTCTTGGCCGAGTACATGGGCGGGATGTGCTCGTACTCTCCCCGAAATTCGGCGAGCACGCGTTCGATATCCGTTTCCGAGAGGTGGAGCGTGTTAGTGAGCGGCGTCATGGGCTTCCCCGCAGCGTCATAGGTCTCGGTAGCGAAACCGAGCCGCACGCGCGCCCGGTACTCCTTGTCCCGTGCCATGAGGAAGCGTTGCACGCGCACGGCCTTTCCCACGCAGAGCACGAGAACTCCCGTCGCAATGGGATCCAGCGTCCCCGTATGCCCGATGCGCCTCATCCGTAGCGCGCGCCGCACCCGCTGCACGACATCGTGCGAGGTCACCCCCGCCGGTTTATCAATAACGAGAAAGCCGTGCTGTTCCATCACCCATTCGCCCGCTGACGAAAGACGACGCGCACGCCTCGTCGCCAGTCGTCCGCGATCCCAATTTTATAAAGGGGAACGCTGCGGTCAATCCAGCTCGCCACCAGATCGAACGTCTGATGGAACCGAAGAAGTGGAGCGACGATGAACGCGAGCGTCGGTCGGTCGGCGATCTCCACGCCGGGGAAATATCCGCGCCGCGTCAAGTCCCCGCGTCGTCGGTGCCACTCGATGCGCAGCCAGTAGTCCACGGCTTGCATCGGCGCCTCCACATCTTCGTCCGATTTCAGCTCGATGAGCACGAGCTGCCGATCCTCGGTGATCCCGAGCAGGTCCACGAACCCGTACGCCGCCTCCTCATACGCCGGGATCTGCGAATAAAGGAATCGGGGATCGAGTCGGGGATCCAGCCGGCGCACATCCTCGCGGATCATGTCCTCCAGCCAGCGTTCGGCTTGGAGGCGGTAGAACGGATGCGCTTTCTCCGGACTCTCCGGATGGCGGATGCGCGCCACCTCGTGGACGAAGCGTTCGAAGTCCTCCCAATTTCCGCGCAGCAGGCGCTTGTCCGCGCCAATGCCAAAGCGAAGCGTCCCGCGCGTGAGGCGCGCGATCTCCAATCCGCGCAGGCGTAGCGACTCCTCGACCGATCCCGGGCGTCGGTATACGCGCAGCACGCCCGGAGCCATTGCCAGTACGCGATCGCGCAGCGGATGCGGAGGGAGCTCTTCGGCAGGACGAGGGAGCCGCAGTCGGCGCGGATCGAAGAGCGCTCCCTGATCGAAGGGCGCCATCGGCGTGAGCGTGCCGCGGTGCTCATCCACTTCGTATAGCTCGATGCGCGGCTCCTCCGGTCGCACGACCGTCAGGCGTCGCGCAATGGTCTGCGCTCTTGCGGCAGGCGCAAAGAGCACGAGCCGTCGCGCTCCTCTTCCCCATCGGGACGCCGCGGCGCACTCCCACCAGATCACGCCGGCTGTCACCAAGCCATCCACATGCGCTTGCGGCTCGCCCGAATTCACGGCGATGGCGATCGCGCGGTCTCCTCCCCAGGAGAGGATCAGCCTCGTGTACAGGCCCGAGAGCCGACGCGAATCGTCGCGATGGGTCGCCGCATATTCGATACGCGCGCCGAGCTGCCGCTCGATCAGCCGGCAGAGTGTGGACTCAAAGGCGCGCCGTCGAGCGTCGGCCTCGTGCTCGAAGGCGCTTTCGGCCCCGTAAATTTCCAACATCGTTGTGGGATCTCCCGGACGTCGTCCGAGCCGCAGGCGCAGGCGATCCCCTCGGATCGCATAGGCGTCGATCCGCCAGCATTCGGAGAAGTCTTCGCCCCAGAGCGCGAGGATGAGCTTCCCGAACGCTGAAGCAACCGAGATGTGCTCTCCTTTCACCCGCTGAGGAGGCAGTCCATCGAGTCGGTACATCCATTCCGACTGGCGCGCCAGAAATGCGGCAATGTCGTACTGTGCGCGGGCCAGATCGGAAATCGGAATGAGGTCGTTCTTCATGTCCGGGAATGTGAGCGCGTGCTCAGGATGTCGCTGCCGTCGAGGGAGACGTCGCCGTTTCGAGGACGTCCTCTTCCGGCGCGGCCTCGCGGTAGGAACATTCGGGCTCCGGACAGTAGTGGATGCGCCCCTGGCGTCGCGTCACCTTCTCCAGGAGCACAGGATACCCGCACTGTGGGCACGTGCGATTCACCGGACGATCCCACGCCGTGAACGTGCAGTCGGGATATGTACTGCACCCGTAAAAGACACGACCACGGCGCGAGCGCCGGACGACCAGTTCCCCACGGCACTCGGCCCTCGGACAGGGAATGCCAAGGGTCTCCGCTTTGACGTACGCGCACGCCGGTCGCCGACTGCAGGCGATGTACGCGCCATAAGGCCCCTGTCGGAGTACGAGGGGGGCGCCGCAGTCTGGACACGTTTCCTCAAGCGGACGATCAGGAGCTGCCAGTTGACCGTCCTTTTCGATGCGTCGCGTGTTCGTGCACGCGGGGTATCCCGTGCACGCGAGGAAGCGACCGAATCGGCTCCGCCGAAGCACCATCTTCCGACCGCATTTCTCGCACGTGATGTCCGAGAAGGCCTCGCCCGCCTCATCCTCGGTGAGATTTCGCGTCGCGCCACAGGAGGGACACGCCAAAAACGGCCCGTAGCGTCCGACCTTCTTGATCAGAGGGACACCGCACTGCGGACATTTTTGGTCGGTTTCGACGCCTCTCCGTACATTCTCCATCTGTTGTTCAGCGCGCTCCAGATCCGCAGCGAACTTCTTGTAGAAGTCCTTGAGGACAGTGACCCAGCTCACGCGCCCCTCTTCGATCTTATCCAGCTCGGCCTCCATCTCCGCCGTATACTCCACGTCGAAGATGTCCGTGAAGTTCTCCACAAGCAAGTCGCACACGAGTCGTCCCAATTCGGTCGGCTTGAAGCGGCCCTGCACCTTCTGCACATAGTCGCGATCCTGGATAATGCTGAGAATCTGCGCATAGGTGGAGGGGCGCCCGATGCCATTCTCCTCGAGCGCCTTGACCAGAGACGCTTCCGTGTAGCGCGGCGGTGGCTGTGTGAAATGCTGCTTGGGCAGGAGTTCGAGGAGCGTCAGCTTCTCTCCGACCTCCACTTTGGGGAGCGTCGCTTCGGCCTCCTCCTCCTCGGAGCCTTCCCGCTCCTCCTTAGCCTCCTCGTAGACGGTGAGAAAGCCCGGAAATGTGAGGACGGAGCCCGTCGCGCGGAGTCCGAAGTCGCCCGCCTGGATCTCGATCACCGTGTGATCGAAGAGCGCGGGCTTCATTTGCGAGGCGACGAATCGTTGCCAGATGAGCTTGTAGAGCGCCAGCTCATCGCGACTGAGATAGGGCGCGACGCGCTCGGGTGTGCGAAAGACGGACGTCGGACGGATGGCCTCATGAGCATCCTGGGCATCTTTCTTGGTCCGATAGGTATGCGGCTCTTCGGGCAAGAAATCCGCGCCGTAGTGCTCGACGATGAAGCGCCGCAACTCGGCGAGCGCCGCATCGGAGACGCGCGTCGAATCCGTTCGCATGTAGGTGATGAGCCCAACGCTCCCCTCAGGGCCCAGCTCCACGCCCTCGTAGAGCTTCTGCGCCAGAGTCATCGTCTTCTTCACCGGGAATCGCAGCCGACGCGCCGCTTCCTGTTGCAGCGTGCTCGTGGTGAACGGTGGGACGGGATGTCGTTTCTTCTCCTTCGTCTCGATAGACGTGATGACGAACTCGCTCGCAGCGAGTTGCTCGACCAGAGCTTGGGCTTCCGCTTCTGTTCGAATATGCCACTCGGTCGGACGGACACCGTGATCGAAATCGCTCGTTTTGACGCTTCGCTCGCCGATGCGCACAAGCTGCGCCACAAACGGCGGCGGCGCCGCCGCTGAGAGGCGAGCGCGAATCGTCCAATATTCGGTCGGGACGAACCGTTCGATCTCCCGCTCTCGTTCGACGATCAGCCGCAGGGCGACAGATTGCACGCGTCCGGCCGAGAGTCCGCGCCGCACCTTCTTCCACAGCAGCGGGCTCACCAAGTATCCGACAAGGCGATCCAGGATGCGTCGCGCCTGTTGCGCTTCAACTTTGTTCCGATCGATCGCACCAGGGTTCTGAAAGGCTTCGCGGACGGCGTGGGGCGTGATTTCGTGGAAGAGGACGCGGTAGACCGGCTTCTTCTCGCGGGGACCGACGAGCTCCTCTTTCAGATGTTGGCAGATGGCCTCCCCCTCCCGATCGGGATCGGCGGCCAGATAGATCGCTTCGGCCTCGCGCGCCGCGCGACGCAGCTCGGCGAGAATCTTCCGGTTGTTTTTCTTGATCTCATCGGGGATGATGACGTAGGTCGGGCGAAAGTCGTTCTCAATGTCCACACCCAATTCTTTCTCGGGCAGGTCCTTGATGTGCCCGACCGAGGCCATGACCGTGAACTCCCGGCCGAGATATTTGTTGATCGTCTTGGCCTTCGCGGGTGATTCGACGATGACGAGTCTTTTGGCCATCTCACATCTTCTTGACGAAGTGCTTCCCCGGCAACTGTCTGATTTTATCCTTCACCTCGAGCTCGAGCAAGATGCGCATCAGTTCGGGGATCTGCAGGCCGCTTCGCACAAGCAGCTCATCAATGTGCGTCGGGGCATCAACGTGCAGCAGCTCGAGCACACGTTGCTCATTCTCCGAAAGCGGCAGCGGGAGCTGTTGCGTCGTGATCGGCTCCCCTTCCTGGCGCAGGATCTCCCGCCGGATATCCAGAGGGAGCTCTTCAACGACGTCGCCCCAGTATTGCACGAGCTTTGCGCCGCATTTGATGAGATAGTTGGGACCATAGCTCCGCGGTGAGGTGATCGGCCCGGGGACAGCGAAGACCTCGCGGTCTTGTTCCAGCGCCAGACGAGCCGTGATGAGCGAGCCGCTGCGTTCGGCCGCTTCCACAACGATGACGCCTACGCTCATCCCACTGATGATCCGATTCCGAAAGGGGAAGTTCTGAGGCAGGGGCGAGACGCCCATCGGGAACTCTGTCACTAACACGCCCTGCTCGCAAATCTGCTCGGCCAAGGCGCGATGCTCGCGAGGATAAATGATGTCCAATCCCGTTCCGAAGACGGCGACAGTTCGCCCTTTCGCCTCCAGGGCTCCGCGATGTGCCGCGGCGTCAATGCCCCGCGCGAAGCCGGAGACGATCACAAGGCCGCGTCGCGCCAAATCGCGCGCCAGCTCCGTCGCCACATTCACCCCATAGGGGGAGGGCCGACGCGTGCCCACGATCGCCAGCGCTGGCGACGTGAGGATCTCCACCCGCCCGCGCGCGTACAAGACGATCGGCGGATCGTAGATGCGGCGAAGGTGAGGTGGATAACGCGGGTCCTCGAGCGTGAGTGCTTCGGCCCCGAGCTTCGCCAGCTTCTCCAGCTCTGCTTCCGCACGCCGTCGGGGCTCCTCGGAGTGGAGGCGATCAATCGTTTCTTCCTCCAGTCCGAACGCGCGCAACTCCGAGCGCGATGCTGCGAAGATCTGCGTCGGCGAGCCGAAACGTTCCAGCAACCGCCCGGCCATGCGCGCGCCGATACCGGTCACGAGGCTCAGGGCGATCCACTCTCGCACATCTGCGCTCATTCGATCCCCTCCTCCGCCACGCGGGCGGCGGTGTGGGAGTGTAGCAGAGGATATCGGGGACGACAACAGCGGATCAGGACTTCTCTTCGCCTCGGGTCCTGAAGAGCCAATCCAAAAGCGGTGTCGTCACGCCAAAGTACGCTCGCTCATCTCGCTCATGATGGAGCCGATGGTGGTGTTGCCATGCGCGTCCCCACCGCGTGCGCGGTCTCCCGAAATGAGCCGTGTAATGCGCGAACTCGTAAAGGAGGTATCCTCCCCACAGGCCGATCAGAAGAGCCACCGCTTTCGGCCAAGCGCCGAGCACGCTCCAAAAGAGCAGAAACAGCAACGCGCTCAGCGACGCGCTCGCCGAAAAGCGGATGAAGATCGAACCCACAGTATATGCCGCTTCGTGATGAATCCCATGCGCGCGATAGAGAAAGGCGCGCATCCGCGCCGAGCGAGCTCGGACATGCAACCCTCGGTGCGCGGCGTACTCGAGAAAAGGCCACAGCACCAGACCCAACAGAGAGAGCCCAAGCAGTGTCGGCCATGTCGAGCGATCCCGCACTATCGCCAGGATGCCGAGTCCAATTCCCCCAAAGAGGTAGAAGAAAAACGGCCGGAAGTGTGACCAACAAACGCGAAACCATCCGTATCGCTCTGGCGAATGCTCTCCCTCGCCACGCATCGCATTGTGTCCTCACGGATGCAGGGCCTGTGGCGGAGGCGCGTGGGAATCGAACCCACCGGCGTCAGCTCTCGCCGTCGCCCGCCGGGTTTGAAGCCCGGGGAGGTCACCAGACCCCATTCGCCTCCGCATCATGACCTCGCCGGGCCCTTCACGGTCACAATAGTAGAAGCCTCACCCATTCTTCGTCAAATGGCGATCAGAAGGCGCGGTCGAATGGAGGATCGCGGACAGCGTCCTCGATCCTCGCCTTCTCGCGAGGCCGATTCAAGGAACGGCGATCACGGCGATTCGATGCCGATTCGCGAGGGCGAGCAGCTCGTCTCGATCAATCAACAGGGTCTTTCGCGCCGTGATCGCCAAGGCCGTCGCTCGACATTCGAGCATCGTTTGAATCGTGGGGACGCCGATCACAGGGATATCAAAGCGCATATCCTGGTGTGGGCGAGCGACCTTGATGACGACGAACGGACGTCCGCGCAAGAGGGCTGCTGCTCGGCGGATCGTCGCATCAGTTCCCTCCATCGCCTCGAGGGCGATGACCGCTCGATCCTTCACGGCGAGCGTTTGTCCGAGGTCCAGTCGAGCGATCTCACGGGCGATCTCCAACCCGTACCGAAGATCGTCCATCTCCGCGCTGGACGGCGCGCGCGCGGTAAGTATGCCCTCGGGCGCCAATAGTTCGGAGACAAAGAGCGTAGAATCCACGACTTCGATCCCCTCGCGCTCCAGCTCCGCCACGACAGCTCCGATCACGCTGTCGGTGTTCCGTCGAGGCACTCGCATGAGCACTCGGAGCATCCGCCAGTCGGGCAGAGCGGGACCGAAGATGTGAACGTGTTTGACCTGACCCGCCAAGAGCGCGTGCGTGACGCCGTGTTCGTGGAAGAATTCGATCAATCGGCCGAGCTGGCCCACGCTCAGCCATCGAACGATACGCGCCTCGCGCTCGATCTCCGGAGCGGTCTCCTCTCGGATCGCGGCGACGACCATCTCGATGCCCCGTCGTCGCGCGCCTTCGAGCACGAGGAATGGGAATCGCCCGTTTCCGGCGATCAGGCCATAGCGGCGCTCGCTCTCAGACCGGCTCACTTCACGATGCCCCGTTGCGAGGTCTCGATGAAGGCGATGAGATCTTGAATCTCTGGGATGTGGCCGAGTTCTCGGCGCAGAGCTTCGAGCGCCTGCGTCGTATTGAGCTTAGAGGAGAGCAGCAGGTAGAAGGCGTGATCAATCGCCCGCCGCTGTGCTTCGGTGAATCCTTTGCGGCGAAGTCCCACCGTGTTCGGACCGTAGCAGCGAGCGTGATTGCCCGCGCACAGCGAATAGGGGAGGACATCTTTCACCACGACGGCATACGCGCCCACGAAGGCATACTTCCCAATGCGACAGAACTGATGCACACCGACATAAGCGCCCAGCGTCGCATGATCCTCGACGTGCACGTGACCGGCGAGGGACGCCCCGTTGGCCATGATGACATGATTGCCGACATGACAATCATGGGCGACGTGCGCTTGGACCATGAGGAGGTTGTCGTCGCCGATGCGGGTGATCCCTCCCCCGCCTTCCGTCCCGCGATGAATCGTCACATATTCGCGAATGCGATTGCGTCGGCCGATGAGGACGCGGCTCGGCTCACCCCTGTACTTCAAATCCTGAGGGATTTGACCGATGGAGGCGAAGGGGAAGATGACGGTCTCTTCTCCGATCTCCGTCGGCCCCTCGATGACGCAGTGGGCCGCCACGCGCACGCGATCGTGGAGGATGACCTCATCGCCGATGATCGTGTACGGGCCGATCTGGACATCCACACCCAGTTCGGCGCGCGGGCTCACAATGGCCGTCGGATGGATGGTCACGCTCACCCGTTCTCCTCCGACAGCGCATTCGAAGGATCGGGGACGCACGGCAGAGATACCTCCGCCGGAGCGTGGGCGTGAAGGGCTGCCGCGTTTTTGCGGACGGCGCCAATGTCCACAAGCGAGGATGTGATTTCGGCTTCTGCGACGAGCTGCCCGTCTACGTAAGCTTCCCCCCGCAAGCGAATGTACCGGGACTTCAGCCGAAGGACCGTCAGCTCCAACCGCAGCGTGTCCCCTGGGACGACCGGCCGCCGGAACTTCGCCTTATCAATGCCGGTGAAGAAGACGAGCTTATTGCTCGCATCGGCGACCTCGTGGTACATGAGCACGCCCGCCGTTTGTGCCATCGCCTCGATCACCAACACGCCAGGCATGACCGGCGCTCCCGGGAAGTGGCCTTGGAAGAAGAATTCGTTCACGGTTACGTTCTTAATGCCGACGATCCGTTTCCTCGGCTCGAACTCGATGATGCGATCCACAAGAAGGAAAGGATAACGGTGCGGAAGAAACTGCTGAATCTGCACGGCATCGAATACGATATCCATAGCCAGTGCCTCACCGATCTGCACGTGACGCGCGCATTTCCAGGATGCGCGCGAGACCTCGGACCCCCGTGCGCGGCTAAGGCTTGCGCCGAGGAGTCGGCGACGATGACGCCGTGGGCCGAGTTCCTGAAGCCGGGCGTTCCGCGTTCGGAGATGAAGGAGATGAAGAGGTCGGGGCTGACATCGTCACCGGATTGGCCTTGTTGTACTCGTTGATGAAATCACGCGTGATGTCAGCCGCCGGATCCACGTAGACGAGCCCACCCGCCTGCGCGAGATTGGCGACCTCCAAGATAATAGTGATTCCTCGGCTCTTGGCATACGTCTCCAGGAAAGCGCCGATCCGTTCGCGCACCGGGGCAATGGCATCGCGAAGGGCGCGCTGGTACGCGCGCTCGGTGTCTTCCCTCTTCCGCTGAAATTCGCGCTGAAGCTGTTCGAGCGCCTCCTGCTTATCCGCGCGCGCTTGAGGGGTCAGGTTCGGACCTTGCGTCTCCAGCTCCCGGCGTAAGCTCTCCACGCGTTGCTCCAGGGCCCGCAGCTCCGCTTCCTTATCCTTGAACGCGTCCTCCACTCGTTTAGCCTGTTGAAGGAGCTGCTGAATCCCGCCCTCAGCCAGGAACGCATTCGTATTGATGACGGCAATACGTCCGACGGGAACGGACGTCGGTGCCCCCCCTTGTTGAAGAGACGGTTGTGAGGGAGCCTGTCCTTGCGCCCAAATGGACGCCATCCCTCCAAGACTCAGAAAGGTGATCACAAGACCGATCCTTCTCATCATGTCATGTTCTCCTCCCCCTGCTTTTACGAAAGGGCATTGTACTGCGTCCCCCTCGGTGAGACAAGCGCAGTGGAAGGCGCAGGGAGTCTCATGCGGTCACCATCACGCGCGTGATGCGGGTCGCGCGATAGGTTGTCTCATCAATTTCAATCACGGCTCCGCACAGACGCACATCGCCGGAGGCGACCTCGAAACGTTGGGGCATGCCGCGCAAGAATCGGTCCAAGATCTGCTCGCGCTTGATGCCGATAATGCCGTCGTAGGGTCCTGTCATCCCGAGATCCGTGATATACGCCGTGCCCTGCGGCAGAATGGTCTCATCCGCTGTCGGCACATGCGTGTGAGAGCCGAAGACGATGCTCACGCGTCCGTCCAGATACCAGCCCATGGCCACCTTCTCCGAGGTCGCCTCAGCATGCATGTCCACGATGATGAGGCGCGGCTCGCGGATCTCGGCCAGAAGGGCATCGGCGGTCCGAAACGGACAATCGCTCGGAGGCATAAAGACGCGCCCTTGGAGATTGATCACCGTGATCGGATGACCGCGTGCGGAATAGCCCGACCAGATGCCACGACCAGGCACGCCCGGGGCGTAATTGGCCGGTCGGAGAAGTCGAGGCTCAGCTTCGATGATGTGGAAGACCTCTTTCTTGTCGAAGATATGATTGCCGGAGGTCATCACATCCAGGCCAGCCTCCAGCAGTTCCCGAGCGACCTCGGGCGTGACACCAAAGCCGCCAGCCGCATTCTCGACATTGGCGACGACGAATTCAATCTCCCACTGTCGCTTCAATTCCGGGAGCTTCTCCTGCACGATGCGTCGTCCTGGACGCCCTACGACGTCGCCGATCACGAGTACGCGCATTATCGCCTCCCCGGATAAGCAATAGTGGGACTTCCGCTTGGCCGTGTGGTGGCGACAGTTGAACCTGGAATTCTCCAGGTGGGTGGCCTAGCCCTTATCGTCGGTTCCCCCGCACGTTAGCGGGGTCTACCTTGATAAGGCCCCTCGCATCGGCCTCCCAAACGTGCTCGTGTTGGCTCTAACTTCGCCAGCCATCACCAACTTCGCAGAAGCCCCACTGCAAAGGTAGTATAGTCCTTTCCCCTCTCCCGGTCAAGCCGATTCTCTGACCTCAGGACAGGAATTCGGATGTATGGAGGCCATGGGAGTGGAGGGAGCAATTCTCATCCCCATTCTGGGGGAAGAAGGGGCAGCTCTCCTCGGTGCTGAAACAGAAGATGAGGCTGGAGCGAGAAGTGCTCCATCACCTGCTCGCTGAGGTGCTCCAGTTCTTCAGGAGGTTGGTCTGGGGCGATGTCCGATCTCATGTCTGAAGGTCAGGCTTGATCCCATTGAGGCAGGTGAATTCCACAGAGGCGTTGCATCAGTTCTGAAAACCCAAACACTCTGTGGTTTCCATAGTCTTTTTTCACTTCATCCCAGACCACCAGGTAAATATTTCTCCGAAATATCTCGCGCACCACATTCTCAGAGAGAGATTCCTCAGCTGTGACCAAGTACGTGTTGGGACACCTCAGGGTCTGCAGCTCATCAGCCACTTGGCGCCATCTCTCTCGTAAGGTGCGCTTCAGGGAGAGGAGCACGGCCCGTGCCCTGTCTCTTTCCCACAGAGTACTGTTAGGAAGTATGAGATCTACTCGCTCTTTTCGAGGCTGGGCTTCGAAAGGGATGGCAGCCCTTTCTAACAAGGTTTGAACTTGCAACTCAAAATCCTTGCCCCCGCGTTGCTTGCGTGACTGAGATACGCTCAAGAAGTATTCACGTAAGAGTTTGTATTGTTGAGAATTTATTTGAAAACCAGCTTGCTTGAGGACTTCTCTATCCACTTCTTCTTCATGCTCCTCTAAGACGTGAAGGGTGCGCTGAAAAACCTCACGGAGCAGCTTGTCGAAATGCTTTCTGACGAACCGAGGATCCTCAAGATTGTAATTGAGCCTGTTCAGAGTCTCCTCTACTATCTGGCGCGAAGAGGGCATCTTACTTCGCCTGAGCTGTCGCAGCTTGTCAATATCGCGGATAGTAGCCAAGCTGAGCCCTCACTGTGCTGGTGGCTTGCGGAAGTGGAGCAGATACTCAAATGTCGTCCCCATCGTGATGTAATTACTGGGCCAGCCAAAGATGCCGATTCTGTTCACTATATTCGTCCTATCCCAGATGATAATATTGCGAAGCTCGTATCCTACGGCACGCAGGGCTTCGACAAGGGCGATATGCAGGGTAACGCGCTGATCCTCCCACCACATGTCCGGTACATCAATCACACAATGGCCATCGGGACGGAGGATGTCGAGAATGCGAGCGAAGATGTTCGCCATCTCCTCTACGTAGGGTTGGAGGGGAAGTGTTCCGAGATCGCGGGGGTCCTGGGAGTATTGCTCTATCTTCATATACTGGGAGTTCTTGCGGTCCTGAGTGCGACGGCTCTTGTTGAGCCGAGGTCTATTGAGGAGGTTCGCGTATGGAGGAGAGGTGAACACTAATTTGACGCTTTCCGGCTCAAAATACTGAGCGATATTTCGAGCATCATCGCAGATAGCGAGTTGCACCGTCTTCCGAAAGAGAGGATTGCGCTCGTTTTGTTTCAGGCGCTCTTGGGCTAAGTGCACATACTGAGGGTGAAGGTCGAAGCCAACGGCATTCCGTTCCAGGTCCTGGGCAGCGACGAGCGTTGTGCCTGTTCCGACAAAGGGGTCCACGACGCATTCGCCCTTATGCGTAAATAACTCAATGACTCGCTTTGCTAACGCTATGGGGAATGTCGCTGGGTGAATCCGCTTGTCGCGGATGTCCCGCTTTTCATAAGCAAAGCGCCACACCCCAAGCTGAGCCTTGATCCACTCCTTGGGGGGCATACAGCTGAGATAGTTTTCTGGGCACTCACAGAGACGCTGGAAGTGTTTTAGCTCAGCGATTATGGTCGTTTCCATTGCTCAATTAACTATATATCACTTGGGGAAGCTGTCAAGGTTTGACAGCTGACCTCGGGACATGAATTCGGACAGCAACTCCTGTACAGAGAGAGGAATCATTAGGTGCTCACCGTCAGGAGGATGGAACAGTTTACCGACTATCTCTTCAACTCCACGGACCAAGCGCGCCCGGCGGCCCTGATCCTCACAGCCATCCTGCAGGCCCGCTGCCCCAGGCCATCCGACATCTCTCAAGAGATGCCTGGCAACCCCAGGGCTACCTCCAAGGCGCTCCAGCGCGTCCTCGCTCCTCGCACGTCTGAAGGTCAGGATTCTGACATGCGATGCTGAGGGGAGTCAGAGGGAAATCTCGGATAGGGAGAGGGGGGAGGAGGTCTGCTTTGCTACAATCAAATGAGGAGGATATGGAGAGGCGGGAACGCAAGCTCTGGAAGGCGCTAGCGCTTGGCCTGAGCATCTCCGCTCTGTGCGAGGTCGCCGTGGCCGTCTGCGTCCGAGATTTCGGATCGGCCTGGCTCCAGGCATCCGAA
>Ga0197142_1000051_pt1 | contig 89747 bp, 69 predicted proteins | sample GBS60_MetaG_FD_148614 | JGI IMG/M metagenome (GOLD analysis project Ga0197142, IMG submission 148614) | Sediment microbial communities from Great Boiling Springs, Gerlach, Nevada, United States - GBS 60_MetaG | ecosystem: Environmental > Aquatic > Thermal springs > Hot (42-90C) > Sediment... | reverse complement strand
GATTAGGTTTTGTTATAGTGCTGATTTCATCGAATTGAAAATATCAAAAACGAAGCCCTTTTGCATGCTTCAAAAGTGAAATTTTTTGTCTTTTTCAAAATCACCACCTAACCTCTCGCAAAATTTTCTTGGTAGTAGAACTAAATGATTATTGCGTTTTTCTCTGCTGCTATCAGTTGCTTCCCGAGAGTTTCTATCCGTTTTCTGCGCCCTTTTGCAGGTCCGACATCGATTATAAGAATTCTATCTTCTTTGTGGTTAATAATCTCTGTTAGGGCCTCTATCATCATTATTCGCTCTGTAGGCAAAAGATCGCATTGAAAAACGGAGTATTGAATGGGATCGCCGAAACCGCGCATAGTTCTATAAACGCGGCGCCAGCGGCGATTATCCGATATATCGTAACTTACTATGTAGCGATTTCTCATCTTTTTACATCGAGTTTGCTATCACCTTGTGCAAAAAGGCGGATAATATTCAATTTCACCCGTGAGAAAGCGAGCTAAGAGCCTTGCCTGAACTTCAAATATTCGCCGATAGCTTATTGGATATTTGAAAAGCGGATGTGTTATTAGAGTATCGAGTCTTCTCTCGTAAGCCTCTATTACCCGCTTTCTCCCTTCTTCGGTGGGTGCAACGAAACCTGCTCGCTTGATGAAATCCGCAGGAGTTATTTCGCTGTTGTTTATCAAGGTAACGACTACAGAATCGGCAACTATAGGGCGAAATTCTTCCATCAAATCCAAAGCCAATGCAGGTTTTCCGTATTTCGGCTGATGGTAAAAGCCGAGAAACGGATCAAAACCCACTCCTACCAATGCCGCTATAATGTCTTTCAACAGCATTGAGTATAAAAACGAGAGCATTGCATTGATAGGATCACGAGGAGGACGGCGATTACGCTCATTAAAATCGAAACTCAGAAATTCGGTTTGAGGTTTGGTTGTTTCATCTTCAATCGTTTTGAAAATATCTGTTGACTCCGAATTTTCTTGACTCTGTTTTTTTGAAGTTTGTTGCTCTTTGAACATCAATGAGAAATGAGAAAAGTACAGGCGTGCAGCGGCTCCCTCGATTCCGAGCAGTTCATCCATTGATTTTGCCTCTTCAGCTTTTTTCTTTAGTTCCATTAAAAGAGACAGGATTTTCCGAGGCAAATTCCGAGCGTTACGCCTGAGCAAAGTGCGTAAGTTTTTTATTTTGCCCGAGACGAATGCACGTGCAAGCTTCAAGGAAATGGCTTTGCTTTCGGCTGCAAGGAATTGGCAACGCCGCAATTCGATGTTTTTCGATGGTGGTGGTGTCGTTACGGCGATGAGCCATCCGCCGTATGAAAGATGAACTATAATCAAATCATGCTCGATGATTTTTCTCAAAGCCTGTGCTGAGATTTGAACGTTTCCGAAAAGTGCCAGATGAGAAATGTCAATCAATCGAACCGTTGTGACAACTTTCCCTTTATTGCGTATTTCTAGCACTTCACCGTTTAATCCGATTGTGTTGCCTTGTCCCTGAACGTAAACCGGAAGACGATCATCACGCGCTGGGGTAAGGCGACGAATTGGACTTTTCTGTTTAGTCTTCTTGATTTCTGTAGCTTCGGTTTTTCGGCTGAGGAAGTTGACCTCATCTGGTAGACAGATGCCGACGAGCGAGCAACGTGGGCATTTTGGCGAGTCAACAAGCGGTGGCGGTATTTGCCCTGAAACAGCCAGTTGACGAGCTTGTTCAAGTAAGCTAAGCGTGCGTGTAACCAGCTCTTCGGTGAAGTCAACACGCACGCGGGTATGCGTTTCGGCGAAATAGATGATACCGTGATCCACCTGGTATCCCTCTTCGCGAAGCAGTAACCCTTGCAAACAGAGTTGTACACGTTCTGGTTCGTAAGCGCCTTCGGGAACGCGATCTGGTGGAGGTGGTGAACCGCGTTTGTAATCAATCGGAATGAGCATACCGTTTTCTGCTTCAATGAGGTCTACTCGGGCAATTGCGCCTAATCGGCTTGAACCTATCAAAACAGAGCGAGCGTGTATTTTTTCATTGTTTGTCAGGTCATCAGGCGATGGAAGATTTCCTTGTTGTTGGTCCACGCGACGATGAATAAATTTTCCTTCGAGAGTATCGGCGTTGTGCGCCCACTCCTGCTGAACATACTCAAGATAAAAAAGACGCGGACAATAGGCGAACTCGTTGAGCATGCGAGCAGGTACATAGAAAGGATTTACATGAAATTGATCATCCCCGTTCATAATCCGGTTTGAAATTCTCTACTCAATGGGCATTTTTGCAAACACAACGTTTTCCTCTGCAGAGTCCCCAAGAAACGCTGAGATCAAACGCAAAAATTCTTCACAGGTATCTTTTTGTATGGGAGTGGTTCCATGGGCAAGAATTGAGTGGTTGCGAGCAGACAAAATTTTCTTTAACTCTTTCTCCATTTCTTGAAAGCGTTTGCCTCGCGAATGTTCCGCTCGTTCAAGCAGACGAAAGACCGCATAAAGAGGGAGCTTGATTTTTCCGGTCTGTTCTTCTCTGTATTTCCGTTTGAACTCATCGCGTAGATCTTCAGACAATTTCTCTTCGGGAACGTCGCTCGCACTCTCAATACGCAATGGATCTTCTCGCAAACATACCTGCCCCTCCATTTCAAGCGCACGATAAAGTCGCGCTACAGCATCATCATACTTGCCCTCATCGATGCGCCGCTTCGCATTAGCAATCAGATCAAAAACCTGAGACCTCGCAGGATGCTTGAATCCGTGAGTTTGTCGTTGCAACCTTTGTAGCCATTCCAAATTGCTCTTTACATCTTTGAGGAACGATCTATAAGATTCGCGGGAACCAAGTTCCACATAACTCTCAAGTTGCGAAGCGGCTTTCTTGAGAAACTCTGTCGCTTTTTGATGTTCGAACCTGTCCCAAGCGCTATAACCCTCACATAACAGTTCGACGATTTGCAAAAACTGCCTCAAGGTCGGATCGAGGTTGGGGCGTGCCAGCAAATTTCGCGTCGCTTCTAAAGCGGCTATGAACTGATAAGAATTGAAGGCCTCAGCAATTCGTCTTTTCTCTTCTACGGCAAAGAAGGACCAAGGATTAATACGGGTGTAAACTTGCTCTGTACCATCAATTACGATTCCAAGCCCTTCTTTCGTGCGTTTGCTCCCGCCAACGTAAGAAAACATACACCCGAAGCGAACAGCAGCTAGTCCCAATGCGACAGACATTGATTTAGTTCCACCGGTATAGTCAACAACGATCTCTTCAGTGTTTATTTCCCAATCTCTAAGTTTACGAAAGCACTCTTGCGCTTTCTCATAGCAGTGAACCACATCATTATAGTCTTCGACTAGCACTTATGATCCTGTTGAATGCATTGCTCACCGAGCTGATTTACGATTCCATCCTTTATTTCCTTGATTTTCTCGACGGATTCTTGAGAACAAAGAAAGCAAACGAACTCTGGTTTATGCTCGACAATTGTTGCGATAAGTGGTTGCGGTGTCCCACCAACCGTAGCGATAAGTCCTTTTGCCATAACAGCCTCCTCGGATATTTTCAAGTATCCTTTAATCCTGCTTGATGAAGGCACATAATTCCTGATACCAAGCCTTTTCTTTTGATTGTTTTTCGCGACCGGCTACGCGAACTTTGTCTATGATCGCCTGTGCCATGCGCTTTTTGCCCGCCGTTGAAAGACTAGAATTTTTCCACTCCTGATAGAAAGCGTTTATTTGTCCTGCCACATCTTGGTTTCTCAACGCCATTAAGCGATTTATAAAACCCTGCACCTGCGAATTTTCTTTTTCAGCCATTATCTCTGTCTCACTTCTCTCGAAGCATGCACGGCCATAGCCGCTGGAAGTTTTCGCTCCAATGCCATCTTCTGCCAAAGCTAGCGCAAGTATTTCAAACGTTCTTTCGAGAATTCTCTCTATACCCTCTTCGCAGGATAAAGCCACAAGGTATCTACCGGATGCGGAGACGAACGGAATTGGATTTTGACTGTCCCAATCTGCTGGAGCTTCGCTTCCATCGCCATAATAACCGGCGTGATGGACCGTCATGATTTCTCTGTGCAGCGGCAGGGTCTCTATTCCATCAGGAACTAGAAACGCATCGTGGAAAGTAACGAGTCCGGCGAAATCCTGCGAGCCGAAAACGAGATTATGAAATTCATCGCCCCGCTTCCATTTGCCGCCTAGTTTACGGTGCGCATAAGAAGCAGCCAGACCTTTTAGCGCACTCCCCGGTATGAAAGGTACACCGTAAACGCGATGAAGCACGATCGAAGTTTCCAGAACGCTTTCGCCGCCTAGCCCAACGATAATCCGATCATCAACTTTGAGCACTCGGCATTTAGCTCCTACTTCCTCAAGCACACTTTTCCAGCGTGCAAATTTCGCCTGGTAAACTTCCGGCAGTTTCACTTTGATAAGTTCATCGATGAGCTTCTGCTTGCATGTTTCAGCCGAGATTTCTCGTGTCTCTTCAGTGTCATATCCTTCGATGAATTTATCGAGCCACAGACTTGCGTTCACATCAGTGGTAAAATTGATTTGACTCAAACTTTGTCTTCGGCTAGTTTGTCTGGACATTTTCCTCAACCTCCAAAACCGAGACTGAAAATCTTTTGAACCAAAGCAAGGCCGCTAGAACATCCTGCGTCAAACGCAAATAACCAATCAGTTCAACCTCTCTGCACTTCCTTACGAACTCTTCAGAGCTCAATCCTAGAACTCCTGATAGATCTTTGAGCAAATGTCCATTCATCTCTCCGCCTTTGCTTTTTGACTTCGCTTCCAGAAATGCTATTGCTTGCGCCAGCCCAGCTGTGCGAACAAGGACAGGTAGCTTTTGCGCCATCGCACCATATTTGTCTTTTTCAGCTTTGCTCCTGCTACGATGTGCCGAAACTTTTTCATAAACGAGTTGAGCTAATTTCTGACTACGCGTTAGCATTGCCATTCCCTCCAGAATAGAGAATTACGCGGCAGAGCCCGCGTCCTACAGTAGTATGTCCGCCGAGCCAAAAAGGCTTTTCAATGAGCTTCTCGACTTTTTGGACCACCTGATTCGCCCTGTCACCGTTTGCAATTGTTGACAGAACACCACTCAAAATCGTCTCGGTCGGCAATGCTTCTTCGTACCAAAGTGCCCCACGAACGGTAGTCTTTTTCTCGTCGTCGAGGCGGTTGCGCGCTGTGACTTCAGTGGCAGTTTCAGCAAGAAAACCCATCACATCATCCGAAACGATACAAAATCTTTCGCGAAAGAAATCTTGCCATTTAGCATCGGCAAAGATTCTCGGAGCGAGAAATTCAGCCCAATCTGTGATACTCGCCCCATCGGAGGCATTCAAATCTAAATCCTCCAGGAAAACCTGGCCGTCTTTCTTCAATTTTGATTCTGTAGTGACGAAGCACTTTGTCTCATCGCCTGGTTTTTGCACTTCGCAACTAACTTTAACCTCACAATGTTGGCAATCGCGCTTGAAGCGTTCCAAAATATAAGGCGAAGTAACCCAAGCAAACGTGCCATAGAGACTGCGCACCGGCAAGCAAAGAAGTTTCTGGTCAGACAAAATAGCCAAACCGGATTTCGCGGTTGATTCGCCACCTTCTCCAAAAACTTCTCGTGCCGTCGCTTCGCCCGACGTTGCCTCGCACAGATCGCGCAACGTGCCTTTCAACGTCGAACCGGGCAAATAGGGCAAGTTCGTCGCCTTTTCGCGGGCAATCGGCAAATCAATCACACCAACGCCTTGACCTGTCCCCGCATGAAGCGGAGAAAGAACGTGAACAAATGTCAAGCAATTCATACCCTTTCACTCCTTTCGAAAATCTCATCTGACAAAAAAATCAAGAAAAGCCTCGAGAACATCGGTTTTGTTCTGAAGTACATCTAGCCCGTCTTTGGTTAGAGCTGCGGCTTCTTCGCTATCTAATTCAGCGTTAGCGTCGAATTTATTATTTCCCATTTCTAGCTCTAGCCCTCCTTTCGGCAACTTTGGCGTTTCCAGAATCAATGCGATTGCAACAGCGCCGTCCTCACAGGCTATCGGGCGCAGAATTAAAGGACTCGCTAGACGATCGAATTCTTTGGGTTTCAAAGTTGCGTCGGGAATTGCACCACCTTTCTGTGGGAAGTGGAAAATGATTGGTAGCCCGAACACAGCCCGCGGAAACTTTTGAACGATGGAGGTTCGAAGATTGCCGCTGAGACGGCGGATCTCATCAGGCTCAGGCCACTGGCTCTTACCATACGGAGATTCTTTTCCCGTCTTCTTATCGCGCCGAAACTGGCGAAAACTGCGCAATTTTTCTACTGCCACTTCCCACGCTTCTTTAATGTCCTTAGCCGCGCGTATCCTAAAAACAGTTTTTTCTGAAAGATGCGGCAGTTCGGCATGACAGGATTTATTTGGTAGAAGGTGCTTTCTTAGATCTTCCCTAATTTGATCTTCTGCGGTCTCTTTTCGATATTTCTTAACTGATTGCTGTTGTCCATTTTCTCCGATTTGCAACAACTCAATTGCTCCGAAGCCACGCCTTGTGCGTCCGCCAATGCCACCAAATGTCTCCCAAGCCCATAGAGCCGCTTCTACTTCCCTTCTCAAGTCTTCTGGAAACGAAAGCTCCACCTCAAATTCGACCTTTTCTCGAACTTTTTTGAGCATAATGCCATCTCGTTGTTCTTCTCGGCTCGGTTGGAGTGCGAAAGCCGCGTAGGCAATCTTTGCCCATTGGTCAATCTCTTTGATTCGTTCTCCTTCCAGTCGAAAAATATCCTTCTCATTTCCAGTGTTTGTTACTCTAACCTTGACGAAGAGTTTCGATTGCCGAGCGTTTTCGCCACCGCTTCCGAAAATCTCATCCTCACGTGCTTTCATCTCTCCGATGGTTCCCGAAGCACGCATCGCACGCCACCAAAAACGGAGTTGCCCACGAACGGAAGTCTCTCGAATGAGTTTCGACGGGTCGTTCTCGCGCGACGTCACCCCACCGCCGAAAAGCGGCGTGACGAGACGATACTTGCGAATTTGAACGACTCGATGCTCGTCCAGCGGTTTCCCGATCGTCTCGAGATTTTCGATCTCATTGCGCAATTTTTCGCTAATCTTTCTCATTTTAAAACCTCCTCGAGTCTCAAAAGCTTACCGTCCCAGACGCCAAGAGCTGCAAGCCCGAATCCATCTTTACGATCCTGCTCATCATCGCTTACGCAGGAAAACCACACTGCCTCGATCCAGTTCCGGATCGCTTCTTCGCTACCGTCTAACTTGAGATAAAGCACCGTACCCGCGGGAGAAACCCGACGTGTACCTTTCGGCCTCCCAAGCTTGAAATCCCAACCGGAAATCACTTGATAGCGGTTGACCGCTACAGCCTTGATCTCGACGCTCACGGAATGAACGCTCTGAAGCCAGGTCGGTAAGAACCCTTGCTCGAAGACTGCGGGCGTGAACAAGATGAGGCGGCAAGACTTCCTCTTTGAGACCTCATTTTTGATCTCTTCCGGACAAGGCGGGAACGGTGTTTCAATCTTTCGCCAGAATGCCAGTCGCCTTTCACCGCCGAGAGGTGCAATCCCTTCTTTGATCTTCGCGTCGAAGTTTCCGTAATTTACCTCCAAAGCCAGGGCGTATCGCTCATATCCTGAACCGTCCGGCCGTCTGCGTATGAACTCAAGCCCACGTGTCTCAAACAAACCACCCTCCTGAGCTGCTTTCGTTCGACGGTCAATGACGACATGCGTGCGGCGATCCTTTTCAAGACCACTTATGCCAAGCTCAGAAAGACGCATTTCTTGAGCTTTTGGTTCTCTGAGCCACATCTTAAATGCCGACCGGCGCCAGAAACGAGGCGCTTTCGTATGTGGTTTACCTTTTTGAAATTCGCTAAGACCGCAAAGATGCAGATCGAGATTCGCCACGAAATCTCCTTGCTTCTCGATGGGCAATAGAGGGACGAGTCTTGCCACATCCTCTCTTTCTTCAGTTTGAAAAATGCTGCAATCAGCAGGTGCTGGAAATAAGAAATCCGAGGTATCTTCTTTGATCTCGGCGAGTAGCGGACCACGAATTGAAATTTCGCGTCGCAGATCGTCGGCCAGACTTGCGTCGAACCCATTTCGATCGCCGTTAAGCCTCGCGAGTCCAGCGCGAGTTCTCACAGCGCCGGTTATGGTTGATGGGAAAGGAAACTGTAATGAATCCGCTCGGTTTCCTGCGTCAGCGCCAAAAGGTTTTCCATCACGAACGATCAATGAATCTCGCGGTTCTATCAACCACATTTCCTTGCTCATAATCTACCCTCCGACTGTCTCTTTGCATCGCCGAAGATCTTCGCGATGACCAATTCATCGGCGAGTTGCTTGATGCCGTTTTCTCTTTCGACAATCTCTAGGAGCTTCTTGTATCTCTCTTCATCGAAGTCCTTTTGCCGTACTTCACTCAGTTTGCGCTTAAGGATTCGCCGCGCTTCGGCCATTTTCATCTCTTGCCAGGCTCCTTGTTCGCGCACTGTTTCGAGCTGCAACGCAAGTTCGCGTAAAGCATAAGCGGTCTGGCGTGAAATCTCGCCGCCTTCGTCGAAAGCGACCAATTCTAGGAGCCGCTCGTAAACAGCTGCCGTCTTATCGGCTATCATCCGCGGTGCTCCGCTTCGCCTGTCGACGATGATGGCCATGGCATCTTTCCCTGTGACAGATTTCGCTTCTCGCTCGGCTCGGCGTGCAAGTTCAAGAGCGTCTTGCAAAGGTTCAAGATGATGAACAACAGCAATGCCGATTGAGAGCGTCGGCGCAACGCCCTCTTCTGCCTTGAACCCTTCCAACGTTGATTTAAATTCATCTGACAACTCCTTTGCACAATCCAGCACAGTATGAAGCGGTAAAAGCGCCAGCACATCGTCGCCGCCAGAATAAATCAAACTGCCTTCGTACTTCTCATTCACGATGCCCTTAACCTTGCTTGCAAATTCGCTCAGCGTCCTCGAAAATTCGCGGTGCTGATCGGGCTCTTTGAGAGCGTCAATGACCTTGCCCATGTTGTCACCATCAGCATGCAAAAGCGCATAGTATGGCGAAGGCTTTCTACCTTCGCCGAATAATTCCTTTAAAAGCTCCCTAACAGCTTCGCGCGCTTGCCTTATCTTTTCTGGATCGCTGAAAAAATCGCTCATCCTTTCCTCGAACAGGAAGTGTCCATCCATCTTACCAAACACAGGATCTTGGCGTGGAACAGTGCGAAAAGCTGCTTCTTCAAGCCCAAGCCCCTTCAACTTATTTTTGAAAACGCTCACTGCTTCCCGCGCCTCGCTATTTCCTTTCACGGATTTTATGAGAGGGAGCGCAGCAACATGGGATGTGCTAAAGAACCTATCTTCACCGCTTCGATTACCATGACGTTTGAGCAATCCCACTCCGCAAAGGCGTTCGTGCTCGCGCACACGGTAGAGACGGAAGAGATCGCGAATCTTCTCTTTTCTCGTCCGATGATCATCGCTGCTTTTCGGATAGCGGTCTTCAGGTATAACAGATTCGCGTGCTCCATCGAGGGCTGATTTCGGCACGTTCGAGCTCCACGCATTTTCCTTACCGCTCCCGATCCGAGCGACTTGCCGGAAGTCTCTAGTCGCCTTCCGCGCGGCCATAACATACTCAAGCTTTGCACGCGCTAACGCATAATTCCCGTCAGCAAATTTAACCGCTGCCCAATAGAATTCGAGCATGTCTTCAACTTGCTGCTTTGCAATATCTCGTTCGAACTTGCCACGGACATTTTTGAACGCTTCATCTCTTATTTCCCGCAAGCGCTTTTTTACCGCTTCCTCGACATCGCGGCAGAAGCTTTTTATTTTCTCAAAGCCTTCTGCTTCGACACGGGCTACGATCTTGTTTGGTGCGTCCAACTCGTACTGCTCGGTAAAGAAAGGGAAGATCAGACTCTCTGCGCCATGGTGGTTCTTTATTTCTAGCACCGCTGATCTAGCCAGCTCGCAAAGGAGCCAGGAGCCAAACCACAGGTCCCGTGTTCGCCTCGCGGTAGCAATGAAATCTTGAACAGGACCTATGTGAATCTGTATCAAATATTGCATATGCTCTCTCCAGTGGAGTTTTTATCTCATAACTCATCTTGATAGTACTCGGCAGACTTATCGGGCGGTTCAATGTCCACCGGCATGAATAAACCTAAGCTAAAATGGCACCCGAAACCAAGGGCAAGGGGTCCTTGGACAGGTTCTGCGAACTCAATCGTGAATCCACAAATGCCGTATCCCCTCTTGCCGTTGAGTCGCTCAGCCGCGAACTGGGACCATGAGATCAACTGACCGTTTCTAGTCCAGAATCCCGAAGTGCGTTGAATCAAAATTGGCTCCGAGAATCCTCGCAATCTCAATTCACGCACAAGTTGCGCTTCCGGTAAGTCGCGCGGGCGCGGGCGTCCTCCGGCGCCTCTGGTTGCAAAGCGCGGGAGCGAAAAGGGCGTCACCGAACGCCACTTCCGCGCCCGCGCAAAAATCCCGACATCTTGCGAGAAATCTCCCGGCACACCCAATCCGACGAGCATCATTCGGATGTCAGGTTGACTGCCGCGACGAAAGATCGTGCGCGTGTATATGAGTGCTTCAAGATCGCCTCTATCAAAGCCGCAAGGAGCATAAATGGTCAAGTGATCCAAAAATCCGTCGCCGTCCTCGTCGGTGACGAAGTAATGTGCATGACGATGCCCTCGTAGAGGCACACCCTCTTTGGTCTTGCCCGTGATCGCTTCCGAATGAGAGGTGTCAACGCGGTTGCGAATCAGCGCCCGTCGCACCTTCTCGGCGATAGGAAGCACTTGCTGGACTGTGGGCAAAGCGCGTGACTCGAGCACATAACGCGCGACAGTTAATCCATTGACTTGTAGCGACACATAGAATCCCGATTCTGGAGACGTCAAGCCGTGTGCGGCGGCTGGATCGAGAAATCTGATCTGCTCAAGAGAAGCGTGGGGCTCACTTTCCACCGCTCCTTTTTGCCGAGAGATTCTCTCCGGCCTGCTCCTTGCAGTCGAGAAGTAAGACATCTGATATCCCCCTATCATCAACCTGTTTCAGGTACAAAGATCCCCAACCCAAAATGGCAGGAATCGCCGATGATCAAAGGTCCATTCAGAGATTCATCAAACTCAATTCGGAGCATGTAACCAGGACGTATCCAAGGCATGCCTGTCTCTTTGCGCACGCGCCGTCGCTCGCGCGTCTCATGCAGATTAACCCAAATCGGCTCGCCGATCTTTTCGATCTGCCCGACAGAACCTCTACCTTCAACCAACTTCCCGACGATTCTTTCCAAAGCCTCTCCATTTCTCTCGCGTCCGTTCCTGCGAAAACGATGCCGCTCAGCAGGCGGGACGAAAGGAGTGATGCTTCTCCAAACTCGCGCCGACTCCAGAAGGCCGCTTGGCGGAGACATCTCGAAAGGAAGCGGCACAAGACGCACTTTCCATCTGGGAGTTGCAGGTTCCCATGAAATCGGATGCTCCGAAGCTTTGAGGAGAGCTTCGATTTCCTCTCGCTCGAAAGGCTCGTCGCGCCAAACGATCAGCCTTGTCGGGTTGCCATCCTCGTCAGGCCAAAGCAGAAAATAGGCATGGCGATGTCCAACAAGAGGCTTCCCTTCTTCGTCTTTGCCGCACAGGAGCGCGAGCCTGTGGCGAGCCTCTCTATCAAGCCGCTCGTACTTTCCTTCCGATTCCGGCCTTAGAGCGAGCGCTAGATTCTTCACTGCTCGACCGCGAAAGCGTTCAGTCAATTTAACCCAGAGGCGTAGCGGCGGAAAGACTCGTCCACCTGCGGCGAACTGGATGCATCTTATCCCCTGAGGGCGTTTTCGTCGAACAGGACGAGGCGACGCCACTTTCGGTAGTGCGGGAAGTTTGGCGTAAAACCAACGCGTACCGGACGGGATGGGTTTCTCCAGAATCTTCTTATCGCCAGTGCGACAAAGCAGGGCGTCGAAATCCAAAGAATTGCCAGGGATCTGTGCAAGGACTGGTACGCCATCGCCCTTTTCCGAGAGACGACAATTCACCTCTTTGCCCTCAGGGAGCGCATCAAGCCGCCGCATCAAGCAAAAGCTTTCCGCTCGCCCGAAGTAGATGACTCGTTCGAGAAGCCGATCCAGTAATTCGAGCTGTTCGGCTTTGAGGCTTAAATTCTCGTTTAAATTCTCCCAGTGCCACAGGACTGCATCCTCAGGATAGACTGCGCGGTAGTGGTCTTCTACAAGTGTCCTCGAAGGCTTTTTGTAGCCTCCAGCTTTTTTGCTTTTGTCGGTCCACTCGACCGCAGTGGGATGATATTGTTTGATCGCCGGACCACGCCATGTCCAAGGTGGGAGATAGAAAGATGGAAGCGAAGCAGCTAGGACCTCAAGCAAAGGCTGAAGCTTATTTTTTCGCTCTTCTTTTTCTTCGTCATTGCTCCATCCCATCTCGCGCGCATACTGGAACCACCGCATTGCGAGTGCGCGCAGCAAACGATAAGGAGAAGGCGGCCACTCGCCAAATGGATCGCCAAAAGCTCCTTGCTTCCAACGCGTTGCATGGAACCGACCGAGAGGGAACTTCTGTTCGATGGTGAGAGTCATGTCTTATTCCTCCTCGCTTTCTTCGCTTTCCGCTCCTTTCTTAGCTTCCCCCTCGGATCCGACTTTGAAGAGTTTATTCGCTGGATAGTAAACGTGCGTTACGGGGTTGTCACCGAAACTGCACTCGCGAATCAAACTTTTTACATCGAAGTCGAACAGAGCATTTTCAAAAGGTGCTTTTTGATCGCCTGCACCACCTTCGAGCTTGATTTCCAGATCGCCAGACCTTTCGAGGAAACAGTTGGTGCGGAAACGGAAGGGTTTCTCAGTCAGTTGCTTGATCTTCCAAAGAGCTAGACCGAGAAGCAACTTCTTTTGCGCGTCGTTCAGCCCCTTTTCATCTCTTCCCATGGACCGCAGAAAAGCGAGATCGAGGATGAAAGTGGCGCGTATCTCCTTTGCAGTTTCCTCATCGACGGCGAAGATCGGTTGCCCCGAAACCGTTTTACCTAGACGATCGAATTTGACGCCACTACTTCCTACACGTGAAGCACCGAAAGCCTCATGTGTCGCAATTAGAAAACGCTGGATCTTGATCTTTTCCTTGGCGAACATCACACCATGCACGAGTGAATTCGGATCGTACTTGAAGATCTTGCGATAAATGTTCCACCAATCCTCCGGATGGATGAAGTATGTCTTGTCCCGTTTCACTTCGGTAATTCCAAACTCACGACGCAAACAGTCGCGAAAGAATTCTCCAGTCCATTCGTTTTTCTCGGAATCCCAATTGAGTGTACCGAACAGCAGCCCGTCCAGGAAATAGTCTGAAGCTATTCGGTGTCCTTCTGTAAAAGTGGAGGTGACAGGCTTGTCGTGTGAATCGTTTTGATCAAGTTCGATTCGACCATTTCGAACGGAGTAGTTTCGATCCGTCACGCAAACGACATAGGGTAGCCCCTCAAGGTCCTTGTGTAGCTTGATATCGTTTGGATCAGCCAAGCAAACAGTCTCAAGATGGTTCGCCATACTGGCCGCACTATCCACGATGCAAACCTTCTCTTTGAGACCGTTTTGACGGGGCGCATCGTAGATGACGTGCCCGATCTCTGGGAACCCAGCGGGTTGGAAACGATCTTGATCACCGACAGGTTTTAATCGTGCTTTGATGACCATGCAAACAGGGCCATCGGAATTTAACAATAGATCGAATAAGTTGTTCTGGATCATTTTCATACCTCCTCAGATTTTTCGGGTTGTAGCCATCGTCTCAAACCGGAGACGATATCACGAACATTAATTGGAACAAGCAAAGAGGCAGCGATCGCGTCGTGCCTCTGTATCTCTAACAACGATGGCGCAACGATGGGAAAGTTCGCCGCAAGATAACGACTTTCGCAGAGTTTGATAGCTTCCCCGAGCTCTCCTTGGCGAATCAGGTTGAGCAACCGGCGCGCGATCAAGCTCTTGGGTTTCAGTCGTTCTGGAAACAGCTCTTTGCCTGCCAATTCGATCCGTCTCGGGCAGAAGAACGGTCTGAAGAGCGCGCTCAGAAGATAGTGACCATCAGCAGCGTGTTCGTTGAGACTTCGATTATCTGTATCCCGCTCTTCAGGCCGCGACCAGCGAATCAGAGCAAGCGGTGGTATCCAGCGCCCGATCATCTCCCAATCGAGAGCGCCTTCGAGAAGCGCTTCGACTTCAACAGCGTTGCAAAAATAGCTCGCCGCAAGAGGCAACTCTTCTGTCGGCTTCGCGTCCACAAGTCGTCTTTCGAGGACATCAGCCAACACCCGAACGACATCACCGTGATGCCAGACAGCAGATTGCGGGCGCTCGGTTGGGAAGAAAGGGTTACCCTTTTTGTCAATATGAACACCGAAGACATTGCACAGAATGGGCATGTCTGTGTTGGTGCCGATGGAAGCGATAGCGCGCGCGATGCGAATTTCTGTAGGTGGCTCAGGCCAAGCTTTGTCAAACCAAAGCGGGGATAATCGAGGCACAGCCTTGCAACTTTTCCGCAAACTCTGGTTGCGATCTATGCGCGTCTGTACGCCAGCGAGAAGCAACAAAAGCTGTTGCCAACGCTCGGTATCATCAGGGCGTTCGGCAATTTTGACGATCGCCTCCTCAATGGGCCCACGTAATCCCTTGAATTTCCCGCGTTGTTTGCTATCGCTAGGCTCATACGGCAAACGATCGAGCCACGGAAGGAGCGGCTCAATCAACTCTGACTCGATGGACACAACGGGCGAAACCTCGATGTGCTCTTGCGGTATTGCCTCGTAAACTTGAGAGCTAGTTGTCTGCTTGAAGACGAACCGCGCAAATTCCTTCACACCTGCATCTACGCCTGCTGCGCGGGCAGCGAGCGCAAACTCGTGAGGAGCTCGGCAATCGCGGTTGCCTACGCGGGCCAGTCCGCGCTCGAGAAAAGCACGAATTTCCACAAGGGTCGCCGGATCTTCCCACAAAGGCGCCCAAAACTCTGCTAATGTGAGTCCGATTTCTCCCTCTGTTCTTGGTGAAGGTCTATCGGTGACAAACGGGAAAACGGCATAGGGTTGCGATATCAAACTCAACCGTCTGTTGACGCTTCCAACGAGCAAGAGCGCTCCTTCTAGCGCCAGCAAGAATGACCACGGTGAGATTTTTCCTTCTTCAAACCAGTCTTGTCCGCTGTTGAAAGTTTTGTTGGCGAATACAAACCAAGTGCCCGTGGAACTCAATTCAGGAAGCTCGGGTTTGCCCTCGGCCCAGAGCGTGTACTTCAACCATTCTTGGGCTTTCTTCTTGGTCTTGTCCTTTAGGATCAGTTCTTTGGCCTCCTTACACGCTTTGGCTAAATCTCGTTTGCCGATGTTGCCACCAGTTCCGAAAACTGGATTGAATTGATTGCGACCCACGCCGACGATATGAGCGTCAAGGTGGAGGATTTTGTGAACTTTCTCTTCTTTGCTCCTATGCTCCCAGATCTTGCGATCTGATTTCGCCTTCGTGTCTGCTTTTTGAGGGTCGCTCCACCAACGCTCATACTGTGGGGCACCCCAATCATTTAAGAGAAAGTCCTCTATATCCTCCTTTGAAAGAGAAAGATCGCCCACAATGCAGAAGCATCCATTTCGCCAGCACCCTCGCACGGTAGGCCATTTTTTTGTAAGCGCTGAGAGCAACCCCAAACCAACGAAATATCCGCCTAGATTATCGGGGCGCACACCTTCGCAATGAATGATCTTGAACTTACTCGTCTCTTGATCTCTCCTCAATCTTCCAGGAACTTGACTTGCTTTAACATCAGCAGCACGAATCAATGCTTCGAGAAAAGCTAGTCGAAACGGTCCCAACTCACGCGGCTCTTTTTCGGGGATAGCATCTTTAGCAACTGATTCCCTAGGAATTTCCGGCCCAAGCAATTCGGCGACCATTTGTACCCAACTCGGTTCCTCAAATTCGAAGAAGTCGCCATTCCATTTGCCAACAGCCCCAAAAACACCCAAACGCAGATCGAGAGAAGTATCTTTTTCTAGCCATCCATCCAATTTCGGCAAAGCGTCTTCCGAAGTGATGCCGAATATTTCCTTAGCGATTTCGTCTTCCCTCTGCTCTGCTGTATAGGTTGGATTTTGTGTTTGCGCGGCAGCTGCTTTTCGCCTCTTTTGTGTGCTTCGCAGGACGGTGCGGACTTTGCCGTGATGACATGCGACGAGATAAACCGCAAGCGCTGTCCAATCGTCTGCGCCTTTTCGCCACTTCTGCCATGCCGCAAGAGCACTTGCCGCCTCGTGCCTTAGTCCAGGAAGAAAAGGGGCAGCAATTGTTTTTTTAATGCGCTTTTGTGCATCAATCGAAAGCCCAGAGAGTTTAAGTTCTCGCTCCAAGCCGGGAAACTTCGCCCAAAATGTTCCATCTGATTTAAGCTCTTTGAGCTTCTCTAAAAATCTTCGGACGAAATCTGCTTCAGGGCCATTTGGATTCTTTTCCAGGAACTCACCGCTTTTCTCCTTGATTTGGAGAAGCTGGTCCCTGCCGCTCTGCTGCCACCTTCGCAAAGCTTTTCCGACATCGTGCCACCAAGCTGCGCGAATAACGTTGGGATAACATTGTTTCCAGATCTCGTCACCATCGAAATTTATAGCCGATACTATTTCTTTCGCCTTTGCTTCAGCATCCTTCAGATGGTCAGGCAAGCTTACCCAGTCCGTCTCGCTCAATTGATCATCATCTAGGCTTTCTTGTGCATTGATCATCAAGGCATTTGACGAAGTTTTATCTTCTATTACATCAGGCTTATTGTCGGACTTTCCTGTCCACCCAAGTTCCGGGTTATAACCACCTTGAGATGTCGACAAAAGAAGTGTCATCCCAGGTTTGATCTCATCAGCACGTAATGCTTTCCAAGCGCGTTCTTCTGCGTTCCACATCCAAGCCACACCGGACTTGCCAAGAAGCTCCTTCAGCCCGAAGAAACGTACTGGACAAAGTTCATCCCTTCTTGGTGGCGGCTCGTCCCTTGCTGGCTGATCTTTAAACTCTCGCCAGTAGACATAGACATCTGCCTCTCGCTCGATGTTGCGCACGAAGTTGGAAACGTCCGTAAAGCCGCCTGCAAGATCAGGCTCAGTCGAAAACAGGCCATGAAGATCGTGCGGACGAATTACGTATACATGCTCGAAGGTAAGTAGCTCCTCCTTTCTCTTCTTTCTCTTCTCTTCGTCCAAGCCTTCGATGTAACAAGCTAATTTTTTCGGACTGGCATCTTTGCCTTCCAAGGCTTCTAAGTGCTTTCTTGCTCGTTCTAAATCTTTAGGATCATATGGTGCAGCGTCTTCCACATCGATCCAGAAGATTTCAGCCTGTTCGTACTCGCCACGACGATTGCAGCGTCCGAACCTTTGGACTAGCGATGACCAAGGAGCAAGCTCTGTGAAAAGCGTTTGCGCCGAGACATCAACGCCAGCCTCAACTACTTGTGTCGCAACGATGATCGTCCCACCTTCTTTCGGCTCCGCAAGAAGCTTTTTCACCCTTTCTTTGCGCTCCCGAGGGCGAAACCGAGAATGGATCAAAACCAACTCTGGTGTATTACCTGTTGGGACTGAGTGTTCTCTATCTTTTATCTTTTCCTTCAAAGCTTGATAAAGCTTGATGGCTCGCTGGACTGTGTTGACGATGACGAGCGTTCGGCTGCCTGCCTTGTGCGACTTGAGCACTTTCTTCGCTATTTCCTCTGTTTCTTGAGCTTTGACTCCAGCAGCCTGCAGCTTTTTGCATGCACACATCACCTTGCGGATCGTTTCGCTGCTTTCTTGGTCCAAGTTCAAGCTACGTACACCTTGCACATCTTGATCCAAATTGCAATCGACCGTTTTCAACCAATCCCGATCAATCGTTGCACTCATCCACAAACTCTTGACTGGACCAAAAGCTCCGAACAAACGGCGAAAGGCCTGAAGTTGTACAGACGTCGCTAACCCACTACCCATCAATTGAACTTCGTCAAAGACCCATAAGCAGTCATTGTTAAGCAAACCAAAGTGCACAGGCCAACGATACCGGCTCATCGCATAGCCACGATTGAGCGCACGCGAAAGCAGCATATCTTGCGTGCCGACGATGATGTATTCACGCTCAGGGTTGCTATCCCATTCATCAGCTGTCTCGCCGCCCATTAGAACATGAACTTTGAATCGTTCTTCTTTAACAATTCGTTGATTTTCAAGGTTCTCAACTGCCTCTCGTGCCACCTTTGCTGTTTGCTCAACCAAAACCCGCATAGGAAGACAATATATGAGTCTCCGACCAACCCTTTGTTCTTTATTGAGATTATTCTCTTTTATCCGTCGCCATAACCATGCCCCAAGAATAGCTGCCGTCTTCCCTGCGCCAGTAGGAGCATTTACAACAGAAGGTAAAACACCTTCACTGGCAATCTGAACTTGGTATTCATAAGGTTCTCTGCCAAAAGCTGTCTTGAAGAAATCTTTGTAACTCAAATTTTCTTGCTTCATAACGAATTTCGTAATCAAGATTTATAACTAACAAAAATAGTGGACAAGTAAGTTCACTTTTCCAAAAAATTTTTTGATCTTTTCAAAAAATCTCATTTGCGTTATTGACAGAATCAACCGAGTAAAGAGCTAAAGTTTTCTGACAAGTTTCTCTAAGCTGTTGACGAAGCTCCGTCGGAGAAATGACTTCAACTTCATTACCCCAGCTTAATATGAAACGCAAAAGCCCACGACCGCTGGCAACACGCATTTCGATTGTTATCTCTTCAAGCTTGCCGTCATTTGACGTTTTTTTCTCTTTGGTGATTTGAGTTCGATGGAATTTCCTTTCATCGAAGATCCGAGCAGTAACTCCTCGCGCTTTTAGGCATACCGTGATTGGCTTGCCATGAATCCCGTTGAAGCAATTTTCGGCTAAGAATTCTCTAAGATCAAAGTTTTCAGGTCTTTGGAACTCTTGTCTGGTCAACCATAACCGCTTAATGTGGTCTATCGAAAAAGGAATTATGTCTTGGCGCTTGTGATCAAATCCTATAACCTTGATCGTCGAACCATCAGGATCATAATAAATCGAATATGGATCGAAAAGTCTTTCTGTTTCTTGATCACTACTGAGTGAATGATAAATCATACGAACACGATGGCATTGAATCGCCGCTTTTAGCAAGCAATCTATCTTTGTCTTATGCTTGCGAAAATCTTTTGCCGGAGAAGTTGCAGAGCTGAGAATAGATTTAAGTCTTTCAATTTCTATACGCTGCTTTTCAGAAAGTGCCCCCTTAACCTTTTTCATTAAAGAATCGAAATCGCTTGCAAACGGCGAAGGAATTGCTGTCAGTCCGGATTCACCTATTACTTCCTCAGCTAAAACAAGTGTGCTTAGCTCCGCTTCTGTAAGCTCCGGCGGAACAAATTTGTTATTTTCTATTCTGTAAAAAATCTTACGATCTCGGCGATATTCTTCTATGCAATAATACCTTGACAAAGCATCTATATCGCGCCTGATTGTCCGAAGAGAAACGTCGAACTGCCTTGCCAGTTCTTCTTGAGTGTACCACCTGCCACTACTAAGCACCGAAGACATTTGACTCAATCGGCTTACAAGATCGCCACGACGACTACCGGAAAGTGTTTTCTTGTCATTTGACTTTTTCATTTTTCTTCTCATTTATTTTTGTAGTGATTTATTTGAGAAGAGAAGTCAAGTATCGTTTTTAGAAATTTTCAAAAAATTGCTGACTGAAAAAAGCCTTTCACGAATTATGATTTTTGAACGGCTTGCAAAAAAGGTTAGCATAGTCCGGAAAAAGCAGATAAAATCTTGTTCTTATTACCTTTCTTTAATTTGGGAAGCAAAGCCGAAATTCGAAAATGTTGCGTTTGGAGATGCTAAATTTAGAAAACTTGACTGACGATTTTGGTAAGATAAATCTGTGATGAACAGTCTTGAAAAATATCAGGTAACACCAAAAGACATAGCTAAAGACAAAGTATTAAAACATCTCTCATGGTTAACAATACCCGCTTTGACCTTCACTCCAGGGATTATTTTCTTTATAATTGGGCTTCTCAGCGCAACACCTGCTTCGGTAGCATTTTTCTTTTTTCTGGCGCTTGTCTCATCAGGCATTGGTTTTTTTGTAGGGCTTTTTCTAACTACACTCATTTTCTACTATCGATCGCGCTGGCTCAGAAACCTGCGTGAAAAAATTGCTTCAGACGGCATCCACCCCAGTGAAATCGAATGGTTTAAGTTAGAGATGACTTCTGCGGAAAAAAAAGCTCTTCAGGAAATCGAGGCAAGAAATAAGTTACTTGCCGATGCCTACCGTGAAACTCTGGCTTCGAGACTGACGGCAAGCAGAATAATTAACAAAGCCCGTGAAGAGCTTCTCTACATTCAAAAGAAAGAAAACAGCATCAAATATCTGAAAAAAGCCGATACGCAAGCACTCCTAAAAGAGTTGGAAGAGGATAAAGAAAAACTAAAGAAAATAAAAAAGGAAGCTGAAGAGATGCTCGATGAAGCAAAAGCAAGACTACAAATGATAGAAGTTACAGCTCATCGTGGCGGTAACATTGCCGATATTGAATTTGCTCTTAAAAGACTCTCAGCTAGAAGTCAAGAACTTCCGTTAGCTCTTGAGGCAATTAAGATAGAAGAACAACTCAGAAAGCAACTTGAAGAAGAAACCAAAAAAACTCTCTTTTGATTCTTCCTGCTGCTAACACAGTCTTTTGTTTGTGTCGGAGTTTTCCTGAAAAATTTCCGAATCGCTACCTTCAATCTCTCCAAAAACCCCAGAATTTCTTTTTGAGGAATTTTGATATAAACTCGAATTTGAGAAGAAATATGGAAGATTGTTTAACGATTGCTGGACGGACTTTCAAGTCGAGGTTGATAGTCGGAACTGGTAAATACCGCTCATACAAAGAGATGCAGGCCGCTCACAGGGCATCAGGTGCAGAAATGGTAACCGTCGCAGTCAATAGAGTGCCGCTAGACAGAAAAGTAGAATCGTTTCTAGACTACCTACTACCCGAAATGCAGATTTTACCGAATACAGCCGGCTGCTATGATGCCGAACATGCTATAAGAACTGCACGCCTTGCACGTGAAGCTTTGGGAACCAACTGGATAAAGCTTGAAGTCATAGGTGACAAGGTAACGCTTTTTCCCGATAACGAACAAACTTTACAAGCTGCGAAAGTTTTAGTTAAAGAAGGTTTTGTTGTCTTACCCTATTTTAACGATGACTTGGTCGTAGCAAAGAAGTTATTGGATATAGGTTGCCCTGCGATAATGCCGTTAGCAGCTCCTATTGGCTCAGGCATGGGTGTTCAGAATCCTTTGAATTTGAAAATAATGCGCGAGCAACTTCCCGATGCCATCATAATTGTTGATGCAGGCGTCGGAACAGCTTCTGACGCAGCAATCGCAATGGAATTAGGCGCTGACGCTGTCTTGATGAACACAGCAATAGCCGAAGCAAAAGACCCTGAAAAAATGGCTAAGGCTATGAAACTAGCTGTAGAAGCCGGAAGACTAGCTTATTTAGCCGGAAGAATGCCCAAAAGAATGTATGCAAGTGCATCTAGCCCTATAGAAGGGGCAATAAAGTAAAAGCATTTTAAAAACCCCGATATTGTTAAAAATGAAGAAGAATCTGACTCGAAAAGCCATTGCAACGATTTTCATTATTGGTTTAGTTTTTTTCATCGTTACATGTTCTGAAAAACCGCAAAAATCGCGCGGTATCAGAATTGCTGAAAGCAAAACTTACGAAGCCTCGCTTTATCGACAAAACTGCGCCATTTGCCACGGGGTGGAAGCTTACGGCAAAGAAGTAAACGGTCAGCAAGTGCCTTCACTTCGCTTCGGTGATGTCGAAAACAAGACAGAGCAAGAACTCTACGAGCAAATTGCCAACGGTAAACATCCAATGCCTTCTTTCAAAGATCAATTAACCAACGAAGACATCTGGCGTTTGGTTAAATTCATACGCCGTGACTTGCAAGGAAAAGAAAATTGAACTAAAAGGACACAAAACTGTAAGGTGCCGAAAGACTTATGAAAATTCTGATTTCAGGTTCAACGGGATTGGTCGCAAGTGCGCTGATCCCGATCCTACATAGCAAAAATCACGAAATCTATAAACTGGTGCGAAAAATCGGCAACCAAACAAATGAAATTCTTTGGGATGCCGAAAAAGGTTTTTCGGAGGAAAACGAAAGAAAACTCAATGGCTTTGATGCCGTAATCAATCTAGCTGGTGATAATGTTGCTTCCGAAAGATGGAATCCTGAGAAAAAAAGGCGAATAAGAAATAGCCGCGTTTTGGGAACCAGACATCTAGTCGAGGCTCTTGGAAAACAGCAAATCAAACCTAAAATTTTCATTTCTGCTTCTGCAATCGGATTTTACGGAAACCGCGGAGATGAAATCCTAACGGAAGATTCACAAAAAGGCGAAGGTTTTTTTCCGGAGGTTTGCGCAGAATGGGAAGCAGAGGCTTTGAAGGCGAAAGATTTTGGAGCCAGAGTCGTTTTGCTTAGAATCGGGATTGTTCTGGCAAAAGAAGGCGGTGCATTGAAAAAAATGCTCCTGCCGTTTCAATTAGGATTAGGTGGGGTCGTTGGCAGTGGAAAACAATGGATGTCGTGGATCGCCCTTGAAGATTTAACAAGGATAATAATTTTCGCCCTTGAAAAAGACTCCGTCGAAGATGCCATCAATTGCACCGCCCCAAATCCGGTTACAAACTATGAATTTACAAAAACACTTGGAAAAGTCCTTTCACGCCCAACGATTTTGCCTATACCGTCGCTCGCAATAAAGTTTCTATTCGGAGAAATGGGAGAAACCCTTCTCTTGGAAGGAAACCGGGTTTTACCTAAGAGATTGCAAGATTTAGGATTTGAATTTCGCTTTTCAAGTCTTGAGGATGCGCTGAGAGGCATACTGAAATGAAGGTTTATGAAATAAAACAGTTCGGCATAGAAAATTTGACACCGACTGAACGTGAAATTCCGAAACCATCGGAAAATGAAGTCTTGGTTAAATTCCATGCCGTTTCCTTGAATTATCGTGATTTGTTGATGGTTTCGGGAAAATATAATCCCAACCTAAAGACCCCAATCATTCCGTGTTCGGACGGAGCTGGTGAAGTCGTAGAAGTAGGAAAGAAAGTAAAGCGCTGGAAAATTGGCGACAGAGTAATGCCTACTTTCATGCAAGGATGGATTGACGGAGAAATCGAATACAAAAAAGCAAGAACTGCCCTTGGTGGTGATCTGGACGGCTGTTTGCGTGAGTTCGGAACATTTCATGAAGAAGGTCTAGTAAGAATCCCAGAAGATTTTTCCTATGAAGAAGCCGCAACGCTTCCTTGCGCTGCTTTGACCGCATACAATGCCCTTTTCGTTTCGGGCAAGCTGAAACCCAACGAAACGGTTCTAACACAAGGAACAGGCGGAGTTTCTATTTTCGCCCTTCAATTCGCAAAGGCTGTAGGCGCAAGGGTTTTCATAACATCTTCAAGCAACGAAAAGCTTCAAAAAGCCAAAAACTTAGGTGCAGATGAGTTGATAAATTACAAAGAAACACCTGATTGGGATGAGGTGCTTTTGAAAATAACTCAAAAACGGGGCGTTGATCATATAGTTGAGTTAGGCGGAGCGGGAACATTACAAAAATCACTCAGAGCCGTGAAGATGGGGGGACACATTGCGGTTATAGGAGTTTTAGCAGGCAAAGGGGAATTTGATCCTATCTTGGTTTTGATGAAAGCAGTAAGACTTCAGGGCATCTTCGTGGGTTCAAGAGAAATGTTCGAGAAAATGAATGAATTCATCGAAAAGCACAAAATCAAACCCGTTATTGACAAAATTTTTGAATTTGATAATGCGACTCAAGCGTTCAAGTTCATGGAAAGTGGAGCTCATTTCGGCAAAATCGTTATAAAACTTGCGAAATGAGAATAATTAACGAAACAATTGAAGGCTATGCTGTTAGTTTCACTTCTGGCGAAAGTGAGATTTTGAAAAGGATTCGCAAAGAAAATGCTGGAAGAAAAGATATTGGAATGCTTTCAGGATTCTACCAAGGGCGCTTCTTAGCTTTTATAAGTAAAATAATGCGTCCAAGAAGAATTCTCGAAATCGGAACATATCTCGGATACTCAGCGCTTTGCCTTGCGGAAGGACTAAGTGAAGATGGAAAGGTAATTACAATCGATATAAATGCCGAAACTCAGCAAAAAGCCAGAGTTTATTGGCAAGAATCCGAATTTTCTGACAAAATAGAGGCTTTGGTAGGAGATGCGACCCAAATAATTCCAACTCTGAACGAAGTATTTGATATTGTTTTTATTGATGCCGACAAAGAAAACTACAGCACCTATTACGATTTGGTGTTTCCAAAATTGAGAGTTGGCGGTGTAATCCTAGCCGATAATGTTCTTTGGAGTGGAAAAGTTCTGGACTTTGCGAGTGATAAGGATGCAACTGCCCTGCACCGCTTTAACCAAAAAGTTCAATCAGATTGGCGCACGAGTAACATTTTGCTTACTATAAGAGATGGACTTATGCTTATCAGAAAAGAAAAAAGTTGAAAGTGAGGTGAAAAATTTATGTCAGAGCTTTATCAAATACCCGTTGAAACGATTGACGGTAAGAAAACAACGCTGGAAGAGTATAAAGGCAAAGTTTTGATGATCGTCAATGTGGCTTCAAAGTGTGGTTTGACACCACAATACGAAGGATTACAGAGGATTTATAGCAAATATAAAGACAAAGGTTTCGAGATTTTGGGTTTTCCGGCGAATAATTTTTTAGGTCAAGAACCTGGAACAAATGAGGAAATAAAAGAATTTTGCAAAACAAAATACAACGTTGAATTTCCGATGTTTTCAAAAATATCCGTCAAGGGCGAAGATCAACATCCGCTCTATAAGTATCTCACGGAGAAAAAGCCCGAAGCCGATGTCAAAGATAAGGAATTCGAAGAAAAATTAGCTGGCTACGGGCAAAAAAGAGAAAAACCAAACGACATTTTGTGGAATTTTGAAAAGTTTATAGTAAATAGAAACGGTGAGATCGTAGCCAGATTCGATCCAAGCATTACACCTGAAGACCAGCGAATCATAGAAAAAATCGAACAAGAACTTTCGTAGTTTAGAAGGAAATCAGTTTCAAGTGATTTCCTAAAACTTTCACAAAAAGTCAGATTCAAGATTTTTTCGAAAAGTTGAACGCCTGCTCTCATGAGCAAAAGGTAAAAGTTTGTAAATTTTGGCTCATAAATAAGCTTTTTCCCAAATGCAGAAAAGAAAACTCGGTAAAACTGGCTTGGAAGTTTCTGTTCTCGGCTTTGGCGGTGCTGAGATCGGTTTCAATCAAGAACAAACGCAAAGTGAGGTTGATAAGCTTTTGAACTCTGCGATTGATGCTGGTCTGAACGTAATTGACACAGCAGCAGCCTATGGAAATTCAGAAAAGATGATAGGACTTAGCATATCGCATCGCCGCAAAGAATTAGTTTTGATGACTAAATGCGGGGCACTTGACTTGTTTAAGCGTTTTGATTGGTCGAAAAAAGGCATTCAAGAAACAATTGCACAAAGCCTAAAAAATCTGCGGACTGATTACTTAGATGTTGTTTTTCTTCACAGTTGCTCGATTGAAATACTCCGTCAGGCCGATTGCATTGAAGGTTTGATTCGCGCCGTAGAAAAAGGATACACACGATACACAGGTTACTCAGGCGATAATGAGGCTGCAAAATATGCGATTGAACTGGATTTTTTCGACTGCCTTCAAACCTCCGTTTCCATAGCTGATCAAATTGCAATCGAAACGACCATTCCACTTGCAGTATCGAAAAACATGGGTGTAGTAGCAAAAAGACCCCTCGCAAATGTTGCATGGAAGCACAACGAAAAACCACCTGATCCTTATCATCATGAGTATTGGCAGAGGTTACAAAAATTGCGCTACGATTTCTTGAAGAAGCCTTTGCAAGAGGCTGTTTCAACTGCATTGAGATTTACAATGACAATACCGGGTATTTCAACAATTATAGTCGGCACAACAAAACCAAATCGCTTATTGGAAAACGCAAAATACATTGCCGAAGGGCAATTACCTCAGGAAGAGTATCAAGCCATCAGAAATCGCTGGCAAGAAATTGCTGATGAAACTTGGGTTGGAATGATCTAAAATTTCCCTATATATTAGCCTAGTAGTTCAATACCCTTCCAATTTTTCAAAATCAACTGAGTTTGTTCGAGAATAGAGAGTGCAACCAGTGTCATACTGAACGTTCCGAAACGTCGCAGTAACACTACCTTAAGCACACTGTTCACAATGTCCGCATGCACCATCTATTAAGCTGATCTTTAGGTCACCCAGAAGCCCTACGATCACTGTCCGACTGTCGCGGGCCGGAAGCTATTAAGCTGATCTTTAGTTCGCCCAGAAGCATTTACGTCCTCCACACTGAAGAACCACCAACATGCAGCTTCTTATGCCTTTGGTGACCGACACCGAACCGGGCTTGTCGACGACTGCGAATTTCCTATGCTTGTGGTGAGAATGTTGACTTAAGGTAATGTCATAGCTCTGAGACGAAGTAGGCGCACGGGTATCAAAGGAGCGATATTAAACACAGCAGATGTTCGAAAAGCGTAAGAGTAGGCGTATGGTGGTTATGTATGTGGTGGTAATAACGTTATGAGCGTGTTTAGGTGTTAGATGTGTTGGCAAATTTTAGAGCTTGTTGGAGCAATTGGTTGTAGAGGTGACAAAAGAAATTTTTATTTGCTTTGTTGAATGAAGGAACGCAGAATTTTTCTCAAAAACCTCTGAAAAATGATTGATCGATATAAGCATTTGTGCTAGAATAGAAACCGATTTTAAAGAGGAAAGGAAATAAACGTATGACAAAACCAAAAAAGTTTGAACAAGAACAAGGTTCAACCATAATTTTAGCATTGCTAATTTTAGCACTGCTAGCAGCATTTGTTGCCATAGCAGTAACAAGAGCAACAAGCGAAACGGTTGCAACCACTAATGACACTCTAGAGACCAAGACATTTGCAGCTGCCGAAGCTGGTTTAGAAATGATGACGCGTCAATTTGACAAGATTTTTGAAGAAAAGTTAATGCCGGATGAAAATGACTTGAACCGAGTAAGGAACGTTTCTGTTCCTGGACTTCAAACAGAATATGATTTCTCACTTGACGTTGTGCAAACAGGTGAAAGTCGGGTAGTCGATCTGACAGGTAATTTTCTGAAAGGATTGAAAGCATTAAGAGATGAATGGAGATTTCAAACTATTGCTACTCACAGAGCAACTGGCGTGCAGGTAGGTTTGAGACGTTGGGTTTTTAACAATAGGATACCACTTTTCCAATTTGCTGCCTTTTACAATGACGATTTGGAGTTTGGGCAAACTCCACTACTTTTTTTCGCTGGTCGTGTCCATACAAATGGTAATTTATTTCTTATTGGGTTACGGGGAACTTATTTCCAATCTAAAGTTTCGGCTCATGGGTATGTAATAACTGGAATTGAAAAGAATGGGCAACTATTGTATGGTAGTGATGCGTGGAACTGTCATGGAGTTTCGCCAAACCGAGCTTGTGACAATGTCCACATCAGGAATGCGATTGGTAATTATGTTAGACTCTACTACAACATGGGACATCTTACCCCACTTGGAAGTGGAAGGCCCGTTTTAGATACATCTATTTATCCTCCTTTGTATCTCAACCCTAATTGGGCAAGTAATCAAAACCAATTTCAAGGTAACCTACTATCAAGAAGTGATCGTCTTGACTTGCCCTTGGTGATAGCAGGAGGCAGGAACATAAGATATGTTGATTTGATAAAAAGAAGTAAAAACATAGGAGATCTTCACAACGATGGAACCGGTATAGTTCCAGTCACCTCTGCTACAGCAGATAATTTGATTGTCAAAAAGGAAAGATATGCTAACAAAAAAGGAATAAGAATAAGTCTTGACGACGAACAGAGGAGGCTTCCTGGATGTGCTAACGCAACAGGCCAACGAAGAGGAGAATGTGGAGTTCAGCTAGCAGGACCTGGGAATGATGGTTATCAACCTGTTCCAATGAGGGATGGCCGCCAGGCCACAAGAGTAAATGGAATCAGACTAAGAGGAGGGCCTAGTAGCACAAGACAAGTTTGGATAAAGATAGAACTAGTTGGTGATGACAGAAACATAGATGTGACAGAAGATATATTGAGTCTTGGAGTTACTGAGCCTTTAAATCCAGGTGATCCAAATGATCCTGATTATCGTTCAATAGTCAAGATTCAGAGATTTTTCATCCCCGGAGTTTCATTAACTCAGAATGATAATCGGTATCTGACATATGAAAATGGCAGGAACTTGGTCGTAGTAGGACAAGACGTAACATATGCAGGAGAACCTACCAGAAACCATAGTGGGCGCCAAGTAGTTCCTTTCCCAATAAAGATGTTTGATACTAGGGAAGGCTTGCCTAATGACGACCGGCCTCCTTCATTTTTACCTCTGGCTGGTGTGATGAGCATAATAGACATTGATATAGCTAACTTACGTAAATTCCTGATGGGGCAATTTGATTCAATAACACCGAGTACTGGAACTCGATTTTCAAATCAAAACCAAAGAGGTTTAGCAGCTTCGGATGTTCCCGAAAGCAGAGGTTGGGTTCTTTACATATCCGATAGACGTGGAGACAGAGATTTTGATGGTCAATATGATATGGAAGACGTATACCCAGATGGGAGACTATCATTGATTGAGGATGTAAACGACAATGGTAGGCTGGATGTGAACTACACAGAAGCCCCCAGATATACCGATGGTGACCCAGATTTTCCAAGCAGTGCTGTTATTGACCATGCCTTTTACCGTCGCGGTGTTCGTTTGATAAACGGGACTGTACTACCCGGTAGGTATGATCCATCTAACCCCGCAAACACCAAAGGATTTACAGTAGCTTCAGAAAACGGTATTTACGTCAAAGGTAACTACAATGCAACAGGAGTTAACAGATCTGGACTTGGTTCTACTGATGTAACTCCTTCTGAAAGATATATGCCTTACAATACTGCTGACCATATTCCTGCTTCTATCGCTGCCGATGCTGTTACGATTCTTTCTAACTCTTGGCAAGATTCACTCAGCTTTCGCTATCCATTCAACAGAGCGATGAGAATCCCAAGTGAAACAACTCTTAGATTTGCTATGATCGCAGGTGACACCAGAACCGGATTAAAAACAGAAACCCCAAATCAAGGAGGGTTTTATATGTGGTATAGGTTAAATGGCGGGATTCACAATTTCAAGCGCTTTTTGGAGGACTGGGCAAACGGAACTCATGCTTTACGCTATAACGGTTCACTTATAAACCTGTTTAACTCTGAAAACAACAATGGAACATTTAAGTGTTGCAACAATGTTTATCGTCCTCCAACGAGAGATTGGTCATTTGATACTTCATTCCTGGATCCCAATCGTCTACCACCCGGAACACCTTTTGCCCACAATATACAACTTACGGGATTCCAGAGATTGAACTAAAGCAACTAAAGCAACCCGAAAAGACTGGGAAACTTCTATGATTCCCCAGTCTTTTCTCTTTTTTTGAACCTTAGGGATAATCGAAATTATAATCTGGTTTGAAATCAGAATTAAGTTTATGAGCAAACCTGAAAACCGAGAAGTAAATAACGGCAAAAAAGATTTTAATCTCGAAACCAAGTTGTTTCGTAAAGCAGTCGATGAATGCTTTGCCGCAGTGGTTATTACCGACGCCCGATTAGAGGATAATCCTATAGTTTATTGCAATAAAGCTTTCTGTGAGATGACCGGTTATAGGCCTGAAGAAATTATAGGTCGCAATTGCCGCTTTCTTCAGGGACCTGAATCGAGTAAAGACATTATTGCTTTGATCAGAAATGCAATAGAAAAGGCTGAACCTGTTCAAGCTAAGTTAGTTAACTATCGTAAAAATGGGCAACCTTTCTGGAACAAGCTCCTTATATCACCGGTTTTTGATGAAGACGGCAAGCCTGCTTACTTCATTGGTATTCAGATGGACGTTACTCAGGAGATAGAAAGCTCAAGACTTTTGGAAAAGATAAAAAATGAGTGGGTTTATACCGTTGATGCCATTGATGATTTAATACTGCTGACTACGAAAGACGGCAAAATTCTTAGAGCCAACAAGGCCGTCATCGATCTTTTCGGACGAAATTTTACAGACATAATAGGACGTTCTATCTTGGAACTATTTAGTCAGGCAAGCTGCGAAGAGTTAGAGTTAAATGAGCTTTTCGAGGTTCCAAAAGCAGAGTTTGTTCTAGGTAGAAATTATTATCAAATTTCTCATCATTGCATTAGTGTTTGTAGTCTATGCGGTCACTGGAATCAAGAGGATATTTGTAAAATCTGTGAAATTAAAGCCGAAGGCAGGTGTGTTTATGTTATAAGAAACATAACTGAAGAGAAAGAGTTGAATCTACGTCTTGAATGGTTAGAGAAGGCTTTTGAGCAAGCACTGGATTCCATTGTGATAACTGATGTAAACGGTTTCGTTGAACAAGTCAACAAATCATTTACGGAAAAAACGGGGTGGCAGAGTCATGAAATTGCAGGACTCAACTTGTTTGAAGTTTATTTTGACCCTGGATACAGCAAGTTAATCCCCGAAATACTGAGTAAAGTTTCAAAAGGTGAGGTTTGGAGTGGAGAATACGTAAGCCGTGGACGTAACGAAGATAGACGTTACGAAGAAGCAAGCATTTCGTCTATCAAAGATAAAGAAGGAAGGATTGTCAAGCTCCTTCATATTCAACGTGATATCACAGAAAGAAAGAGGCTTGAAGCTATAGCTGCAGACATAAATTTAACAGAAAACATAGCCTATGTTTTCTCAGGTATTCGTCATGAAATCGGTAATCCTATCAATTCCATCAAAACCATTCTTGCAGTAATGAGAAACAATCTTTATCAGTGGTCAAAAGAAAAAGTTGATGAATACATAGGAATCTGTCTAGACGAAATCGAACGTATCGAGTATTTGCTGAAGACTCTAAAGCACTTCAGTACTTATGAAGATCTTGAGCTGGAAAGTATTAAAGTTTACTCCTTTTTAGAAAATTTCTTAAAATTCGTAGAAAAGGACCTTGACCGCAGAGGTATCGAGCTATCTTTTCTAGCTGAAGAGCGTTGTAGAGAAATGGAAATAAGAGCTGACTCCAGAGGACTTTATCAGGTTTTCTTAAACATAATATCAAACGCAATTGATGCTCTAGAAGGAATAGAGATCCCAACCATCACAATTGAGCTTCAGAAATTGAGAAATAAAGGTGTTATTTCAATTACAGATAACGGTTGTGGAATGAGTGACGCTGAATTGAAAAATGTCTTCAAACCTTTCTATACCACTAAGCCTTATGGCACAGGATTGGGATTAGCGATTAGCAAAAGAATCGTTGCCAAAATGAATGGGGAAATTTCAATTTCAAGTGAAAAGAAAAAAGGAACAACAGTGAGACTTTCTTTTGATTTAGCTCAACCTTCTTGAAAGCTTTTGGGTTTGAACAAAACAACTCTTGACTAAAGCACCACAGAATCCGCCTACTTATAGCCTGAGCTGATAGGCCGATTCCGTGGCAAGAATTTTCCAAATAAAATTCACCAACGATGAGTTGAAGACCTACCAACAATGTAAACTAACTTTTTTCCCGCTTTGTTTCCCGGCTCTACAAGGTTGGTTTCAGGAACCGAGAATTTCCTTTATCTTTGAAGCAGCACTGCGACCTTCGAGATTTAGAAAACCTAAGTTGACTCCAGATCTTGTGAAAACGGCAAGAACTGCTGAATTCCCAACATGATAGACCAAGAACAACCCATTTTCACCTCTGATCACTAACTCTTGATTTTCTCCTAACGAGAGAGTACTAGTTACCCTTTTGCTAAGACCAGCAGCAGTAGCTGATATTGCAGCTACTCTAGCAGCATTTGATTCCTCTAGATCAGAGATTATGTTTAATCCGTCCAATGAAGCTACAGAAATACCTATAATTTCCGGAACTGCAGCTTTGAGTTCTGAAATCACTTTTTGTAACTGTTCTTGTTTGCTCATTTTTCCTCCTTTTAACAAAAACTTGTATTAAGTTATTTACCAAACTTTTACAAACCTGTTAATGCTAGCACTTTTCTCAAGAATTTCAAACATTCGGTTTTGTTTGTAGGATTTAGAGCTACAGCCTTGTTCTGAGGCACTTGCATGTAGATAGCTATCTCATCTGGGTCCCAAGATTGTGGAGAATCTTGATGAGTTACCGCAATCGCAAAAGGAGTTGATGAAAAGGTAATCAGGTGATGTAAAATCCTTCTGGTATAAGGAAAGGTCTCGGGTTTATTACCAGGTATCATCAAAATAAAGGCTGAAGCACCTTTCATAAGGATTTCTCGTAAAAACGAGAATCTCTCCTGTCCTGGTGTTCCGAAAAGATAGATTTTGAAACCTTCCAACTCCAAAGTGCCGAAATCTAAAGCAACCGTAGTTGTTGTTTTGCCTATGCTTTCTTTCGTAAACTCATCGGTCTCTAAAACGGGAGTTTCGGAAAGCGTTTTAACTATCGTAGTTTTTCCTGCTCCTACAGGCCCCCAAAAAACAAGTTTTACGTCTTGTGTTTTACCTTGCTCTTTGTCCGCCTCTAGACTTGAACAGAAAGGTTCTACCAAACCACTCAGTTCTAGTTTGTATAGATACTCAGAAGCTATATCGGTTGAAGACGACATTTTTTCGGCAAAGTCTTTCACGCTAAAACTGCCAGAAACTTTCAGATTTTCCAAAGCTTTACAGACGGATTGACCGAAGTAAGGCTTCAGTTTTCCGTAATCAAGCTCCTTTGTAACGTGAAAGAGCATGTTTTCATCAGGAAGTTGATCAGCGTAAAATTCTAAATCGCAAGTTTTTGCTATTTTAAAAATAGCTTCTTTTAAGTCTATTTTCATTTTCTGATTTGTCTGATTCAGAAATTTCTTGCCAAGGTTAATCCGAAAGCTTCCTGATCTTTGTCTAGCAAAGGTTTCGAGAAAGTTATCAATTTCCTTTGGTGAATCCAAACATCTTGCATCACGTCGGATCTCCAGAATGCAATTGTTTTCTACAAAGATTTCGTAGTTATCTTCTAAAGTTAGCCTTAGAACACCACTTTGCGCTCTTAGCATTGCCATGACATCTATAGGATTAAAGTATTCTAAGGTTCCAAAGATAACCATATGCTGTTCCGCCGCCAGCAGGTGCTACTAATCGCATTCAGAAATATAAATCAAAAGTTTATCTTTTGATTTGTTTGCTTAGCTCGGTAATAAATGCCTTAACTCCTTCTGAACCTGAAACTGCTTGCAGCTGCGCACTCATTCCCGTGATTTCTTCAATAGAGGCAGCAAAAGCTCTGTCATAGCTACTAGCAATAATTATCCCGATAAGATTCATTAACTTGGTGAAAGATCGAGCAAGTTGAGTGCCGTTTTCCAAGCCTTCAGCTTTTGCTTTTTCGGCAACAAAGTCAGAAACGAATGAAGTCATAGCCAGCATCATTGGATTTGTAACGCGCCTAGCAACGTGTATGAAACCTACAAAAATCATCCATTTATAATAGTCATCATCGAAGGGACCTGAAACAGTTCTTTCCCACCATGCCGCCAAAGTCTTTTCTCTTTCAGGACGTTCTCCTTCCCGGAAAATAGCACGGGTTGCTTCCTTGGAGAAAAGAGTGTCATAAAACTGTTTAACTAGTTCATCTTTCCAGCTAAGTAGTTTGTCCTTGTGTGAAATTATTATAGCTTTATCCTGTTCTTGCAAAAGAACAGAATCGGGAATTTCGCTCATGATTTCTTTTAGAAGTTCATCTGCGCTTTTCATCATACCAAACTTTTTCCTTTTCTCTTTTTAGATTGCTTTTGTTTTTAGATTGTTTTTCAACAGCTAACAAACAGTTATTATACACGGTGGGGGGGGGACTGTCAACTTTTGTTTGCCGATTTTTTGCTTAATTCGTGAATTCACTACAAAAGGATGATCTTTTCACCGCATAGAACAAAAACAACTTCCCCATGACTTTTTCTTGAATTTAGCCGACAAACATGCCTTAACACAAAGGCTTTGAGACTTGAGAATTCAAATCCATAACTGTCTGAACAACCGAGCGACACTTGCTTTCTCGACAAAAACAAAGCAGAATAAAAATTTCAAAAAAAACAAAAGTGAAAGGAAAGATATGGGAACCTACGCAAAAGAAGTAACAGATTTGAATTTTGAGACGGAAGTTTTGAAATCTGATAAACCGGTTTTGGTTGATTTTTGGGCAGAATGGTGTGGTCCTTGTAGGATGATTGCACCATCAATTGAGGCTGTCGCTCAACAATTCGATGGAAAAGCGAAAATCGTTAAATTAAATGTTGACGAAAACATGGAAACTCCGCAACAATACGGGATTCGTAGCATTCCGACCCTAATTTTGTTCAAGAACGGAGCAGAGCAAGAAAGGATAGTAGGAGCAGTTCCTAGAGACGTCATAGCACGTTTGATAGAAAAATACATCTGAATGAAAGCCATAGTAGTTAGAAAATTCGGTGATCCAGAAGTTATGAAACTTGAGGAAGTCCCGAAACCTGAGGTTGGGACTTCTCAAGTTCTAGTCCGGATAAAAGCTGCTGGTGTAAATCCTGTTGATACCTACATCAGATCGGGATTTTATCCTGTAAAGCCTGATCTGCCCTACACGCCGGGAAAAGATGGGGCAGGTGTCGTTGAAGAGATAGGAGAAGAAGTTAAGAAATTCAAAGTTGGCGACAGAGTTTTTCTCTCAGGTTCTTTGACGGGAACATACGCCGAGTTTGCTTTGTGCCAAGAAACGCAAGTTCATCATCTGCCCGAAAGAATTTCTTTTGAGCAAGGGGCAGGTGTTTTTATTCCTTACGCAACCGCATATAGAGCGCTTTTCCAAAAGGCGAAGGCAAAGCCAGAAGAAACAGTCCTGATTCACGGTGCTTCTGGCGGTGTCGGAATAGCGGCGATTCAATGGGCAAAGAATGCAGGATTGAAGATCCTGGGAACAGCAAGTTCGGAAGAAGGCAAAAAACTCGTTCTTGAGCAAGGAGCTGACTTTGTTTTCGATCATCTTAAAGAAAACTACTTGCAGGAAATTTTGGAAGTGACAGGTGGTGTCGGCGTGCATATAATCCTCGAAATGCTTGCCAACGCAAATCTAATGAAAGACCTTGAAGTCTTGACAAAGCATGGGAGGATAGTCATCATAGGCAGTCGAGGCACGCTTGAATTCGATCCGCGCGCTACAATGACCAAAGATGCAAGCATATTTGGGATGTCGCTCTTTAATGCTTCAGAAGCCGATATGCAGGAGATACTTAGCGCTATCGAAAAAGGGCTTTCCGAAGGATTCTTGAATCCAGTAGTTGGCACAGCCTTTCCGCTTGAAGAAGCTGCTGAAGCACACTACCGAATTATCATGAAAAAAGCTTTCGGAAAAATAGTTCTGCTCCCTTGAAAGCTTAAATTGAGTCATGCTAAGGATTTTATCCAAGAACGCCTTGCATTTTCTTTAATCCGAAAACCTTAAGTCTTAGAATTTGGTTTGGTATCTGGCTGTAAAGCTATTTTAATGCAGTTAAGCAATCAAGAATGGACATTTCTGACTTATTTTCACCTCAGCAGACGCAATTGGATTAGGTTAGAAAAACGCAAAGCTACCAACGCACGGCTCTTATAGTTGGTCCGATGACGTGAACGCCCGAAATTACATTTGAGCTCTGTCCGAAGCTCGTATCGTCAACTCGATACCGATGCGCTCCATACCAAATCACTATATCCTGATTATCCAAAGATTCTCCGTTGACCCAAGGTCCTAAATTAGCTGCTGCACTTGTATTCGGATCGTCAAGTTCGCCGGGATTACTTGCTGTTCCTTGAAATTTGAGTAGCCAAAAATCACCTGCTCCGAAAGGATCGATCAAATTTCCGAATCTGTCAGCAACACTACCGTCATTCAAGCCAGGAGTGATTATGTAAGCTTCGTTACCGTTGGCGTTTTGAATCAGGAAACTACGGTTTAGTTGGTATTGGCGGAATATAGCAGCTTCTGTGAAAATCTGCTTCATGAATTTTCTACCACGTTCAACTTGAAAAATTTTATTATTCGGTTGGACGATGTCAAAATCGAAACGCCAATAAACATGATGTGTTCTCGGATTACAGACACAACTGTTTACAACCGAAGCAAATCCGTAACGCGGGCGTATCGTTCCGTTAGGTGCAAACCTCCACTCCATAATGTAGCGATACCAACCTGCATTCATTTCGGTTACTAAAACGACTTCTTCGCCATAGCCTACATCTTGTCTATAAATCGCTACACCTCTGAAATTGCCTGTGTCATTTCTGGTTTCTATGGCAGTTGTAGCGACCGTTCCAGGTGGTAGAACTGCTATGCCTCCATTAGGACCGTTTGGGAAAGTAACACCAGAATCGGGAATCTGAAAATATCCTTCTGAATATTGCCAGTCTCTAAAAGGACCGCAGGCGTCGTTTACATATTTAACATTCAATATCGGTGCATGACCGCGTTTGAGCACCATTTTGCCCCTGTATTTGACATCTCGGATTTCAAGCCCTGAACCTTCCGAAGGAGCTCCAGAAGAAGACGACGGTCTAATAATAAGCATTTCCCAAAGAGGCAAGCCGTTTTGATCGTTTACGATTAACTGATACTGCCCGGCAAGACCTCGTCCACTGCTTCCCTGACCTGAGTTGGGAATCCCGCAAGATTCAGCCCCAGCTTTTGATGTTGGCGGAGCTTTTTCCTGATAGCGCACTACCTTCTCAGTTTTGAAGCTGACGCCTACAATTTCATTTTCACCTGTTTGCAAATTTTGAACTCCGACGTTGACCAATCTTTCTCCATTCAAATATGTTGTCGGAGGCATTGGTTCGTAAAATTCTAGCTGATTTTTTGCCGATGCAAATTCAGGCCACTTGCTGACAATATCATACGCTGCTCTCAATTCATCTTCATTAGTTCCAATTTCAAATGAATCTCGACGAACTTTGATTGGCTCTCTTCCTTTAAAATCGCCTTCAGCGACTATTACTTGATCGTTTGTATAGTCATAAAAGATAACTCTAAAACGACTTGGCGGTGGCGTAGGTTTTGATTTGTCGGTGCTGTCCTCGTCTAAAAACTCAAAAGCCATGAGACGATATTTTATGCCGCGAAGCTCGTTTTGTAAAGCAGAATCTTGCAACACGCGTAGTTTTGCCGCCTCAACTTCAGCCTGTGTCGGCCCCCAAGGCACAACTTTAATTTCCAATGAATCTCGTTTTCTTGACCTGCGTTCCTTACTATTCTCTTCTCCAGCTACTACGAATGTAGCAGAGAAAACAACTGCTAATACAATGAACAGAACTTTTTTCATTATTTTCACCTTTTACCTCTTTTTGGATTATATTTCGCAGACAAAGACAAAACTAATATTTTGGAATTTGAGTATCAAACTAAACTCAAGCACTTTTGAGATTTATCTCAAGTTTAGTTTTTTTACTTACCCTTGAACTCTGGTTTCCTTTTTTCAAGAAAAGCCGTTACCCCTTCCTCCTTATCTTCCGTAGAGAAGCAAATTGAGAACAAATCAATTTCGCGACGCAACCCTTCATCAAGGTTAGACCGTGACGCGAATTTCACGGCTTCTTTTGCAAGTTGCAAAGCTATAGGTGATTTTTCGGCAATTTTCCGCGCTAGTTCCAAAGTTTTTTCACGAAGTTGATCGTGCGGATAGACATGATTAACCAGCCCAATAGAAAGAGCTGTTTGAGCGTCAATCATCTCACCTGTCAAAATCAATTCCATAGCCTTACCTTCACCAACAAGGCGCGTCAAGCGCTGCGTCCCTCCGCCACCAGGGATGATCCCTAAATTTATCTCGGGTTGACCTAATTTTGCCCTTTCGCTCGCTAAACGAATATCGCAAGCTAAAGCGATTTCACAACCACCACCCAAGCAATAACCGTTTATCATTGCAATGATGGGCTTCGGAAAGGTGTCAATCGAGTTGAAAAGAGTTCTTTCCTGAAAAAGGTTTCGCTGCTCGATGGCAGTTCTGCCTGCAAATTCTGTAATATCAGCACCAGCAATGAAAGCCTTATCGCCTGCACCTGTTATTATGACAACCCTAACAGAGTTGTCTTTTCGCAATTCATCAAGAGCGTTAACGCCCTCAACATGAACCTTGTGATTCAAGGCGTTTAGCTTTTCTGGACGATTTATCGTCAAAATAGCTATTCCGTTTTTGTCGTCTTGTTTTTCAACTAAGATAGTTTCGTAATTGCTCATAATCTAAACTTTTTGATTTTCTTCGTTTATTTGTTCATCGGCAACCCACGAAACGAAAAATCTCAACCAGCTTTCCGTAGGCTCAATTATAGCAACTCCAACTCGTATTGTTCCGTAGCTTGAAGGAGTCGTTCTAATAACTTTCGCCTTAACCTCAACAGGAACGCCGTCAGGACGATGTGAACGAATCTTCAAAATCTCATCTATCGAAACTTTTTGATTTAGATGAAACAAAGCTCCATTTGTTGAAATATCATCGGTTTCTGTTGGTTCGCTCCATGCCGAACCATCCTCAGCTCTTCCTGAAACCACTATCGGCAAACGTAACGCCATCCGAAGGGCAAAACGTCTCTCTTCAAGGGGTTCAGTAGTCATTGTTTTTGCTCAAAATGTAGTTCATAAATTTATCATAAACTTTCGTCAAGAGCAATTTGCTAAAGTTTTGACATTGCAAGTAGCTTTGAAAAATCTCAGAGCAAAGATGATTTTCGCTTCAATTTACGAGTTAACTTTTCCAGCTATACTGCATCCTGAAAAATCTAGCATTTTGACGAAATCATTTCGGCTGGCTTGACGGAGAAATTTATTTACCTATTGAAAGACACCAATCTTTTGCTTGGTTGCTGATTCTAAACCATATAGCAATTGTTTTTTATGAGGAGGCTGACTTTTCGGCTCTGCATTTGCGCTTAGAGTTTCTCTGATGTCATGCTTCAAAAAGCAAAGAGAGAATCTTTTACCGTAACCGAAAAAGTTTAGCCTTGTCTGTTCAAACTTGGCGATGCTTTTTACAGTCTCAGAAACATTAGCATTTTGCAAGAAACGGCAAAATGCTATCGCATCTTCAAGGTGTTTCTTGATGGTTTGCGGATTGTATGTTTACGAAAATTCACGAAATTGCCACCAAAAGTCTTTGCCTAGGTATTTAGCGGTAAGTGGCAACATTTTTTCTACCTCGCGCAAACGCTTCCAAAATAAAGATTCGGCAAAGAAATCTAATTCTTCCGCCGAGATTTCAGTAAGTTGAGTGATTTCCGATTCGTTCAAGCCATTTTCTTTGCCGATTCTAATCGGGTCATTTCGAAAAGCATGACGTAGCGTTTCGTCTGTATAAAGTCTTGCGAGAACATCTTGTTGTCTTTGCAAACTCGTAGTTTCATTATAAAGGAAAATCATTGTTTTGCGTTTTCCTCCGTTTCAGTTTCACACCTTATATTTGAAGAAAACTTTGCTTGCCAGACTTTTTTCAAAGAGTTAGTTTTTTCAGTGTTTTTCATAGCGAATTTATTTCCGCAACTACTCTTTCTGCCGATTCCAGTGCTCCTTCCATGCCTGGAAACTTCTCAGCTGTATGTTCTCCTGCAAAATGAATCCTACCTACGGGCATTTTTAGAAAAGGTTGAAGACTCGTCAATTGTCCTACGGTGAAATGAGCATAAGCCCCGCGCGCATATCTGTCTAGTGTCCAAGATTTAGTAGCTGTCTTTCGGATTTTATCTTTCATGAAAGGCAACGCTTTGACAAATTCTCTTTTGCCCCATTTAATTCTTTCATCATCTCTCATACTTTCAGGAATTTCTGCTCCCCTGCCTTCAGTCCAGATGGTGAAAATCCCCAGTCTGTCACCTTTTTTGCCTGCAGCGTTGAAGATTCTTTCGCAAGGCGTATCCGTCCAAATAGAAGTTCCTAAATTTTTCTCATCCCATGCAGTGCGCTCTGCTTGCAAGAAAACTTTTGTTATCCGTGTGTAAGCCAACTCTCCTATGGCTTTCGACTTAGCTTCAGGCAAACTCGGTTCAAAAATAATTTCTCTTAAGACCGAAAAAGGAATTGTGCAAACAACTCTTTCGGCTTCCAAGCTTTCAACTCTGCCGTTTTTTGCGAAAGTTACTCTTGCAGATGATTCGTTCTGGAAAATTCGTTTTACTTCTGCTTGAAAGATGAATCTCGCACCTAATTTTACAGCATTCTCAAATAACGCCTTTGATATTCTGTCGTTACCGCCGACTATTTTAATCGGCTTTGTTCCAGCAGCAAGTCTTTTACGAGCATCCCAGAGCACTCCGCCCATCGAAACCGTTTCAATTGAGTTGTAATTTAGCGAAATATCAATCAGCTTTATCATTTGCTCGGAAACTCCACGATTTCTCAAAAAATCGGCTAGAGAAAATTTGTCGTAATCGAAAATCTTTGATGGTTCGGCGCGAAGTTCCGAAGCTACAGCAGCGATGTGCTTAAACAAAATCGCAGGCGGTAAGTCTGATGCTTCCTCTTTTGAAAGACTGTAGGGATTTTCATTTAACAGCGAACCTACTGCAAACAGCTTTCCCCTCAAAATCGCCGAAGAAGAAATACCTCTTTGCGGGTTCGCCACACTTCCACCCGTTTCTGTTGAAGTCAAATTCTCCTCAAACTCAACAGAAAAATTTTTAGCGTATTTTAGAAATCTCTTGTAGCCGTCGCCTATGAGTTCACCACCGAGTTCAACATATTGATTGTCCAAAAAAGGCTTACGAAGCGTAAAAACCCTCCCACCTGCATAATCGCGTGCTTCGATTACTGTCACTTTGTAACCTCTAAGCGAAAGCTCGTAGGCAGTTGATAAACCAGAAAGTCCTGCTCCAAGAATTAAAACACTTTTTTCCGGTTTCGAAAACTTGATAAAAGGAAGTATCAAAACACTTGATAAAAACTGACGCCTTGCTAGCTTCATAAAAACAAAATAACCTCAAAGTTTGAAATCGCCGATAAGAAAAACTTCAAACAAAAACCAGACAAACAGAAAAAGAGCTTCTCCGTTTTAGAGAAGCTCTTTTTCGAAAATCTTTACTCAACTTTATTTTTTAAGGAGGTTAAATATCTCAGTTGTAACGCCAAATATAAAGCTTCTGCCAGGAGCGGGCGCTGTTTGGAAATGCTCCCAATAAAGCTTATTTGCAATGTTGGTAACACCGACGTTTATGGAAACCCTTCCTCTGTCGGTGGAAAAACTATAACCTCCTTTGATGTCATGGCGCGTAAACGAATTCAGACTGGCATAAGTTCCATAATTGACCAAAGTCGTCCCTGTTAAGGTCCCTGGAGCAATTCTTTTAACTCTTGCCTGATGACGGAACGAATACTCGATGAAAATTCTTCCGTTTTTGTCTATAAACTGTGTGCCACCGATTAACCTAAACGGTGTTATGTTCGCCAGCGGAAAATCGTCCACCGAACCACCTATCTCGAATGGTTTATTTTGGAGTCCTTGTAAATACTGCAATCTGAACACATCTAACGGAGTGGGAGATTTATTTGTCCCATGCAACGCTCCAAAACTTACGAAAGGATTTAAGGTTCCATATCCTGCTAGAGGTATATTTACTTCTCCAGTTCCCTCAAATCCTCTTATGACGTTGGCCGCTTGATTTATTCGACCGTTAAAGCTTATTGCTGATTGTCCAACTTGGCATGGAGGTGCACTCGGTGCAAATATCGGTGATAGTGGGAACAAACCTATTGATGGGTTTGGTGGCACACAGATGTTACCAAATCCAGGCGTTTGGAAAATTATTAAGTCATCCAAACTGTTTCGGAAGTATCCGAAGCTGCCCGAGTAAAATCCTCTCTGAACTTTCACACCAACATCGTAACTTCTACTTTGTTCTGGGTTTAAGTTTGGATTACCTACAACTATCGCCACTAATCCTGGGAACGCTGGAAAGTTGCGGATAAGGTATCTTTCAGTCAACGAAGGTTCTCTGTAGCCTGTTCCGTATCTGAAATATGGGTTTATCCCAAACGGCAATCGCAACACTACTCCGATATTGCCGGTAAAACTCGTCTTGCTTGTTCGTATTTCATCTGTCCTACCTGCAAGACCTAAAAGTTTCGGAAGAGCACTAACCTGCGAAGCTAGTGGACCAGGGTCAGCTTGAATTGCTGGTATGGCTGCTTGTAACACTCCAAACTCGAATTGCAACGGAAAAGTGCTTGATGGCATTGCTTTAGTTCTCCAATTATCAATTCTAAATCCGGTGGAAATTCTTAGCCACCGAATCCTATCAAATTCTGCTTGCAGGAAAAATGCTCTGTCTTCATAATCCGTGTTCGGAGCGCTGGCCCCCGACTGCAGTCCTCTTGCTGTAAAGTTTTGACCCAAATAACTGAAAACGACCGGATTGGGAGTTAAGTTAGGACGGTTCGGGTCAAAACCAATAAAGCCATACGTGATAAATTCATCTCTAGATTGGTCTTTCAATCTTTGCCCACCGAAAGTTATCAACAATCCACTGAAAGGCTGGAAGTTTGCTTGGGCATCTATGTTTAACGTGGTTATTGTGTTCTTATTGCTGGTGTAAACATTCAAGGTGAAAACAGATGGATTGCCTGTGAAATTTGCTCCCGAATAGCTCCCGTTCGGAAAAGCAGCACTCACGGCTTGATTCGCGTAGTCATATTGGTCCTGAGGAAAGCTAAGTTTCTGACGATAGAAATTCACAGAAACTCTCGGTAGAAATCTTGACAACTCCAACCCCTCGTATCGTAGGCTGAATTTATCGAAGTTTCGGAAAGAATTAAATCTCTGTTGAGACTCATAAGGCGGACCCGAAAAAGCGTCTTGTAGGTTACTGTGAAAGCTACCTATGTAACGACCACGAAAGCTATGGTTTTCAACAGGAAACCACCATGAGTCAAATTGGAGATTGTAGCCATGACCAGCCCCAAAAAGGATCTTACCGTTTTTAGGAACGCTGAAAATGGCATAACTGCCTGGGCCATTGGTTGTGAACCTCCCGTCAGGACGCGGCAGGCTCGTTGGAACACTGGTAAAGAATCTACCAAATCTTATAACTTCATCAAGGGTAATGGCACGACCACCCATGTTGTAATCTTCAAGCCGGAAGATAGAACCTAAAAAACGAAAAGCAAAGGTCTCATTGCTTACATTCAACACTCCACTTCCTCTTCTCACTTTTCCGTTGCTTGCGTAGTTTCCGTCAAGACGAAAACCAACAAGTAAGCCTTTGTCGGAGCGTATCGGTGGTTTAGTAACAAAATTTATCGTGCCTGCTAGACTATCTGAACCATATACAGAAGAGCCTGAACCTGCAACGACTTCTGCACTTTCTAGCTGTGTTATATCAACTATCGAAGGTGAAAGTCCAGTTTGAAGGTCAGTTCTTGTGTTGTTGAGTCTTTCACCATCAATGACTATCAAAAGACGGCTCGAATCTAATCCACGAAGACGTGGTCTTTCGCGAGATGGATTTGTCTCACGAACAATTATGTTCGGAGTTCTTTCTATCGCTTCAAAGGAAGAGCGCGGGCGTTGACGTTCTAAGTCTTCGCTAGTAGTGACCGTCACGATTTGTGGAACTTCGACTGCAACACGAATGTTTCCTCTTGCCGCCGTTACCGTCACTACGTCTCTAATGGCACCAGGAGAAAGAGTGAAGTTTTCTTCCAATCTGGAGTCTTCAGAAATCAACAGGTTTCTTGCCGATGTAGCAAAGCCTTGACTACTCACCGAGAGACGATAACTACCAGGACGTAAGCCCGTGATTTCATATCTTCCTTCTTGATTGGTTACCGTTGTGATTTCACGATTGGTAGCCAAATCGAGCAATTTAACTGTAGCTCCTACAATGACAGCCCCAGTCAAATCGCTCACCGTACCACTTACAACTGTGCCACTCTGCCCAAAGACTTTGCTGACTAGAATCATCAAGACCACAGTTGCAAGGACTTTTCTCGAAATTTCCAACATAAAATTTAGCTCCTTTCAAAGATTGTATTATATTAATTACAATTAAATACGCCTCTACAGAATAAATCTCTAAGAAACAATCAAAGAGCATTTTTGGTGTATCGAACATAAAAGTTATAATTTAGTAACAAATCTTTTATAATCTAGTAACAAATCTTTGTCAATGGTGAGTTGACAATTGTGGAAAGAAAAACATCGATTTCTTGGGTAGAAGCAGAGAAAATCTATATTCGTGGTTATGCGATAGAAGATTTGATAGAGAAGCTTTCGTGGATAGAGGTAGTCTTTTTGGTTTTGCTTGGGAGATTTCCGAGCCGAAGCGAAGCGAGAATGCTTGAAGCCATAATGGTTTCGGTCGTAGACCACGGAGTCCGCCCACCTTCGACGGTTGCAGCAGTAACTGTTGCAAACACTGGCGCTAGCTTAAACTGTGCCGTCTCTGCAGGTATTTTAGCTATAAACAAGTATCACGGTGGGGCGATAGAAGATTCGATGAAAGCCATCTCAAAAGCTGTCGAAATAAAAGAAAAAGAAAATTTATCGGAAATTCAAGCGGCAGAGAGGTTGATCGAAGATTACAAAAGCAGAGGTGAGAGAATACCGGGCTTTGGGCATAGATTCCACGCTTCCGACCCAAGAACCGTTAAACTTTTCCAATTCGCCAAAGAGCTTGGAGTAGCGGGTAAGTTCGTTTCTCAAGCCGAAGCCATCGAGAAAGTTTTTAGTGAAAAATACTGTAAACATTTGCCGATAAATGCTGATGGTGCAATCGCAGCGCTACTTTGCGAAATGCGGTTTCCGCCTGAAATTGCCAATGGGATTTTCATGATGTCGCGCATAGTCGGTTTAATCGCCCACATCATCGAGGAAAAACAAAAAAATCCGCCGATGAGGACGGTTGATGTGGAAAAATATCAATACGAAGGCGAGTTAGGAAAAAAACTTTCAACTTGACAAAATACAAGTAAACCGTAAGACTAAAAGTTCTAATGGCTATAACAATATAACAAAGCGAGGGCTTATGAAACCTGTAGCAACTTTAAAAGATGGAATAATCGAAGCGATACCGGAGATAAACCTGATAGAGGATGCTGATTTAAGGGAGAAAACGATTTCCGTCTGGGAAGATGCGATCACAAAGGGTGGCTGGACGATTCAAAAAATCAAGGAAATCCCTTTCTCTGTGCACGTTGAGAATTGCCGTATAACTTTTATTGAGCATGTTAGAACCGTCTGCAAAATGTGTATTGCAATTGCAGATATCTTAAAAGAAGCATACGGCGACAGAATCAGCATCAATAGAGATTATCTAATTGCTGGTGCTCTGCTTGCAGATGTCGGCAAGCTCATTGAATATGAAGAACGAAACGGCGAGATAAACAAAGCCGGACGCGGCAAGCACTTGAGACATCCATTTATTGGTGTGGCAATGAGCTATGCTCATAACATCCCGCCGGAAGTGCTCCATATTATCGCAACTCATTCAAAAGAAGGCGATATAATGGTTCGCTCGAACGAATCGGTTATTTTTCATCATGCCGATTTCATTGACTTCGATCTGGTGAGCAAAAAGAGACCTTTCTGATGAAACATGAGTTTTTAATCTCGATAATTCGATGAAAACTACAACTTGGCTCTAATCGATCGAGAAAGAATCCCTTGGCTTTAGCCGTAGGGAGAACATCAAAACTTAGGAAAGTTGGATAAAAACAAGAAACAAACGAATTTTCAATGGTATTTATGAAAAAGACGATTTCTCAAATTTGGGCGGAATATGCAGTCGAATTAAGCTTTGAGCATCTTTCATCGGAAGCCATTGATTCGGCAAAGATGTTTCTTTACGATAGTATCGGGTGCGCTTTAGGTGGCTCGAAAACCGAGGACTTTAGGATTTTGGAACAAGTTTTTCGGGAAATAGGGGGACGTGGTGAATGCTCGGTCATAGGTTCAGGTCTAAAAACTGATGTTCGCAGCGCTTCTTTGATAAATGCAGTTGCTATAAGAGCTCTCGACTACAACGATGTTTATTGGAAGCAAGACCCAAGTCATCCGAGCGATTTGCTACCTGCGGCTTTTTGCGTCGGTGAGCGTGAGGGGAAAAACGGTAAGGATTTGTTGACTGCAATTGTCATAGCCTATGAATTAGAAATGCGCCTGATGGAAGCCGCTTTTCCGGGCATAAGAGAGTTGGGAATTCATCATGCTACACTCACTGCATTTGTTTCCCCCGTTGTTGCAGGAAAAATGCTCGGTTTGAACGCCGAGCAAATAGCAAATGCCATTGGCATAAGCGGCTCTCATAGCATCACGCTTGGTGCCGTCACCGCAGGTGCTTTAACGATGATGAAAAATACCGTTGACCCGATGGCAACAGAGGCAGGTGTTTTCGCAGCACTGCTGGCTCAAAAAGGCTATCAAGCTCCGAAGGCGATCTTTGAAGGACGAGAAGGGCTTTTCGATTCGATAGGCGAAGAATGGAAACCAGAGGTATTGACCGAAGGATTGGGTGAAACTTTCAAAATAACCGAATGCTCCATAAAACCTTTTCCATCGGAAGCATTAACGCATGCTCCAATTTCAGCAACATTGGATTTGGTTTTTGAACATGATTTGAAGCCTGATGAGATCGAGTCAGTTGAGATTTACACTTTAAAGCGTGCTGCCGAGATTTTAGCAGATGAAAAGAAATACATTATTGATTCCAGAGAAACGGCCGATCATAGTTTGCCGTATTGCATTGCCGCGGCCATCGTCAAGCGTAGACTCACTCCGAACGAATTTACCAAAGAGTCTTTGAAAGACGAGAAAGTTTTGGAAAACATTCCAAAAGTTCGGGCAGTTTTGGAACCCTCTTTTGAGGAAAGATTTCCTGCAGAACAACCCTGCAAAGTTGTCATAAAGTTGAAGGATGGAAGGAAATTCGAGCGTGAACGCTCCTATCCGAAAGGTGACCCAAGAGATAGGCTTTCGCAAGAAGAATTAAAACAAAAATTCAGTATATTAGCCGAAGGAATTTTAAGTGAGGAACAACAACAGAAGGTTTTCGATGCGGTTTACAACCTTGAATCACTGGAGAAAATAAGCGACTTGATGCGTCTGGTCTCAAAAACCGAAAGTTTAGCAAGTATTGAGCAAGGCTGACGCAAGTATTTTCCAGACAACATGACCAAAGATCAGATGAAAACTCTTTACGACAAAATTTGGGATTCGCATGTTGTCCATCAAGAAGAAGGAAAACCAGCGATAATCTACGTTGACCTTCATCTGATTCATGAAGTCACGACACCACAAGCCTTTGACGGATTAAGAAAAGCTGGTCGTAGACTGAGGCGCCCGGATTTGACGATCGGCACAATGGATCATTCTGTTCCAACAAAAGATATTTTTTCACCGATAAAAGACTATTTTGCAGATTTGCAAATAAAAGCTTTCCGCAAAAATTGCGAAGAATTCGGTGTCAAATTCTTCGATCTAGGTACGGAAAATCAAGGTATCGTGCATGTTTTCGCTCCCGAAATCGGGCTTACTCAGCCGGGAATGACAATTGTTTGCGGAGATTCTCATACCTCGACGCATGGAGCTTTTGGCGCATTGGCGTTCGGTATCGGAACAAGCGAAGTCGAACAAGTTTTCGCAACCCAGTGCCTCCTGCAGAAAAAATCGAAAAACTTACTGATAAGAGCCTCTGGAAATCTAAATTTTTGTGTGACGCCGAAAGACTTAATTCTTTATATAATCGGCAGAATAGGTACTGATGGTGCAAGCGGATATGTGATTGAGTATGCGGGTGAAGCAATCAAGAACCTTTCGATGGAAGGACGCATGACCGTATGTAATATGAGCATCGAAGCAGGCGCCAAAGCTGGGTTGATTGCCCCTGATCAGGTCACTTTCGACTATCTCAAAGACAAACCTTTCGCTCCAAAGGGTGAGTCTTGGGAAGAAGCGGTTGACTACTGGAAAAATCTCAAAAGTGATGGCGATCCAGCATTCGATAAAGTCCTCGAGCTAGATGCCGAGCAGATCGAACCACAGGTTACTTGGGGTACAACACCTGCAATGGTGGTTTCTGTCAATGGTGAAGTTCCCGATCTTTCAACTGCGAAAAACGATCTAGAACGACAAGCTTTTCAACGTGCGCTTGAGTATATGGGTTTAGAACCTGCAAAAAAGATAACCGAAATAGAAATTGATTATGCCTTCATTGGTTCTTGCACGAATGCAAGGCTCGAAGATTTGAGAGCTGCAGCCAAAGTTGTCAAAGGCTACAAGGTGAATCCGAAGGTTAAAGCAATAGTTGTTCCCGGTTCTGAAGCAGTAAGACGGCAGGCAGAAGCAGAAGGATTAGCACGAACTTTTACAGAAGCCGGCTTTGAATGGCGTCATTCAGGCTGTTCGATGTGTATTGCAATGAACGATGATTATCTTCAACCAGGTGAGCGATGTGCTTCTACTTCAAACAGAAACTTTGAAGGCAGACAAGGACGCGGCTCAAGAACGCATCTGGCTTCGCCGATGATGGTAGCTGCCGCAGCAATTACAGGGCATTTTGTTGACGTTAGAAATTGGAAATTCAAAGACTAATGTTTGGAGAATTTTGAGAACCGAAGGGATGATGCTTGAAGAGTTTTGAAATGTTAGAAATCGAAATTTCCAAAGGATGCAAAAGTTCATAAGACACAAAGGGAAAGCGGTTGCGATTTTTCAGCCGAACATTGACACTGATCAAATCTTGCCAAAGCAATTCCTGAAGAGAATCGACAAGGCAGGATTCGGGAACTTTCTGTTCTATGATTGGCGATTCGATGAAAACGGCAATCCAAATCCTGAATTCATTTTAAATTGGGAGCGATACAAAGAAGCTTCGATCTTACTCACAGGGAAAAACTTCGGTAGTGGAAGTTCACGCGAACATGCCCCTTGGGCGCTTTTCGACTACGGTTTTCGCGTCGTTGTAGCGCCCTCATTTGGCGAGATTTTTTACAATAACTCATTCAATGTCGGACTCCTTCTTGTCACTTTGGACGAACAGATAATCAAAAATCTGGTCGAAAAAGCCGAAACAATTGAAGGTTACGAGCTTGAAGTCAATCTGGAAACAAAGCAAATTTCTGACGAGTTCAACTTTGTCGCATCTTTCGAAATAGACGAATTCAGACGCGAAAAACTTCTAAAAGGACTCGATGATATAAGTTTTATCATGCAATTTGAGCGAGAAATTTCCGAATACGAAGCCAAGCGTCCGAAATGGATGCCGAAAATAGTTTGAACAAGGATTTGTTTTCGGCATCAAATTCAGAAATAAGAAGCAAAAGTGAGAAGTGGATCAAACAAATAAAACCCCTAGGACTGAGAGATTGAAAAGGTATCGAGAAAAATTTCCTTTCCGTTTCGATGAATTAGGTTTTTAGTTGAATTTTGGATTTTGCATTGCTTTCATTCTTTTGAGATTTGTTTTGGGCTGGAAAAATGGCGAAACTTTACGAATATCAAGCTAAAAAGATTTTGCGGGAGCATGGAATTGAGACTCCGCGCAGTCAGGTTGTTTTCGTTGCTGAAGAAGCGAGCAAAGTAGCCGAAGAGCTTGGCGGCAAGGTTGTGGTAAAAGCACAGATTCATTCTACATCGAGAGCCGCTAAAGGCGGAATTCAGTTTGCCGATTCGCCGCAAGAAGCCGAAAAATTAGCGCGTGAAATGATCGGAACAATAATCGGCGGTAATCTATGTGAAGCTGTTTTAATCGAAGAAAGGATTCAAATCGAAAAAGAGTTTTATATTGGCTTCATAATAGATACGGTTTTGAAGCGTCCCGTTCTTCTTTTTTCCGAAGTTGGGGGAAGCGGAATCGAAGAGCGAGCGGAGACGACGAAAAAATTGGTTTGCTCGGTTCGTAAAGAACCCGAAGTTGAAGAGATAAAGCAAATTTGCTCAGATGAAAGAATTGCTTTTGTTTTCCAGAAGCTATATCGAGTTGCAAAGTCATGTGAAGCACGCTCGGCTGAGATAAATCCGCTTGCACTTTCGAAAGACGACAGAATCCTTGCCTTAGATTGCAGGATTTCAGTTGATGATTATGCGATTTTCAGACATCAAGATTTGCCGATAGAAATTCCACGTGAGTTAGGTCATACACCGACAAAGCTTGAAAAGATCGCCTGGGAAGTCGAAAAAGACGATTACAGAGGCACTTTTTATTTTGTAGAGATTTTGGAAGAAGACGAATCGAAAATCAAAATAGGTTTTCACGGGGCAGGCGGCGGTGGTTCAATGGCGTCTTTGGATGCGGCTCAGGCTGCCGGACTCCAACCCGCTTGTTATGTTGACACCAGCGGCAGCCCACCAGCTTCTAAGATTTATCGAGCGGCGCGAATAATTCTTTCGATACCGGGAATCCGCGGTTATTTTCTTTCAGGTTCTGGCGTTGCAAGTCAAGAGCAGTTCATACTGGCACGCGGCATAATCAAGGCTTTTCTAGAAGTCAAACCGAAAATCCCTGCCGTTTTGAGATTAGGAGGAAATGGTGAGGAAATAGCAAAAGAGCTTGTTGAAAGATATTCCCGATTCTTGCCCGCTCCGATGGAAGCTTATCAAAAGATCCATTCGGCTGACTTCTGCGCTTCGAGACTGAAAGATTTGATTCATGCTTACGAGCAACAACCAAACAAGCAGATCTCACGGCAGTTAGATGAAAAAACTTTTTCAGAAAAAGGCGATAAAACCCTTGAGCAAACCCGAAAAACTCAGGAGGAGTTTTCTGAAAAGTCTTTTACAGTTCCGGGATTTTATGAAAATGCTTCCACGAATGCAGAATTTTATGAGTTCAAAACTCGCACGGGAAGGATAATTTTCAATCATTCGGTTTTTTCACCTGAAAGCGCTTCTAAGATAGTGGAATCATGTCCGACGAAGATTTTGAAATTGAACGAAAGAAGCTTACCGGTTTTAGCAATTGAGCCGCAGGAAGCAGAGCGAGGCAAATGTATTGAATGTCTTGCTTGCGAATTCGCAAGCTGGGACAACGGAATTGGTGGTGTAAAGATAGAATTTCCGATTTTCGTCGAATAAAATTCTTAAGCGAATGATGAACAACGGTTAAGTAAATCGTTTTGGAGCATTAGATTTCGGCAAACAGCAACAAAGTTGATAAGTAGTAGCTGAAAAATAAGCTTTACATGGCTAAAAGTTTTAGGACAAAATTACATCCGCTGTTGGCCATTCGCTTACACTATCTTCGTTTCAGCAATTGCAAAACTGCGAGAACGATAAAGCGCGGATTTAAGAGCAAATATCTTCGCCACAATCGCTTAGGTTCTTGGATGAATCTGAAGAACCATTCTAAACCGAGATTTCCTAACCAAGCAGGACATTCTCTGACGTTACCAGCGAAAAAATCAAATGATGCGCCGACGCCGAGCATCACGGCCCTGAGCTTATTTTTGTGATCGGCCATCCACTTTTCCTGCTTCGGACAACCTAGCCCAACAAATAGAATATCCGGATTTGCTTGGTTTATTGCTTTCGTTATTTCTTCATCTTCTTCTGCAGACAAATTCCGAAATGGAGGGGAGAAGGCGTAAACTATTTTCAAATTCGGGAAGTTCTTTTCAGCTCGTCGCAATATGCTCTCCAAAACCGAAGGTTTGCTTCCGTAAAAACCGACCGAAAGCCCCTTTTGTTCAGCGTATCGGCAAATTTCTATCATCAAATCGTTCGCCCTGATTCTAGAAGCTTCTTTTGCCCCTTGTAATTTTTGCATCCAGACTATCGGCATTCCGTCAGTCACAATGTAATCTGCATTGTTAACTTTCTCAGCAAATTCAGGATTATCGTAGGCTTCCATGACCATGTGGACGGTAGAAAAACAAATGTATCCACCCTTTCGCGATTTGATAATATCTTCAACTTTTTCGATTATTCCATCAAGCGAAGTTACATTTGGAAAGAGACTCAAAACCCGCACTTTCGAGTTCGAACTTTTTTTCTCTTTGCTCGGTAATCCGACTTCCACAATCTCAATTCTCCCTCTTGCAATTTCAAATCTTTGGTTTCAAATCTTCTTTGTAAATTTTTTCCAAACGCTCGATGTAACTTCTTAGGTTAAACCTTGATTTTACGGTCTCTTTGGCGTTTCTTCGCAGGTTTTGTTTGAATTCTTCATCACTTTTCAAGACCATCCTTAATTTCTCCACAAGCTGATCGGTGTCTTGTGGTCGAATTAAAAATCCGTTGACGCCATCTGCGATTACTTCTCCAACAGATGCCATTTCCGAAGCGATAACAACACACCCGTAAGCCATAGCCTCAAGCATTGCCATCGGCAAGCCTTCGTATCGTGAAGGAAGCACGAAAATATCGCTTTCAGCAAGTTCACGAGCTTTTCTTTCTCCCGAAATAATGCCACCAAAATAGAATCTCTGACCAAGTGCTTTCCTCATTTCCGAAACAAAATAATCCGCAAGTTTCCCCGTCCCGAAGGTTTTGAAAGTGAAATTCAGTGTGGAATCCGAAGCTAGAATTTTTATTGCTTCTGATAGTTCATGCAGACCTTTCGATTCTTCTAATCGCCCTAAAAAAATTATTGAATTTTGTTTTTTCTGAATATTGGAAAGACTTTCGTCAAGTTCAACCGAGTTTTCTAAAAACAAAACTTTTTTCAGTCCGCTGAATCTGCATTCTATAATTTCTTTTTCTCTGCGACTTAAAACTAATACCAAATCAGCCTTTGCAAGCATTTTTTCAGCCATTTTTCTTAGCCAAAAACTTTGAAATTCACTCAAGGCTAAAAATTTTCCTCCGTGAATGTGAAGAAGAATCGGCTTTTTTGTGGTTTTTGCAACACTTACAAGAAAAAAATCTCTTAAGATCGAAAGTAGATTTAAAGCTGTGTTTATGTGAACTGCATCAACTCTTTTTGCTTCGCGATAGAATCTAAAAGGCAAGGCAAACTGCCTCAAGAGCCAACTTAAACTTCTCTTTTCCGTATCCTTTTTTCCTGCAACAAAATGGACGAACTCGAAACTACTACTACCGATTATTTGCTTTACAACAGTTGAAATCCCGCTGATGTTTTCCGACTCATCAAGACTCGGTGCAGTTATCAGAATTCTCATTTACTAAAAATAATCCAAAACCATAAGGATAGACAATTTTATCTTTGAGCTTTTTTAGAATTTCACATAACTTATGTCAAATCTGGGAGGATATTGGTTACATCGAAAGGGATTCTTCGGCGTAAGCCGAAAAGAAGTCAAGAAGTCGAAAGATGACTAAACCGAGAAATTTAAGAACAATGCCGACGTTACGAAAAGATCACATACAAATGTCAAGCTAACCGAACAGCGTGAGCAGTGGTATCATGAATTTGAACAAAGGATTCAAACCTGGATTCAGTCGGCATGGTGATAACAAGCACATAATGTCTTAGAAAATTACTGCAGTTTGATATGAAAACCCATACGATGACATTTCCCTACACTATGGCACCAGGCTTTCGTCAAGACAATATCTCCTATCATGATTACACCTAAGAAAGACATCATATCCGGGGATTTCTTGGATGATGCAATTCAGCAATCTTCCAACAGGCGGATATTTCTGGCGACCAGCTTATATCAATCATGGAGCTTTTTATTCAGAACATGGCGTTCTCGGTTTCAGAAGAACCGGCGGGGACCTTTATAATCATTTTTCACTGGAAACCCTACTCGACACCTGAAAAAAACGCCCATAGTGCAGCAGCTCTGGGTTCGTCAGACAAAAGCTTGAACTACACAAATACTTCTGACACAAGGGCACAGTAATGTCGGTTTTGAATATCCCGATGAATCTTACTCGCTTGACTTGCAAAAACAATAGAATTCATAGTCACATTTCACGCAGAACTTCATAGACACGTTGATTAGTGAAGGATGTATCTTGAATACCTCATAGGCACAAACATGAGGAAGCAACCTAAAAAGAGTTGATTTTTCATGAAATTAGTGAAAAAATAACTCTAAAGCTTTTGTAAACAGGAATAAAAAGATGTCCAAACCAAAACAGACTTTTGTAAATAAACGCATACCTCTTTATTATCAGCTTGAAAATCTCTTGCGTGAGAAGATAGTTTCTGGCGAACTTGAACCGGGAGATAAACTGCCGACCGAGCTTGAGTTGATTGAGCAGTATGGAGTTTCAAGGATAACAGTTCGACAGGCTTTACAGGCACTTGCCGACGAAGGTTTGATAGAAAGAAAGCAAGGCAGAGGAACAGTTGTAACGGCACGAAAAACTAAGCGTAGAAAATTCTCTGGGGTTATCCATTTGACTGGTTCCCTCGACGAGCTGATTGAAATGGGAATGGAAACTCCAGTCAAAGTTTTAGAGATAAACAAAGTTGCAGCCGATCCGCATGAAGCGGAACTCTTGCAGATAAAACCCGGAACAACTGTTTACAGGTTAAAGAGACTTAGGATATACGAAGGTAAACCTTTCGGCTTGATCATCAATTATTTGCCTGAAGAGATCGGTTCTGCACTAACAATAGCAGAACTTTCAAGTGGCGCATTGCTTCATACGGTGGAAACAAAACTTGGCTATCGCTTAGAAAAAGCGATCCAAGAAATCAGAGCAGAACTTGCAGATCCATACGTTGCACAAGTCTTAGAGGTCCGTGTAGGAACGGCTCTGCTTTCAATCGAGAGAACTGTTTATACGGATGAAAATCAACCTGTCGAATATGTGCATTCGCTTTATCGAAGCGATTTATACGGTTACTCTGTTCAACTTATTCGAGAAAAGAAATAAAGAAGCCAGTTTCAAAAGCAACTTGGCCGACTTGACACATAGCTTTAAGTTGGGTGATTATTTTCTCTACGCTCTTTAGAGTTGAAAATATAGCAACGGTTTGTTTGAAAGCCACATCTTAAGATGCGCAACAAATTCGTAACTTCTTGGAGGTTGTTGATGAATAACAGAATAAAATTCATAGTCGTTTGCTCAGCACTGATGCTCAGTTTTTCCTTTGGAGCATCAGCACAAGAAAACCCATGTGATAAGCTCTACAACGGAGACTTTGTTCCAAATTACAGGAGCACCGATTTAACTAAATTGAAGCTGGCGATTGATTCAGGCAAGAAATTCGTTGAACAATGTGCTTCTGAAGAAGGTTACAAAGAGCCTATTGAATTCGTCAGAAAACGACTTCCCGATATGGAGAAAAAATACAACTTGGGAAGTGCTATTGAAAGATTTAACGACGCAGTCAAAGATTCAAAGAACGTAAAGGTTGATCAGGCTTTCTCAAGTGGCAAAGAGATATTGACAATAGAACCAAAATTTGCAAGCTCTTTGGATGTAATGCTCACGCTGGCTTCGGTAGGACTTGATCAAGCCCTTTTGAACAACAAAAAATACAGCAACGAAACTTTGGACTATGCAAAGCGTGCAATTGAACAACTCGAGGCAAACGCTCCGTCGAAGGATTATGGGTTGTGGGGATTCATATACAAAACAAAAGAATTTCCCGATGGAAGAGACAATGCGCTCGCATGGATGAACTACACCATCGGTTACATACTCTATCATCATCAAGGCAAGAAGAAGGATGCTTTGCCGTACTTTTATAAGGCAATTCAGTATAATTCCAATGTAAAGAAGCGTCCCGATGTTTATCAAGCAATCGGAGACTATTATAGAGAAGAGTATAATCGCCTTGACGATGAAAGAATTGAAACCGCCAAGAGAGCCCAAGAAGAAACAAATGAGGAATTGAAGAAACAACTTATAGAGAAGGCTAAAAACATTCTTGCTTTGCAGAAAGGCTACGCAGAAAGAATGATGGATGCTTATGCCAGAGCCAGAAGCTTAGCCGTGAACGACAAGCTCTATCAGGACTCGCTTTACGAAACCATCAAAGTCCTTTACGGCGTTCGATTTGATGGGAAAAAAGATGGTGTGGATCAATATATTTCTTCGCTAATCAGCAAGCCAATGCCTGATCCGACAACCCCCGTCAATCCCGTAATTGAGACACCAGCAGACACAGCCAATGTCAAAACCGTAGGAGAAAATCAACCAGTAGTCGAAAGCAATCAAATTGCACAAGTTTCCTCTGCTACGATGGGAAAACTGGTCAGTGACGCAACCAATAATGCTACCGCTAAGCTTGCAGTTAACGGAAAGTCCAAGCTATCTAAAACTGCACCGAGAGGAAGGAAAAACTAACCTGAGACTATTAAATTAAAAAAACAAAAGCCAAACTTTTGCAAGGTTTGGCTTTTGTTTTTTACTAATTTAAGCAAAACGCAACTAAACTATTTGGAGAGATCATCGAAAAAGTTTAATAATTTTTCTGGTCGAGTTCATATTTTAGAGGAAAACCTGTATGTCGCGAGTTTATCATTTATCAGCAAAACAGATTTTCTTAATAGCAACTCTTTCTTCTCTAATGACCTTCGGGATTACGTCCTGCTTAAACGGTATAGGTAATCTGGAAAACAAGTTTGAAGAGGGTAATCATCAAGTAACTTTTGCAGAGACTAACACGGAAAAGCCTATATTGGGAGTTTCCGATCCGTCGAAAGTCAGCGACGAACAAAACAGCATAGAAGTATATCGTGCGGTAGCTCCTGGAGTAGTTTCAATAAAAACGAGTGCGCGATTCGAGGATTTCTTCGGTCGAGAGTTCGAGGAAGAAAGCGGAAGTGGTTCAGGCTCAGTGATTGACAAACAAGGTCATATTTTGACCAATTACCACGTAATCGAAGGCGCTTCTAAACTAACGGTCAGCTTCGGCGGAGATAAAGTTTATCCAGCAACTATTGTAGGTGGTGATCCCGATACTGACTTAGCTGTTATAAAAATCAATGCTCCGCCTTCTGAATTAACGGTAGTGGAATTCGGCGATTCGGACAAGCTTGTTGTTGGTCAAAAGGTTTTGGCTATCGGTAATCCATTTGGATTAGACAGAACTTTGACAACAGGTGTTATTTCAGCCTTGCAAAGACCAATCCGTGCCAGAAACGGTCGCTTGATAGATGCAGCTATACAAACAGATGCTTCAATAAATCCCGGTAACTCTGGCGGACCTTTACTTGATAAGTATGGCAGAATGATCGGTATAAACTCTCAAATTCTATCACCAGCAGGCGGTTCAGTAGGCATCGGATTTGCTATTCCAGTAAATATCGCAAAAAGAGTGGTTCCGCAACTTATTCAATTTGGAGAGGTAAAGCGTCCTAAATTAGGCGCACTCTTGCGCAGCGTTGAAGATTTAATTCAAAGAGGTTACAGATTGCCAGTTGAATCAGGCTTAGTAATTCTTCAAGTTTTGCCCAATGGTTCAGCCGATCTGGCAGGACTTCGTGGAGTTACCCCAGATGGCTATCTGGGCGATATAATCCTCTCAATTGACGGTCAAAAAATGACTAGCATTGATGACTTATATCGCCTCCTTGACAAAAAACAAGTCGGCGATACAGTTCAAGTTGAAATATATCGCAGCGGTAAAACCGTGACTGTTCCGATGAAGCTGACAACTTTACCGAGCAGAAATCCTGTTAGAAGAAGATTCTAAAAATTTTTTGGAGAAAAAACCGCTGAAACCTTTGAAAAAACGGAAGAAGGGATTTGTAGTGGCGGTCTCAAGATTCAACAAATTCTTGAGATTACCGTAATTTTTGAGTAATTGCTTTTCCCTGTGTTTACCGAGGTCATTTGTGTTTCTCTTGAATTTCTAGTCCGTGAGACTGATGTTATATGGCTACATCAAGAATCGAACTTAAAGATTTCTACAACGAAGGTTTCGGTTGGATTTGCAAGCATTGCGAAAGAGAAATGGAAAGCAAAACCGACGATGAAACGAGATGTCTTTCACGTCTGATGAGCGAAGGTGAAGCGGAAAGCAAGAATCCCATGCTTTCAAACAAGGCTTTAGCAAAATGGGCTGACAAGGCAAGAAGGATCTTGGTTTGTCCAAGATGTGGCATCACAGAGCTTGCCGATAAATCTTGAAAATTAAAAAATGAAGAGAGATTTCGGAAGAAAACACAAAGGGAAGTTTCTGTCTTTTCCGACACTTCCCTGAAAGACTTATTTCAATTAAAAACTTTCAACTGGCAGTTTTGACCGCAAAAACGCGCCAGTTCTAAGGTTTCGGTTTACCAGAAAAATTCTTCTTATTTTCCCATATTTTTGCGACCGGGTTTGCTGTAGAATCAAATCCTTCAGCTGTGATTTCACGAAAAAAATGAAAATTCTTGACGTAGGTTGTGGAACGAACAAATACGAAGGAGCAATAGGGTTGGACAATAACCCGCGCACTGCGGCTGATATTATTCACGATTTAGGAAAAATTCCCTATCCTTTTCCCGACAATGAATTTGATTTAATAATCTCACGTCATGTTATCGAACATGTCCCAGACGTGATGGCTTTTGTTGCCGAACTTTACCGTATAGCAAAACCAGGGGCAAGGATAAAAATCGTGACACCTCACTACACGAATCCTGATTGGGCAACCGATCCAACGCATCGCAATCATTTCAACTCTTATTCGTTCAACATCTTCACCGAAAAAAGAGTTTTTGATTTCTACACCGATGTTCGCTTAAAGCCCATAAAAACTTATGTTTCACTTCTCAATCTCTGGAAAATTTTGGGCATAGAATTTTTGGTCAATCTCGACCAGAAAATACCAGCTTTTCGTTTCACAAGAAAATTTTGGGAGCATTATTTGAGCTTTATTTTTCGTGGAAAGGAACTCCATTTTGAGTTTGAGGTTTTAAAGTAGCTCAGGCAAACTATTCTTAAGATTTACCTTCTTAGCTTTTGAAAATTTTTTCAAAGGGAGTTTTGAGAAATGAAAAAAATACTTCTCTTAGTCCTATTTTCAACTGTTTTAATTTTCACCAACGCAAATGCGCAATCAAGCCTTACCGAGTTATTACCTAATTCGGATGGGGCAATACTGATTGATTCAAACCGACTTTTCAACGAAGCCATACCGCAGATTTTCGCTGGTAATTTGAAGAAACTTGCTGAATTGAACGCTGAAATTGACAAGATAAAAACAGAAACCGGAATAGATCCCAGACAATTTGAAGAAATAGCCATAGCCTTGAAGAGCATCCCCAACGGAAAAGGCAAATTAAACTTGGAGGCTTTGGTTCTAACCAAAGGCAAATATGATTCTCAAGCTTTGATCGGAACCGTCAAGCGCTCGATTAAAAGCTATCGTGAAGAAAAAGTGAAAGATACAGTAGTTTACATCTTTCCTACAAAAGACCTAAAAAAGCAAAATGAAAATAACGGCCAATCTTTCATAACGAAAGTATTCGGCATGGTAACCGATGATCTGCCCGTAGAAGTGGCTGTTTGTGCTTTAGACACAAAAACTTTAGCATTTGGCTCTTTGCCTTTGATCAAAGAAGTATTAACGACACCAACAAAACTTAAAACTGAAATTGCAAATCTGCTCAGCCAGAAACCGAACGCTATAATTCGCTTTGGATTTGAATTACCTTCTAACCTGCCAACTTTTGCAGGCTCTGCCGATAAGGAACTCGAAGAGACTCTCTCTTCGATTCAGCAGCTTTCTGGTTGGGGAGATTTAACCGAAAAAGGTATTCAAGTTTCTGTGAATGCCAAAGCTGATAAATCCGACAATGCCCAGAAAATTGAAGAGTTACTCGAAACTTTACGAATTCTTGCAAACAGTTTCTTGAGTGCATTTCCGGACAAAGATAGAAAGGTTTTTGCCAAGATGGTCAACGACCTAAAAATTTCAAGAAGTGAAAATCTTGTTTCACTCAACCTCGAAATTCTCAAAGAAGATTTGGGTAACTTGATTCATTAGCCAACAGCAAGTAAGCAAAAGATGACAAGCTTTTAAGTATAAATGGCTAGGTTTTTAGCAGTTTTTTGATGAATAAAAACAGGTGCTTCTTGCTGAATTCACGTCTTATTTACCTAAAGGATAGTCTTACAGATTACTTAGCTGCTATTCACTATTAGCTAAAAAACACTTGGGTTTGTGGACTATGTCGCAAGATTACAAAGCAGGAGATTTTTTGATATTTCAACTCGAGAGTGGCTATGGACTTTTGAGGATTTTGGCTATTGAGGAAATCGGCGGAGAAAGAGTCTGGCATCTGGCAGTTTATAACGAGCTTTTCCCGAATGTTGAATCAGCTGACGAAATCATATCAAATCATCCAGAACAACTAACCTTGAATTTACCACATGTAGCACTGACAAATCGAGCATTTTATGCCACTCAGACGGCCGTGATGGCAAATCTGCCTATTGGTGAAAATGAACTGAAACTGCTCAAAGAGTGGCATCTGGATCCCAACAAAGAAATTTATGATCGTTCAATCCGCTTAATGATTGGAATTAGATAAACTCTGAATCTACTCAACGCAAGACCGAGATTGACTTTATTAGGTAACTTTCCGCATTAAGTCGTGTTGATATTGCCACAGAGTCAAATACAGACCAACCGAAACGATGAGACAAAAGAAATAAAAATCTAATCTAACGAAGCTTGGGGTTCGTGGGAGATACAAGCGAAAGCTAATCGGTAATAAGGTTAAATATCAAGCAAAGCAAAGCTTTTTATCATTCACGGTGTAGACATTTGTTTTGAACTTACTCTTGCCAAACCTTAAACGTTCACAAACGCAACCCCCTTAAAGACCAGCAAATCTTCGTCAATTTCTATTGACCGAAAATGGCGTTATCTGCCTATTTAACTAGATTACGATTTTTTCTTGATATTCTCCCCAAACTTTTCTAAGTGCGTTGGAAATTTCCCCTACGGTTGCATAATTTTCGACGCATTCCAATATGTAAGGAAGCAGATTTTCAGTTCCCTGAGCTGCTTGCTGAAGTCTTTTTAACGATTCTTCAACTTTTTCGGAGTTTCTCTTCTGGCGAACCGCTTTGACGCGCTCGATTTGGTTTCTTTCGATCTCAGGATCAATTTTTAAAATCGGTATGGTCGTATCTTCTTGAATCTGAAATTTATTGACTCCGACGACTATTGTATCTCCGCTTTCGACGGCCTTTTGATATTGATAAGCCGACTCTTGAATTTCTTGTTGAGGATAGCCGATCTCAATTGCTCTGAGCATCCCACCAATTTCATCAATTTTCTGAATGTATTCAACAGCTCTTTTTTCGAGTTGATTTGTTAATTCTTCAATTGCGTAACTGCCTGCCAATGGATCAACTACATCGGCAATGCCCGATTCATAAGCTATGACTTGCTGTGTTCTTAAGGCGATTCTGGCAGCATGTTCGGTTGGAAGTGATAACGCTTCGTCCATTGAGTTTGTATGAAGGCTTTGGGTTCCTCCTAAAACGGCAGCCAAAGCTTGAATTGTTGTTCGGATAATGTTCACTTCAGGTTGTTGCGCCGTCAGAGTTGAACCAGCAGTTTGGGTGTGAAAGCGTAGCATCATTGATTTCGGGTTTTTCGCTCCGAAACGATCACGCATGATTTTAGCCCACAGACGACGAGCCGCACGAAACTTCGCAACTTCTTCCAGCAAATTGTTATGTGCATTGAAAAAGAACGAAAGTCTTGGAGCAAATTGATCAACTTCCAATCCTGCTGAGATCGCAGCTTCGACGTAGCAGATTGCATTTGCTAAGGTGAAGGCGATTTCTTGAGCGGCTGTCGCTCCTGCTTCGCGAATATGGTAGCCAGAAATTGAAATAGTATTCCAATTTGGTACTTCCTTTGCACAGAATGCAAAAATATCTGTTATCAATCTCAAAGACGGTTTCGGCGGGTAGATGTATGTCCCGCGTGCGATGTATTCTTTCAAAATGTCGTTTTGAATCGTGCCATTGAGTTTATCAAAACTTACGCCTTGCCTTTTTGCTACGGCAAGATAGAGACAAAGCAGTATTGCAGCTGTTGCATTGATCGTCATTGAAGTTGAAACTTTATCAAGCGGGATTCCATCGAGAAGAATTAACATGTCTTCTAACGAATCGATTGCGACACCGACTTTGCCTACCTCACCTGCTGCCAAAGGATCATCCGAATCAAGCCCTATCTGCGTAGGCAAATCGAAAGCAATCGAAAGCCCCGTAGTGCCTTGCGATAGAAGATATTTGTATCTCTTGTTGGATTCTTCAGCAGTGGCAAAGCCTGCATATTGTCGCATCGTCCATAGCTTGCCCCGATACATATTTTTGCGAATCCCGCGAGTGAAGGGAAATTGCCCCGGATCACCTAAATCGGTCTCATAATCGAAATGAGAATTGCTCGGATTAAAGTCATTCGGTAGTTCAATGCCCGATGATGTTAAAAACTTTTCACGCCTTTCCTGCATTTTCAAGCCCTTTACAGCGTTTTTTCATGATTAAGCTTAGCCTAAAATTACAAAGTTTTGAAGTGAAGAAAAAGATTTGTCAACTTGCAAGTTCTCGACGCTTTTCTTATCTTGCTTTTTGTGAAAACCTCTTTAGTTGAACAATCGGATTTTTGGAAGTACTTTTCCGAAATCGAAAATGCTTTGAGTAAAAAGTGCGGAAGAAAAGTCTTTTTAAGCCCACTTGATTGGGGATTGATCGAAGCTTGGCAAAAGCGAGGCGTTCCCTTGCACATAATCTTGAAAAGCATTGACTCACTCGACGTAACTCACAATCACAATAGAAAGCTAAATTCGCTTCGTTATTTTCGAGAAAAAATTGAAGAAGAATTTAGCTTTTGGCTCAAACAAAAGGCCGGGAGAAAAGATGGGCCGAAATTGCCTGTTACAGACGTTCCGGCTTTAGAAAAAAATCTTGAAGCGTATCTGGAAGAGAAAATACGGTTACTGAATTTGGCAATCGAGGTAAACAACGGACAGATTACGAAGATTTTGAGAAAAGCAATCAAGAAATTGCAGAATCTAAAGCAATCAACTGAACTCGGCTTTGTAGAAATCGAGCTTGAAAAGCTAGAAAAAGAAATTAACAAAGCATTGCTGACCAGTGTAGACACTAAAGTTCTCAAAAGATGTAATCGAGAAGTCGAAAAGCAGATGTCAAAATACAAATTTCGCACTGACGAAAAAACTTACAGGCGAAACTGCGAATTGATGCTACTGAAACTTCTGCGAAAAGAATTTAACATTCCGCATCTGGGACTATTCGACTTGTAAACCAAAGCATATTCCTGAAGCTAAAGAAAATTTCCAAACCAAAAAGAAAATAGTCTGAAACTCAAAATCGGGTGTTTTAATCTTTTGAAAATCTGCTCAGGGCTAGGTTCTCTTTATTCTCGATAGTTTATCGAACTTTTTGCGGAAGTCCGGACCTTCGACTATGATTGTGTGGCACATCTCATAAAGCCTTGAGCGGAGTTTTGTGCCGATTCTGTCTTCTAGAGTTTCTTCCCTTTGATCTTTTCGATCGTCCAGATAATTTGTTGTGAATATAGTCAGTTTCTCGTCATTGTAGCGGGTGTTGATGATGAAAGACATTGTGTCTTTGACCCATTCGGTCGGTTTTGAAGCTCCGAGTTCATCTAGAACCAAAATTTCTGCGTCGAACACCGGCTCAAGAACTTTTAGCTCCGATGATTGCGTTGCTGGATTGTAAGAATCTTGAATCTCTCTCAAAAGCGAGCCGAACTCGTAGAACAAACAGTTAAACCCCCTTTCTGTGAGGCATTTCAGAATAGAAACCGCTAGATGCGTTTTTCCGGTTCCGACGCTACCCATGAAAAGCAAGCCTCTCTCAACATCTGGGTATTTTTGTGCAAGACTGTATGAATATTTGAAAGCAATTTTTTGCGATTCTGTTAAAGGCTGATAGTTTGAAAACGAGCAATCTGAATATCGCTTCGGGATTTTGATTCTTTCAAAGAGATTCTCTTGAATTCTTTTTTGACGGCAACTACACGGGCGTGCTCCTTTGCCTGGAACAATTTCCATTCCCGAACCATAACATTTCGGACAAACCTCTAAACTCTTTAGACCAACGGCAGATTGCTCAGAATAAACCAAAAACTGCTCGTCATCTTGATTCGGAACAATATAAAGTTTCGGATTGGATGTTTCTTGCGCCATTGTTTCAAAAAAGAAAGAGTTGTTGAGTGTTTTTGAATTATAACACCAGAAAAACAAAGCTCTCAAGTGAAAAGAACCTCTTTAGGTTTTTTGCTTTTCAAAAATCGCAATAAATTTTAAGTTCTTGTTAGAAAGGGATTTAGGTTGATTTTCGTTCCTTGTTCGCAAACTTGAAAAACTAGCTTTCAAACTTTTAAGCTCGAAATTATGAGGAAAATTGCTGTTTTACTATTTGCACTTATTTTTGTTGAGAATTTATCGGCTCAGAATAAGTTTGAGGGCTACAACATTATTCTGGAAGCACCTGAAGACCAAAAGCAGCCTGCTTGTGCTATTCGTTATGTACCTCCTACAACGGAGATAAAGATAGTCGATCTGAACCGCGCCACACCAACCAAAATTTCTCCATGCTCTGGTTCAACATCTAAACTTGCTCAAACAAATTCAGGATTTGTCGCTAGAGCAAGCGAAACCGACTTCAAATGGTGCTTTCAGGCTGAGGATAAGCTCTATCAAATAAAATTCAAAGACATCACGGGCAAAGAGGTAGTCTATAACTGGATTGCGACACCTGAAAATCCCGGTATCTACAACGTCAAAGATTTCGGTGCAATCGGTGATGGCATTACTGATGATACGATAGCAATCAAAAGCGCATTGGCTTTCGTAGCAACACGTAACGGTGGAACTTTGCAGTTTCCCGAAGGCGATTTTGTCGTTACATCGCCACTAGTTTTGCCGTCCGGAGTAACAATTCAAGGCATTGGAAGTCTTGGCACAGGCTCGCCAACAAACAATGTTGTCCAAAGAGCTGCTAGTAGAATCAAGCTTAGGGGGACGAATACTTCGATATTCCGAATTGGCGAATGCACCGAACGAGTTCAGATTCGTGACATCGAGCTTTATGCAGAAAGTAACGACAAAACCATCGGGATCGAAGCAGTTGGAGCATATAACTCAAGCCAAGATTTTTTCTTCGAGCGTGTGACTTTTAATAACTTCTTCAGAGGTATATACATTCGTGGACTTCCACAAACCGACAGAGGCTGGCAATTTGATTACATAAAGGTGAAAAACTGCCGTTTTATCTATAACACAGATGCAGGAATCTACAGCTACACCCGCAATGCTGGCTGGAAAATCGAAGGTTGTATCTTTCTTAATCCAAAGCGCACAGAATCACAGAAAGCAGACTCGATGACTTTCTGGCATGCAGGTTTCGTGCTTATTCAAGACACTTTCGGCGGCGGATTCGCAAATGCAAAAGGCGGTATTTTCATTAACATCATTGATAGTTCAAATGTAACTGTCATCGGTTCTCAAACCGAATCAATGACTTATTCGTTCGTTTACAATGAACCGCGCTTTCCTTATCACGGCGATTATTCATATCCGATTACTTTCATAAACAACATCTTTGGAGACCCAATAGAGTTTCGTGGTAGAAGAACTTTTGTCTCTATTGGCAACTTATATGGTCCGCGCACCTTCATTACCGATCCGAGCGTTAGAGTTTATTCCATAGGCGATAGGTTCTGCTATGATGGGAACATACTCGGTTGTCAAGGAGCAATCCAGCAAAACGGTTTTGATAAAGCAACTGTAATAATGATGACCGCTCAACCCGACGATGGCTCGGTCAAAGGGAACCCGACATTTTTCGGCACAGATGTCAAATTTGGCGCTCCCATTCAAGTGCCCTCTTTCAAACAAGAGAACCTCCCAAAAGATAAACCCAACGGTTCTTTGGTTTATTGTGAAAATTGCCAACGCAATACAACACCCTGTAGGTCAGGTGGTTCCGGCGCACCGGCAATGATGGTAGCAGGTCAGTGGAGTTGTTTCTAAATCAATCCTCTTTCACGACTTTTTATTTGTCGGTTTTTGCAATTTTCAAAGACTCGAGGTGTTTCCCAAAAGTTTTAGCTTGTCTAGAACTTTAAGCCCGGTTCCGGAATTTTCTTTGTCGAGTTGGATTGTTAGAATTTTTTGTCTAGCCAATTTATCGGCTGTGTCGGCAGAGTAGATGCTGGAAACATGCAAACTAAATGCTGAAAGAATGCAAAAGTTATGGGCGAAAAGAACAGAATTTCGGTTGTGCTCTGCACCTACAACGGCGAAAAGTTTTTGCCAGCTCAGCTTGAAAGCATTCGCGTGCAGACGCGTCAGCCCGATGAAATGATCGTTAATGATGATGTTTCGACAGACCGAACAATCGAAATCATAGAGAATTTCTCGAAAAAAGCGCCTTTTCCCGTCAAGCTGGAAATTAATAGTCAAAATCTTGGCTCAACCAAGAATTTTGAACGTGCGATTTGGCGTGCAACAGGAAATATAATTTTTTTGTGCGATCAGGATGATGTTTGGTTAAACCACAAGATCGAAAGAATTGAGAAAATTTTTGACTCTGATGATTCTATCGGATTAGTTTTTTCTGATGCTGTTTTGATAGACGAATATTCACGTCCGATTGGGAAAAATCTTTGGGATTATAGCTTCCCTTGGCGGGAACGGAAGAAGAAAAACATGTTTGAGGTTTTATTGCGTCAAAATGTCGTTACAGGCGCAACTGCTGCTTTTCGTTCCAAATTTAGAGAAGTTTTTTCGCCTATTCCAACCGATATTCCAAACATGATTCATGATGGATGGATTGCTTTAGTTATATCGGCCTTTGCCAAAGTTCAAGCTCTTGACGAAAAACTGATAATGTATCGTCAACATCCGCAACAACAACTCGGAATAGTCAGAGAACTATCAAGTCATAAAGATTACGAAGAGATAATTTCTCTTGAAGCAAAAGAAATCCAAAGACTTGAAAAGATGCGCTCTGTCTTGCAAGAATTCCCAGCTTTTCAAGGAGGTGAGATTTCAAGCTCAATTCAAAACGTTCTTGAACTTTATATACGAGAAAAACAAGAAAGGATCAGACATTTGCAAGCGAGAATGGAACTACCGAAGTTGCGCTTTCAGCGTCTTATTCCAATTTGGCATGAGTTGTTGACAGGTCGTTATCATCGTTTCAGCAGAGGATTTCTAAGTGCGGCTAAAGATCTTCTGCTAAGGGATTGAAAGTTATGACCATACATCCAGAAGTGTTTTCACAAACTAAAAATGGAGTGTTTTTGCGAAGCTCTGAATTGCTCTTTTTGCGAGCAGTAAGCTTAGCTTTGCTTTTTCTAATCGTCTTTCATTTGGGTTTTTCTCAACGCCAATTCAAAGCACGTCCAAGCGAATCTGGTGGGGCTTTGATTTATGAACAGGCAGCTTACGATGTTTTAAGTTATTCGATTTCACTTGAGGTTTTTCCTGAAAGTAAGTCGATTTCAGGCTCGGTTTTAATAACGGCTAAGATTGTTCAACCAATAGCCGTGTTTGTTGTTGATTTGGAAGATGTATTCGACATCGAAAAAATTCAGCTTGTTGAAGGGCAACAATCACGGGAGCTGAAATTTAATCGGGCCGGAGGAAAAATTTGGATAAAGATGCCAATGACCAAACAACCCGGAGAGTCGGTTGCAATTAAAATATCCTATTCCGGTAAGCCCCGCGTAGCTCCGAATCCACCTTGGGTGGGCGGTTTTGTATGGGAAAAAACGAAAGATGGTTTCGACTGGATAGGCGTTTCTTGCCAAAGCGATGGAGCAGACGTTTGGCTACCAGTGAAAGACCATCCTTCAGATAAACCGAATTCAGTATCTCTTCAAATCACCGTTCCCGAGCCGCTTTATGTGGCCTCAAACGGGACGTTAGAAAAAATAGACGAAAGCGCAAACGGTAAACGAACCTTTTACTGGCAAATGTCAAGTCCAATAAACAATTACAACATTACGCTCAACATTGCACCTTACAAACTCATAGAAGACTCATACAAAAGCACTGACGGAACGGTTTTTCCGATTATTTTTTATGTTCTCCCAGAGAATTACGAGAAAGCAAAAGCACTAATTTCACAAACAAAAAAGTTTCTGGAATTTTATGAAAAATTCCTAGGACCGTATCCGTTTCGGACTGAAAAATTGGGAATCGCACAAACTCCTTATCTCGGCATGGAGCATTCGACAATTATCTCCTACGGGAGCAATTTTGAAAATAACAATTACGGATTCGATTGGTTGCTATTGCATGAACTGGGTCATGAATGGTGGGGAAACCTAGTCACGAATTCAGACTGGCGAGATTTTTGGATTCATGAAGGTTTTCAATCTTTTATGGATTTGCTTTATATCGAGGAAACACAAGGTAAAGAGGCGTATTTTAGGGAGATGAGAGAAAGTATGAAGAGAACACGCAACAAACAAACTGTTGCGCCGCGTGAACCGAAATTCGCTTATCAAGTTTACATGGCCGAGCCTGACTACACTTCAAGCGATGGCGACATTTATAACAAAGGTGCAGCTATTCTTCATACACTGCGATTTTTGATAGGCGATGAAGCATTTTTCCGCTCGCTCAGAAAAATGGCTTATCCGACAAAGGAAATGGAAACTTTAACCGATGGCACGCAGGTTCGTTTTGCAACAACAGATGATTTCAAACATATCGCTGAAACTGAATCAGGTATGGATTTGGATTGGTTTTTTGAAGTTTATCTCCGTCAACCCAAATTACCGAAGCTTGTTGTCGAGAAAAACGGCGGAAAGACGCAAATTTATTGGGAAACTCCTGAAAATCTATTCTTTCCAATGCCCATCGAAGTCGAGATTAACGGCAAAATCCAAAGATTTCAAATGCAGAGAAAGGGTATCGAAATTCCTCATGAAAATTCGAAAGTTGATCCGAATAATTGGATTTTATGCTCAAACAAGCTCTCCGATAATTGAACTACTCTCTACAAAAGTCAACTCATCTGGACCTCAGTAGCAACTGACTTATAACTTTTTTCTCAGATTCGCTCAGTGAGAATCCTGCCTTCTCGTAGATTTTAGAATACAAAGCTAGGGCGATTGCTGCTAGTGATTCGTCTCGAATTGATGCAATTGTTTGAAGGTTTTCAAACAAAATTTCTCTTGCTTTTTCAATTTTGCCATGCTTTAAGAAACGTTCGGCAAGTTCGTTGTAGGCAGCTGCTCTTGAAGAAACCTGAGGAACGGTCTCGATGAGTTCATAAGCAAGATTTAGAAAATACAAGGCTTCATCTTTTAAGCCCAAAGATGCTTTGGCATCCGAAACAGCAATTAAGGCAAACATCTTGCCATCTTCTTGGCTTATCGCTCTGATGCTCTGTTGTGCTTTTTCATTTTCGTTTTGAAGTGCGAGGATTTGCGCTATCTGTGAAAGAGCTGTTGTCTGTTCGGTTTCGTCTGCAATTTCCTTTGCTATTTCGATTGCTCTTTCAAATTTGCCGAACTTAGCGAACTCGATGGCTATCAATCTGAAAAGCTGGAATCTTCCCTTGCTAGAGCGAATTTCTTTTTCATGTTGTGACTTCAGGATTTGATAAGCCTCTTCCAAGGTTCCCAAAGCTTCATTAAAGTCGCCATTTTCAAAGAAGTGACTTGCAAAACCGAGTAGAGCTGAAGATATAAAAGCTTTGTCAGAGACCAAATCGAGAGTTCTATCGGCAAGCTCGAGACTTCCTGCATGCAAAAATCCAAGCGCTATGAGCGAAAGAAGATTCTCCCGATCCGTTCCTTGCAGTTTTTCTGCTCTTTGCCTAGCTTTCTCAAGTATTTCGATTGCTTTGTCTTTTCTGCCGACACGAATGAAAATTTCAGCTGTTTCCTGCAAGGCTTTTACTGCGTCAATTTCATAATCAATTTCTTCCGCAAAATTGTAAGCCTGGATCAGGATATTGAAGGCTTCTTCTGTTTTGTTTTGTTTCAGTAAAATCTCGCTTAAATTTTGCAGAACCAAAACTTTCTCGGAAGGAAGCCATATTTTTTCGATCAAATTTTTGCTTTTTTCAATTTCACCACTTTCGGCATATTTCAAAGCAGCTTCTCCATAGATTCTTTCTGCCGTATCGAGCATCTCTGCAATTTGAAAGGCTTTGTTGAGTTCGTCCTTTTGGATTTTTTGGAGAGCCATTCTTTCCAGTGCTTCTATGCGAATAGTTTCATCGTCAATTGCATCACAAAGCTGAAATGCGTAGTCATCATCACCGATTTCAGCACACTTTTCTGCTGTAAGCATCAGAAGGTAGTCACGAACGAACGGATCTTGAACATTATCAGAAAGCTCTGCCGCTAGATCAACTTCGTTCTTTTCCAGATAAAGCGGAACAATCGTTTTCATAGCTTCTGCATGACCGTCGCTACCGCTAACTTTCTCAGCCAAGTATGTAGCCGCCTTTAAAATATCGTTTTCTGCTTCTTCTAAACCAAAACGCGTACTGCTCATAATTTTGATTTATCTTGCACGAAAACACGCAAAAAAAAAACAAGTGGAAAAAGATTTTGCGTTTTTATTTTGTTTGAAACTAGAAAAAGGCTTCCCCGATGAAAAATCAAGAGAAGCTTTTTTCCTGAGAAGGGCATAGAAAAATCGGTGGTTTACCAGTTTATTCACGATAGATTTCACCACCTGTTGCAACGAATTCTTCTGCTTTCTCTTGCATCCCCTTAAGCAATGCCTCTTCTTCTGATAACCCCTTTTGCATGGCGTATTCCCGAACTTCTTGCGTTATTTTCATCGAGCAAAATCGAGGTCCGCACATTGAGCAAAAGTGAGCAAGCTTAGCGCCTTCTGCCGGTAATGTTTCGTCATGATATTCACGTGCCAGAATCGGGTCGAGTGAAAGGTTAAACTGATCTTCCCATCGAAACTCGAATCTTGCCTTTGAAAGTGCATTGTCATGATATTGCGCACCGGGGTGTCCTTTGGCAAGGTCTGCAGCATGTGCCGCTATTTTGTAGGCTATCACACCTTCCTTTACGTCTTGCTTGTTCGGAAGTCCTAAGTGTTCTTTTGGTGTTACGTAACAAAGCATTGCAGTTCCATACCATGCAATCATTGCCGCACCTATTGCCGAAGTTATATGGTCGTAGCCAGGAGCAATGTCCGTTGTTAAAGGTCCTAGAGTGTAAAATGGCGCTTCTCCGCAGATTTCTATTTGCTTTTCAACGTTTTCCTTTATCAAATGCATCGGTATGTGTCCGGGGCCTTCGATCATAACTTGGCAATCCATTTCCCATGCAATTTTTGTAAGCTCTCCTAAAGTTTCAAGCTCGGCAAACTGTGCTTCGTCATTTGCATCGGCTATCGAACCAGGCCGTAGCCCATCACCCAAAGAAAAAGCAACATCGTAAGCACGCATTATTTCGCAGATTTCCCGAAAATGTGTGTAAAGAAAGTTTTCCTGATGATGCGCAAGACACCACTTAGCAATGATCGAACCACCGCGCGAAACGATTCCCGTCATCCGCTTTGCAGTGAGCGGAATGTATGCAAGTCTAACCCCTGCATGGATCGTGAAATAGTCAACACCTTGTTCAGCTTGCTCGATAAGAGTGTCTCTGAAAATTTCCCAAGTTAATTCTTCTGGTTTCCCACCTACCTTTTCCAAAGCCTCATAAATCGGCACCGTCCCGATAGGCACAGGCGAATTTCTTATGATCCACTCGCGTGTTTCGTAGATGTTTTTTCCTGTTGACAAATCCATCACGGTATCTGCTCCCCACAGCGTCGCCCAGCGCATCTTTTCTACTTCTTCTTCAATAGAAGATGCAATCGCAGAATTTCCGATGTTTGCGTTAATTTTTACCAGAAAATTTCTACCAATTATCATCGGTTCTGATTCAGGATGATTTATGTTAGCCGGAATTATGGCTCTTCCCCGCGCAACTTCCTGACGCACAAATTCTGGTGTTACGAATTTCGGGATTTGCGCTCCAAAGGACTCACCTTTGTGTTGATGAAAAAGCGATGATCTCTCCTTTCCCATCTGCTCTTGGAGAACTTCAAAGGCGATTTGCCTGCCGAGATTTTCCCGAATTGCAACAAATTCCATTTCAGGCGTTATTATGCCTTTTTTTGCATAGTGCATCTGGGTGACACATCTACCGGGCTTAGCTCTCAAAGTTACGCGTCTGAAGCCCGGAACAAGCTTCCTAGGTTCATATTCTTCGACATCACCGCGCGATAAAATCCACTCTCTCCTGTGCGGCGGAAGTCCCGTCGTGACATCGCATTTTACGTTTGGATCAGTCCAAGGACCGCTTGTGTCATAAACTCGGACAGACGGATTTTCTTCCAAACTGCCGTCTCTTCTTTTTGAAGGACTTAACTCAATTTCACGGAAAGGCACTCTGAGCGGATGCTTACCTTCGTTGACTACGTTTCCGTTTGTTTCTACGTAAACTTTGCGCGAACGTGGGAACTTTACTTCATTACTGGTTTTCAATTTTTTCTCTCTCATTTTTTCAGGTTTTTCTCCCTTCGTCGGTATTACCCGCATCAGGTTCTTAGGGTCTTCGGAAAATTTTGTAGAAAAAATTTTCCGAACTCTCAGCCAAAGCTCCCCTGAAAACCTCATTCAGGTCTCTCAAAACAATAGGAAAACACGTTTTTCGGCGATTTTCAAATATTCAACCGGATTGATTCCGTTGTAACCTGAAACAAAGATTCAATATGCCTTTGTTAGCATTTCTTTTATTATTGAAACACCAAGAAACATTCAAGAATGCTAAACTTCAGGCTACCTATCAACGCATACGATGTTGAAACGCTATAAAAAACTTCCTCAACATGTTTTTATTTTGAGTTTGGTTTCGTTTCTGAACGATACTTCAAGTGACATAATCTATCCGCTTTTACCAGTTTTTTTGACTGTAACACTCGGTGCATCGCCTTTTGCCATAGGGTTTATTGAGGGCATGGCTGAGTCGGTTTCGGCAATCCTGAAATTGTTTTCTGGTTATATAAGTGACAGGTTTCAGCGACGCAAACCACTTGTTCTTGCTGGATATGCACTGTCTGCAACGCTTCGCCCTTTTCTGGCTTTTGCGACAAATTGGGTGCAGGTTCTGATCTTGCGTATAAGTGACCGACTGGGAAAGGGATTAAGAGCGGCTCCGCGCGATGCGCTTTTGTCAATGCAAGTGCCTGTCGAAATGAGAGGAATTGCTTTCGGTTTTAACAGAGCTGCTGATAATTTGGGAGCAGTTTTAGGTCCGCTGATCGCTTCTATACTGATTTCTTTGATCGCCGAAAATAAAGAAAATCCTTCTGCCGTAGAATATCAGAAAATCTTCTTGATAGCTTCAGTTCCTGCAATCATTGCCGTTTTAGTTACCTTATTTTTCGTCAAAGAAGAAACAAATCATCTTGAGATTGAGAAAATCCCTATAAAACTTTCACTCGAAGGTTTCGACGCTAACTTCAAGCGTTTTTTACTTGCTATTTCTCTTTTCACACTCTCAAATTCAACAGATGCCTTTTTGCTACTAAAAGCACAACAAACGGGAGTCAGTATTGAGAATCTGCCTATCTTATGGATGTTTCTTAATATCTCGAAGGTAATTGCTTCGCTCGTTGGAGGGGAATTTTCCGATAAAGTCGGTAGAAAAAGAGTAATCCTCTCAGGTTGGATTCTTTATGCCTTCGTTTATCTCGGATTTGGATTTGCCACGAACCAAACCCAAGTTTGGATATTGTTTTTCCTATATGGGTTTTATTTTGGATTCACAGAAGGAGTAGAAAGGGCAATGGTTGCAGATCTAGTTCCGAAAGAAAAGCGCGGCACTGCCTACGGGCTTTATGCTTTTGCATTCAGCATAACGGTTTTTCCTGCATCCGTTATTTTCGGATTCATCTGGCAAACCTTTAGTCTTCGGTCGGCCTTTATATTTGGTGCTTTTCTTTCTCTATGCGCTTCTGCCTTACTTCTAACCGTCAAAGACGGTCGCAATCACCAAAATCATTGATGGCTCGGTTGAAAGAAAATCATAATTTAACCCTTCAAACTGCGACCTTTGAGAGAATTTTTCTGTCTGCCGAATTTTTGTAAGAAAATTTTTGCTCGGAGATTTCAGCAACTCTATGGGAAGAATTTGCAAAAATCAGCAAGTCTAGCACAAAATCTTATGGATCGTTTCATTTTTGTAAATCAAGAGGTTTCTATATGCAAGCCAAAGAATCAGCAAAAACATGGGTTTTCCTTTTCGATGAATGTGAGTTTCCAAACACGAAAGAAGGTAAACTACTTTACGGCGGAAAAGGATCAGCTTTAGCCGAAATGACCAGACTAGGTTTACCTGTCCCTCCCGGATTTGTCATTACGACCGAATGCTGCAGGGCCTACCATTCAAACGAGAAAATTTTTCCCGAAGGTATGTGGGCACAGGTTCGCGAAAAATTAAATCAGCTTGAAGAAAGAACAGGTAAAAAATTTGGCTCTCAAGAAAATCCTCTATTGGTTTCTGTGCGCTCAGGTGCGCCCGTTTCGATGCCCGGAATGATGGACACGGTTTTGAATCTCGGTTTGAATGATAAAACTGTTGAAGGACTGGTAAACCAAACAGGTGATGAAAGATTTGCCTGGGATGCGTATCGGCGTTTTATTTCGATGTTCGGGGAAATAGTCTTGGGAATCGAACATGAAAAGTTTGAACGGGTTCTGGATCGCTTCAAGAGCAACGGCAAGCAAGATGCCGATTTAACAACGGAAGAACTTAAGCAAATCGTAGTTGCTTACAAAAGAATCGTCTTCACAGAAGAAACAGGCTTAGCTTTTCCAGAAAATGCCGAATCACAACTGAAAATGGCGATTGCTGCTGTGTTTGATTCATGGATGGGCAAACGCGCTGTTGATTATCGCCGTGTTCATCGTATTCCTGAAGATTTGGGAACTGCTGTAATCGTTCAAACAATGGTTTTCGGAAACATGGGAGAGAAAAGCGGCACGGGAGTTTGTTTTACGCGGAATCCCTCAACGGGTGAAAAAATTCTTTACGGTGAGTATCTGACAAATGCTCAAGGTGAAGATGTAGTTGCAGGAATCAGAACGCCTAAGCCTATTTCAAAGCTTGCCGATGAAATGCCTGAAGTTTACAGGGAATTAGTTGAAATTGCAGATAAACTCGAAAAACACTATCGCGATATGCAAGACATCGAATTTACCATCGAAAACGGCAAACTCTACATGCTACAAACCAGAAGCGGAAAAAGAACTGGCTCAGCAGCAATCAAAGTAGCTGTGGCGATGTTCAAAGAAGGCTTGATTGACAAAAAGACAGCTATTAAAAGAGTTTCTCCCGAACAACTCGATCAATTGCTTCATCCGATGATTGACCCAAACGTTAATTTAGCACCGATAGCCACAGGGCTTCCTGCAAGTCCAGGGGCAGCTCAAGGGATCGTAGTCTTTTCGCCTGATGAAGCTGAAGAAATGGCAAAACAAGGTCACAAAGTGATTTTGGTAAGGCGTGAAACCAGTCCTGACGATTTTCATGGAATGGTGGCTGCGGAAGCGATTTTGACTCAACGTGGTGGTATGACTTCACATGCCGCGGTTGTGGCTCGCGGTATGGGCAAACCTTGCGTTGTCGGTGCAAGTGCATTGAATATCAACTACAGCTACAACGAGTTTACAGTCGGGGAAATGGTGATCACTAAAGGCGAATGGATTACGATTGATGGCTCGACTGGCAGGGTTTTCAAGGGAAAAATTCCAACAGTTCAACCACAGCTGGACGAAAATTATGAGCTTTTGATGTCGTGGGCCGATGAAACGAGAAGGTTGAAAGTTCGTGCAAACGCTGATACAGGCGCTGATGCAGCTCTTGCTCGAAGATATGGAGCTGAGGGCATCGGACTTTGCCGCACAGAACACATGTTTTTCGGTGAAGAACGCCTTAAAGTAATGCGTGAGATGATTATGGCAAGAGGTCAAGGTGAGCGTGAAAAAGCTTTGGAAAAACTGCTGCCGTTTCAAAAACAAGATTTTATAGAGATTTTCCAGGCAATGGACGGGCTTCCTGTGACAATTCGACTACTTGATCCGCCACTTCATGAATTCCTGCCGAGTCAAATTGAGCTTTTCGCAGAGTTGACAGAATTGAAATTCCGAGCGCGCCGTGCAAGTCCAAAAGAAATGGATTTGTTACTAGATGAAATTGCCGAAAAGAGGAGAATTCTAAAGCGTGTCGAGCATCTTTCTGAAGCCAATCCGATGTTAGGTTTGCGCGGTTGCAGACTCGGTTTGCTCGTGCCAGAGGTAACAAGAATGCAGGTGCGCGCTATATTCGAAGCAGCTTGCGAAGTTCAAGGTTCGGGAATGAGGGTTTTGCCCGAGGTGATGATACCGCTGGTTTCCACATCTGAAGAATTCATACATCAAGCGTCTTTGATTCGTGAAATCGCTAAGCAGATTATGAACGAGTATGGAATGGAAATCAAATATACTGTCGGCACAATGATTGAACTTCCACGCGCAGCACTGGTGGCCGATTCGATAGCAAAACATGCGGAATTTTTCTCCTTCGGAACGAATGATCTTACACAAACAACATTCGGCTTGAGTCGTGACGATTCAGGGCGCTTCCTGCCGTTGTATGTCGAAAAGAAAATTTATCCAGACGATCCATTCCAAACAATAGACAGAATTGGCGTCGGAGAGCTTATAAAAATTGCAGTTGAGCGCGGACGAAGTGCAAATCCGAATCTAAAAATAGGCATTTGCGGAGAGCATGGCGGAGACCCGCGTTCAATAGAGTTTTTTGACTCTTTAGGATTCGATTACGTAAGTTGCTCACCTTTCCGAGTGCCGATAGCACGTCTCTCGGCAGCTCACTCTTCATTGAAGGATTGAAACCAGAGTAAAACTTAAGAACAAACTTTGTCGGATGTCATTCTTGTTAGATCTAATATCAACAACCGGAATACCAGCATTGCATTTCCTACTAACTTGAAGTCACGCTAACATAGTATTTGAAAATCATGTTTCAGAGGAAATTTTTGATCATCGTATTTTTGTTTTCACTTTGTTTACATGTAAACGCCCAAAATCCAGTTTCATGGACGCTGGAAGTCGGGGCTAAGAATCTCAAGGCAAATGAGAAATTTAAGGCGAAACTCTTGGCAGAAATTGAGGAAGGTTGGTATCTTTATGCAATGGATCAGCCAGAAGGCGGTCCTATGCCGCTGAAGATTTCAATCTCAGAGAACTCGCCTTTTGAAATCGAAGGGAAAATAATCCAAACTGAAAATCCGCTTTCAAAATATGACAAAAACTTTGGGCTTGAAACCCGATACTTCATCAAGCAAGCCGAATTTCTCCTATCACTCAAAGCTTTGAAAGAAACAGCTACAGACGAACTTATCACCGCTATTCGTTACCAAGCCTGCAACGATACATTTTGTTTACCGCCGAGGACTATAAAACTCAGCAGAAGCGGAATAAAAACCGAATCGGCAACCTCTGAATTTAACAAACCCATAAGCACAACAGATGACCAAAAAATCAATGCCAGACAGCAGCAAAGCATAAACGAAAGCCAAAGAAATTCCATAACTTCTACATCGGTTCTCTCAGTTTCTACGCCGATTTATGAAAGGAATCTATCATTTTGGGCTTTTATATGGCTTGCGGTGACGTTGGGAGCTTTATCACTTTTAACTCCATGTGTCTTCCCAATGATACCGATCACGGTTTCGTATTTCACAAATCAAGCCAGTAAAGACAAATCCAAGGCACTGAAACTGTCTTTGATCTATTCACTCGGCATCATAGCAACTTTTAGCGTTTTGGGGATGCTACTTGCTGTTTCTGTAGGAGCGGCGGGGATAAATCTTTTTGCGGCTAATCCATGGGTTAATCTTCTGATTGCGGCAATTTTTCTATTTTTTGCTTTTAACCTGTTTGGTGCATACGAGATAGCTGTCCCCGCCTCTGTTTTGAGCAAACTAGACAAAATCACCAGAGCAAAGGAAGGTGAAGGAAGCCAGATAATCGGCACCCTTCTGATGGGATTGACTTTCACGTTGACAAGCTTTACCTGCACATCGCCCTTCGTAGGAACGATTCTTGTCTCTGCTGCACAGGGCGACTGGCAAATGCCTTTGCTCGGTATGCTAGCATTTTCAATCCCATTTGCTACGCCTTTCTTCGTGCTTGCTTTGATACCGCAATATCTCGCTTCGCTACCGAAAGCTGGAAGCTGGATGAACTCTATCAAGGTGACCATGGGCTTTTTAGAAATTGCCGCAGCAATGAAATTTATCTCAAACGCCGATCTGGTTTGGAAATGGGGTGTGTTTACTCGTCCTGTAGTGCTTTCATTCTGGATTGCTATTGGATTTCTTCTTACCCTTTATCTTCTCGGGAAATTTCAGCTTTTTTACGATTCAAAGCCTGAAAAAATCGGAGCCGTTCGCTTAACTGCTGCTTTAGTTACTCTAGCAATAAGTTTTTATCTTCTGACAGGACTTTTTGGAGCTAAGCTCGGAGAGATCGAATCATTTTTGCCGCCTGACATAACCCAAAATTCATTTTTGGAAAATGACAGCAAAGAAAAGTTAGTTTGGATCCAAAATAACCTGGAAGAAGCAAAAAGACAAGCAATAGCTGAAAATAAAAGAATTTTCATTGACTTTACTGGTTATACCTGCACAAACTGCCGTTGGATGGAAGCAAACATTTTTACCCGACCAGAAGTCAAAAAAGAATTGGAAAGATTCGTTCTGCTTAGACTTTATACTGATGGCGAAGGAGAACTCTACGAACGTCAACAGAAATTTCAAGAAGAAAAATTCAAAACCGTAGCTTTGCCTTTCTATGCAATTATTGAACCCGATGAGAAAATCATCGCAGTTTTTTCAGGTTTAACACGAGACGTTTCAGAGTTTCTGGATTTTCTAAAAAGCGGGTAATGGACCCGCTCTCTTAATGCCTTGGTTTGAAGAAGCAAAAATTCCAAACCAAGACTTCCCTGTAGTGAAATTATTTTTGCACGAATTTATTTTCTCTAACTGCAAACTCTTGTAGGGTTAAAATCTTCGGGAGTAAGCTTTTTTAAGATTCGTTAGAGAAACCAAACACAGCCAGAAGATAAAACCACCATAAAATACGGTCGAAATGCAGGTGGTTGAATAAATTTCTCCTTTGTTTTTAACTGCACTTGAATAAGCTCCTCAGAGCTACTCTGTTCATCTTTCCTTGGCTAAACTCCGATTGCAATGTTGCCAATCGGCTTTCGAAAAATCCAATCGTTAAACATTTTTCAGGTTCAAGGCTTTCAATCGGCTCTCCTATTTCATTGAGCGGGCAAATGTCGCGATACTCAATCTCGCTTTCTTCATCTAACCAACGTAGCGGTAGCCCTTGGGTTCGGCAAACATAAGGACGATTCTCATATATTCGGCAAGCATTTGCTTCATCTAAAAAAGCGCATCTGCCGATTGCATGGGGTTTTTCTTCTTGCAAGAGTTTTGCATGATGAAGCTTTATGTTTTCGGCTTCAATTTGAAAAACCGTGATTCCATCAATACAGCAACTTGCACAACCTCTTTTACAATTTAGCCTTTCCGCATGAATTGTTTCAAGCTCTTGAACTCTTCGATCAACTTCTTCATAAAATTTTTTCAGTTCTTCAATTATTCCTGTCATTATTTCTTCCTTAAAAGATAAAAGCGTAAACGAAAGCCAGTGGGAAACAAAATCTCAAGAAAGGATAGCCTCTTTATAAAAACTGTCATGGATTAAGTTTTCATTTCTAGGTTTGTCTTTGAAATTGCCTTGCAATTCTAGCTTGCTGCAAAGCCAGTAAAGCTGCTTCTGTTTCCTTCTTTTCCTTGGTTAAAACCCAACCTACTGCCACGAAAATAAAATAAAATACCTGCATTTGGGTTCTCTGACGATAAGCTGTTCCTATATTTCCTTGGAAAATCGCATAGCCAACCGTGAGCATTAGAGTGAAAATCATTATTGCCAATGTTTCTCGAAGTTTATATCTGAAAGAATAAACACATCCACGAATCAGGAAAGGAATCATAAACCACCATGCTACCATCTCTGGCTGAGTCAAAGCGGATCTCAAACTTGTTACCTGCCACGGTAAAGGAGCCAGCATTAGATATAAAAGCCCCAGCGGTAAAACGGTTATAGCTCCTTCCACGGTAGAAACATCGGCTTCTTCAAGACCAGACGCTGCTGTTCTTGCTTGATCAAGGCGAGCATTGTTGAGTCTTTCTAAAGTTCCATACTTTTCTATATCCTCATGAACTCCGATCAATGCTCCGATGTATGTTATTAGAGTTCCTATGATCAGAAAGAGTATTATTTTCTTTGCCAAATTGCTTCCAGAACTCCCCCCACCTATGTTTATCAGAAAACTGGTTAAAATGGCTATAACAAACATCGGAAAGATGTAGAATCTCAAGGATATAATTCCTAAAAGACCGACACCCAGTAAAAGTAAGTAAAAGAGATTGAAAGATTTTTGCAGGCGATTGACCATTAAGATCGAAAGAGTCAGCAGAAAAATTATTATTCCATCTTTCAACATGAAGCTAGACCAGTTTATGAATCCGGGCATAAAAGCCACTAAAAGAGAGGCTATTTTCGCAACCTTGCTATTTCTGTATATCTCCTTTGCGAGAATGTAAACAACTACGGGAGCAGCAGCCCCTATTGAAGCACAAAGAAAGTTACCTGCTACCGGGTTTTTACCTATAAAGATATAAAGAGAAGCAACTATATAGTACATTCCCCAGCCAGGACCACTAAAACTGAAGAATCGGTAGTAAAGTCCCGGTTCTTCTTCTTCGGTTATTGGGAAGTTACCTTTGAAATATTCGGCTAGAGTATAACCCAATTCGTTGTAAATTCTAGCATCGGTTGCAAAATAATCCCAGATTTCCAAGTAGTAGAACAGTGCCCCATAGACAGTTCTAACAGCTAGTGCTAAGAAATAAAGCCCCCATAAGAACTCCTTATCTGACTCATTTTCGCATAGACTAACCGATAGGAAACCCAGAGGAAGAGAAAAGGTAAACAAAACAAAAAAAATTAACAATCCTTCAGGAAAGTTAAGAAGAGATGCAAATACAAGTGATAACACCAAGATCGCAAAAGAAGCTTTCACTTTTCTTAATTCCTTAAGACGAGATTATTTTCCAACACTAAAACGTCGAAAGTAGCATTTTTGAATGTTCTTATCGCATCTCGAGGAGTGCAGACAATCGGTTCTTGAATGTTAAACGAAGTATTCAGAAGAACCGGAACACCGGTGATTTTTTTGAATTCGTTTATGAGGTTCCAATATCTGGGATTCGTTTGTTTACTAACCATCTGCGGACGTGCAGTTCCATCTACATGAACAACTGCAGGTATTTTCTTTTTCCATTCTTCTGAAACTTCAATTACCGTAATCATAAACGGGTCATAATGTTCTTTTCCGAAAATTTCCCTTCCGTGTTCTTCAAGAATTGATGGAGCAAGAGGACGGAACCATTCTCGAAGTTTGACCTTTTGATTTAGAATTTCTCGCATATCAGCGCGGCGAGGATCAGCAAGAAAGCTTCTTGAACCCAATGCACGTGGTCCCCATTCCATTCTGCCTTGAAACCACCCAACAATTGCTCCTTCGCTTAGCATTTTTGCAAGTTTGGGCAACAATACTTCATCAGGTAGAGTTTTGTATCTAAGTCCGGCTTCTTCCAAAGCCCTTTGGCATTCCTCATTTGTAAATTGTGGTCCCCAATACGCGTGCTTCATTACGAATTTGCGCGGTTTGCCCAAAATTTGATGCCAGACGTAGTAGGCTGCACCAAGGCTACAACCAGCGTCACCCGCAGCTGGCTGAATAAAAAAGTTTTTGAATGGACTTTCATGAAAGATTCTGCCGTTCATAACTGAGTTGAAAGCCACTCCACCAGCCATGCAAAGATTCTCCTCTCCCGTCATCTCCTTGATTTTTCTAACAAGATGAAGTCCAGTCTCTTCTAAGACTTTCTGCGCTGAAGCTGCAATGTCCCAGTGACGCTCTGTTAGTTCTTCTCCGGGTTTTCTCGGTGGACCAAGCTCTTTAATTATTGCCTCCGGAAACTGATAATGTTTAGCCAGATGATGATCCAAGACCTTTATGTTGAACCGAAAATCTCCGTTTCCATTTTTGATGAGTACTTTTTCGGCAAAGAACTCATAAAATCTCGGTTTTCCATAGGCAGCAAGCCCCATGACCTTCCATTCATCCCCCTCAAACATATCAAAGCCTAGAAAATTAGTAACCGCCGAATAAAACTGACCTAAGCTGTGAGGAAGTTTGATGCGTTTCAAAACCTTTATTTTATTGCCTTTTCCATGACAAAAAAGTGTTGTAGTATCTTCACCAGTTCCGTCCCAAGTTAAAATCGCAGCTGATTCAAAAGGTGAAACGAAAAATGCAGAGGCAGCGTGACTCTGGTGGTGTTCGATGAAATGGAACTTAAAGTTAGAGTCGCCAAATCGCTCTCTCAAACGCTTTGGATGGAGGAACATTCCAAGATAACTATCGCTTACTTGTGCCACGCCTCTATCAATTCTTGCTTTGAACATATCGCGAGAGATGAAAGCCGCCTTCAAGGCTTGCATGGCTTTGTGACGCAATATCCAAGGTTTCCAGTAATGTCCTACATGAGCTATGTCTTTCAGTTTGATGCCCGCATAATCTAAGCAAAACTGAATTGCGTTGTATGGGAATCCACTGTGATGCTTTTTCCGTGAAAAACGCTCTTCTTCAGCTGCAACTATCAATTCTCCGTCTTTTATCAGAGCAGCTGCTGCATCGCCCAAAGTTGTGAGTCCTAAAATATACATTTAAGTTACCCCAATTCACGCTGAATTCTTTGGCTTTTCCGAATCAAACAAAGTTATACATCATCGTTATTTTACTAAGTTTCTCTCGATCAATTCAATAGTTGCGATGGCTACGCGATTTTTGGGCTTTTGATTCTTTGCTCACTCTAAGAGTTCTTTCATACCTTCTCCGAACTTTGATTACTCCGAACACAAGCAAACTTATGTAGTTCAGAATGAGGACTGCGATTCTGGATGTTAGGCTATTTTATAACAAACAGATCTCCTTTTCTTAGCCATCCTCTTGTTGGCTTTTCACCCCTGAACTCAACTTTTATCCATTCATTTCGCATATCCAATACGTGAACTAAGTTGTTTTGTATCAAATACTTTTTTGTTTTGCTTCTCTGTTTTGGAAATTTATACAAATAGGTCTTCTCTTTGATGACAACCCCGACTCCTAGCCAATCTCCTTTCTCTGTTTCCTCAAAAGTAACCCCTTCGGTGAAGCTAAAAGGTTCAACATTCCCGCATCCAGGAGGGTTTTCATCAAGCTTTATCCAAACGGCGTTATCGGCAAAGTCAATTTCCCCGTTGATTTTCGTATCATCAAACACCCAGAATGCAGTAATTTCATATCTTTTATCATTTTTCAACTTACCTTTTATCAAAAAAAGACATGTGAACTTAAGCTCAGGCCATCCTCTGCTGCTGTAGTAGTATCCCTTAACTTGAGAATTTTCAATGCTAAGCACCAAATTTTCAAAAACCCTAAAATAGCTTCGTTTTTGAGTTGTCTGTCCTTCGGCTTGCCGAACACAACAAACAGATATTCCAAACGCTACCAACAAAAAAATAATTTTTCGCATTCTCATGGTTTCTTTCCTCTCCTGATTCTTTCTTCTTTTATGCTTTTGTAAGCAGCAGCCATCTTTTCATCGTATTTGTTTACTTTGTAGCTTGGACCGTTGTAATAGTAGGCGAAATTTTTCCAATCACGGTTACGAATATAGTCCACAAGTTTGTTCTTCTTGCAAAAACCCACAAAAGCTTTTAGGTGGTATTCTTCCGATTTGAACATATCAGAAACGAAATCTTCAATCGAGTTCCAACCTAAGTTTTTGAAGTTAAAGCCCATAAATCTGAAACATTCCCCAAGAAGTTGACTGCCAGGCCTCTGAATACCTTCTTCTGTAGCCTATGTCACGCAGAAGCATAGCGGCATGTATAAATCTCCATTCATCTATCTGCTTTCCGGTGTGGAACTGATTTCCAGCTTTGAATGTCGGCTGAGAAAGATGTGGATGGGTTTTATGATAAATTCCTCCCGTCATCTTATGAAAAATATGAAGTTCATAACGGATTATAGGGCGAGAGTCGCTAGCGAATCCTTTTCTTCCACCTGCTTCGACTTTCGCTACCGCCATGATAGCTGAAACCTCTACCTTTAATTCATCGGCAACCTTTTCGAAACTGGCTTCCGTGACGGTTCCAGGAGAAGCAACAGATTTAGGTAGAATACCCGTCAAATCCTTGTCTATCTTCAAATGCTTAGGATTACTGATAAAAGCTTTTACTTCGTTTAGTTCAGAATTGCTTATTTCATTTGGCACTTTAGGCGGAATCTTGCGGTCTTTGACAACTGCACAAGCAAATTTTACTTTTTCGCTTTCGGCATTTTTGATGATTTCCTCAAGATCCAGCGGATCTATCACAGCCAGACTTTGCAACATTTCTGCTACTGCTAAGTTCTGCAGGCTGGAGTTGGCACCTTTGAAATCCCTTGCGATGACGGAACGTATAAAATTCTCGCTATAAGGTGTCACCTTTACTTCCTCCTTTCAAATACAAGAAGTTTTCAAGACTAATGGACGATCCGTTCGAATGGCTTTTGCGTATTTCGGTAACAATTTTGTTACTTGTTTGTCGTAAGTTTGGGTTTTGTTAGTGTAATTTACCGGTTTGTTAGTGGCGAATGATCTTGATTTTGTCGGGTGGAAGCCCAATTACGCATTCGTCGCCAATATCAAGCCCCACAAGCCTTAAAACTAAGGCTTCAAGTAAAAGCCCATCGGCGTCGAACTTTACTCTGGTCGTTGAGCCATGAAACTCTATGTTTGTTACTCTGGCACGAATCAAATTATCTTCGGGAAAAGAAGCACCAGAACATATGTATATATGTTCGGGTCTAACCGCCAAAGTAATGTCCTGAAGAATCGAGCCTAAGTATTTTCTTTCAACTTTATCGGTTCTCAAACGATGGTTACCTTCGAGAGTTTGAAATACTGGCACCTCTTCTTTGCTGAAAGTTATTCTTCTCGCCTTTATCAGATTACATCTTCCTAAAAGGGAAGCTGAAGCTAGAGAATTCGGATTTTCATAGATTTCCTTCGGAGAACCTTCTTGAACTATTTCACCTCTGCTTAAAATACCTATTCGGTCGCAAGCTTTGAAAATTTCTTCTTGGTTATTTGTCACAAAAACGACAGCAAGACCTTTGGTTTTTGTTATCTGTTTGAGTTTTTCAAGTGCTTCTTGACGCATTTCACCGTCGAAGGGAGCGAAGGGATTATCAAGAAGCAATAAGTTCTCAGCCCTGTTTATAGCTTCTTCCAACTCAGACTTCCTTTTTTCGCTTTCTGAAAAAAGATGTTCTTTTTTGAAAAGAGTCTGGAAGAAAGAATTTTTCTTCGATGGTAAGGGAAGCATTTGGACTTTTCCGACTGGTGAGCTTCCAAAAGATATTTTGCCCGTGAAATCTTTTTCAAGTCCAGCTATTATTCTTAAGACCGTCGATTTACCGCTGGAGGCGTGTCCAATTAAACCGAAGATTTCGCCGCAACTAACCTCAAATGTCAAATCCCTTAAAATCCATTTGTTCGAATACCGTTTTGAGACTTTTTCTACCTTTAGAGTCATTTCTCTCAAATTCTAGAATATCTTCAGCTTAATTGTTAAGTATTTTTTTGGATTTTGCCTAAAGTCATTTATTAGCTTAGTGCTTTCGCTTGAAAATTGATTGATATTAGAGGTTGTCTGATTGAGACTTTGATAAAGGGTTTCATCCGTGAGAAGTTTTCCGATTGTGCCTTTGCCTGCCTGCATGTCTGAAAGAAGCGAATTTATCTTTGCCACAGAGTCCTTCAAGTCGTTATAAAGCGCTTCATCCTTTAAAAGCTTGCCGGCTGTTCCTTTACCTCGATTTAGGTCTTGAACCAATTTATCCAAGGTTTCGGCAACATTGCTCAATTTACGGGCCGAAGTGCGTATTTCTTTTATTGCTTCGTTTGTTTCGTTGTAAAGTGCATCATCATAGAGTAGTTTTCCTGCCGTTCCACGCCCCTGCTTTAGGTCTTCTAAGATGGCTTCTAGTTGCGCTACGGTCTTACTTAGATTTTCATAAAGCGTCGGATCATTCAAAAATCTTCCGGCACTGCCTTTCCCGTTGTTAACATTATCCAATGTATTTTGCAGTTTTACGATTGTCACTCTGGCTTCGCTTAAGGTTTGATCGAGATTACGGTAAAGCGATTCGTCGTTGATTATCCTTCCCAAAGTTCCTTCGCCGCGATTTGCTTTGTTAAGTATTTCATTCACCGGAATTGAGAGCTTGTTTATCTGGTTTAGAAGGTCGTTACCAGTTTGGGTTAGCTGATTTATGGAGATAGCAGCCGTGGAGTTTAGAACATGGTCTTCCGAGACTGGTTCGCCTTTCATTGTTCCAGGTGTGATGTTAATCATTTTGTCGTTCGCCAAAACGCTTGTTGCGACAAGTTGTGCCGTTGAATCGGTGCGAATTCTTTCTGTAATCGGGCGGCCATCAACTTCGGAAGAAACGCTCAATATAGCTTCAACCTTTGCAGTTTCTGCGTCGTTTGGTGGTAGAAATCTCACATCTTCGACTCTGCCTATCAAGATTCCTGCAAGTTGAACTTCCGCTCCCGGACGCAATCCGTCGGCACTTACAAATCTTGCTCTCAGTCGCATTCTCTTTTCAAACGGATTAAAATCACCAGAAGAGTTGATAATTAAAAACGCCAGTCCGAGCAGTGTTAGAAAAACAAATATCCCAACACGCAAACCACTCAACCCCAAATATCTTTGAGTCGTTGGCATAAAATCATCATATCACTTAAAAAATTCATTTTTCTAGTTGCTCTGACAAATCGAAATAGAATATGATTTTTTGGAGTAATAAAAGCGGAGGGCAAGGTAAATCATGTCTAGTAGCTTTTTGAGAAGAGTTCTTTCGATAACATTACTGACGTCGGTTTTGGTTTTCAACATAGCACCGATTTTTGTCGCTTCTGCTCAAGAAGAGCAAGGGAAAAGGAGGAACTTAAACACAAAGTTTTTCAAAGCTGATGCTGCAAAATTGGCATCACTAGATTATTCAAAGACAATCTGGCGCATTGACCTTCAAACACCAGAGGATAAAGCGAAAATAAAACGCAAGGCTACGGTAATTGAGGACTACGGGACTTTTGTTGTCGTTGCAACTTCCCGAAATAATCCTTTAAGCGATTTTGAACAGAAAACTCGCTTAGAAACGACAATAAACTTACCCGGTTCAAATTTTGAACCGCTTTCCGACACCGTTCATTCCGTGGCTGAGAGTGCAAACGGTGAAGAAGATTATTACATTGTTCAGTTTATTGCACCTGTGCGCGACAAATGGTTTGAAGACTTAAAGAGCATTGGAGCTGAATTTATTCAGTATATCCCGCATAATGCTTTCTTTGTTTATGCCAATTCCGAACAAATAAACCAAATTTCAAATTACTACAGAGTCCGATGGGTTGGACGTTATTTACCGGAAGATAAAATTTCTTCGGTTTTACGTGCACAGCTTGAACATGCCCGCGGCCAAAAGGCAATTCCCGAAAATATCTCACCAATTGAAGTTGATGATGGTAGGGTCAAAATAAATGTTGCCGTTTTTGCAAGAGCTGATCTTGCAAAAGTAGCTCTTCAAATCCGAGACATTGCTTCAGCAAGTATCGAACAGATAGAAAGGCTTCCAAACAATTACTTCAATCTCGTTAGAGTCGAAGTTCCACTTAGCGAAGTAGAAAAGATTGCTATTCTGAAGGATGTTTTCACAATCGAAGGCTACATACGACCACAGCCTGAAGATGAGCGTGCGGCTCATATAGTAGCAGGGAACTATACTTCACAAACTCAGATTCTTCCACCAGGCTACAATCCGCTCGTTCAGTTTGGTGTCACCGGACAAAACGTAACGGTAGCTGTTTCGGATGATGGAGTTTCGATTCCTGGAAATGGAGGATATTACATTACTTCAAGCAATACAAGAGATGCTTTATGTGGCAATGCTACTGCAGGAGCTTCTAGTGGGCATGGACATCTTTGCGCTAGCATCATAGCAGGAACTACACCTTATGGGCCACTTGATCCCTTAAACTACAACTACGGCTTAGGAGTAGCTCCAGGAGCCAATATCATAAACATCCCATTCTTAAAATCCGGCTATACATGCGGAGATGGGCAAGCTGTGAACGATGCAGTTGTAACAACAGGTGTTAACGGCGTACGCGGCACAATTTCAAACAACAGTTGGGGAGCTGGAACAAATGGTAATTCTTACGATTCACTTGCTGCTCAATATGATGGCTATGTTCGAGATGCTTCCTTCGCCCCTACTATTGATCCGCTTCTCATAGTCTTTTCAGCAGGAAACTCAGGAACGAGTGGACTGACTCGCCCCAAAGTAGCAAAAAATATCATAGCAGTTGCCAGTTCTGAAAATATAAGAACTGAGCTTTTATCTTCCGCTGACAACATTGATGATTTGAGCAATTTTTCAAGCCGAGGACCTGCAGCTGACGGGCGTGTAAAACCTGAAATTACAGCTCCAGGCACAGCCATCACAGGAAGTCGCGCAGGTAGTGGCCTAAGTTCTATAGACCAATTCCACAGTTGGGGCAGTGGAACTTCATTTGCCGCACCACAAGTAGCGGGTGCAGCAGCACTATTTACAGAATTTTGGAAAAACAATAACTTTGGAAGAAATCCTTCACCAGCATTGGTTAAAGCTGCCCTGATAAATGGAACAGTTGATATGAACGGTCTTGAAACTACTGCCCCAATACCAAATGGCGCTGAAGGTTGGGGCAGAATCAACCTAAGGAATGTTCTCAACACTGGTGTCCCTATCAAATACATCGATCAAGCGGTTGAATTTACAGATGTAGGGCAAAGATTTGTGATAAGTGGCACAGTAGCTAGTTCGACAAGACATTTTCGAGTCACTCTAGTTTGGACCGATCCACCCGGGACGACAAATCCGGCATTGGTCAACAACCTAGATTTGACCGTAACCATCGGCGGGCAAACATACAGAGGTAACGTTTTCCAAGGTGGTGTTTCTACGACAGGCGGGACCGCCAACACACGTGACAACGTCGAAAATGTCTTTTTGCCATCAGGTATACCAGCCGGAACACCATTTACTGTGGAGGTTTCTGCTACTGCTCTGAATGGAGATGGTATTCTAGGAAACAGTGACACAACGGATCAACACTTTGCTTTAGTTATCTACAATGCCGTTACTCACCCAAAAGTAGCTGACTTTGATGGAGATGGGAGAACAGATTTATCGGTTTATCGTTCGTCGAATAACATCTGGTATTTACAGCGCTCTACAGCAGGATTTACCGCCGTTTCGTGGGGTTTAGGTAGCGATATTCCT